>JAEEGL015240543.1_pt1 | contig 24617 bp, 26 predicted proteins | sample 9134231 | NCBI WGS metagenome assembly JAEEGL01 (sample SAMN16246548, study PRJNA631951) | gut metagenome | biome: gut microbiome; feature: rumen; material: fiber-attached | host: Bos | place: Iran: Karaj | collected 2018-10
AAGCTCGCTTCGGCCATGCCCCTGCTGAAGGCTACGTACGCCCAGGAAGACAAGGAGGCGACACTGAAAAAGGTTGCCGACGTAGAACAGAAACTGTGCGATATGGGGCTAAAATCCGCCGCAGACCTTTACCACAAGGGCGTGATGGAGACGCTTACCTACCTCGACTTCCCGCACGAACACTGGCGCAGCATAAGGAAGAACAACATCCTAGAACGCCTGAACCGGGAGATACGCAGAAGGACACGGGTTGTGGGTTGCTTGCAGAAACATCCTCGGCTCGGATATGAAAACATGCAAGCATGTTTTCGCATCGCTCGCGTTGCGGCGGTTTCTCGGACGGGGAATCTGCCCTGATGCTTGTGTGCGCCAGGCTAAGGCATATCGCCACGAAGGAATGGGGTACCAAGAGATACCTGAACATGAAACACCTATACGAGCTGGAAAAGGAAAACGAGCTGAAACGGGAACTGGAAAAGAGCGGAAAGAAAGGAAATGTAGCCTAGATCTGATGTTGGGACAAACTATTTTTGCGAAAAACCCTTGACACTACCACACACATAATCACTCGTAACCCAAACCATAAATAAGAAGGCTAAACCGGTAAGAAACTCGGAGAAACCAAAGAAAGACGCTCTTGATTGTCCCACATTCAAAGCAACTTTATCATAAAGCGGAATTATTATATTTGCTAAAAATTCTTCACAATTCATTATTCATTCTCACAAATCATTACATATCAACCGCAAATCCGACGAGCAAATCGAAGTTGACCACACGGGCATTCCAGCTTACATTATCAGTTTTCTCACAACCCAATACTTCGAATAAAATCTCGAACATTCTGATAAACAGAGGCATTCAAATCTGGATATGTTTCTAGCACTTTATTCACCCAATCAGGTCCATGTCCACCAACTTCTTTAACAAATCCTTCTAGTTCACCTACAGGAACAATGTATATGTGGTTATCTCTAAATACTCGCTCTAAGCGATTATAGGCATTTGTTGCATCGCCAGCGGGAATAGATAATTTTCCACCATATTTTATTCCATCCCATTTCGAAATCTTTTTAACAATTCCATTTATTTCCTTAATTTCAGCATCGGAAAGTTCGTTCGAATTTGACGAATCAAGCAATCGATTAATATCATTTTTAGCATTTACTCTGTTTATTTTTTCTTTTGGGCTATGAAGGTTTGAAGACAGAATATTAACATCAGCCTTTATACTATCCCAATTTATCCCAAAAACTTCAGCAATCGACTTGATAACTTTTTCATCATTAAGTACATCCATATCAGGAATAAGTCTTACATCAATATTCAGTGACAACAAAGCCTCTGCAGTACCAGACATTCTATGTTTGCCACCGCAATGAATAAAAAGGGTCTCTGAATACTTTCCTTCAGACAGTTTAACATTAGATTCAATCAACGAATACAATTTACAATCCGAATCGCTTTCACAAAGAACAACTGTTTTGTGGAAAAGGCTTGACATTATATTTGAGTATTTTAGTAAGGGATCGCAAAACACATCCTTTATTTTTCGATTATCAAGAATAGAAAATGAGTTTACATCCTTTTCTCTGGTTATACGCACTATTTTTAAACGTTCTTCGCTCGTATCCAACAATCCCTTGACTATGTCTTCGCTATGTGTGGAAATGAATGCTTGCTGATTATCCCGTAAAGTATTCCCTATAATCTGTCCCATTATACGAGCCTGTGGCGGATGAAGGAAGGATTCAGGCTCGTCAATGAGATAAATACGATAGTAGTCCAACATTAGGTACAAAAGAATCCCTGTAAAACTCCTTATACCATCGCCTTGTAGATGAACTTGTTTATAGGATTCAAGCTTGTCGGCAAAATCATTTTGCCGTTCTAGCTCGCTTCCGTAATCACCTTCCAATTTAACTGTCGGCCCCATACACATGGGAATTTCTGCACCATGCAATGAATTCGCTGTAATATTTGTTCCAAAAGCCTTACAAAAATTATCTGAAATCCATTTTGCATATTCTGTGTTATATGCAGCATAATGAATTGGATTAGACCAAGTCTGATTTCTATTAACAATCTTTGCTGGAGCCGAAATACTCAATCTGTTTTCAGTATTCAGTCTTGCAACTAAAGCATTTCTAAAATAATCATAGCCCCTCATGTTTTTGAAATATTCATCGCCACGTTCTTTGTCAAAATTAATTTTTCCATAACCTGTAGAGACATAATTATACAGTTTTCCATCATCATTAAGTTTGTACGCCCTTTTCAAAATGGGCAACAGAGAACCTTCACCTTTTTCGATATTAATATCTGACACAACAATTGTGTTCTGTTCATTTTGGCACTTCACATAGATATCGTTCAAAGATTGACTTTTTCCAGCATTATTCGGTCCAACAAAGAGCACAATATCGTTCTCTTTCAAATCTAATGATTCGCCGTTATTAAAAATCAATTTCGATATATAAGTACGAACAGAATTGTCCATATAAATTCTCCTTCTATTATATGCCCTCCCCCCCTTTTTTTACCTAAACGCCGCGTTCATTCTGATTCAGTAATTTGGCGGATACCGTTTTCAATCGATCGCGGAACACCAAAAAGCTAGGAGCTTGTAAACTGGTCCAATCAAAGGTGTCTCGTTTTTCTTCAATACGGGAATATGATTCATTCTCAGACACATTGAGTAGCGCAGCCAAAACCTTTTTGCCTGAGTTTGGGCTTTTGTCGGACATCGGTAAGTCTTCAAAATATTTCGCGTTTCTACCACCATCAGAATCCAGCAGGCACAACAACCACGATTCACTTCTTGTTTTGGGAATCATGGGAACTCCATGTGGAAAAGACGCAGAATCAAACCCTTCGTTCATAGCGCTCATGGAGGCGTTATATATTTCATCAACGGAAGCGTTTGTATTTGCATCAAGATCATGAAAGTATATAACGCCCCATTTATGGGGTTCATCATTTTCCATTGCAGTCTCTTCAGCTTTTTGCGCAAGACATTTTGCTGAAGCCACAATAAAATGATGGTTAGGAAATTTATTTTTATTCCCACGCACAATGGACGTTTTCTTTTCAGGCTTACCTTTGTCGCTTAGTGAAATCTCGGTTCGACTTACTTGCTTAAATTGTAAATAATTTCGATAGTCCCAAAAGAAATCCAGCAATCGATCAACGCAGTCTTTCAACGGGCCTTGTTTCCGGTCAATTTCATTATAATACAAATCCGTAGGACCTTCGCCACAAAGAATAAAACCCGGCATAAAGACCTCCTACATAGTCTTCAATAATTCCGAAAGTTGAATCAAATCAGTATCACCCATAGCTTCACCAGGGCCTAAAACATTCAACTTGTCCTTCATCATGTCAATGTCGAAGAACCTTTTTGCCTTGGTATAATTATTCGAATCCTTATATAAGAAATAGACACTTTCTTTTGCAATTTCGTCTGGCAAGTAGTTTAAAAGTAGCCCGCTATGGGTTGTCACAAACACCTGTTTTGTCGGATTGCCGTAATTCAAAAGAAGGTTGACTAGTTTTTCGAACATTTCTTGGTTTAATCCGTTCTCGACTTCGTCAAACAAAATTGCATTAGACACGATTGAATTCGACTGTGAATACTGCTGCGAAATCATCAAAAACAAACGGAGTGTTCCGTAACTTAAATTTGAGGCGCTAAAAACCGTTTTCTCTAGTTCAGACAACAATATTGACTTCCAGCCAAAGCGTTGTTTTTGCACCTTGAAACTTTTAAGTGGTGGGTAAAAATCTCGCAACTGATTGAAAATATTCTGTTGTTTCTCTAGGGGTAACGATGCGATAAAACCACATAGATTTTCGCCATTTTCTTTAACTTCAGGCGCTAGTCTATTTTGAGTAAAACGGGTCGATTTGGCAATAGCCCTTGGGTCAAGAACTCCATACAACTGCAAAAAGCGCAAGTGAGAACTCAACTCGGTCAAAAAGAACGAGAATATTGATCCCTCGTATTTTGTTTTCTCATAATCAAAATTATTGGGACCAATCATTTCATTATTGCGACGCAATTTGCCAGACGAGAATGTGTATGTATAATCTTTCTCGACAATCTTTTCGTAGGTGCACCGGAGTTCTCTAGTATTAAATTTTGCCTCCCAAGAGGCTTGTTCGCCATCTATTAAAGCCTCCAGATATATTTCAATAACTTTTTTATCGTTCCCGATCGTAAGAAGGTCGTTGACGGACAAGTCGTGATCGGTCAACCAATCCTGAACTTTTCCGGCCATCATAGCACGAATAAGCCCAAGCAAATGCAATAGGGTTGATTTGCCTGAACCATTAACTCCTATAAGGCACACAAATTGAGGCAAATCACTAATTTCAAAATTAGCTAACGATTTGAAATTTTTTGCAGAAATTTTAGTAATCATGAATGTGGACATTGAATACCTCTGCACCAAAAAATACAAAAATTCATTTTGTCACAAGATGTCAAAGTGGGGACTAGGGTGTGAAAAATAGGTCTCATAGTAGTCTTCTTCACCGAGATAATACAATTTCTAGGAAATCTCTTAATTAAAAAAATCTAATATCCTTAAAGAACCTGTTTACGCATCCATTATCGCTTCAACGAATTTCTTTCCAAAATCATTTGGTGAAGATTGTTGTCCTATATTTAGGCATTCATTTTCAAATTTTGTTATTCCATCATCATCAAGAAGGCCGTAAAATAAAAACACCTTCTTCTTTTCTTCAGAACACGAACCACCATTATACAATTGCACTAATTCATTAATGTCAAACGTGTACAGGTGCTGCAAGATAAAATTCATTTTCCAGAATTCCGCTTCGGTAATCTTTCGGGTAAGTAGAGACTCAACAAGATTCCGTTCGTAAACGGCCTTGACTACGGATTCGGCCTGAGTCAGCAGATGAATTATTGAATCTTGAATTTCTTCCCAAAGTGAAATATCAATACTATTGATATAATCGTCAACAACTTTAGAATCAAAAGGTTTCTCTCCAAATTTTTCAATTTTCTTAACAATAAAACGACTATTGATTGCAATACAGCTCTTATAAAGAGTTGCCAAAGCCGAAAAAGACTTTGTTGTCCCAATTAAAAATGATAACGGTTCCATTATTATTTTTCACCTCACAGCAATTACTATTCTTTTGTGCCGTGCACATACATTCACTACTAATATAAACAATTCAAATTTCGCCGTCAATCCCTAAAATAAATCGCCTTTTATTTTCGCGGAAAAATCCCCTTCCGAGGGTGGCGGCGGAGCCGTCACTCACGGATTTGGGGATGGGCATTGTCTAGATTATCTATTTCTCTTTTCTCACCCCCTTAAATGGCGAACCATTTTGCTTGACGTCCATAAAGCGGCCAGTTTCGGCATTACGCTTTACAAACTGTTGTGTTCTTGGGTTGAACGTTTGGGAACGGGAGCGGACCGCCCCGTTCCTATGGTTATCACCTGACGGTGGATTTGTAGCCATATTGGCTCCTTGGTTATGCCGACAACATTGTCGGACATTTACGTAATCAAACTACACCTAAATTTCTGCATAATTCGTACTTTTCGTTTTCACCCTTATAACAGCTCCTTTTGAACTCATTATTCCAAATCCCATTAACATTTCCGTACCATCATATTTTACACCATATATTTAGTCGTTCTCTGAAAAATACCCGCCTTTTATTCGATGAATAAAAGACCTCATACAGGATTATACAGAGTAACTAGCACATCTCATGGCAAAAAAGCCTCCCAAACGACGTCATTCAAACGTTCAAAATATATAAGATTGCCCATTTTCAGCGAATTTCGCCAATTTAAGGGACTGAATACGTAAGAAAGATTTTACATCGAAAACACCGCAATCACCCTCAACAGGGTTGGGTGGGTGGGGAAGATTTCCACGCCGTAGAAAAGGCCTCCTTCGCCCAAAAACAACTAAAATGGTTGTTTGGTTTTGCCGAACGGCCATTTTTACCATTTCCCCAAATTTTGCATAGATTGGGATTTTTCGGATTGACAAGCGTTCTTTTCGCACTCATCAAAGGAGATCCCCGGTCAAGCCGGGGAAGACAAATAAGTGGGGTTTTGTCAGATTTTTCCTAACGGGAAGCATACAATTTTCTTATCTTTGGGATTTTTTCTCATTTGGGGATATAAGTGCCTATTGCCCGTGGGCGGCAAGACTATTATCGACTGGATTGTAGAAGACACCCTCCCGCTCAAGCCCACCGAAACCATCTTCATTACCGGATACAAGGCCGAGAAGATGGATGAATACCTCAAGGTAAAGCCCGAATGGGGCAACACGCGCACAGTACTCCAAAGCGACCCGCAAGGCCTGGGGCAAGCCATCAGCCTCGCCCTCCCCTACGTGAACGATGACGAACCGCTGCTCATCATCCTGGGCGACACCCTCTTCGACGCCGACATCCAGAGCCTAGCAAACGCCACCGAAAACGTCCTGTACACCTACAAAGTCCAGGACTCGCGCCGCTTCGGCGTAGCCGTCACCAACGGGAACGGGCAAATCGAACGCCTGGTCGAAAAGCCGCAAGAATTCGTAAGCGACGAGGCTATCGTCGGAATCTACTACATCAAAGACGTCAAGGAACTCAAAAACGCGCTCCAGCACCTGATAAGCAACGACATCCGCACCCGCGGAGAATTCCAGCTGGCCGACGCACTCCAGATGATGATTGAACAGGGCTGCAAATTCCGCACCGCCCCCGTAAACGAATGGCTGGACTGCGGGCTCCCCGAAACGCTAATCCAGACCAACACCTGGCTACTGCAGAACAGGCCCAAGCTCAACAACATTTGCCACATCGTTTGCCAGAACAAGTCGATGAACAACGTCAAGCTGATACCCCCTTGCAACATCGGCAAGAACGTAATCATCGAAAACAGCACCATCGGCCCCAATGTGACCATCGGCGACAACAGCGTCATCAAAGATGCCAGCATTCAAAACTGCGTCATATGGAAAAACGAGGAAGTTCATTCCTCGCAAATCCGCGGTCAAGTCATAGCCAAATGCTAATATTTTGAAGGGGCAGGCCTTCCCCCTCGCTCGCACTGCGTAGCTCGCCACCCTTTCTAGCGGGGCCTCATACGCCGGCCCCGCAACGCCCCGCTTATCGCCTTCTTGTCAACTTCGTTCGTTTTCTTGCAGGCAAAGACGGAGCCAATTTAATATCCTTTAGCAATTGGGTACCTTCTTTCTTTTTCATTACAGAACAAGACTCCTCGATACCCTTAACATATTCTGGATGCAATTTTGCTAATGGGGCTGCTATTTTTTTATATCGTCGCCAGTAAGCACTATCTTCTTTCGCAGCATCTATATTTTGATACAGTTTCTTTCTCACACAAACTTTTGTACTTGAAAGATAATTGTTTAAAAAAGACGACAAACCAATGCTGTCAACATTTTTCATCAAAAGAGCATCTTCTTCATCAAGAAGACTCGAAGTGCCACCCGAAATAAAAACTACTGGGACTCCATCCAACTCAGGAATACCCTTTAATTTTTTTCGACCATAGTAAAACCACTTCATTTTTTGCCCTATGGCAATCAACGGGATAATTTCAGCTGCCAAATCAGGAGAAATTGCGATTCTGTCTTTTTGCGCCAACGTTGCTATTCTAAAACCCAAATCAATATCAGGTCCAATGAAATCTATAGAATCCGAACCTTTTGTTTGCAGAATCAAATTATCAACAGGAAAACCCGCAATCCAAGCAGTTCCCTTTACATGAATTTTGGTTTTCTGTTTATTTTGCTCTTGGACAAGTTTTTGAAAATGAAGCGTATAATTCTTAGCCTCTTCCCATTCTTTTAGAGGTACATAAAAGAGAATCTCATCTCCATTATATTTCCAAAAATGAATTCCTTTTTTCTCCATCTTTTCACGGAAGTCCTGATAAAAAAAGGCTATATCAGGAGCCCAATTATCTATGGAAGCCTTGGCATTGCATCTTGACTCATGCTTTAACTGAGTGCTTACTACGCAGTCAGCACTAAAAAACAAAACAACATTTGGTTCAATGGGGGAAATAGACAAAGTCATTTTTTCCCAAACAAATATTCAGCCCTAGCGGCAGCAGCAGCAACAGAAACATGAAAAAGACTTGCTAATCCCGCAATTCGGAAAGCATCCGTACTTGTCTTGTACGAATTCCATCTTCTTTTAAACTCATCCTCAGGCATCAAGAGATTCGCAGCAAAGAAATTCGCTTCTTGTTCCGCCAAAGATGTTCCTAATCTGAACGCTTTTAACGGAATCTGTCCTTGTTTTGAATGAAGGAAATAATGTCCTAATTCATGAGCCATCGTAAATCGTTTACGCTCCGGCGTTGCAGAAACATCAAGCGTAATCGAAAAATCATGTTGTCCAATCACTTTAATAGAATCTTCAGACGAAAGGTTTTCACTTTCTTCGATAATTTTACCACCAAATGCTTTGACAACATTGGAAAAGTTTTCTTCTTCAATAGGATCAAAATTAGCGACTTCCCGAACTCGGTCTGCAATCTGTTTTATGAGGGCCTTCCCCCAATTGCATTCTTTTATTTCGTTCATTGCCATATTTTATGCCCTTTTTCGAATACATAAACTAGAAAAAACATTCTTGTGCGTAAAGTAAAAAATATCACATTTCGTTATTTTTTTCCATATTAGTTCAGTATAATTTCATATTAACTAATCCCTTAAAAATAAAAACATTATTTGACACTAAATGTCAAAACAGTCCTTTTCTCAAAAAAAAGCGATTTTTCACAAATACACCCCGTCAATCATCAATTTCAACAGGGTGGGCCGGGTGGGACGCACTCCCCACCATAAAAAAAATTCTCCTGCCCGAATTTCTTCGGACAGGAGATGTTTTGTTTTAGGGAATTTAAATTTTATTACATTCTGTGGAAGTCGTCTTCGACGCGGATGATATCGTCTTCGCCGGTGTATTCGCCCACCTGGACTTCAACGATCACGAGCGGGAGGCGGCCTTCGTTCTGCAAGCGGTGAACTTCACCCACCGGAATATAGGTGGATTCGTTCGGACGCACGTAGAAAACGTTCTTGCCGACAGTCACCGTAGCGGTGCCGCTTACGACCACCCAGTGTTCCGAGCGGTGCAGGTGCTTCTGCAGGCTGAGGCGCTTGCCCGGCTTCACCACGATACGCTTCATCTTGTAGCGTTCGGTAGATTCCAGCACGGAATACGTTCCCCACGGGCGGCTCACGGTCTGCGGCACGTTAATGAGGTCGGAACCGCGTTCCTTGAGTTCCTCCACCACCTTCTTGACCTTCTGGCTGCTGCTGAGCGGAGCGACCAGGAGGGCATCCGGGGTATCGACGATGAGCATCTTGTCGAGGTCAATCGTAGCGATGGTACGCTGACCGCCCATCACAAGGGAATTCTTGGAATCCACGGCAATGTGACGCGGGTTCACGTTGTTGCCGTTGGCGTCGTGCTGGTATTCACCATAAAGACTGTCGAAACTACCGAGGTCGCTCCAGCCGATATCGCTCGGGACCACCTTCACCTTGTTCGACTTTTCCATGACGGCATAGTCAATGGAATTGGCCGGAATAGCCATCATGTCGTCGCGGTCGATGCGGATGGGTTCGCCATCTTCGATTTTAGCATTAGAAAGGGCCTTCTGGGCCTTTGCCAGCATCTCGGGAGAGTACTTGCCGAGTTCGGCGAGGAATGTCTTTGCCTTGAAGCAGAAAATGCCGCTATTCCAGTAGAAGTTTCCTGCCAGCAGGTACTTTTCGGCGGTAGCGCGGTCCGGCTTTTCCACGAAGCGCTTCACGCTGCCGCTGTTTTCGCCATCGGCTTCAATATAGCCATAACCCGTTTCGGGGCTAGTCGGCGTGATGCCAAAGGTTACCAGGTTGCCGGCCTTCGCAAGTTCTTCAGCACGGAGCAGAACCTTCTTGTATTCGTCTTTCTTGCGGATCACGTGGTCCGAAGGAGACACGAGCACGATCGTTTCCGGATTCATCGTAAGGCAAGCAAGGGCAATCGCCGGGGCGGTATTACGGCCCACCGGTTCCAGCAGGAACTTACTTCCAGTCATGCCTTCCGTTTCCAGTTGGTCCTTAGCCAGGAAGAACTGGTCGGCATTAGAAACAATGAACTGTGATTCGCAAACGGCGGAATTGGTAACCACCGTCTTGCGGAAAAGAGACTGACCGTCAAAAAGCGGCGCGAACTGTTTGGGCATCAGGGATCGGCTCACGGGCCAAAGGCGCGTGCCCGAACCACCACAAAGAATCAAGTTAATCATAAGGCATTTTTCTTTTTTAGAAATAAATTTTAAAAATATAACAGATTCCGGCCCTGCAACGCCCCACTTAACTCTACAAATTGTTTTCGAGAATCTCCCTAAAATCAAATTTCTCTAGTTGCATTACATACGGTGGAATATTTGTCTGCAATAAATTTCTTATTTGATTCTCGTTAGTTTCCAAATACAAGAACGCATCTAGCAAAACGGAATCTTTCAAATGTTCTCTAAAATCAACGACCAAATTTTCTGGCATTCCAATATCTTTGGCAATACCTCGCGCTTTTATTGAGTAGCCTAAAGCAATGGTTGGGATACACATGGAATACGCCGAAATTACAGAGTGAGTCCTTGCTCCAACAAAGAACTTACATTTTGAAATCACATATCGGATTTCGCAATAACTTAACAATTCACTATTCAAGATGGATATTCGAGGATTATTACTCAATTTAGCCTTTACCATATTGCAAACAACAATATCGTTTTGCCCTTTCCAAAATACATGAGGAATAAGAAGTATATGATATTTTGTATTTTCAAGAATATGGTTTATCAGTTCCAGCACTTGTTTCGCCTTGTTGGATTCTAGCGTATTATCCTTCAAAATATAGTTACTCAAATTAATTCCAACAACGTCACCGTCTTTAAACATTGACGGCAAATCACAAGGCTGAGGCTTCAAAATAAAGGCAGGATCAGGAAGCAAGAAAACATTATTCAAACCTAAATCTTTAAAGAATCCATACGACAGAGATTCTCTTGCGTAAATAGCGGAAAATTTTTTTAGCGTACCAAGTTTAACAGGGGATAAATTTTCTTTTCCCATAGAACACCCCCACAAAATCGTTTTAACGCCTTTTTTACACAAATAGTTATTTGAGTAAACGGTTTCATTATCTCCATAACACATCATATCACCACCAGTAGAAAGATAAATTTCCCCCGGTTGAATAGTTTTCATATAACGCAAAAAAGAATGATATGCTATTTGCATCCGCAAACTTTGTTCCTTTACAACAAGAAGGAGTATTTTTCGTATAACCCTATAAAAAAAAACTATCTTTGCTGATATCAATGTGCAGTATTTTTTTAATCCCAGAAATGTATCAAGCTTTTCATTCGTTGTATAAGCAACAATATTTGCGGCAGGTTCATTCAGCAAAATCGCAGTAGATTTTGTTATCGCTTCGCAACCTCTGTTACCGCCATCCAAATGCATTAACAAATGAATTTTCATTTTTGCAAATCCTTTTTTTCAATAAACCTATCTAGCTAAAATTTTCTTACTTACACGATTCCACAGAACAACCACATACGAGAATTCTTTCGCTTTTCTAAAAGCAGCCCAAAACAGGATGTTGGGTACGACCAAACAAATGCAACATTTTGCCCCTAAAACAAACCAGCCACTTGATGGAAGTATATCACATATCATTAATGTAGCAAAAGATATTAAAGCAGTAACAAAAACATATACGAGAATTCTCTTGAAATAAGCCTTAGGCGACATTTCAAAATATTTCTTAAACAAAATATATGTACCCCATGGAACACTGATAACAACGGTGCAAAATATCGTTGATAACATAACACCATTCATACCAATAATTGGCACTAGCGTTAAACTCAGCGACAAATTTACAACAGTCAAAACTAAAGGGCGAAAACGGTCTTCCCACCACAATCCAGCAGCCTCTCTATATGTAAAAGTCATATTCGTGACTCTGGACAAATAAAAATATAATACAATAAGAACCATGGTCGGGAACGGAAATGTAAGTTCCTCACCAACCCATGTTCTCATAAAATGCTGGTATAAGGTTACCAAACTAATCGCGCACCAACTTGTAATCCAGCCATTTGCAAAGGTAAAATTCATAAAGTCATTGTAATTTTCCTCTCTACTATTGGTTATCATTTTGTTTCCAACACCAGCTGTAATTGAAGCCGTGATAATGGTAAGAAAGCCGATGATTGCACTCTGAACATAAAAATAGTTGTTGTAAATAGCAAGGGGAACCAAACCAAGAAAAGTCGAAATAACAATTGTGCCAACTGTGGAATATACAACACCATAGATTTTATACGAAACCAGTCCAACAACTCTTTTTTTGATTCCATTTATTTCGTGTTCAGGCACCTTCCCTCGGCACTGTATTTGAGGGTACATTTTATTAGCAAGGAAAGCATTCAAAATGTTGGTCAGGACTGTAGCTAAGGGTATGACCAAAACATAGATATAGTAATTTTTGAAAGACAACAAGAAAATTATCTGCAAACTACTGCTAAAGAACGAAACAATCGATGTTCTTTTGCTTATCAAATCGTTTCTCTGATGTGCCGAAAATAAAGCCTGTTTATAGGCAAATAAATAATAGCTCAGAACAGTATTTGCAAGATATATCAAATAAACAACATATATATCAACATTAGATGGGACCTCTCCTGTTATAAAATTTGACAAAAAAGGTACAATCAAGAGGCCAACAACAAGTATAATAGAGCCAATAATAAGATATATTTTTCGATAAAGATTCAAAAAAGCACATAGCAAATCGTTATTGTCTTCTGCAATTGGTTTATACATGCTGAAAACTATTGCCGAACTTATTCCAAGTTCAGAGATGCTTAACACCTGAAGAATTGACGTAAATAAACTGTTAAGTCCAAGATATTCTGCGCCGAGGCTTTTTATAAGAATTGTTCGGGTTGCAAAAGGAAGTGCAATTGAAATGACTCTTTCAACCACACCCCATATTATATTTCGGAATGCATTTTTTGTTCGTTCAATTTTCATAGAATTAATTAGTCTTCACTATAATTCTTAATTTTTAATCGTAAATACGGAGTATACCTGCAAATCAAGTACTTTAAGCAATTTTTCACGCCTTTTATTCCATTAGTTTTTTCGTTGCATATTCTATCTAGATATGATTCAACAACAAAGTTTTTGTTACATTTTGACGCATTGGAAAGAGAGTTGATAACGCACTCCGTCAAACCTTTTTCTATTGGAGTGTAAGAAATCTTTTGTCCACATATTTTTTCCAATTTACTGCTATCAAATTTTCTGTCCACTAATTTTGCATAGATCCTCTGCCACTCGCGACCAAGTAATTTCGCAACTGTAACAGAACTGTTTTGCCACACCACTTTTGCCAAAATATTCTGACTTTCCAGAGCCTTCATATAAATGGATAATATTTCATTCCACGATTTAGTCTCTGGAGAAGCTATTTGAATCACTTCTCCCAAAGCAGCTTTATTGCCAACAACCAAGGCTATCGCTTTGGCAACATCATCTCCATACGTCATAGATGTAATCTTGGATGATAAATCGCGTTGAAAAACTATTGGCTTTCCATCTTTTGCTCTCAACAACCAATTACTAAACTCATAACACCCTAGTTGTAAACGATAATTATTGTATGTTACAGAAGGTCTAATTATGGTCCAATTCTTCTGTTTCTGGGCAAAAATTAAATTTTCTTCTTTTGCTTTAGCAAGAGCATACTCATTCGTTTTCAGGTACGCTTCATCCTTGCACACATCAAGAAGTCGAGGAGATTCTTCGGTCAATGGCTTATCGGAAGGAGCATACACACGGCATGAACTTAGAAAAATATACTGCGAGCAAGATTGTAGAAATCTATTAATTCTTGATTTTAGCTGATTCTCTGTATAAATCATAAAATCAACAATTACATCATATTTCTGATTAAGTAAGTCATTAAGAAAGAGATCATCCATTGCATTACCAATGATATACTTAACCGTTCCATTGTCAAGATGTCTTTTTCTAGATGTTATAAAAACTTCATTTCCGTTTGCAATTAATTCTTGCGCTAATGGCATGCCCATCGCGCCCGTTCCACCTAATAATAATACTCGCATATTTTTGATTAATGTCCTCAAATTTTTATTTGATTACAATCCCGAACACTTATCGTCCGATTAACCTCTTAACCGCATCAATTCCTTTCTGCCCAAGAAACTGCTTAGCAACTCGCTTAGCCGAATTACTTACATCAACATCAATAGAACTCATAATGTCAAAAGCACTTCTATCGTCATAATCCTTTGTAAATACTTCAAAGAAAATGGGTTTATCTGTATTTTTATTCAATACGAAACCAGAATATACGGAATCAAATTCTTGCTTTGTTTTTGCAGAAAGATATTTAAAACCTAATGATTCGACATAACTCTTAACAACATTATTTTCGCCTTTGCCAAAATGATCAGCCGCAGCAATAAAGACATCTGTTGCTTTATCTCCGAAAAAATTATGCCCAGGAGCAACGCTTTGCTTAAATATTCCGCCACCATTATTATTTATTAAAAGAATTCTCAAATTCCCCGCAAGATCTCTATTGCCAAGGCTATTCATATCATAATAAAACATTAAATCTCCAACAACACAAAAATGAAGATGACTTTTATCGGCTAAAGCACCCCCTACCGCCGACGAAAGAACGCCATCAATCCCTCGGCAACCAACATTTCCATATGTTTTTATTCCGCTTGGAAAATCGAATAAAGACCACGCTCTTACAGTATTACTCGCACCAATATGGAGAACAGAATCAGACGGCAGCACCGCTGATATTTTTGCAGCCGCATAGACATTTGAAAGAGGCAGACTTTCCACCGGAACCTTCAACGATTCTTTCACAGCAACACAATCACGCAAATAGGAATCATTCTTATTCTTATCATTGATATATTCCTGCAAAAAACTCGTTAAACTCATCTTGAACACCTTTGACAAACTGCCAAAAGTATCTCTTAGTTCTCCATCGGGATTCACGCGCCATGTTGTTCTAGCAGATTTAAGTTTTGTCATCGTAGGCCAATCCGCCATTTGCTCTCCAATATGAATCAGGCAGGCTATATTGCTCATTATATCATATTTTTTTCTTTGGAAAGACAACAAACCAGCATGAAACGCGTATTTGCCATGATATCCACTAGTATGGTCGCAGAATACAACAGCATCGTGTGATGCACAGAACGCATCCATATACTTTGTTTCGGATTCTGAAAAATCCCTATGGCTACCAATATATACAGCTATTTTTCCACTAGGCAATTCTGGCAAATTTTCGTTAACATCATATCTTTCGATTTTTCGAGCATCATATAATTCCTTACAGGAAAAATCATAATCATCATTGCAACAAGGGAGGTCTATATGAACAGGTCCCGGATTTGTACCCTTTGCAGCTAACAAAGCCTTATTTACAAGTAATTCAGTCTGTTTAATATCTTCTTTGTCTTTTATTATGGGAAGTTGTGCTTTGCATACGGCAATATCATTGGGAGATACACTCCTATCAATGACTTGCGGAAATAAAGTCCCTATATGATAATATCGATGTATTCCCGTTACAGCAATGATGGGTAATTTTCTGTAAAAGGCTTCAGTCAAACCAGGGAAATAATTCCTCGACGCGGTGGCTTCTGTACAAGCGATGATTACAGGCTCGTTGAATTCCTCGGCTATTCCACACGCCATATACGCAGCACTTCGTTCATCAATAGACGAATAGATTTCAAATCCACCATTATATTGCAACGCAGCGATAAACTCCAAATCAGTCGTTCCCGGAGATACAACAGCTTTTTTTATCCCATGCTTTAGCAATAAATTAACAAGAATTTGTACACTAAGATTATGAGTATATCCTGAAATCATACCTACCCTTTTAATTTTTCTCAAATTTATCTAAAGCATTCCTCAAAGCATTGATATAGCCATGCCCATACTTCAAATCCGGTTCCATGTAGTTACCTTCGCCCCATTCATTCCATGATTTCAAGAACACAATTTGATTTTCTTCCTGTTTTTTTGAAATCTTCTGAAAGACATCCTCGCAATGTTTTTGAAAAAACTTAGGGGTAGAATTTGTAAAAACATATCCATGAACCGTACTTCTAGGTGTATGATCCCAATTAGGAAGTAATGTTGGATAAATATCCTTATTTAATATTTCTTCCGAGCCAATTAAAGTCGGATATATTCTTTTATAATTGTATTTCTCTGGCGAATGAGTGATGTAGGACAATATTTTTCTAAAGAACCAGCCAATGCCCCACTTTTTATGCCTTTTAAGCCGACAAGAACAAACTGCATCAAAGCCTTGTTTTTTTATATCTTGATATTCAGAAGCGATTTCTGTTGAATACGCAATAAAATAAACTCCTGGCAAACCATTTTCTTGCGCAAGTTTATTCCATGTTTTAATGAATAAAGAAACATCATGAAAAGCAAGAGGGCGATATATCATAAAAACAGGTTTATCAGCTATTTTTATATATCGCTTATCTTTGAATGCTGGCAACACTTTTTCAAAATGGATTTTATAATCATCTAATCCTGGATATAATTGCTCTGCTAAAACCTCAGCCTTAGAAACACTTCCATCCTTGTTCCACATTTTACGAGCCCAACTTTCATTTGCCCAACAAAGGCAAAAAGGAAAATCAGGTTTACCGCTATTCAAAACTTCATCAAACGGCCTTTCTAGCTCCATTTTACCATTGCCAAACCAGTAATGGTAATAACAAAAGCCGTCAACTCCAGCTTCTTTCGCCAACTCAACTTGTTTCTGACGGACTTCAGGCAATCTTAAATCATAAAAGCCTAAGTCAGCAGGGACTTTGGGCTGATAGTGACCTCTAAAAAGTTTTTTTGCTTTAGCAACATTAGTCCATTCAGTAAAGCCTTCACCCCACCATTCATTGTTATGCTGTGTAGGATGGTATTGCGGAAGATAAAAAGCGACAACCTTCATTTATATCCTCATATTTAGTTTTTGGGCGTTTATTAAATACTCATCATTCCAAATTCTTCCAATTGCATACCAGAAAGGAATCGAAATGAAATAATACATACAAAGAGAATTTGAGAAAGGCATGGCAATAAGAATATACAAGATAATTGACATTTCACACGCAAAATACTTAGTATTGGGAATTGCCCTAATAAAAGTTGATGCAATTAATAGTGCAAATGCAAATGAACCACAAATTCCAGTTTCAAAAAACATTTTTACAAAATTACAATCGGTGACTCCTCCAAAACCTAATCGTCTCGCCTCCGAACCACCCGACCCAATACCATGACCAAAAGCGTAATATTGCATGTTATCTAATATAGCCTGTCTTCGATGTGAGAAATCTTCAGAATAAGATTTTTCGTTTATAAATCTTTCAGCAACCTTTGTTCCATAATCAGAAAAAGAATTTAAGGTATTATCATTTACAAACAAGATGGCAATGGTAGCAAATACTATGGAAATGCATGCATATTTAAAAATTTTTGAAAACTTTGGAACTATTAGATATACAACGTATAAAACAATAAGAACTGAAGAAAATGCCCAAGCTATTCGATGCTGGCAAAGAAATACAGCCATCAGAATTATTAAAAAATTAAAATATGTTATTTTTTTTGACATGTCATTTCTAAAAATATTAAATAGTACTATAGATAAACAAAATATAGAAAAATAGCTTACGAAATATGAATCCTGAAAGAAGGCTGGATATCGAAGTATTTTAGAGTATTCCTCCGCAGTACGCACCCATTGTTCATGCCACGTAGAGTTTCTTGCTGAAACCAGAGCTCCAATATACCAAGAAGGCATTGTTAAATAACAAATAGAACTCAAGAAAAACATCACACTTGTCGGCAAAATCATTTTGTCAAAAAAAAATCTATTTGGTCGATTGTCAAATAGCCCTATATAAACAAACAACATTGGCAATATATAATCCGAAAAGTCCTGCAAAAAACAACCGAAAGGACGTCCATTGTACAAGTAGCTGAATCCAGAAAGGACATTGAACGCGAAAAAAAAAGAAAAGAATAATTTAAAATTAGATTGCTTATCCTGCCAAAAACAAGCAACAGCGATAACGCTAATTAGTATACCAATAAATTTTAATGCCCCCCAAAGCCAAAACATCTTAAAGAATGTCATCGGAAGACTTACTACAAATATCATTGGAATTATTAAATCAACCCAATTATATATATTTCTTTTTACGAACATACACCTACTTTATTTTTCATTTATTACATCTTTATAAAAATTTTTCGTTTCATATCGTGATTTACTCCACGAAAAATTCTTTACATTCAACAAGCCTTCTTCAACTTTCTTTGTGTAATAATCAGGATTGCTTAACTTATATATTTCACACGTTTCGTCTTCAATTTCATTTTCAGAAAAATAAACTACAGCATTTCCTCCTATTTCAGGAATACAAGATTTTTTTTGACAAACGACAGGACAACCACATGCTTGAGCTTCAATAATAGGAATGCCAAAACCTTCATATTCACTAGGATAACACAAAAAAAACGCCTGATTATATAAAACTCTCAACATATCGTTATTCACATAATCATATTTTTTATAGCGATTTTTTAGATTTTTTTCCAACAATTCAACTTCCGAATCACAAAGATTTCCGCCACCAATTATTACTAATTGAAATTTTGTAAATTTGCATACTATTTTTACAGCCAAATCAAATCTTTTATAGTCTGTTCTTGCCCCAACAAACAAAATAATATTTTCTTTCGAGACCCCCTTAACCATATAATATGACTGATCATCATATCCATTATAAACAACTTTTAGCAGTCCTTGGTAATTAGGATAAAACTTTTTGAAATCATTTAATGTATTTTTTGAGATACAAATAACACCTTTACTATGAGCAACAGCTTTTCTTTTACGAATTTTCCGAATATAAGCAAGGATTCCCCTTCCGTATATTTCATTTGTGAAATCATGTATAGTAGTGATGTTATATGCATTTTTATTTCGTGAATATCTGTAGTAACTAGAATGAAATAAAAATGGTTCGTCTTTCCACTTATTTATTTTTAAGGATATGAAACGCTTTATTAATAATAATCGACTTGACTTGACAATAGAATCTTTTAATAAAGATTTATTATATACATGATTCTTTATTGCTGAATCATATACAATACGAAAAGATGGAAAAAATGTATCACAGGTGGTGATTTCAGACCAATAAACTGAGCCTCCGCCGCATTTTTGCAACGAATAAATGATGTCATCATAAACTACATTCATAATATTTCCCTATACTCGTTCCCATCTATTATTAGAATATTTTTTTACCGTTTTGGCAGGACATCCCGCCAAGATTTCATTATTTCCAAATCTACCTATAACTACCGAATTGGCTCCAACAACACACCCATCACCAATTTCCGCACCAGCCAAAATTACAGCATTTTCTCCAATCCACACATTGTTGCCGATTTTCACCGGTTTCGTTACAAGCCTTCTTTGATTAGGAGGAATCTCAGGACAATCCTGTACATCACCTTTGTAAACGCCATGGCTGGCATCACTAATAAAACATTTAGACGCAATAAGAACATTATTCCCTATCTCAACTCGTTCATGGGCAACAATGTGTGTTAAATCGCCCATTTCACAATTATTTCCGATATACAACGTCTCACTAGTTCCATCTAAATCAAATCGACAAAACCTTCCAGTTGTTAATCCAGCACAGCCACATAGAGATCTTCGCCCTCTAATATAAATTGGTCGCCTTACAAATCTAGCCTGATTCATCGTAAGTTTTGTCATTATCAAACTATACAAATTCTTTAGAAATTCTGATAGAGAATAATGATTTCGCATGGCAAAACCTTCTGATTAACTTTTTATTCATGTTTCAAAATATTCTGAATTTTCGAATCATCTCCCCAAACAGCCTTTGAATCGTAAGGGCGATCGGGGAAAGCGCCATATTTCAACTTAATATTGTACCTATTTTCCCGAATAAAACGCTCCACCCTATCTGCCAATTTTTCAGGATGTCCTGAACAGATGTTAATAATTCCAGTCGTTTCTGTTTGGCATACAGCACAAGCAACCTGCTCACAAAAATCTTCATAGTCAATGAAGTCAAATTGGTTCTTGCCCTGAGTGAACGGAAATTCTAATTTACCATCAGCTTCTGCAGCAGTAATCTTCGAAAAAATGGAGCAACCGTATTGGCTGTTGCCAACAATATAGTAACCCCTCAGCCACATGAATTCTTTGCCCATTTGCTTGCAAAGTATTGCAGTGAGTTCCCGCAAAGCATTTTTGCTTATGCCATAAGGCGTAATCGGATTGCATGGAGTATTCTCTTTGATACTTCCTTCAAAGAAACCAATTTCATGCATTGAACCCATCACTGCAATCATCTTAATATCAGATTCAGCAAAGGTTTTGATAAAATTGTAGTGCTTTGGAAGGTCTTCTATATGCGCATCCGAGTAATGTACAAAGCCATCTCTCCAAGCCAAATGTAAAAGAACATCCGGTTTACTGAAATAATTATATGGATCTTCTATTTCAAAGAGATTACACGCACGCCTATCAGCTCGTTCATCAACACGATCAATCTTGAAATCTGCCGCGACAACTTCGTTGCCACAATCTAAAATGTGTTTTACGATTCCTTGACCAAGGTATCCGTTTGCGCCCGTAACTAAAATTTTCATATTTTAAATTCTCCAAGTATGCGTTTGTTCAAAACAATGAAGTCTTTTATTTTTCACCCAAAAGTGTCAAAAGCCAATTCCTAAGAGAGTATCTATTATAGATTTCACTATCAATTTCTCTGTAGCAACCTTTCAAGAAACTAATCTCAATTTTCGGATTGTCCCGATTAAATATTTTTATATTTTGCTCATTATAGAAATCGTAATTAATGATATCCTGATTGGTCGTCATCAGTTTTTTCTTTAAACCAACAATTTCAATTGTACGCATCGTAAGTCCTGTTTGCGTAGAGCTTTCAACATCAAGGATACATCTAGATTTACTATACATCAGATATACTTCATCTAATGGCATAAGGTTGAAATGCACATCAGACAATTTTACATTTCTATAGTGTTTATTAAAAATTTTGTTATACAAAAAAACAAAAATATGAGGAACGTATATATAATAATAAAAGTCTAAATTATTGTTTCTGCATTGCTCTTCTATTTTTTTTATTATTGAAATCCGATCACCATGACCTGTTCCTATAAAAGCAAGATCATATTTATTTTTATTCTCTGGGTCAACATGCGGCATCACTCTTTCACAATAAAATAAAGGAAGAAATCTTATTCGGTCACTATTTTCTAGATAATCTTTTCTGTCGAAGGTCCAGACTTCATCATAAAAATTCCACTTATTTTCGATTCCTTTGTTATTGTAAAGACTGTCCCACATGTATAAGATCATTTTTGCTCGAGGGTATTTATCCTTTAACTTTTTCAAAGCTCCAGATGGCGTATATTCACCTCTAATAACCAATATATAATCGATCTTTGTCTCGGACAAATTCACTATTTCATCAGCATAATACCGTTCAAGAGTATGATTAATATACGGCTTAAACTTTATTCTACCTAAAACTTTTGCCCAAAAGCCATCATTCGGTTTATCGTTTAGAACGATAACTCTAGCTCCTAAAGATTTTATTTCATCAGCTATTTGCTTTGAATAGCCATGATTTGATATCAATAATACCGTTTTGCTAAACAAACTCATTTCAGAAAATTCCTTTAATAGATTTTCTACGTTCAATACAATCCATCTCTATTCATAAACCAGATAGATTTCATTCCCAAGGTCTGCGGAGCAACAAAGTCCTTTTTAGGATTATCCCCAACATAGACCATGGATTCAAATGGAACATCAAGTTTCTTCTGCATTATGCGGAAAGAAATATCACAGGGTTTACGAAATTGAGCGCCACCAATCTCATCTGTCACAATGATTTCATCAACCATTGTGTCAAGACCAAGAGCATCTATCTTAGCTCGTTGACCTTCAGGGCGGCCATCAGTGATAATGCCTATTTTGAGACCCTTTTCGCGAATGGTTTTCAACAACAAATTGACTCCATCATACAAGTGAATGTTGGGCATGTGGTTGCGATAAATACCTAGACATTCCTTCTTAAGAAAATCATTATCACCCAGCACACAATCAAAAGAGGGTTTTCCCGCTTCAAATGCACTCCAAAGCTTTTCATCAAGACTTGCAATTTCAGGATGCTTTGCTGCAACAACTTCAAAACCGCTCTTTACATACTCCTTCTCACCATACAATGTGTCATCTAAATCAAAAATTACCGCCTTGATTCCATCAAGATTGTCAAGAACCTGGGCAAGATTATCTATACTACACGGAGAGTTATCCTCGCTGACGCATACACATTGGTCAAAGCGGCTATAAACGGCATTATTCTTCGCGGCCTTGGGTTGATATTCAACATTTTCACCCATAAGCAAGCGAATGCAAGCCTGAGCACTATCGGCACCAGCCTTAATGCTAAGCGGAGCCCCGCCACCAAAGCGCGGATTAATTTCAATGTAGTAATTGTCTCCAGTCGATTTCTGCTTAATAAGCTGAACCGTAATCGCACCGCTCGGTTTATAATCAGCAAGCAGTTGCTTGCACTCAGCAATCATGGTATCGTCCTGATCTATGCGAGTCTTCAAGACTTCTCCACTACGTACCGCAACGCGTTCTCGCGGAGTGATATACACCGGATTGCCTTTGAAGTCGCAGAAAGCATCTATCGTAAATTCCGTTCCTTCAATAAACGGCTGAATGATGTAGTCATCAATCATCGATGCATAGGACTTAAGCTCTTCGGCGTTATGCACCTTATAGGCATTAATACTGCTGCTACCATTTTTAGGCTTAATAAATGCGGGGAAACCGGCATCATATTTGGTATAATCATCAATCGGCTTGGGGGATTTAAGCCCGCATTTGATAAAATAGTCCGCAGTATAGCGTTTATCACGACAAAGTTGAACCTTATCTTCAGCCGCAATCAAAGCCTCAGTACCGATTTCCGTAAACTTGGCCTTATTCTTTGCCAGCAACAACAAATCTGTATCAATCGTCGGAATTAAGGCGTTAATCTTTTCTTCTTTGCATATACGAAGAAGTTCGGGAATGTACGTAGAATCGCTAATTCTAGGAACAATAATCTTTCTATCGCAGAAGAACAATGCCGGAGCACTTTCGCTAATATCACCGCCATAAATGACAACATCAGCGTTCAAATCCGCAGCAGCCTTTTTGAAAGCCTGCATAAGTTCAACACGTCGACCGACACTAGTAAAAAAAATACGAATCTGGCTCATTTAGCCCCCATAAAGACTTCCATCGTAGCCTCACCTTCTTGGCTAATTCCCTCTCTTTTCACAGCTTTTTTCAGCGTTGTGAGAATGATCTTGACATCGCCCCAAAAAGTGATGTTATTGACGTATTCCACATCATACTTGAATTTCTGTTCCCAAGTAATGGCATTACGACCGTTCACCTGAGCAAGCCCACTAAGGCCCGGACGCACATCATGGCGATGCTTCTGTTCAGAATTATAACGAGGTAGATATTCCACCAAAAGCGGTCTCGGTCCAATAACAGCCATATCGCCCTTGAGAATGTTGAACAGTTCCGGGAGTTCATCTAGGCTGGTGCTGCGGAGGAACTTTCCATAAGAATTCAGGCGGACATCATCCGGGAGCAGGTTACCATCCTTATCCCTTTGATTCGTCATAGTGCGGAACTTAATCAGCTTGAAGATTTTTTCGTCTTTGCCGGGGCGTGGTTGAGTAAAGAAGGGATTGCCATGCATTTTGACGGCACCCACAAGCGTGAGGACAATAAGTAGTGGACTCAGGCAGCAGATGGCAGCAAGCGCACAGCAGAAATCTAGGACTCGTTTTAGGCAGCGGGAATACACCTGCACAGACCTCGGGGTTAAGTTTGAATGCCAAATTTAGACCAAATTTAGTAAACAATCATATATAATGTGAATTTACTTTAAAAATAATGACAAAAAACTTACAGCAAAGGGTTCGCGTAGCGAACCCTTCATTTGTCTTGCCGGCCCTGAGCCGGCACCTCCTCTTGCCTAATGTCGTACGCAGAATGATCGAAAACGCCGTTTTTTACGCGCTTTTGAGCAAAAAATCAACCTGTGCAAAAAATGCGCCGGTTCTCATGGGTAATATAGCTGCAATCACAGCCGCCACCACTCCCCGACCACCCGCCCCAACTCTTTGGGGAAGGAGGCCTGTCACTCATTCTTGACACTTTTTGTCAAAATAGTTTATTATCTTTAAAGAGATTAAGATGAATTAAGGAATAAAACATGAAAAAGAAACTACAAATATTTGTTTCATCCACCTACACCGACTTAAAGGAAGAAAGACAAGCCGCA
>JAEEGL011133872.1_pt1 | contig 24616 bp, 18 predicted proteins | sample 9134231 | NCBI WGS metagenome assembly JAEEGL01 (sample SAMN16246548, study PRJNA631951) | gut metagenome | biome: gut microbiome; feature: rumen; material: fiber-attached | host: Bos | place: Iran: Karaj | collected 2018-10
AGTGACCCCCAGATGAAGAATCCCCGCAAGCGTCTCACCTCCACCTACTTCATGGCGCGCTACCGCAAGTTCCTCGTCGACGGTGGCATCATCCACCTGAAGACCGACTCGAATTTCCTCTTTACCTATACCTCGTATATGGTGGAGAAGAACGCCCTGCCCGTCATCGAGCGCACCGAGGATCTCTATCATTCCTCTCACCTCTCACCTCTCACCTCTCACCTCTTGAATATCCAGACCTACTACGAATCCATGTGGATTGCGCGGGGACTGAATATCAAATACATGAAATGGGCGCTTCCGCGTGAGGGTGCTCTCGAAGAACCCGACGTGGAGATAGAGCTCGATGATTACCGCTCGTATCATCGTTCAAAACGAAGTTCATTAGACAAAGCTAAATAATACGAATATGAAGAAGCTACTTTCCTTCATGCTGGCAGTACTGCCTTTGCTGGCAGCTGCACAGTCAAAGAATGTCACGGTTGACGCCGTAGGCCAGCTCTCAAAGAAGATTGAGAGCAGTGAGAAATTCAAGATCGCAGAACTGAAGGTTAGCGGTCCGCTTAACAGTGCCGACATTAAGTTCCTCCAACAGATTGTCTGCCGCACCAAGGCAAACATCAAGAAGGGCGAATGCGTGGTAACGTCAGTGGACCTCTCTGAAGCAGTGTTCACCGACGGCAAGGATGCCCTGGCCACCACCAAACTGCCCAGTGGTCTCTTCTCCGGAGCAGGAAAACTGCTGGAAGTAGTCCTGCCGCCGCAGATCACAAACATCAGCAAGAGCTGTTTCGACGGCTGTGCGTCATTGCCTTCCATCCATATCCCAGAGAGTGTCACAGAGATCGAGAATCAGGCATTCCAGGGCTGTGAGAGTCTCGCAGCCATCCACATACCGTCGAATGTGACCGTCATCGGCAACGAAGCCTTCGAGAACTGTAAGGCGCTGGCCGCTGTTGAGATTCCCGAGAATGTCAAGGAACTCGGCAGTCAGGCTTTCAACGGCTGTAAGTCGCTGGGCACCGTCAACATCAACGGCGACATCAAGAAACTCGGCAATGAGACGTTCCGCAACTGCGAGAGCCTTACAAGCATCACCCTGCCCGACGACCTGAAATCCATCGGCAACGATGCCTTCCGCGGCTGTAAGAACCTGACAGCCATCACGCTCCCCGACGATACCCAAGAGATCGGCAACAGCGCCTTCGAAGACTGTCAGAGCCTTGCCACGATAGACATGAGCAACCTCGAAAAGGTGGGCAGCAATGCCTTCGAGAACTGCAAGAGCCTCAGCAGCGTGACCATAGAGAAACTCTCCAAGCTCGGTAGCGGTGCCTTCAAGAACTGTTCTGCACTGGCCACTGTCAGTCTTCAGGGCAGCATCGATGAGATCAACTCCAACACCTTCCTCGGCTGCACCACGCTTACCAGCATCAGCCTTCCCGCAAGTGTCAAGGAGATTGGCAACAGTGCCTTCGAGAAGTGCCAGAGTCTTACCGACATAGAACTCCCCTCTTCGCTCACGAAGATCGGTTCTGAGGCTTTCCAGGAGTGCAGCAGCCTGCGCGAGGTGGTCATCCCCAACATGGTCAAGAGCATCGGCAGCAGTGCCTTCGAGAGCTGTGCAAGCCTCGACAGCGTAGCCATCAACGGTTTTGTGCAGGAGATCGACAACAAGACCTTCTTTAAGTGCAACGCCCTGCGCAAGGTTATCCTCCCCACCTCGGTGAAGAAGATCGGTACGAAGGCTTTCCAGGAGTGCACCACCCTGCAGGAGATAGAGCTTCCCGCAGCCCTCACGACCATCGGCGACGATGCCTTCGAGAAGTGCGGCATGCTCCAGAGCATCAAACTGCCCGTGGCTGTCACCAGCATCGGCAGCGACGCCTTCTACGAGTGTACGATGCTCGCCAAGGTAGAGTTGTCCGTAGCCCTGAAGAAAATTGGCGGCGAGGCTTTCGCCAAGTGTCCGTCACTGCGCGATGTTTATGTCAACTGTCCTGCACCGCCAGCAATATCAAAGAGCACATTTAAGGACGTTGTCAGCTGTACATTCTGGCTGCCGAAGAGCACAAAGCCCATCTATATGAGCAACAAGGACTGGGTGAAAGTGTACGTCCTGAAAGAGAAAGAATAAGAAGCAATGAAACTATATCCCAAGATAATCATGGACGCGCTGGCAACGGTGACGTATGCCGGCACGAAGAAGAATATCGTTGAAAGTGAGATGGTGGCCGATACCCCAGTGGTGTCGGCACCTTCATCACCTGATGAACCCTGGAAGGTGAAAATCGTGCTGGAGTTTCCACGCGATACCGACCCTTTCCTGAAGTCAACGGTAAAGGCCGCAGAAGCCGCCGTCAGATATCACTGCAAGCAGCTTGCAGCGGCTGATTCCGAGGGGAGCAACGAGGTAGAGGTCGAGATTGTCCCCGAGTTCAAGAGTGCCCCTCGCCCGGAGGTAGGCCAGATGCTCCCTGGCGTGAAGAACATCATCGCCGTCAGCTCCGGCAAGGGTGGCGTCGGCAAGAGCACCGTTTCTGCCAACCTCGCCATCGCCCTCGCACGCTTAGGTTACAAGGTGGGACTGCTCGACACCGATATCTTCGGTCCCTCAATGCCCAAGATGTTTGACGTGGAGGATGAACGTCCCTATGCCGTGAAGAAAGACGGGCGCGACCTCATCTGTCCTATCGAGAAATACGGTGTGAAGCTGCTCTCCATCGGTTTCTTCGTCTCTCCCACCACCGCTACCCTCTGGCGCGGCGGCATGGCCACGAGTGCCCTTAAGCAGCTCATCGCCGATGCAGACTGGGGCGAGCTCGACTATTTCATCCTCGACACCCCGCCAGGCACCAGCGACATCCACCTCACGCTGCTGCAGACGCTGCCCATCACCGGTGCCGTCATCGTCAGCACACCTCAGCAGGTGGCACTGGCCGATGCCCGCAAAGGTATCGATATGTACCGCAACGAGAAGGTCAACGTGCCTATCCTCGGACTGATCGAGAACATGGCATGGTTCACACCCGCCGAACTACCGGAGAACCGTTACTACATCTTCGGCAAGGAAGGCTGTAAGCGTCTGGCTGAGGAGATGAGCGTTCCCCTGCTTGCCCAGATACCGCTCGTACAGAGCATCTGCGACAACGGCGATGCCGGCACCCCCGCAGCCCTGAGTAGCGACACCGCCACGGGCCTCGCCTTCATCAATCTGGCGCAGGCTGTCGTCACCGTCGTCAACCGCCGCAACAAGGAACAGCCCCAAACCCGCATCGTCGGAATGAAATAAACCTCCTGCTGGGGACAGGCCCCAGTAAGAGGTTTTTAAGCGCAAGGGACAGGTTTCAAAATGTGTTTTGTGAACTTGTGAACCTGTGAACCTGAATCAACTCATAGCCTTCATCTTTTTGAACTTACCGGCATCATCTCCGTCTTCTATCTTACAGATGTACCGGTCTTTTTCAAGCCTTGAAAGCTTCATGCTCACAAACGTCTTGTTATTATTCCCGAATGCCTTAACGATGTCCTCCCGTGTGAAGACCTGAGGCAGACGGTTGTAGCCATCCACAGACCTCTGCTGATGACGCTTGCCCGTAAACTGCACGTCGCTATTCATGTCGTCGAAATACTTCTCAGCCATGACACCGAAGAAGTGCTGCTGCGTGGCATACTGTATGCGGGCGATGAGTTCACAGAGTTTCCAGTCAGTCTCGTCCGTCTCATACTGTCCCGTCCAGATACTACCCTGCTGATGGACGTTCTCCCAGTGGCGCATGTCGATGAAAGGTGCTGCGTAGTTGATGGCGTGATACGGCACGCGTTTCAGCATTAGCTCATTGGCCTCCGAGTCGTCCTCCGCACAGTCTGCCATACGGTCTTTCGTCCAGTCGTAGAGCTTGCGCACGAGCCCCCAGAAAGGCAGTTCTCCGAAGCGGGCATCGAGCTTGAAAACCCACGTCTTCATACGGTCCAGCCGCTGCCAGTCGATGGTGCTCTGCTCTTCAAACTCCATCATCTCATAGTTTGTCTTCGGCATGGGGATGACCGCGAGACGCGTAGAGAGTCCGGATCCGAAGTTACGCTCATTCACCTTTTTCTTGAGTGCTATTGGCGTTCCGGTATAGATAAAGTTCCACGTCACGTGAAACTCATCCACAGGCGAGTCATTGTTCTGGTACATCTGTCCGTCCTTCTCGTTGTGGAAGGCTTTCAGCTCCATGCTCTGCTTGTTGATCCACGAACCGCCGCTCTGTAAGGTGATGGAATTGTCCAGCTCCGTGTCGAAAGTGAACATGTGCAGCTGTATCTCCTTGCCCTCGATGGTTTCCTTCGCATTGAGCATGTCCTGTATCAGCTGGCCGTTACTCGTTCTTGCCGGATGGATGCGGATAACGCCTTGCGGCTTGTCCTTGCCCTCCTTGTTCGCCGCCTTCTTCTTCAGGTCCTGCTTATAGCGGTTCAGCGCAGCCTTCCCCGCTTTGTCCGCCGTCTCTATAGGTGCCAGCAAGATACTTACGAGATCATCCGCCATCGACTTGTTGCTTGCCGGATGTCCGATGATCATCAGCGCACAGTTCAGTCTTCTCTCCTGCTGCGGACGGTGGTAGAACCTGTACCAGCATCGCGTCATCAGTGTTACTAAAATTTTGTAGTTTCATCACTTTTTACTACCTTTGCACTCATAAGATTTCTACATCTTATCACAATAAGGCTATATGCCGAAGGATTTTATCCTATATGCCCTCTTCGGAGGGCATTTTTCATATAGGGCGCACGGCAAAACATCATCATTCACGACAGAAAATGGAACCTTGCCTGCGTTTTGACGCGGATTCAGGAGGTTGTCGCAAGTAGTTGGAGAAGAAATCGCTATAATTCTTGGAATGTGCTGATTTTCACCGTATCTTTGCACCATCAAAAGATTCATACGATAAGATTCATACGATATAAGATATACTTAGTTTTGTTTCATTTTTGCTTTTAATTTAGTTGGTTAGTTAATGATGTTTAGGGCCCGCTGCGACAGCGAGCCCTAAACATATCTTTTAGACAACAAATTCCCAATAACCGTTGCGTTTGCCATTTACTCTTTTTAGGATATTCTTATCCTGCAATGTGATTGTTAAGGATTTAACCGTTCGCTCCGACCTCCCTATTTCTGCGGCAATCTCTTTTTGAGTAGCATAGCGATTCTTATGCACGACACGAAGCACAGCCACCTCCTCCAAAGTGCAATTTTTGCACTTTGGAGGTAGCTCATCGCTTGATTTTGCACTTTGGGTGAGCTTAGTTGCACTTTGGAGAGCAACTGATTCTGCCTTCTTATCCCAATCAATGTGCATAATTCTGTTTCTTAAATCATGCTTCTCACCGAGTAGCATACTGCGGAAGAAATGTTCCAAAAAGGATGTATTCTCGGTGATTCCCTGACTCAAATCTACATAGTTGGCCCTTACCAGTGCATTACGGAAATACCAAGAATTCTCAGCAAACACATCGTTCACCACGTTGAACCCCAGTTTACGAAGGTATTTTATCATGAAAACCGCTGTGGTACGCGTATTCCCTTCGCAAAAGGGATGAATCTGCCAGAGATTGGCACAGAAGCGAGTCAGATGGCGGATGGCTTCGTCGATATTGATATTGGCATAGTCGAATCCTCTTTCCTGTCCCATATCATAATCGAGCGTTTCGCTGATAGTGTCGTAGCTGGCATAATAGACTGTCTTTCCACCAAGCACCCATTCTTTTTTAGTGATGTTATAGTCTCGAATTCTACCAGCCAACTTATAGATACCATCGAATAGTCTTCGATGAATAGAGATCAGTTGTGCAGGTGTAAATGTAAAGGTGTTTTCTTCTATCAACTCCGTAATGCGAGCTGCCACTTTATCAGCTTCTTCCGTACGCTCATTCTCTATTTCCTTACGTCCTGATGTTGATTTATAATAAGAATCTATGAGTTCTTTAGCCTCGCTAATGCTAATGTCGCCTTCAATATGACGTTTAGCGGTATTAAGCAAATATTCAGACGTCTGAAGTCTGTCTACCTGTTGCAGACCGATAGCCACCTTCCATGCCTCACTGCGTTCGCGTTGCTGAGGTTCTCCCTGACGGATATATTCGTCAAGTCCTTGTATCGTATATTTCTGCTCGTCGTCCATACTATTTCATGTACTTGGTTTGACACGCCATTCTGTGTGCAAATATAGGAAAAATTTCCGAGAAATCCAAATCTTTAGGTATTTTTTTCTAAAAGAGGGTTTCGAGGAATTCATTGTTGTGGCTGTGAGAATGTTCACGAGTTCACAAGTTCACAAGTTCACAAAAGGTAAAATCGAAAGTAAGGAATCAAAGTAAGGAAGTTCACGAAATTATATAATATATATTAAATTATAAGATAGTTGTTTGTGTACTTCGCAAAAAGGTTTTGTGAACTTGTGAACTCGTGAACCTGCTAAGGCACACTGCCAATACACACGCATGCTATTGCACGACACGTGGCTCTTAAACAAAAACAGATGAATCTAATTCGACGATAAGTGCCTCCTGCTGATGTGCCCGCGCGGCGCACGAATCACGGTTCCCCGGGCGCAAGGGTTCCTGGAACCTTTGCGCCCACTGTGTGTTGTTAACGCCTTATTTCTCAATGTGGTGTAACAGCAAATCGCCACAGGCAGAATATACTTCGTCGAAGATTTCGCGGCAGCGTTGCTCTTTCATCTTGTTTTTTACACCTATAGCTATCATATCTGCCAAAGTGGGATTGCCAGTGCCGTTAACTGATGTAGCGTGCTCACCATTGTAGCCTTCAGTACAGAGCGTCAAGTCGTATGCTGGAGCCAGATGCCATACATATCTGCCTGCAGACTCCTCATGTACATAGAAACTGAAATTCTTGCAATGATCGTCTTTGTTGTCGGTCAGATAATTGAACACCATTCTACGAAACATCTCTTCGACCTCACGGACACTTTGAGTAAGAAAGCCTGTCAATGCCAGCAGGTTACTATAGTCAAGTACGGGGTTCTGCAGCGACAAACATAGCAAGCCGCCTGCTGTAGCTACATGTATTCGATTATGATTGGTATCGATATCAAAGCGACGAGTCGCAAAATATTTTCCGTTTATCAATTTAAAATCGGGAACACTAATGCCGCATTGCCTTGCCACTTTATTATAATGGAACTCCTGCAAACCAATATCCTTAGGGTCGTAAGTATGTCTGAACTTTACTAACCAATGGCCTTCCTCGTCATGGAACACCGCCTTAGGACGTGCGCCACCACTATTACCACTATTATACAGCAGCAATCCTGCATCAGTATCCTGTTGTTCCTTCAACACCTCTAGAGCCTTTTGTTGCAACAGATCGAAATCTACGTTATCATTATTAATACTAATACGTGTTTCCGGGTGGTAGGTAAGTGCCCCCATACCTTCGCTGCCCACGATACTTAGGCGGTCTAATGACGAGAGAGTAGAATCGTTTACCCCTTCGCGCTGCAAGGCTTTGTGTAGCAGATATCGTCCATAACCATCAGGCAGACTGTCCTCGAAAATGCCGAAATCACCCTGAAATGGCGTAGGCTTGGCAATAAACAGCCCTTGCCGCAATGGCAACTCGAGGGGTGATATACTAAAGCCGTCGGCAAGCCACTGTTTGTCGTACTCAAAGGCACATAATTTGTCATCGGGAGTGAGCGAAAGAGAACCTATGATGCGGTCATGATATCTTACAGTAATATGGTCTGTCTTTTTCATTGCTTGCTATATGCCTTTTTCTTATTACTATTCTTGCGTATCTGTGTCAGCTCTTCCATTGTAGAGTATTTGGGAGTGGCAAACAAGTTTTTTATTTCAGACGTATAGCCCAAGGCTACTGACAGTGCTATCAGATTCTTTAGCGATACAAGGCCTTTCTGTTCAAATCTCACAATATTACTGACAGAAATTTGTGCCTTTTCTGCCAGTTGTTCTCGCGTAAGATTCTTCTCTATCCGCCTGCGACGAAAATCTTCAGCCATCTTCATGGCTATATCATCCGTAGTCTCGAATGTATAGTTCTCGAGAACTGACAACATATTATCTGTATCCATACCGCAACAATAAGAAACTAACTAAATATTATCAGTTGCAAAGATACAAATAAATATTGAAACCACCAAATAAAAACAAAAAAAAATCCACCTTAATCGGTGGATTTTCTTGTGTTATATGTCTTGGTCTTCAGTGCGAGGCGGACGTCACGTTTCTTGCGGAGATAACTGAGACGCTCGGCAGCGTGCTCGCGCGTGGTGCGCAGCTGGTGGCCGTAGACGAGACAGGCAGTGCCGAGATAAGCCGCCGCCTGAATCCACAGACAGCGCAATTCTAACGACACGTCGCCTACAGATGCGCCCATCGTGTTAAGACGGAGATAGGCCCTGACGCCGAAGGTGCTCGGGAAGAGCCACGATACACCCTGCCAGTAGCTCGGAATGGCCGGCTGGGGCCACGACACGCCACAGAGGAACAGCAGCGGCAGCGACACAAACACCATCAGCAGGATGACATTCTCGCGATAGCGCACCAGACACGACACCGTCAGTCCGAAGAACACACAGGCCAGCAGATAAGGCACCATCAGTGCCAACAGGTTCTGCCACGTGGCGATATGGATGAAGTGCCACATCTTAGGCACGACAATGGCAAGGTAGGCACTCATCACGGCGAAGATCATCAGATAGCAGAGCGCCTTGCCGCTGACGATACGCCCCAGCCCTCCATAGCACGGATGGATCGGTATCAGGTCGCCATAACGGTTACGCTCACGGGCCGTTCCCGCAGCGAGGCCGATGCTCAGCGCCAGCGTCTGCTGGATGATCAGCATCAGCACGGCAGGCAACACCGACGTGCCGTAGCCGCCCTGGGGATTGAACATCGCCACCTCCTCAACCTCCATCGGACTGACGGTGACGATATCCTCACGCGCCGTATAGTTGCCGGAGAGCGCTATCTTCATCTTCGCACCCATCGTCTGACTCACCGCCATCGCCGTCTGATAGACAGCCTTGTAGGTCAGCATCAGCGCCATGTCACAATACACACTGATGGTGGCCTGCTCCATACGGTTCAGACGGGTGGCAAAGTCCTCAGGGATATAGTAGATGCCCTTCGCCACCTGACGGCTGACGAGCGACTGGGCATCGTCGAGGTCGACGGCATAGCACGCTACCCGCACATCGGGCGAGGCATCGCACATACGGATGAACTGACGCGACTGCTGCGAATGAGACCGGTCGACGACCACCACAGGCACCTCATGGACCGTCTCGTTGTTGTAGATCCACGAGTAGAGCAAAGGATAGACGAGGGGCACCACGATGCAGAAGATCAGCACCCCCTCATCGCGGAGCGCCTGCTTCAGTTCGTAGCGCCACACGTAGGCAGCGTCGTCGAGCCACTTGAGTATATTATGGAATATAGACATACGTTAGCATTGCGTTTTTAGTCTTACTGATGACGAACCACGGCAGCAGCGTGAAGCCGATGAGCGCCACGAAGTGGAACCACGCATCGATCAGTGGGAAGCCGTTGAACACCGTGATCTGATACAGCATGTAATAGTGGCGCAGCGGGAAGAGCCACGTCAGTGCCTGCAGCGGTGCATCCATGCCCATGGCTGGGAAGGCAGAGCCAGCCATCGAGAAGCTGAGCACGCCCCAGAGGGAACAGATACTCATCGACATGCGCAGCGACGGCATCAGTCCGAAGATGAACACGCCGAAGCCGATGCTTCCAAACACCTCGAGCAGCGCCAGCAGTACGATCGTCCACACACCGCCCTCGTGAGGGAAGTGGAGCACGTTATAGATATAGAACTCGTAGAAGAAGATCAGTACGAGGAACACCACTGCCTGCGGCAGGAACTTGCCCAGTATTGCCACGACGATGTTGCCGTCGGCCTTGGCTAACAATTCCTTGCCTCGCTGCATCTTCAGTTCCATGCCAAGCGAATAGGCTGAGATAAGGAACACAAAGAGCATCATCACGCCCGGCACGAACACGGTGGAGAGGTACATATTGTAGTTGCCCCAGGGGTTAGCCACCTGATGAAGGTCGATGCGGATGGGCGAGAGCAGCGTCTGTATCTGCTGGTTGGTAAGTCCCTTGGCACGCATCTTAGCCATTCCAACTGCCGCAGAGCCGAGAGTGGTAACGGTCTTAAGGTCCTTCATCACCATAGAGCCACCCGTCAGCGACACATTATTATAATAATAGGCGATCTTCGGACGCCGCGCTGAGAGGAGCTTGTCGGTCGTTCCCTTGGGGAAATAGACGAAGCCGAAGATCTCGTTCTCGTGCATGGCATGACGCGCCTCAGCGACACTCGGATAATGGGCTACCACCCTGGAGTTCTGCATGCCGTCGAGCTTGCGCACCAGCGCGCGCGTGGTAGAGGTATTGTCGAGGTCAACAACGCCCACCGGCATATCCTGAGGCAGTCCCTCGTCCATCAGCGACGTGAAGAAGAACAGTGCCAGCAACGGGAAGATGATCATACAGAACGCGTAGATGGGATTCTTCATCAGAATCTTCATCTCGCGCTTTGCGATCCTCCAGATGTTTATCAGATATCTCATCAAGACGCTAATTCTTGATAATCAAAGACATGCCAGGACGGAGGCCTTCGAGCTTCTCTACAGGACGGGCCTTCACCTCGAAGGTCTTCAGGTCGTACTGGCCGTTGGCCTTCGTGGCCTTCCATACGGCGTAAGAGCCCTGATCCTTCAGGTAATAGACCTTCATCTTCACATCCTTGTTGAAGGCAGGTACGAAAGCCGTGAACTCAGAACCAATCTTCATCTCGCCGAGCTGGTCCTCACGGATGTTGAACGTGCCCCACAAATCGTCCATCACAGCGATAGACATGATGGGAGAGCCAGTGCCTACGAGCTCGCCTACCTTCGGATAGACATCGGCCACCTCACCCTCCATCTGGGCTACCTGCACAGTCTCATTGATATACGACGTTACCTCCTGCACGGCACCACGGGCACGGCCTGTCTGCGCAGCGGCGGCAAGCTTGTCCTCCATGCGTGCACCATGCACGGCCATGTCGTACTTGCTCTGGGCAGCCTTCATCTGGGCCTCCATAGCTTTGTAGTTGGCATACACCTCATCGCGCTTCTGTGCACTGATGACACCCTCGTCGAAAAGACGCTGGATGCGCACGTAAGACTTCTCTGCGATCTCAAAGCCTGCCTTTGCCTGCTGGAGAAGGTTGAAAGCACCCTGGATCTCCTCCTGACGGGCACCGTTCCTGGCCTTGAGCTCCACGGCAGCAGCAGCACTCTCCGCACTGCGGGCCTGCTCCATCTTCGCACGTACATCGGGGGCATCGATGATGGCGAGGGTATCGCCCACCTTCACGTAGTCGCCCTCCTTCACACGCAGTTCGAGGATACGGCCAGGCACCTTGCTTGACACACGATACTCCGTGACCTCCACCTGACCCTGTTTCACATCCGGATCACGACCAAGGGCAAGCAGTCCGATGAGTGCCACGATAATTACCACCGATACAAAACCTGCAATCGCGAGCAGGATATTCTTATGCTGACTTTTCGTTTGATTTGACATAATGTTAAATTTGACGATTTGACGATTTACTATTTTACTATTTGATGCATTATTCGAGTGTGCCGAGTGACTTCTGGAGATCCACCTGTGAGAGCTTCACGTCGATCTCAGCATCAATCTTCTGCGACATCGCCTGGAGCCAGGCTGTCTGCGCCTCCATCACCGTGGAAGGTGTGATGACACCCTCCTTGAAGCCGATGTTAGCCGTACGGAGGTTCTCATCGGCATGGGCGATGTTCGACTTCGCCATGGTGAGTTTCTTGTTGGCCTCCGTCACGCGGAAGGTGTTCTGGTTCACCTGAAGCTCGATCATCTCACGGGCCTCCTCACGCTCAAGGACAGCGATGCTGGTGGCACCCTTCGCAGCACGTACCTTGTACATCACGTCGCCCCAGTTCCAGATGGGGACACGTACAAGCACGCCTACGTTCCACATGCCGCGGAACTTCTTCTCGAAGCCATTGACCAGTGCCGGGTTTGTCACAAAATAGCCACCTGTGAGAGCCACCATCGGCAGATTGCCGGCCTTCAGCACATTGGTGAGCTGCTTGGTCATCTGTATGCCGTTGTCGAGCATCTTCAACTCAGGACGGTTCTCAACAGCCATCTCGACATTGAGTGCAGGTGTCACCTCCTCAACAACGATATTCTCCGTGTCCTCGTCGGCAAGGGAGATTTCCTCGTTGATGGGCAGGCCGATGGTCTGGCAGAGGAGCATCTTCGAGAGCACAAGTCCGTCGTTGACACGTGTCAGCGTCATCTCTGCCTCGTTGAGCTTCACATCGACACTCAGGCCGTCGCTCTTGGTGGCCACGCCCTCGTCGATCATCTTATGCACATCGGAGTCCAGCTTCTTCAACAGGTCGAGGTAAGCCTCAGCCAGCTTCTGCTTATGCTTCAGCGACACCACCTGCCAGTAGGCCTTGTCAGTACTGTAGATAGTGGACTGACGTCGCATGTCGGCAGAGTTCTGCTGGAGGTCCTCGTTAATGTCGGCCATCTTGTTGAGGGCAACGATGGCACCGCCCATGAAGACAGGCTGCGTCACCATCACTGTTCCTGCGAAGAGGTTACGGGTGTCGGTGTCGAGGGCATCGACGATCATGTCACCGAAGCCGTTGAGCTTTCCGGCAAACTCCTGCAGCGACTGGCCTGTGAGTCCAGACAGATCACTGAGGTTCAGGCCAAGACCGCTAAGGATAGAGCCGACGTTCGTCATCGACAGGGCAGTGGATATCTTCCCCAGTCCGTCCTGAATACCCGTCGCCATCGTCGTACCCATGCCACTCAATGCCGCCTTGTTGGCATCACTGAGGATCGAAATGGGCTTGCTGGTGTGCTGGTAGGTGCCGAGGGCACTCACGTGAGGCAGGTATTTCGTACGGGCAGACTTACGGATGTTCGTCGCCACGTCCTGCTTCACCTTAGACACAGCCATCTGCTTGTTGTAGCGCAGGGCCATCGCCCGACAGCTGTCAAGTGACAACAGCCGCTGGGAAGAGGCCGGCACCGCCAAGCCAACAAGCAAAACAACACAAATTTTTATTTTCATACTTGCCATTTTATTATTCAAAATTGAATGTTCGTGAGCCGATCATGTTGCCATCGGCGAAGATGCTCACGCGATACTGTCCGCCTTCGAGCATCTGCGACACGTCCCAGTAGGTGTTTACCGTCACTTCCTCACCCGTGTACTCAATGGTCTTCTTCATCGAATACTGCAGGGTCTTATTCTCGTAGGGGAACGAGCCGCCGCCACTGAGGGTGTTGCCGCCAGGATTCTGGATACGGATATAGACGGTACGGTTGCCATTCGATGCCGTCACATTCTTCGTGATGGTGAAGCTGACCTGCATCTTCTTGGTGTCCTTCAGTTTCTTCGTGGCCTTGTCGCGCTTGTTAAGGAGCGTGAGGTTGATGTTCGTGGCATCGAGCTGGGCGGCGATGGCCACCTTCTCTGAGAGCGTAGCTTTCTCACTGTTAAGACCTGCCACCTCGGCATTACGCTCTTCGAGCTCGGCATTTACACGACTGTTCTCCTCCTTCAGGCTCTCGTTGATACGGTTCAGCGAGTCCACCTGAATGATATAGCTCCTCAGGACCTCGCGCACGGTGGCGAGCTCTTTCTTCAGACGGGTGATCTCACGGGCATCGTCAGCCTTCACCCGCTTCAGCTCCTCAAGCAGTTTCTGCGTCTTCAGCTGCTCCTGGGTGAGCTGCTCCACGATAGAATCGTTATTAATCTGTGTCTTCATCTCACTGTACTGCAGTGCAAAGCGCTCGTACTCGTTCTCCATCTCCTGTTTGTCGAGCTCCGCAAGCTCCTGCATGTCGCGGTTCGCCTGCTTCTGTTCCTGGAGATTCATAAAGAGCCATGCAGCCCCTGCTATCAGTGCGAGGATGATAACAGACATCAAAGGGATTATTACTTTCTTCATAACACTATTTATCTAAATTTTGGCTGCAAAGGTAACTATTTCCTATGAAACTACAAAGTTTTTTAATATTTGTTTGGTCAATTCAGATAAAAATCATATATTTGCAGAGCAAATAAGGAAAAATCAGCCTATGCGTAAGGACAGTTTCCTCTATAAGGTCTACGACCTTTATGCCGACGGTTTCCGCTCAATGCGACTTGGAAAGACGCTTTGGGCGATTATCCTTATCAAACTTTTTATCATCTTCGCGGTGCTGAAGATCTTTTTCTTCCCCAACTTTCTGAAAGAAAATGCCAAGGGCGACGAGGCAGGCTTCGTGGCAACGGAACTCACGGGACGCGCCGCACCTGACTAAAACGACCACGAATTTAACGAATATAACGAATTTATCGATTTTAAATTATAAATGTATGCTACAAAATCTTTTTCTAAACATTGATGCCGGAACCATCGACTGGTCGAGAGCACAGTTTGCTCTCACGGCAATCTATCACTGGCTCTTCGTCCCTCTGACACTGGGACTGGCCGTTATTATGGGAATCGTGGAAACGAAGTACTATCGCACGAAAGACCCGTTCTGGAAGCAGGCTGCCATGTTCTGGCAGAAGCTCTTCGGCGTGAACTTCGCGATGGGTGTTGCCACGGGTATCATCCTGGAGTTTGAGTTCGGCACCAACTGGAGCAACTACTCCTGGTTCGTGGGCGACATCTTCGGCGGACCCCTTGCCGTAGAGGGCATCGTAGCCTTATTCATGGAGAGCACTTTCGTAGCGGTGATGTATTTCGGATGGAAGAAGGTATCACCAGGCTTCCACCTCGCCTCCACATGGCTCACAGGGCTGGGTGCCACCATCTCTGCATGGTGGATCCTCGTAGCCAATGCGTGGATGCAGTATCCCGTGGGTTGCGAGTTCAATCCTGACACGATGCGTAACGAGATGGTATCGTTTGCAGAGGTAGCCCTCTCACCGTTTGCCATCGACAAGTTCTGTCACACCGTCATCTCCTCATGGATCATCGGTGCCATCTTCTGTGTGGCTGTCTGCTGCTGGTATCTGCTGAAGAAGCGTGAGACGAAGCTCGCCACAGAGAGTATGAAGATCGGTGCATGGGTAGGTCTTATCGCAGCCCTGCTCGCAGGTGCCACAGGCCATAAGTCGGCACAGAGCGTGGGCGAGGTACAGCCCATGAAGCTCGCAGCCATGGAGGCACTCTATAACGGCGGTACAGACCAGGGACTGACGGCCATTGCATGGGTGAATCCCTTCTGTCAGCCCGACTATGCCAGCGAGGCATCGGCACCCCTGAAGCTGGAGATGCCTTACGCACTGTCGTTTATGGCAACGAATGACTTCCACGGTTATGTGCCAGGCATCAACGATATCCTCAGAGGCTATACGAAACCCGACGGCACGGTAGAGCCTTCCATCGACGAGAAGATGGCACGCGGCAAGAAAGCCATCGCAGCACTCGCAGCCTATCGTCAGGCGAAGTTCGCATCCAGCGACGACGGTTCGGCAGCTGCCAGCCAGTTGGAAATCCTGAAGGAGAACATGAAATACTTCGGCTACGGCTATATCAAGAACAGGGACGATGTCGTGCCGTTCATCCCCGTCAACTTCTGGGCTTTCCGTATCATGGTGGGCTTGGGATGTCTGTTTATCATCTACTTCGCATTGTTGCTGCTGATGATCTACAAGGTGCCGTATATCTCCGTCATCGTGCGCCGTCTGCTGGCCACCGTAGGCATCCTGCCAGAGACAGCTGCAGACACAGAGGGTATCAGCGGACTTCCCGCCTGGCACTACTGGGCAGCAATCGTGATGGTGCCGCTGGCATATATCGCCTCTGAGAGTGGCTGGCTCGTGGCAGAGTTCGGACGTCAGCCCTGGACCATTCAGGACATGCTCCCCACATGGGCTGCTGTCTCTGACCTCAACGCGGGCAGTGTCGCACTGACATTCTTCCTCTTCCTCATCCTCTTCACCACGATGCTCGCAGTAGAGATCAACATCCTGCTGAAGCAGATCAAAAAAGGCCCAGACAAGGAATAAATAAAAAGTATAATATATGAGTTACGAATTTTTGCAGCACTATTGGTGTTTTATTGTATCGCTTTTAGGTGCATTATTAGTATTTCTATTGTTTGTACAGGGTGCCAACTCTGTGGCAGGCTCGCTGGGCTACACAGAAGAGGGGCGACGTCTGGTGTACAACTCCACAGGGCGTAAGTGGGAGTTCACTTTTACCACCCTCGTCACGTTCGGAGGTGCCTTCTTCGCTTCGTTCCCGCTGTTCTATTCCACGAGCTTCGGCGGTGCCTACTGGCTGTGGATGATCATCCTCTTTACCTTCGTGCTTCAGGCCGTCAGCTACGAGTTCCAGAATAAGATCGGCAACTTCCTCGGTCCCAAGACATTCCAGTTCTTCCTCACGCTGAACGGTATCGTAGGACCGCTGTTGCTTGGCGGTGCCGTAGCCACCTTCTTCGAGGGCAGCAACTTCATTGTAGAGAAGAACAACCTCATCGATGCCGGCGCCATCACACCTATTATCTCGCGCTGGGCAAATGCCTCTCACGGCCTTGATGCACTGCTGAATCCCTGGGTACTGGTGTTCGGCTTTGCAGTGGTGTTCCTCGCACGCGCTCTGGGTATTCTCTACGTGATGAATAATGTTGACGATGAGGATATCCGCAGCCGTGGCAGCGTTCGTCTGCTGGGCTCGGCAGTACCTTTCGTCATTCTGTTTGTGGCCTATCTCATACATCTGCTATTGAAAGATGGTTTTGCTGTCGACGATATGGGACGCATCTATATGGAGCCCTATAAGTATTTCAACAATTTCATCGAGATGTGGTACCTGCTGATACTGTTCCTCATCGGTGTCGTGCTCGTGCTCTTCGGCATCGGCAAGACCATCGTTTCGAAGGATTACAATAGTGGTATCTGGCCTGCAGGAATAGGTACGGTCATCACGGTGCTGCCGCTGTTGCTCTGCTCAGCATGGAACAACACCGCCTACTATCCCTCGACAGCCGACCTTCAGAGTTCACTGACACTCCAGAACTCCTGTTCGAGTGAGTTCACCCTCACCACGATGTTCTGGGTATCGCTGCTCGTGCCGTTCGTACTGGCATACATCATCTATGCCTGGAGAGCCATCGACAGTAAGAAGCTCACGAAAGAAGAGATCGAGACCGACCACGCTTATTAAAAGAAATCCCCTCGCAGCCGCGAGGGGTTTTCATTTTATTCGCCCAACATTTTACGGAATTGCAGCTTGGGCTTCTTCACTTTCATCTTGTGCATCTCGTCAGTATCGGTAAACGAGAATTCCAGCATCAGATCTGTAAGATGTCCCTTCAGTGTGACGTCGCCTTCTGCCACCGCTCCGTCGCTCTCGATATTGGTAAAGATATTCTTGATGTGAATGTTCTTGTAGCCTATCTTACGGACTTCGGCCTGAATCGTGCCGAAAGGCAGCTTGCCGCCCTTCTCCTTACGTCGCTCAGCAGTCCTCGGCTTGGAGATGTCGATATTAAAGGAGGCTGCGCAGTCGATGTCTGTGATTTTCTTCAGTTTGAAGAGCTTACCCAGATTCAGCGAGTCTGTGTTGACGCGACCTGACAGGAATTTCGTATTGCCGTCGAGCTGGAACTCGAAGTCGAGATTTCCCATCTCAGTATTCAGCAGACCACGGAACTGCTGTTTCCGCCACAGGATATCGAAGCTGCCGTGATATTTCACCACGCCCAGGGCATAGACCTGATACATCATGTATTTCTTGACCGTAAACTGATTGATGATCTTATCCTTGATGCCAGGCTTCGCCACCATGTCGTGCACCTCGAAATGCAGATGCAGGTCGTGGCCTTTCTCCAGGTGACGCAGGATGCCAGTGGCATTGATGACCAGCTTGTTGTCATCGCTGTTCACATGTATGCCACGAAGGTTGACCCTGGCAGTATAGCCGTCAAGACTGGTTTTCACGTTCAGGGGCAGCGTGAAGTTCTTCAGCACTGGGGCAAAGGGACGGGCAATATCCTTAAGATAGGTTCTGACCCTGATGCTGTCGGCCCAGTAATGCAGCGGCTTGCCACTCTTCTTGTCAGGAAGGTCGATATCTGCCTTTGGTATGTCAAACCTTGTATCAGTCTGAAAGACAACGACATCAGAGAGGTTGATGTGCTTATTACTATACGTGATGCCGGCGCTGATGTCATGGAAATTAAATCCTGTGATACTGTCTGTGGCACTGCACTTTGAGAGGACGGCCTGCACCGTGTCCTTGTCTGCACGCAGGATATCGAGACCCAGCGACACCACCATATCCAAGTGCCCTGCATCGAAGAATCCGCGATGGGGCTTGTTGGTGTTCTTACGAGGCTTGTGGTTGTCAGTCTTGAAATGCAGACCCTTGATGTCCACATGCCGCTTGTCGCGCCAGAAGCTATAGACAGCTTCCTCCAGAAGATAGTCCTGACCGTTGTATCTCACGTGGAGCTTCTTGGCCATCGCATGCTGAAGGTCGAACTTAAAACCGCCACCGCCTTCTTTCTTCTTCTTTTTCTTGTCTTTCTTCTTGGTCTTGTCCAAGAGGAACTGGTAGTTGGCTTTGCCGTCGCCAGAATTGATGAGCAGTGCGTTGATGTCCTCCAAGCGGAACTCCTTCACTTCAATACGTCCTTGAAACAGCGGCATCAGACGGAAGTTGCCCCATATCTTCCCCACATGCAGCAGCTCACGACGGTGCTGGTCTCTCAGCCGCACACCGTAGATGCTGATGCGCTGGCCTATGAGGCTGATGTCTACATCCTTTATCTGTATCTCTGCCTCCAGTTCCTTTGAGAGGGCTTCCGTAGCAAGACCGATGAGCTTGTTCTCTACAAAGCTGCAGTTACAGACAATCTGTACCAGCAATACAATGGCAACGACAACAATACCCAGAATCTTTAAAGCCTTCAATACTACTCTCATGTCCTATTCTTTGATTTTGCCGACAAAGATACGATAAAAAGTGAATAGTGGAGAGCAAATAGCGAAGAATTTTCTCCCGCTAAAGTATTTTTAACCATTTACCCTTAGGGCCCGCATGGCGTTGAGGACTGCGAGGACGGTGACACCCACATCAGCGAATACCGCCATCCAGAGTGTTGCCATGCCGAAGGTGGCGAGGACAAGCACAGCCAATTTGACACCAATGGCGAACCACACATTCTGACGAGCAATCTTCAGTGTACGTCGCGCGATACGGATGGCGAGGGCGATCTTCGAGGGTTTGTCGTCCATCAGCACGACATCCGCTGCCTCGATGGCGGCATCAGAGCCAAGACCTCCCATAGCGATGCCCACATCAGCACGCGCCAGCACTGGGGCATCGTTAACCCCATCCCCCACGAAGGCCACAACTCGAGGTGAAAGGATCGAAGAGTGAGGAGTGTGGAGTGAGGAGTGAGGAGTGAGATTACCTCGGGGGCCGTTTTCCCCTCCTGAGTAGGAGGGGTTAGGGGTGGTCTGATCCGCCTCACAAGCATCCTCCTTCCTCGAACATAATCGATCAAGAAAATCAACTTTATCCGCCGGCAGCAATTCAGCATGGTACTCAGAGAGATGGAGCGTCTTTGCCACGTTCTCCGCCACCTCCTTACGGTCGCCAGTGAGCATCACAGTCCTACTGACACCAAGGGCATGCAACTGCGCGATAGCCTCGGCACTGTCTTCCTTTATCTGGTCATTAATAACGATATGTCCTGCATACTGTCCGTCGATGGCTACATGGATGATGGTACCCACATGATGGCAGTCGTGCCACTTGGCACCTATCGCATCCATCATCTTCGTATTACCCACGCAGACAATCCTGCCACCCACCTTCGCACGGATGCCATGACCTGCGATCTCCTCCACATCACAGACCTCACAACCGTCAGTAGCCTCATCTGGGAAGGCATCACGGAGGGCTGCGCCAATGGGATGGGTGCTGAAGTGCTCCACATGGGCTGCGAGGTGCAGGAGTTCTCTATCATCACACTCGTCAGGATGCACCGCCTCAACGGCAAACTGTCCGTGTGTAAGCGTGCCTGTCTTGTCGAAGACCACCGTATTTATCTTCGAGAGGACATCCATGTAGTTGGCACCCTTCACGAGGATACCCTTACGCGAAGCACCTCCAATGCCTCCGAAGAACGTAAGAGGCACGCTGATGACAAGGGCACAGGGACAAGAGACAACGAGGAACATCAGGGCCCTGTAGAGCCAGGTGGGGAATGATTCGAGGAAGGAGGAAGGAGGAAGGAGGAAGGAGAAATGTGCACAGAGCGGTGGGATGATGGCGAGGGCGAGAGCCGCAAAGACCACGATGGGTGTATAGACACGGGCAAAGCGGGTGATGAAGGTCTCGCTCTGCGACTTGTGCTCGCCTGCGTTCTCCACGAGGTTGATGATCTTCGCCACGGTACTCTCTCCAAAGGCCTTGGTGGTACGTACACGCAGCACGCCTGAGAGGTTCACGCAGCCAGAAATCACCTCGTCACCCACGTTCACGTCACGAGGCAGCGACTCTCCCGTCAGAGCGACGGTATTAAGTGCCGATGTTCCTTCGATGACTACACCGTCAAGCGGCACCTTCTCACCAGGACGAATCACGATTACCTCCCCTACTCCAACGGAATCTGGACTAACGTCTTTATCCTCCAGATGTGCCACATCTGGCCTTATATCCATCAAATGTGCGATACTATCGCGGCTCTTTCCCTCAGCATAACCCTCGAAGAGTTCACCTATCTGGAAGAACAGCATCACGAAGACAGCCTCTGGAAACTCTGTCTCTGCCCCAGGCAGGAAACCTATGCAGAGGGCACCGATGGTAGCCACCGACATCAGGAAGTGCTCATTGAAGGCATCGCCCTTCATAATACCCTCCCATGCCTCGTGGAGCGTCTCGTGCCCTATTAATAAATAAGGTACAAGATACACTAACAGCAGCTGGAAACGGGTTAATGGAGAATGGAGAATTGAGAATGGAGAATTGGGGCTGCGCTCGATGAGGACAGCGATCACCAATAAGACAACGGTGATGATGATGAGCCAGAGCTGCTTCTTCAGCGAATGCTCATGATGGTGCTCGTGCTTATGCTCGTGATGATGCTCATGACCGTGCTCATGATTATGCCCGTGACTGTGTCCATGCTCGTGCGAGCAACTGTCGCAATGATGTTCGTGCTTATGTAAATGTGCCATATCTTTGCTTTTTATTACCTTTTCGGCTGCAAAGATACGGCACATTCCGTGCAACTCGGTTGCAAATCACTTATAACACTGGAAAATAGTGTCTACTGTCTGCTTTGGAAGCTTCTTGGTCAGGAGGCTGACGATCCATACTACAGGGAATCCACCCACCATCGCGATGGCACCGCAGTTGATAGGATTGATGGGGTTGCCAGCGAGCATATTGATAACGGTGAGTCCCACGCCCCATGCGAAACAAGCCCATACAGAGGCTGTCGTCACGCCACGCCAGTAGAGACCCAGCATGAACGGTGCGAGGAAGGCACCTGCGAGTGCACCCCACGAGATGCCCATCAGCTGTGCGATGAACGTAGGAGGATTGAGTGCGATCAACAGAGATATCGCGATGAAGAACATGATCAGCACACGCATCACCACCACCTTACGACGTTCGTACTTCTCGGCCACGATATCGTCGATGGTACCGTCTTCCACCTCACCAGGCAGCGACTTTTTGTCACGATAGATGAGGTCGAGGGTCATCGTACTCGAAGAGGTCAGCACGAGCGATGCCAGTGTAGACATCGATGCCGAGAGCACCAGCAGCACCACGAGGGCGATGAGGATGTCAGGCAGCGTCACGAGCATCGCAGGGACGATACTGTCGAAGGCAATCTTACCGTTGGCACCAATCACAGGGTCATAGAGACGGCCGAAACCGCCGAGGAAATAACATCCGCCTGCCACGATAAATGCGAAGATGGTTGAGATGACAGTACCACGCTTGATGGCGCTCTCGTCAGTGATGCTATAGAACTTACCCACCATCTGAGGCAGTCCCATGGTACCCAGCGACGTCAGGATGACCACGCCAAGGAGTCCCCACGGGTCAGGTCCGAACCACGATGCGAAGCCGCCGTTCACAGCAGGATTGGCATCAGAGGGAATCACAGCCAGCTTATCCACAGCAGCCACCAGTCCACCTTGGGCATTGAGCACGGCAACAATCACCGCCACAATACCGAAGAGCATGATGATACCCTGAATGAAGTCGTTCATCGCCGTTGCCTTGTAACCGCCGATGATCACATAGACAGCCGTAAGGATAGACATTATCACCACACAATACTCGTAAGGAATGTCGAAGCCCATCTCGAAGAGACGTGAGATACCACTGTACACACCCGCTGTATAAGGGATCAGAAATACGAATGCGATGACAGAAGCCACCACACGCAGTCCCTGGTCAGAGAAACGGGTGCCGAAGAAGTCAGGCATCGTACGCGACTCGATATGCTGCGTCATCAGTTTCGTGCGACGGCCTAAGATCAGCCATGCCAGGAGCGAACCGATGATGGCATTGCCGATACCTATCCACGCACTGGAGAGACCGTATTTCCATCCGAACTGTCCTGCGTAGCCCACGAAGACCACTGCAGAGAAATAACTTGTACCAAAGGCGAAGGCTGTAAGCCAGGGTCCTACACTACGGCCTCCAAGTACGAAGCCGTCAACACTGCTTGCCTGCTTGCGTGAGTATACGCCGACACCCACCATCACAATCAGGAAAATTATCGTCAATAATACTTTTATAATCATAATCGTTTCGTTTAAAATGCAACTTGTACTTGTGCCTGGAGCCAGTTATAGTCCTTACCCAGCATGTCGCCACACAGACAACGGGTATACTGCAACTGCAGACGACATTTCTTATAATACCAATACTGGAGTCCGATGGTCAGGTTCGTCTGGTCCCAGCCGTCCACTTTGGTATTTCTGTCGAAGGTCTCGGCACTTCCCACGACATCGAGGGCATCCACCACGGGGATACACACCGTAGCATATCCACCCTGTGACGTCACCTCGCCGTCCTTACCACCGAGCCACTCAGCACGGATGCTGGCAGGACGTGCCTCCTTATATTTGCTGCCTGTATAGGGCTGCGTCTTAAACTCAGCACCTACACTGTAACGGTTACGCTTATAGTTGTCGCCTTTCTTGATGTCAGGATTCCAGGCAACATTCTCATTTATTGCACAGCCTGTACCCAGATAGCCAGAGCCCACGATACGGAAACCTGGCATCGGTCTGATTTCGAGTTTGGCGATAAAGTCTTTCTGATTGTTAAGGTCCTTGCGGTTGATACCCTGTCCGCTCATCAGTGCGAGCTCGTAGTGCAGCATGCCCTTTGCAAGGTCACCAAAGACCATCAGTCCCATGTCACGTCCGTAGTTCACGCCGTTCAGGGGGTCAGGACCCTCGCCTGCGAGGTAAAGCACAGCCTGAGAATAGACATCGATGAGTTCGAGTGCTGTCGGCGACAGCGGGTTCTCCATCGTGTAGGAGTGCTTAAACTGTCCCAGGCGTACGCTCAGGGCATTGTCGTTGGAAAGACGGTAATCGGTGTAGAATTCCTGTACCACACTTGAGAAGTCATGCATGAACAGGAACGACCATCGGTCGGTGATGCGAGCCTTTGCCCATAGCAGTGTGCGTTTCAGATTATAGGCATTTGTCTTTATGCCGTTGGGATCCTGGTAGCTCCAGCCTCCCTGCGCATAGCCGTTGAGTGTAATCCTGCTGGAGAGATCCTTCAGCCAGTCTGGTTCATCACTCTTCTTTTGTTGTCCCATCGCAGCAACGCTGCTGAACACCGCCAATATCATTGCCAGTGTCCTCAATTTGCAAGTCTTTTGTTTCATTTTGTCATGTTTATGATTAAAAATTAGTTCTTGCGTCGGCAAAAGTACTACTTTTCTATCAAATAGACAAAGAAAAAGCCAAAAATTTATCATTTTACACCCATCCGATATCATATCTCCTTGATTTTTTTACCATTTATCCTTTATCTTTTATCCTTTTTTTATTACCTTTGCAGGCGAAAAGACAAAAAAGCAAGAAAAGAATGATTGTTTGCATCGCAGAGAAACCAAGTGTTGCGAGAGATATTGCCCGTATTCTTGGGGCTAACAGCTCGCACGACGGATATATGGAAGGTAACGGCTATCAGGTGACGTGGACCTTCGGCCACCTCTGTACCCTGAAGGAGCCAGGCGACTACACACCGTCGTGGAAAGCATGGGCACTGACACAACTGCCGATGGTGCCCCAGCGCTTCGGCATCAAGCTCATCGAAGACAACGGCATCAAGAAACAGTTCTCCATCATCGAGCGTCTGATGCAGGCTGCCGACGGCATCGTGAACTGCGGTGACGCCGGACAAGAAGGAGAGCTCATCCAGCGCTGGGTGATGCAGAAGGCTCAGGCGACCTGTCCTGTGAAACGTCTATGGATCTCATCGATGACAGACGAGGCCATCCG
>JAEEGL011606502.1_pt1 | contig 24616 bp, 22 predicted proteins | sample 9134231 | NCBI WGS metagenome assembly JAEEGL01 (sample SAMN16246548, study PRJNA631951) | gut metagenome | biome: gut microbiome; feature: rumen; material: fiber-attached | host: Bos | place: Iran: Karaj | collected 2018-10
AAACCCTGCCGGAAGCGTATTCTGACAGCTGGCGATACGATAATAAACTCTGGATCACATGGAGCGAAAACGAATGATACGCGTTGGCATCACAGGACAGCCCGGATTTGTCGGGACGCATCTATACAACACGCTGGGGACGCTTCCCGGCGAATTTGAACGCATCCCCTGCGAGGATGCATTCTTTGCGAATGAGGCGAAACTCCGCTCGTTTGTGCGGAACTGCGACGCGATCGTGCATCTGGCGGCGATGAACCGTCACCCGGATCCGCAAGTCATCTATGATACGAACGTCCGCCTCGTGAAACAGCTGATCGCGGCGATGGAGGTGGAAAACGTTACCCCGCACGTGCTGTTTTCCAGCTCGACACAGGAAGAGCGCAACAATCCGTACGGCGACAGCAAGAAGGAAGGCCGCCGTCTGCTTCAGGAGTGGGCAGGGCGCAGCGGCGGCAAGTTCACCGGCTGCGTGATCCCGAACGTTTTCGGTCCCTATGGACGCCCGAACTACAATTCCGTGGTCGCGACATTCTGCCACAAGCTCACGCACGGCGAAACGCCGGAGATTCAGGTCGATGGCTGCATCAAGCTCATCTACGTCGGCGACCTCTGCATGGAGTTCATCAACCGGATCCGGTCAGGCGAAGGCGTCAATCCGTATCCCGTACCGTGGGGCGCGGAAAAGAAAGTCTCGGAAATCCTCGCGACTCTGAATCGATTCAAATCGCTCTATTTCGAGCAGGGAATCTTCCCGGAACTGCACGACAGATTTGAAATTCAGCTTTTCAATACATTCTGCGGATATATTGATCACAAGAGCTTCTTCCCGTTCAAACTGAAGAAGAATTCCGACGACCGGGGAACCTTCGTGGAGACCGTGAAACTTGACAATCTCGGCGGTCAGGTCTCCTTTTCAACGACCCGCCCCGGCATTACGCGCGGCAACCACTACCACACGCGCAAAATCGAACGTTTCGCGGTCATCAAGGGCCATGCGACAATCGAACTCCGCAAAGTCGGAACAAATGAAAAGTTGACATTTGAGCTAGATGGCAACGAACCGTCATATGTCGACATGCCGGTCTGGTACACGCACAATATCACAAACATCGGCACCGATGATCTTTACACCATATTCTGGATCAACGAGTTTTATGATCCGTCCGATCCCGATACATTCTTCGAAAAGGTCTGAAATATGGAAAACAAACCTGCTTGGAAAGACAACGGTAAACTGAAACTTCTGATCATCGTCGGCACACGTCCGGAGATTATCCGTCTGGCCGCCGTAATCAAGAAATGTCGCAAGTATTTTGATGTCATTCTCGCCCATACCGGGCAAAATTACGACTACACGCTGAACGGCATCTTTTTCCGCGACCTTGAGCTCGATGAACCGGAAGTCTACTTGAACGCTGTCGGTAACAACCTCGGCGAGACCATGGGAAATATCATCGCACGTTCCTACGAGCTTATGACCGAGATCAAGCCGGATGCCGTCCTGGTGCTCGGTGACACCAACAGCTGTCTCTCCGTGATCGGGGCAAAACGCCTGCATATCCCGATCTTCCACATGGAGGCCGGAAACCGTTGCAAGGACGAGTGCCTGCCGGAAGAGACCAACCGCCGCATCGTTGACATCATCAGCGATGTCAATCTGGCGTATTCTGAACACGCCCGCCGCTACCTCGCTGACTGCGGACTGCCGAAAGAACGCACCTATGTCACAGGTTCGCCGATGGCCGAGGTCCTGCACAAGAACCTCGACAAGATCATGGGCTCCGACATTCATCAGCGACTCGGTCTAGAAAAAGGCAAATATATTCTGCTTTCCGCTCACCGCGAAGAAAACATCGACGACGACAGAAATTTCATCAGTCTCTTCACCGCGATCAATCGGATGGCGGAAAGATACGATATGCCGATCCTGTATTCCTGCCACCCGAGAAGCAGGAAACGCCTCGAATCCTCCGGATTCCAGCTCGACAGCCGTGTGATTCAGCACGAACCCCTCGGATTCCACGATTACAACTGTCTGCAGATGAACGCCGCATGCGTCGTGTCGGATTCCGGCACGCTTCCCGAGGAATCCTCCTTCTTCACCTCGGTCGGGCACCCGTTCCCCGCTGTCTGCATCCGCACCTCCACGGAGCGTCCTGAAGCTCTGGACAAGGCCTGTTTCATCCTTTCCGGGATTGATGCAAAAGGACTTCTGCAAGCGGTCGACACTGCCGTTGAAATGTGCCGTCAGGAGAAAAATGGCGGCGCAGTACCCGTCCCCGACTACACGGATGAAAACGTCTCTGACAAAGTCGTGAAGATTATCCAGTCCTACGTCGGCGTCGTCAACAAAATGGTCTGGAGAAAATCGTAAAACGGGTTTGGAACTTGTTTTGTTGAAAAGAGCAATAATCCCCCAATGATAAAAAGCATAAAAAAGAAAGGAAAAAGCAGGATAGAGTTTCTGATAACGCTACTGTGTGTGGGGCTCGGGGCAATCCTAAGATTATTGTATATTATAAAATACCCGGTGCAGGTTCGTGATGCCTACACATATAGGGAAATAATGGAGGAATGGAACAATACGGGAGTGATACCGGATGATGCGATAGTACCGCCATTTGCTTTGTATATTTCGAAAAAGCCGGCTGAATGGTTTGGATGGGAGACAATGCAAAGTGGAATCATAGTAAATCTTCTACTTGGATTGCTAATTATTATTCTCCTAATGAAAATATCCAAAAAGATTATATCTTCATGGATTGTAATGTTGTGTGTCGGTTTAATCGCTTCCACCCATCCGAGTCTTATTGAATATTCATGTAATATATTACGTGAAAACACTTATCTGGTTTTGTTCTGCCTTGGCATTCTGGAAGCATTAAAGTATTGGGAAACAAGTAACGCCATTCATGTGTTAATCATGTCTCTTTTGGCCGCAACGGCCTTTCTGACCAGATATGAAGGTTTGGAGTTTATTTTCTTTTTTAGTTGTTGTATATTTATGATGAAAAAGAAGATTATTCCACGGAAAAGAATCAGGATGTTTCTTTTATTCATTATAATGTATGTCATTTCTTTTTTGTCCCTCGCATATACAATGATAGCACCTGCAACTTTATTTTCTTGGTACAAAAAGAAATTTCAGAGTATCCATATAGAGCGATTCTTTATACAAGAAACAGATGAATTTCAAAATGATAGTGCTTGAAAAAACAATTAATTGCGTAACATTTCCTTTTTTTGTTGTTTCGATCATTTTAATTTTTATATTGATTTTCTCGAGAAAGAAGGATAGCTTTTTTCTTTTTATAATATTAATAATTCCATTGCTTTGGCGACAAGCAGCGAAAAATCAATTAACATCATCAAGATACTGTTCAATATTCTTAATTCTTTTTGTTGTTTACGGAGTCTATGCCCTGAAAAGTAATTGCATGATCATAAAAAACAGAAAAACAGTTTGGATCATAACGGTCCTGGGGTTGGTGGCTTCAAATTTAGCTTTTGCTTTTTCTTCCTTTAGGAATACGTATATATATGATCTTCAGGAGGAAGTTTCTTTCCTTTCAAATGATAAAAAAAACATTTTCTTTGTTGACAACAGGGATTTAAAAAGATTATCGACATTAAATTCAAAAGTCCTTGGTCGTGATGTAAGACCTGAAACAAACGATGAATTTGAAGAACTTTTAAACACATTCGAGTATTGGAGTAAAAATGCATATTACCTTTTTCCGGAAAGAAAGAATGCAACCCCTCGCATCATATCAACTGATATTTTTAACAATAATATAACTCTGAAGAAGACAGCCCAGTTTTTCACAAACAAATATAAAACTAAAGTTTACTCAACATATTGTCAGAAACACTTTTATCCTCAATCATATGATTATTTGAAAAAAGCTGATAATGGCCTGATCCAAAGGATATTATATAATGGAATTCTGCAATCCTTCAATCTGGAAAAGGACACTTACATTTATCAAATCAATGACAAATTGTATTGGATCATTGGTGCAAACATCGACAAGAGAACGGAAATAATTTATCAGGTTCACTCAGATCAAACAGATTTGCTGCCTGAAACTGAACGAAAATTGGGGTTTGAAAATTTATTTTTCTTTATTGGTTCAAAATATGAATTGCTTCAGTACGGGAAGTATTATGTCATGGAACGTTTGATCCCGTCGAATTATTCCATTACCTACATAAATGTTGGTTTAAATCCTTCAAATGAAAAAGCTGTTTTTTTCCGGCGCTTTAAACCAACTGATTTTTAAACTTAGGTTAGGATATGAGAGTATTACTGATATCAGCTCTGCCTCCACCATCTGGCGGTATTGCGACATGGACAGAGTATTATATTAATTATTTCAATAAAAAACAAACACCTCTTTATGTCGTCAATACTGCACTCTGCGGGCGAAGAGCCTCTAACATCAATTATAAAACAACTGTAAAAGATGAGTTTCTAAGAACGAAACGTATATTTGTGGATTATATATCACACCTCCACGCTTTCAAACCGTCTATTGTCCACGTCAATACTCCGTGCTGTTATCTAGGTTTTTATCGGGATTTTTTATGTGTTCTTCTGGCACGAATAAAAAATATCCCTGTTATTATACATTTCCATTGTGATACCAGCAGCATGGTAAAAGGGATTATAAAGAAGTTTGTGTTCAATATAATGTGTCAATACGCAGAAAAGATCCTCGTATTAAACAAAAGGTCTTATGATTTCATTAAATCAAAGTATCAAAACAAAACAACAATTGTGCCGAACTTTATTGATGAGTCATTTGTTGTGAATACACACACCATTCGAAACACAATCGAAAAAGCTATCTATGTCGGACATACCTACAGAGACAAAGGAATTTTTGAGCTTATCGAAACTGCAGCATGTTTTCCTGATATTGAGTTTTCTGTTGTTGGGCCTATTTCAAAGGAGTTGGAAGCCTGTCAACTTACAAATAATGTCAAACTTCTAGGTGTTCTAAGTCATGAAGCTGTCAGGAGCTATCTTTTAGATTCCGATATCTTTGTGTTTCCAAGTTATGCAGAGGGGTTTTCTTTATCTCTGACGGAGGCTATGGCTTGTGGCCTTCCTGCCGTTGCATCAGATGTTGGTGCAAACATGGATATGTTGGAGAATAAAGGCGGGTTGATCGTTCCGGCTAAAAACAGCATGTCAATCGTTTCATCTATCAAACAAATGTATTCACCCCTGAGAAGAAAAGAAATGTCAGACTGGGAAATCAGAAAAATAAAAGATTCGTATACTACGAACATAGTGCTGGATTCTTTACAGGAGATTTATACATCCATTCAATAAACAAATCCCTTTGAGTATGAAAACATTCAGCCACATATATAACTCCAGTCACAGTCTTCTTTTCTGTTTTATCGATATTTAAAACATATTTGTACAAAGATGGCGAAGATTTTTTTATACATTGATTCAATGCAAAGAGGTGGGGCTCAGCGTGTTATGTCCAATCTCTCTTCCAATTTTGTTAGCAATGGAAATCAAGTCTTTTTAATTAACGATATTATTCCAGATCCCAACAAAAAAGAATATGAAATCAATAATAATGTAAAAAGACTGTTTTTGGATAGGGGTAGGAAACGCTATCATATAAAGAACTTATATAGGATATCGGTCCTAAGGTCATTATTAAAGAAAGAAAAACCTGATGTAATCATTTCTTTTCTTGGTCCTCCCAACATAAGGATGCTGATTTCATCAATAGGACTTAAGACAAGAAAAATTGTTTCTGTCCGAAATGATCCAAATATGGAATATGGGATTGGACTGAAAAAAACACTTACAAATCTTGTTTTTGGTTTGTCTGATGGATATGTGTTTCAAACAGAAGATGCTGCCGCATATTTTTCAAAAAAAATACGTCGAAAATCTAGAATTATATTCAATCCTGTTAATGATGTTTTTTACAAATCTCATTGGATAGGAGATAAAAACGAAATCGCTGTCGTTGGAAGACTTCATCCTCAAAAGAACCCCCTGTTAGCGCTAAAAGCATTTTATAAAATCTCATCAAAATATCCAGATTATAAGATCGTTTATTATGGTGACGATGAACTGAGTGACAAAATAAAGTCACTGAGTTTGAAAATGGGAATATCTGATCAAGTAATCATTTTTGGAAAAACCACCGATGTTGCAGATAAATTGGTCCACGCAAGCATTTTTCTTTTATCTTCAGACTATGAAGGTATGCCTAATGCCTTGATGGAAGCAATGGCAATTGGAACCCCTATTGTTTCCACAGATTGCCCATGCGGAGGTCCAAGAATGATTGTTCTAAACAAAAAACAGGGCTTACTTGTCAAAGTTGGTGACGAAGAAGATATGGCGAACGCTCTTGATACCCTTCTTGCAAACAGAGAATTAAGAGATACCATGTCTGTCAACGAACAAAAAAGAGCTTTAGATTTTCATCCGTCCATTATTATGCAACAATGGAATGATTATGTTTTTAAACACGAATAAAAAAATGTATACAACACAAAAAACTATAATTATATTTGCAGATTTTCAGATCCCGACAGGATCGCCCAACGCGACAAGATTGGTCTCTCTTGCAAAGATTTTTATGAATTTAGGATACCACGCAGTCATGTGTGGGATAAATTATTCTATGAATACAGAAATCAAAGGGGTTTATGATACAATAGAGTATGAACTTATTACCATGGATTCTCTTGCTTTTACAGGGATCCATCGTTGGAAACGAATAGCGGCAATAAAAAAAAAGCTTCCTATTGTATTTAATAAATATTTGGAGCAGTATACTGTTTCTGCAATTTTATATTCTGGTGGATCAGGGGGGCTGACCTCATTTGTCCTTGATTTTTGTCGCAAAAATAAAATCAAAACCATTTACAACCTCGTTGAATGGTACAATTATTCAAATTTTGAAGGTCGTTTTAAAAGTGTAAACTATATAAAATATCTATATGATTTTCATTTTTTATATCCTAAAATAAATAATATAATCGCAATCAGCACTATGCTTGCCGATTTTTCCAGAAAGAAAAAATGCAACACAATAAGAATTCCGACAATTGTCGATACCACTCAATATCCTTTACGAGAATCAGGTTTGAATTCTGAAAAAGTTTCCTTAGTCTATGCGGGAAAAATCGCAAAAAAAGACGACATGATGAATGTGATCAAAGCAATTGCGTTGCTACGACCACATGAAAAGGAGAAAATTCTTTTCACAATGTATGGCATATCTGAAGAGGAATTATTGAGGGACTATAGTTTGGATTTAGAATGCAAAGCATTAATTGGAAAACAAGTTTTATGTAAGGGAATAATCCCATATTATGCTGTTAGAGATTATCTTGTGCAAGCGGATTTTACTATTCTTCTAAGAAGGCAATGGAGGAATGCAAATGCTGGTTTTCCGACAAAAATCGGAGAAAGCATGGCTGCGGGGGTTCCTGTTATCGCAAATATCACAAGTGATATAGGACTGTATTTACACGACGGGATCGAAGGTATCGTTTGTGATGACAACACCCCATCCGCGTGCGCTGCCGCAATTCGCAAAGCATTACTTTTATCCAGTGATGAAAAAAAAGCAATGAGATTGAATGCGAGAAAACGTGCAGAGCAATCTTTTGATTTTAGATCATATGTAAATGCAATGTCCGATTTTATACACAATTTAATATGATCTTTTACAATACAAGGCATTCATTGGACAAAAAAAGGAAATTACAGCTTTCTCCCTTTTAGTCTCCATGGTGGTAAAAGAATTATTGAAATTCTAATATGCTGAGACATTATTTGTATTCTTTTTTCAAAAACATATTCACTAATAATTAAATATTATGGATATCGCCATCGACAAGACCAATGAAACAGTAGCGCCAGCGCCAAAGAAGTTTTTAATAATCTCTGTCGCCGCACTGCTTATCTGTATTGAAACAATTTTTATATTTCCAGAATTTGATAATTATGGGGGAATTATTATTTTGGGGTTACTTCCCTTCATTTATTATGTGTATGATCAAAAAGTTTTTGTGTCTGTTATATTGATTTTTGCAAATGATGCTTTAGGAACAGTCTTTTTAGGCAAAGGGTCTTTGTATTATATTATTTTCATCTTTTTCATGATTGATTTACTCCGAAGCAAAACTTTTTCTAACCGGCAACTTGTTTTGAGTTTTGCATGCATTTATGCAACATTCATTCCGTCTATTTGTCACACCACAAACCTTAAAGAATTTTTCTGGACGACCATATGTACTGAACAATTAATTCTTTTGTATTTCACAACCCAGGAAAACATCTTTTTCAAGCAATTAAAAGAAGGGATCACTTGTATTGTTCTGCTTATGGCGATTCATCTGCTGTCCACAGGTGGAATGTTTATAACGGAAACCAGATCAGGACTCATTGGACTTGGAATCGGCGATCCGAATTTTTCTGCATTTGCCTTGTGTCTTGCTATTTTCTCTGTCCTCAATATTGACCGTTTACCGCTTTTAGTTAAAATAGTTGCTGTTGTTATCTTTCTTAGAGCTGTTGTCGAGACGTTATCAACATCGGGTTTTTTAGCAATATGCATATGCACATTGTGTTCAGAGATTTTAAACGTAAAAGATAAAAGAAACTATAAGAGTTTATGTGTAAAAATAACTGTGTTGATTATATGTTACATCTTTGTAGCGAAATACATCTCAACCTCGAATCAACTGCATATTGTATCTTTAGATAACTTTATCGATCGACTAGAAACTAAATTCTTTCTTGCGGCTGATCGCGATTATAGCGAGGCAACAACGCTTCGGTCTGATATCTCAAGTTTTAAATTGAATTATATTATTTATGATGCCCCTTTCATAAAACAACTGATCGGGTTTAATTCTGTCTTTGTAAAGGACTTTCTAGCTTCTCACAATACTTATATAGACATTTGTTTGTTATATGGTTTTACTGGTGCTTTTTTAATTGTTTTTTTCTTCTTGAAACGACTTATAGCATGCCTTAAGCGCTTTTGGGCAGGAGAAAAACAATTAAAATACCCCATTGTCATGAAGATAGCATGTCTCTTTTTTATATCCTCGTTAAGTATTTACTCGGGACCACTTTGGTCTCTTACTTTTTTATTATGTCTTGTGATTTAACATGGCAGGAAATGGGAACATGAAAAAAGTTTTATTTGTACTTGCCTCTGCAAGACCAGGAGGAACAGCCGTTTCTCTTTTTAATCTGTTATCACTCCTTGATAACAAAAAAATCCATGCTGATTTATTTTTGCTTAATCACGTAGGCACGCTATTGGAACGAACAAAAGATTTGAATCTGCTTCCAGAGGACAAAATCATTTCATCTGTTTTGTGTAACAAAGCTGATTTGAAGAAAAAGGGGCCTATCTGTTATTTCTATCGGATAATCTATGTTGTTTTACATCGCATTTTTGGTGCAAATCATATTAACAATCTTTTTTTTAGGCTCAGTGCAAGAAAGCTTTCCAATAAATATGATGTTGTGATTGCCTATCAGGAAGGAGCGATGTGCGAATATTGTCGGTATATAAAAAGTCCTCGACACATTGCCTGGTGTCACATGGATTATATTGCTTTTACAGAGTTTTGCGAGTATAGTAATCGTTATTGGAATGATGTTTTTTCCAGTTATGACCATATTGTTTGTGTATCCAATATTGTACGGTCTTCTCTTATTGAACATCTAAAATATCCTCCTAGTAGAATTTCTATTATTTATAATACGTTTCCAACAGAACATATCAAACAAATGGCGAGTAGTGAAACGGTTTTTCCTAAATCACAGGGCATTTTCTTTGTTTCTTCAGGAAGATATGTTGCAAGGAAACGAATGGATCGATTTGTTCTTGCTGCTGATGCCTTAAAAAGAAAAGGAATTCGTTTTGTCTGGTATCTTCTGGGCGATGGTGAGGAAAAAGAAAAAATTAAACTTATGATAGAGCAATATGACCTTCAGGAAAATGTCATTCAAATTGGCGCAGTATCCAATCCTTTTGTTTATTATAAAGAAGCAGATTGTTTTGTTATGGCTTCCGAAAGTGAGGGGCAGCCAATGGTGCTTAATGAAGCATTGATTTTAGGCACCCCGATTATTACAACGAACTTTCCTTCTGCACAGGAAGTAATCGGAGATAAAGGGTATGGGTTGATCGTTTCCAATACTGATGAAGGACTTATTTCTGGAGTATTGAATTTCGCTGAGGATGATCAACTCCGCCTCAAAATGACGCAAGCTGCTAAAGAGTTTGTATATCCAAACGAAAAATTATTAAAACAAATAGACGAAGTGATCCTGGCTTGAATTGTTCCATAATTAACAGGATTCTGACCCGATTGCACAGGGTGCTATTTGCATTCATGAACCTTCGCAACAGGGGAAGAATCAAATTAATGGATTATCGAACTGCGCAGGTTTCCTCAAATGCAAAATTGGAAGCAAGCGCGAACTCACGTATCGTTATTTCCGCTAACTGTACAATAGAAGCTAATTCCTTCTTAAAAGCATTCGACGGCGGAAAGATTGAGCTCATGGGTAACAACTACATTAACAGGAATTGTACGATCGTTGCAGGAAAACACATAGCAATCGGACACAAAACCACAATTGGTCCTGGAACGATCATCTATGACCATGATCATGATATTATCTCCTCATCCGGGTTCATTTATAAATCGGTAATAATCGGTGACAATGTTTGGATTGGAGGAAATGTAACAATCTTAAAAGGAGTTACGATTGGGGATGGCGCCGTGATAGGCGCCGGAACTGTTCTGACAAAAGATGTCCCCCCCAATACTACGGTTTTCTCAAAATCCACTTTGGTCTTCAATAAAATCAACCGGTCTTAATTCTATATTTTTGCGTTAAACAAATGAAAATTTTAATTATATCCTGCACAATGCCGCCGGATGGTTCTGCAACGGCTGGATTGCTTGATAATTTGTGCCGATGCTTTAAGAAAATGGGGCATCAGGTTGATGGAATTACAACCAAAAGCAGCATTTATAACAGCAATGTTACCACTTTTTCCGGAGGAAATATCTTTCATGCAGATTATGTTTATTGGTATCCTCCCGGCAAAAGACGTTTTAAGGATCTTCTTTTTGCCGTATACAAACGCATTGTTGTGAGATTCGCTCCTGAAGACAAACTTATATATAATAAGATGCGTGTTAAAGCGCTTGTTCGTGAGATGAGAAAACGTAAGGCTAATAAATATGATACGATTATCGCTGCCTGCGCACAATACGATGCAATGGAAGCCGTTTATTTATATTTTAGAAAGTCTGATTTTAATGGAAAGATTGTCTTGTATCAAGTGGATCCATTGAGCGACAATCTGGCTTATCAATCTGACGGGGTTGATTTCTTAAAGGATCTTGAGAAAAAGTATTACAGCATTTGCGATTGCATTATTACAACACCTATAATTGATTCATTGAAGCATAGCATTTGGCCCATCAGTAATGTTATTGTCTCGGAATTCCCTGCGATTATTCCAACTACAATTCGCATCAAACCGCATAATGATCATATCATATGCTTGTTTGCAGGTTATCTTCACAATAAAATACGCGACCCCAGATACACTCTTGAATTATTCTCGTCCTTTTCTGATTCTCAAATTCATTTATATATCGTTGGAAACGGCTATGAAGAGATGCTTCAAGAGTATGATCGGGGCAAACTTCACGGCCGTCTTCATTTAATAGGCAAACTCAATAATGAAGAATGCATTACATGGCTAAAAAAGGCCGACGTGCTCGTCAACATAGGGAACTCGGTTGTAAATATGACTCCGAGCAAAATATTTACATATATCAATTATTGCAAACCAATTCTTAATATTTATAAAAAGGAGGATTGTCCGACTTTGAATTATCTTTCGGATTACCCTGTAAAAATGAATATAAAGGAAACGGATTCCATTGAAAAAAGAACGGCAGATTCAGTTGCAAATTGGATTAGTCTCAGCACAAAACAAGAAATAGATCCCAAAACTGTTTTTAGTCATTTCAAAAAAATGACACCACAATATGTTGCACAACAGATCATTGACGGCATTTGTCCAGAAAAGGGCTGATAAATTATGAAAACCGTTTGCATAATGACAAGTGAAGAATCTTTTATCAATAATTATGGAGCAGCTCTTCAAGGTTTTGCATTATTCTATACGATAAAAAGATTGGGATACTATCCTAAGATTGTGAGGTACTATGGAAACATGCAGCCTCCATTAAGCAGTTATAGCTTCCCAATCGCGGTAAAACATGCGTTAGGTCGTGTCTATCATTCTATAATTGACTTCTTTTCAGAAACAGAATTGGATTATTTTGAAAAAAAAGCATATAAAAAAGAAAATGCAAACAGGAGAAAGCTCTTTCGAGACTTTCAAATAGATTTGATGAAATTTTATAACAGCAAAAGAATTGGATGGTATGACCTAAAGAAAAATCCACCACTTGCTGATTATTACATTTGCGGAAGCGACCAGATTTGGAATCCTTTTTTTAGAAGCCAGAAGAATGATTTAGGCTATTTTCTTGATTTCGCACCGTTGAACAAACCAAGAATTGCTTATGCCCCCAGTTTTGGTTGTGATGAACTCCCGGAAACAGCAAAGAGAAACATAAAGGAATTAATTGAAAAATTTCGTGCGGTCTCTGTTCGGGAAAAAGCAGGACAACAGATCATAAAAAAAGAAACAGGAAGAGATGTTCCTGTTGTAGCAGATCCCACACTTCTGTTGACGTCGGATGAATGGGCTTCATTTGAACAGAAAGTCAATAATATTCCTGACAAGTACATTCTTTGCTACCGTTTTTCCGATAACAGAAAAACAAAAGAACATATTGATGACATAAGCAGGATAACCGGTTTGCCGGTATTGACGTTACCGTTGGCTCTTCCTGCATATAGAGACAATTATCAAAAAGTGTTTCAAGCTGGCCCCAGAGAGTTTATTTATTTAATCCATAATGCTTCATTGGTTTGTACAGATTCATTTCATGCAACAGTTTTTTCATTGATCTTCCATACTCCATTCTATTGTTTCCTGCGGGAGAATTTCAAGGGAAACAGCTCGAACATGAACTCACGAATCAATAATCTGCTTAGCATTAGTCGACAAGAAAATAGATGCATATGCGATGAAGACACAATAAACAAAGATAGCATGTTTGATGTGGATTTTTCCGCGTTTGATCAGGAAATCATAAAACTGAGAAATTTTTCCGTCAATTGGCTAAAACAAGCTTTTGAATGAACTACCGCGATGCAAGCGTACGCGGTATCTATTACATTCCGAAGTCAAAGACTAATTGCGATGTATAAAGTTTTTTATACTGCCCTTGTCCGGCCACATACTTTTCTATCACATCCCGACTGGCATATTGTCCTACCTACCGTATTTACATAATAACCGCTGGTCCACAGGTTTCCACACCAAAGCATTTGCTTTATTTCAGGGGGGGGGATGCGAAATAGTTTCCGAGCCGTTATACTCTTGATTGTTTTGCTCAATTGAGTTGTGGAGATGGACGGAACACTTTGGACCAGAAAATGAACATGATCTTCGTCAACGCCGATTTCGATGAACCTGATTTCGTAACGCTCACTTATACCGACACAAACATCCCTGAGCGTATTTTCCACGCTCTCGGAGAACACCTTCCGCCGATACTTTGCAGGAAATACCAAATGGTACAGCAGTAGGCTCTTATTATGGCTTTTGTAGATATGCTCGTCCTCCACATGGTGAGAATAATATACACCATTTTTCTTTCGATGCAAGCATCGGGGAATTTAGCCCTCCTTCGATTAAAACCAACCGAATAAAACATCTATTATGGTAAAGAACAACATATATAGAGAAAACATTCTTCTTAAAAAATGTTTTGGGTGCGGAGCGTGTAGCCAAGCATGCACCCATTATGCAATTGAAATGAAAGAAGATGATGATGGCTTTTTGATTCCAGTGCTAAACAATGATAAATGTATAGAATGTGGAGAATGTATAAGGGTATGCCCAATATTCTTTCCGGACAATACCAATCATTCTCGCAAAGCATACGCTTGTCAAGCAAAAAACAAAAACATTCTAATCGAAGCAACAGCGGGAGGATTTTTCCCTGTTTTAGCAAAATATATACTCCAGAATGGCGGAATAGTTTATGGCGCAACATATGATGAAAATATGAATGTTAAGCACATTTCAATTGAAGATGCAGACTGTATAAATAAAATGAACGGATCAAAATATGTTCAGTCAAGTATTGTTGACGCTTTTAATGCGGTTAAGTCAAATTTGAAAAACAAAAGAAAAGTGCTTTTTACAGGAACACCATGTCAAATTGACGCAATTAAACATTATTGCAGGGAAAATCAAGATTATTTATTAACAATGGATATTCCGTGTTATGGTGTTCCAAGCCCTGGGCTATTCCATGCATATCTTCACAGACTAGAAAAAAAATGGGGATTAAAAGTTGAAGATTTTAGATTTAGAGACAAACATAAAAATGGATGGAGTCATACAACCGTTATAACCTTTTGTGACAAGGGTGGACACAAAATGGTACTAGAAGAGCCTAACTATTATAATATAAAGTATTATCGAATGTTTGCACGACGAGATTGTTTCAGATGGTCATGTTATAATTGCCAGTATAACACATTAAATCGTTGTTCCGATTTAACAACGGGAAATTTTTGGGGAATCGAGAAGCTATCTAATTCTTTTAAAATTTCTGAAGGCGTTTCAATGTTGCTTATAAATACAGACAAAGGTTTTAAAACCTTTGAATCAATTAAAGAAGAATTTATATGTGAAGAACGAACGCTACAGGAGGTCGTCAAAGAAAATGATGCGCTTGTAAAAACGAACAACAACTCCACGGCAAGAGATCAAATATACTATCATTTAAGAAAATATGGTTTTGAATATGTTATCAGAATGTACTATTCAAAATTGTCCCCAAGAAACATTATTAATTATCTTTATATGCTTAAAAAGAATCTATCAAGTTATTTTTAAAGTTCAATGAACCAATTATCAAGAAAAAAGAACTCGATTAAGAATGCTGCTTTAAGCGTTCTAATGCAATTGTTTTTATTGCTCTTTTCGTTTGTAAGCAGATCGGTATTTATTAAGGTTCTGGGGGATCAGTATTTAGGGATAAGTGGATTGTATACCAATCTGTTGTCAGTTCTATCTCTGGCGGATTTAGGCATAACAACTGTTATGACTTTCTCTCTGTACAAGCCGATTTCACAAAAAAAAACAAAAGAAATAACGGTACTTTTATCCTTTTTCAAGAGAATTTATTATTCTATCGCTCTTGTCATTTTTCTGATGGGCTTATGTCTTGTTCCGTTTCTGCAATATCTAATTAACGGAAGCATGTTGGAATTACAAGAGCTTCGAATATATTATATTCTTTTCCTTTTAAACAGCGCCTGTTCGTATTTGGTTGTTTACAAGTCAACATTGATTATAGCCGATCAGAAAATATATATTGTAAAAATTGTGGAGTTTGTGGCACGAATAGTACTGGATGTTTTTATGATTGTTGTTCTTCTTGTAACCGGCTCTTATTTGCTGTTTTTAATTGGGAATATTGTTGCAACAATTTTGAAGAATATATCATTAAGTGTAATTTCGAATCGGTTGTATCCTTTTATAAGAAAAGTAGATAAAACCTCTGTATCTCCGGAGACAAAGAGAGCACTTATAGATAATATAAAATCTTTGTTTATTTATAGAGTTAGTGCAATGATAATGAATTCAACGGATAATATTTTAATATCTGTAATTTTGGGAACAGTCATAGTTGGATATTACTCAAACTATTTGATGATTGTTACAGCGATTAACACATTTATCTTGTTGGTTGCGCAATCTTTATTGGCCAGTATAGGTAATTTTCACGAGACGAGCAATTCCCAAAAGAAGTTGGAATTATTCCAAAGTATGCTATTAGTTTTTTTTGTTATAGGATGTTTTTGCTCTTCGTGTTTCCTTACAATGTTTAATGATTTTATCTATATATGGATCGGAAAAAAAGAAAGTCAATATATTTTGTCTTCATTCGATGTCGGATGTATCTCTTTTAATTTTTTTGTGTCATGTGTTGCAAATCCTAATTGGATGTTTCGAGAAGCAACGGGCGTATTTAAGCAGACCAAATATTCTATGACTTGTGCGGCTGTCTTAAATTTAATTATATCAATTGTATTAGGAAAGACATGGGGACTGGGAGGGATTATAGCAGCAACAGCAATTTCCAAACTTTTGACTAACTTCTGGTTCGATCCGTTTATCTTATACAAACAAATCTTTTGTAGCCGTACAATATATTATTGGAAATACATAATTAAGGAATTAATTTGCACATTTGCTTGCTTGGCTATTGCATTAATTCTTTGCAGGCTTGTCCCCGTAAGCATTTTCGGGATCTTTATTAAAATTGCAATTTGTTTTCTTGTCACTTTTTCTTTCTTTTACCTGTATAACAGGAGGACCAAAGAAATTGTTTACTATCAGGAAACGTTTTCTCCTTATATAAATAAGTTTTTTGGAATCAAATAATACCCATTGATATTAACGAATTATGAAAATAAAAAACAGATCAAACAATACTATCGTGAATGATCTCTCCTCGAGAATCGTATTCAATTCGGAGCTGTTTTACCCAAACCAGACATCAACTGCATATTACATTACAGAAATTGTGCGAGCAGTTGCAAAAGAAACACATAGAAACGTTATTGTGTTTTGTGCAACAGATTTGGAGAATTATGGAGAAATCTCCCAATTTAACAATTTGACTATTCATCGAATTGACAAAGGAAAAGGCAATAAAAACAGGCTGCTCGCAAGAATTTTAAAATTTATGAGAATATCTCTAAAAATGGGTATTTCTCTGTTTTTTTTAATTCATAATCATGACACGCTGTTTTGTGTAACAAATCCTCCATTTGCACTTCTTTTTTGTGCATTTCTCAAAAAAATCAGAAAGATTCGTTTTATATTGCTGGTCTACGATGTTTTCCCGGAAAATTTAGTCGCGATTGGTTTATTGAAAAACACCAGTATCTTATACCGTTTTAGCAAATTGATATATGATTGGGGATATAAAAGCGCTGACAATGTAATCTCAATTGGACGAGACGTAACCGACATTTTGATAAAGAAAGGGGTTTCTTACGAACAGATTACACAAATTTCAAATTGGTCAGATCCATCTGAAATCAAATACCTGCCCAAAGAAGAAAATGCTATCATAATAAAATATGGACTTGAGAATAAACGAGTCTTTTTGTTTGCAGGCAACTTCGGACGGGTTCAGGGAATCTCAGAGTTGCTTCATGTTATTGATCATGTTTCCGCCCAGAATGCAGCATTCCTTTTTATTGGTGATGGGGCAATGAAGGAAACAATTGAAAGATATAGAGTCGATAATCCTCAAAAGGCAATTATCCTTCTCCCATACATGTTAATGGAGCAGCAAAATATATTCTTAAATGCATGTGATGTAGCTATTATATCTCTGAGTGAAAATATGCTGGGGTTGGGCGTACCCAGCAAATCCTATTACTCTTTAATGTCTGGGCATCCCATTCTTTATATTGGAAATAGTCAATCTGAAATAGCGTTTTTGATTGAAGAAGGCAAGTGTGGATGGAGTTGTTCATTCGACAATATTGATAAATGTGCACGCGTAATTGATCAAATCTGCAATTTGCCTCAAGAAGAGATATCTTGTATGGGAACACATGCGAGAGAATTTGCAAAAAAAAATTATTCAAAAGATATTATTTTGAGAGAATACGTTAATCTTATATGTAAGCATACTTAAATGTCCTTCAAATGTAAGTTCCATACTTTAATGCAAATCTTTTATAAGACCAAGCCCAGACACATGAATCACGTTTATATCTAAGCAATCAAGATCATTAAAAATGCGAACTGATACATTTCTTGAAATCATCTTCTATATCCATTAGCTTTATTTGCTTTTTCAAATAACACACAACCATACAACGGAGAAAAAAAATGAAAAAACAAACATTGTTTCAAACAAACAGAGTTTCAAACAGGCTAATCAACAAAATTATCATTGATCGAAGTCTTATTCTCTTCTTTTTGTGTATCATATTTGCATTTGGAGGAAATAGGATTTGTTTTGTATATGCCGCAAACGACAATTCAGACGAAGAAATGATCAATAAATTTATTGAATCAAATGGACCTGACGTTATTGTATTTGATTCAAAAAACATTAAACAGTTTTGGGTAGACAAATCTGTCGTTGCATTTAAGGATTCTTTTAAGATCATGTTAAACAACAACAAGAGTATCCCCTTAAAAACTCAACTTGTGAATGTCAACGGGTGTCAAGATTGTAAAATAGATATTATTTCGGAAAACAAGGATTTCGATTTTACAGTTCTCGACAAAAATTCAAAAATCCTTTCAGTTTCATCTTATGAGTCAAATTTTTTACAATACGTAGTAGCGTCCGCAAGATTCCCAATAGACACAATAATGGATGGTTTGTCTTTTTCTTTATTGTTTAATTCAACTAGTTTGGATCAAATTTCTATTAAAAAAATCATTCTTTCTTTCCCCGTGGCTCAAAATATCAAGTCCTTTCTTTCTTCACCAGGTGTTTTAAAAATTAACAAAAACAACTCGACTATTTCCAAAGCAACTTTAGAAGAAGTTAATGATGACTCCTTTTATGTTGCAGGAAAAAATAGCATGCTTTCATCAAACGATAAAATTAATATTAATGACAACACGTTATCTTTATCCGTGAAAGTTAAAAATGTTGGAAACAATTCTACGCAAATTTTAATCGGTTATAAACTCTTCTCCCAAAACATTGGTTTTCTTGATGGCAAAAATTACCCTTACAAGGGAATTAACAAAGTGTTAAATATTATTTCTGCACCGACTTCAAGCGACAAAATTATCGTTGATGATTATCCTGAATGGTCAAAGAACTGTTTTATTGCAATAAACGCTAATGAGGACGGCTCTGATATTCCTTCCTGCACATTATTAAATGGAAAGATTGTTGAAGTTAAAAAAATCGAAAACGGACAGGCTGAGATCACTTTGGACAACCCGATTTCAAGCGCTATATCTAAAGGGACAAAAATCAGAATTCATGGAATGTCAGGCTCTTATCTTTATACAAACAGCAAAAAGCTTCAACCTGGAGAAGAAGAGACGTTCTCATCAAGCATCAAAAAAGATGATAACTCTAAAAAATATAGTTCTTCTTCTCTTGCAACTGGCACCTATTATGTGGTTCCGATCCTGCTCTCATACTCAATTGGCAGTAATGAAAACACTGTTTTAATTAGCGATTTTTCTATATCGTATTAAAAATCTAAAACATGGTTTTCGCCGATTGTTTTTTTCTTTTTTGTCATATTTATGCTATAAGTTTATAATAATATTACATATGGTCTAAGATTTGCATTGGCCAAAATTGTAAGATAAACATTTTTATGTCTGAAGTAGAGAAACAATATTTGTTATGAAAACACTAAGGACTTATCCTTAAATAATACTTGAATTTCGCAAAAATGATGCTATAATATCTGCATCCAGCCAACAGGAGGTAGACATGGCGTACAAATCTTGGGAAATCACTGATGAATTCTGATCGAAAGTTGAACAGCTGATTCTGAAGCCGAAGCGGGATCCGAACAAATCATATCAGAGGAAACGCGGCGCAGGGCGAAAACCAATGGAAATGCGCAAAGCTTTTGAGGCAATCGTTTTGTTCTCCGTACGGGAATCCAATGGAAAGCCATGCCGAAGGAATACGGCGGTTCCAGCAGTGTTCATCAATACTTTCAGAAATGGGCGAAGGCGGGATTGTTCGAGAAACTTTGGAAAAAGGGTCTGGCCGAATATGACGAGATGGAAGGCATTGCCTGGAGATGGCAGAGCATCGACGGCTGCATGACAAAGGCTCCGACCGCTCAGGAATCCGTGGGGCACAATCCCATGGATCGGGGAAAAAATGGAAGCAAGCGTCACATTCTGGTCGACGAGCATGGTGTCCCGTTGTCGATTGTCGTAACCGGAGCAAACAGACATGACGTCACACAGGTCGAAGCCGTCCTGAAAAAACGGGAGCGGAAACCACGTGGGAAAACGAAGCAGAACCTTTGTGCCGATGTTGGTTGTCGGGGAAAAGAATCCGAAGAGACGATGAAGAGGTGTCGTTTCACACCTCATATTCGTCCGCGAGGTGAGGAGAAAAAGGCGATCAAGCAGGGATATAAAGCAAGAAGATGGATTGTTGATGTTGCTCACTCCTGGTTCAACCGATTCAGAAAACTGCTCGTTTGTTTTGAGAAAACAACCTCATCCTATTTGGCGCTTCTTCAACTGGCAGCAAGCATAATAGTTTTGAGAAAGATTGCTTCTATTTAGGGATATGCTCTACGTTTCCCCGCCTCAACTCCGCAGAGGCGTCCAGAGTTATGTGAATTTCTATAACGGCAGACGGCTTCACTCTGCTCTTGGGTATCTTACGCCCGATTCCGTCTACGAAGGGAGGTGCGTTCCGGACAAAGCGTCTTAAAATCATTATTTTTTCGGAATCAGGCTTGACATCCGGTCAATGCCTGCTATAGTATCCATAAACATTTACACCTATCACGTCAAACAAAACAGTCCAGTCCCAAGGGGACAGGGCAGTGCGTCCCGGACAAGGCGTCATAAATTTCATTGTTTTGGGGGAAACATGCTTGACATCCGGTCATATAGTATCCATAAACAATTACACCTATCACGTCAATCAAAACAGTCCAGTCCCAAGGGGACAGGGCAATTGAACCTGTGAGGTAAACATGAACATTACATCCACGCACTTCGCATCGAATGATTCCTACAGTACAGTACAGTACAGTACAGTACAGAAAGTAGTTGGGGTGTTTTTAATTCTTATTTCTTTTTGCTATATTGCCATAGCAAATGATGACTTAAAATCAAAAGATGATTTCATAAGCAATGCTCAAGAGCGCTCTTCATTAATAAGCAATTCGAAGACTATCGACTTTGTTACTCCATTAACCCTTGATTTTGTTTTAGGACAGGATTATTTTCTTGACTACAGTGGAGCTATCAAAACAACAAATAACTTTTCTGAAATTAACGAGAACATTTTTTGGAGAACAGGTGGAATAGAACCAAATTCAATAATAAAAGGAAAGAGTGTTTTTGGAGATAAATTACATGTGGAAAAAATTACTCCTTTAGCTCATGGCAACTGCCTATCAAGGATATATGTCGGAGAGAACAATATTCCACCAAGTTCCGCAAAATACTTTAGCTCATCTGAACCGTTCCGAATTTATGTGAATATGCCATTAACAAATCCTGAAACCTTAAAAAACGTCCTTGTTATTGGAGACTCCTATACAGGGGCTTTTATTTGGTTGCCATATATGGTTGGCAAATACATGAAAGAGCTTAATAATTACAGATTTATAGGACAGTTTAAAAAAACGGAACTTAACAACTATCCGGCAGTCAATTGTCAGGCAATGGGAGGCTATACGTGGAATAATTATGTAAATGCCCCTAAAACATTACCAGCAAAATACCCTTTAAATCCATTTTGGTATAATGGGGCGTTTGATTTAAGGTCCTATGTTGCAGAATATGCAGGAGAAGACGAAGAACTTGATTATATTATTTTGCTTATCGGAATTAATTCTTTTGTTAATGAATCATATTTTCGTGATAGATACAATTTTAATATTGATACAGCGATAACAGACATGAATAAACTCGCTATTCAGTTTATTGATAATGTACATACGACATTCCCTAATTGTAAAATATTATTATGCGGATATCCATATACACCGAGGGATAATGTAAATGCATATAATTGGAGTACATTGACTTTTAACAACGCTGTTGCAGAAATGAACAAGCTCTATCGTTCTATAACGGTTCCCAGACAAGAATACGTTAGATTTGTGCAGACAAGCATGCTAGTTAATCGATTCTCTGCCCACAAAAAAGAATCAACAAACATTGATGTTTATTCTGACAAGATACTTTGGAGCTTTGATTATGTACACTTAACAGAGGTTGGATATAAACAGTTAGCTGATGCGATTTATGCAGGATTCTGTGGCCTCGTTAACAATTCTCCATAAAGGAACATGGCTTGCTTGAAACAATATTCGGTAAGCATGATTTAAGGGTATCTCTTGTATTTCCTGCGGAGTACAGACGAGAGGTGTTCAGCGAAAGTGTGTCTTCGACGTTGAGGGAAGTCTGTATCGGGATATCCATGCGATATGAAATTCGCTTTGTGGAGGTTGGAATGGATGAGGACCACGTGCATTTTCTCGTACAAAGCGTGCCAACAATGTCTGTGAGCAAGATTGTGACCATAATCAAAAGCATTACCGCTCGTGAAATCTTTTCCCGACACAAAGAAGTGAAAAAGTTTCTTGGGGGCGGGAACCTTTGGACAAGCGGTTTCTACGCGAACACGGTGAGCGAATACGCCAATGCGGAAGGCATCAAGCAGTACATTGCGAACCAGGTTTCTTATAGAAAAATCCTTGAACAACAACTTGACTTCGACTTCTGACATGGTAGTTCCCTTAGATACCCCGCTGCTTGCGGCGGGGTAGTTCATTGTTTAAAGATTCGAGAAAATTCAGTTTTTCTTCACAGTTATCCCATATTTTTTCAAAAAGATGCTTCAATGGCGCAAACAAGCACAAGGTGTCCTGATTTTTCAAAACACCTTTTTTGTGTGTAGAAGGGAATACGCTCGAATTTATTCGAAGCCGTCGAAGCATGGCTGGTAAGCGGAATCCGGACTGCCTCGGATGCGGATTGTGCGGATTCTGGGCGTATCACAGCATTCAATAACGCTGGAAAGCCGGAAGAAGTTCCACAAGACGGCCCGCAACAGGGTGAAGAGTCTGCTGAAATGGTGTTTCCAGCGGTTATGCCACGCGATGAATCTGAGGAGCAGGTATGCGAGTAACGCGGTCCAGATCTGCCAGCGGACGGCGTTTTCGTTGCAGCCCAGGAAATCCGCCAGTTGAAGCGTCTGTTTGATTTCCTTGAAGAAGACCTCGATTCCCCATCGGCACTGATAGAGCTGGCAGACGCTAAACGGCGACCAGTCGAGGTTGTTGGTCAGGAACTTCATTTCAGTCAGTTTCCCCTTCACCTTGACTTTGGCCGTAATTAGGCGAAGGGGGTGTTTGTAATGCTTCTTCGTCTGTGCTCCGGCAAGCTCAATGCGTTCATCGGAGACGATTCTGCATTTCTTACGCCGGTATTTCCGCTTTCCGGACACATGCTGTCCCATAACTTCCGGGCTCCCCGTCAAGGTTCGTTTCCGCTCGATTTCCGCATCTTCCGTCTGCGCATCCACGAGGCTTGCGGCGCTCTTTCCGGACACATGCTGTCCCATAACTCCGTACACCATGTTCTCCTTCGCCCGTGTCACCCAGAAGACACCTCGCGAGTTCAGTTTCCCGAGGTGTTTGAAATCAACGTATGCCTTGTCAAACACCACGACTTCCCCGGACTTCATGTCCGCACAAAGCTCCCAGGCGGTTTTGGGGTCGGAATCCTTTGCGCTCTTCACGATAACATAGTTCGGCAGGAACGAACGCATGTTCAATGCCGTGTGCATCTTGGCCGCCGCTTTCTGCTTCGTGTGTTTCGCCCAGCAGATGTTGTTCGCCGCAAGACTGATGGTCGTGGAGTCCACCGCTCGAATCGTACTCTTTCTGAACCGTTGCGGCAATCCGGGATAATTCCGACTTGAGTTCAGGAACTCCGGATGGCGTTTCGTCAAAGACTCGTAGACTGCCCAGAAAAGCTCCTCGGCCATGTCCGCATTTCTCGTCCGGTTCGCGTGGGACAGGCCGTTGCGGCTCGGCGGAGTACAACCGCGTATCTGGGAAAGCGTTCCTGCGTGGTTGCGAAGGTCGTCGCAAAGGTCGTTCAAACTCAGCGAATGCGCCAGATGAGCATACACCATGGCGAGCACGTGACTGAACGGACTGAAGGACCGGGTCTGTATTTTGTACTTTTTCGCGAGATTATCTGTGATTCTGCCCGGAATCCAGCTTGAAATTTGCGCCAAAACGGACATATTATTCTTCTGCGGGTTCATGCTCTCTCCTATGGTTGCCGGCAAGCTTCCATTAAGATGGCATGAACTCGTTTTTTTTCAAGTCCTGAGAAAAAATATGGGATGGCTGTGTTAAACTTCCGCAATGCCGACGTCCCGCAGCAAGTCCTTCGTTACTTCGCCCGCAATGATCAAACCGACCACGGACGGAACAAACGCGGTTGATCCGGGAATATCACGGCGCACGGTGCATTTGCGTGTGCCGGGCGGACAGATGCAATGATTCCTGCAGCTGATGAACGGATCGTCCAGGGGGCGCGTCGGCTTTTCCGCCGAATAAACGACCTTCAGGTGTTTGATGCCACGCCTCCGGCATTCCTTGCGCATGACCTTGGCCAACGGGCACATGGAG
>JAEEGL013783212.1_pt1 | contig 24616 bp, 24 predicted proteins | sample 9134231 | NCBI WGS metagenome assembly JAEEGL01 (sample SAMN16246548, study PRJNA631951) | gut metagenome | biome: gut microbiome; feature: rumen; material: fiber-attached | host: Bos | place: Iran: Karaj | collected 2018-10
AACAATTTATCAACTGGTAAAGTCATTAAAAGCAATAACGACGCTACAACTCCACTTATAAATATTATCAAATCTGTTTTATTAAACATACTAAAATATAACATAGATTTCTTTGAATTGGCCGGTATCAAGAAAATATTCATATATTATCACACCCTTTTTATTATTTAACTCTATAAGATTCAAAACGCTTTTTCTCATCAGATATATCACGTAATTGATCATTATATGTAGATTTTTGCTCATTATATCCAGCAATTTCTCTATCAATATCTGCAATTGCTCTTTCATCTGCATTACCTTGAATTTCAAGATCAGTAATAGCACCCCTTGAAGCACCAAAAGCAGTATTCATTGCATCACCAGTAGCCTCAATATGTGCACCATTATTAGCAGCAGCATATGCATCTTGTGCTTTTCTACTATGTCCCATTAAAGTTGCATCATCAAATCCTCCAGTCTCAACTTGAGTAGCATATGCTCTCCATCCTCCATTTTGTGCATAATTCTCTGCCTCTTGCTCTAATCTAGCTGCTTCTCTACCATTGCCAGCAGCTCTTTCTTGAGATGCTCGTTGAATTAAATCATTGTAATGTACACCAGCATCACCCTGACCAGCTTTAACTTGTGCAATAGCACGTTCTTTATATTTTCCTAAACTATCAGCAATTGCCTTCTGCTGTGCCATATTTTGTTGTCTTTCAATATAATCAGCTGATCCTTTAATACGATTTTTTCTTTCCTCAGCTGCTTTAATTTGATTATCATATTGACCAATTTGTCTATTTATATTTGCCTCTTCTCTTTCTATTTGAGCAAGACGGCCTCCTGTTCCAAGTGCTCCAGATATTCCTTCTGTTGCACGATGGAATGTTCTTCTAAGAGGATCTCTATCAACTAAATTTGCTGATCTATATTTTGCATTTTTATCTTTCGTATTTTTCCAAGTCTCGGCCCATCCTTTATTTCCTAATGCGCCTCCAATACCAGCAGTTAAACCACGTGCTAAACCAGCACCAGATAACATACCAATAGTTCCACCAACAACACCTGCTGCTGCACCTGTTATATTTTTACCAAATAATGCATCATTTTCTAATCTCTTAAGTGGGTTAAATTCAAATTTACCATCACCCTTAAGATTAAATACTTCTTTAAGTATTTCAGGTAATTTCTTTATAAATATTAAAATTCCTATAATCATAAATACAGTTACAAAGAAATCATTAACTATATCTCCTGTAACAACATCTCTGAATGTACCAATAATACTTAATACATATATACCAAAATATAGTGCAAATAAACGTATAAATAATTCTAAATATGTTTTCCATAACATATCTAACCATTTTTTAAACATACCATCTTTACCAGATTTCGGATCACAATATGAAATAATAGGTATAGGTGCTATCATCTCTAAAAATCCTAATTTAACAGAACGAATAGCAACATCTATACAGAACATTATAAAGAAATATAATACTGCTACACCAACAGCTGTAGATACAAAAAATCTATAATTAATTAAATATCTACCATCAGTTGATTTAGCCATAATAGCATTTTCTGTAAAGAATAAACTAAAACTTTGTTGTGCAATTCCTTGTGCATAATTTTGATATGCAGTACTTGCATTAGCATTCTCAAATGCTTTATATAATTGTCCTTTAGAACCACTCATTTCATAAATATCTTTATCACTATCATACACACCAAAACATTCTTGCTCTAACTCATAAATATAATTAGATGTCTCACCTTCATTTATTTTTTCATCACCATTATTAATTACAGCTTTCTTTCTAAATATAAAATCACCCTGAGAATTTTTAGCATATGTATCTCTACATGAATTCAAATCAGCAACTGTTCTATCATGTGCAAATTCTTCATAATTAGGTTGAGAAAAAGCATACAAAATTGTAAATTGAATTTTACCTCCAGCTTCATTAACATAATTATCTAAGTAACCATTTTTAAATGCAATGGTTTCTTGTGAGTCATCAGAACTAGGTGGAGTACCAAATATCAAATTCATTATTGTATTTTCTTCAAGAATCATTGATTGTACTTCAAATGCCTCATTAAATACATAAGGAGCAATTACTAAAATAACTAACGCCAATATAACATTTCTAACAATTATCCCAAATCCTTTTTCTTTACTTGCAAATTCATCAGGATTAATTAAATATGTTAATAACGATATAGAAACTTTAAAAAGCATAAATATACCAACCAAGGCATACACACGTATCGCAAATGAATGTATCACATCTTGGTCAAATATTGAAGTTCTAGTTAATTGTAATAATAAACCATATACGTCATCTATAAGTCCATATATAATTTTATCAAGTGCAAAAAACATTTTTCTTATAAAATCAATTATCATTAATTATCAACTCCATTTTAATTAGCACAGAACGGATTACTAGAATTTAAACCAGGTAAATGGAATATTCCTAATATAAACTCTAAAATAAATGGTATTATAAATATAATAGCTGCAACAATAAGTCGTTTGAAAAATTTACTTGTTGCTTTTTTCATTTCATCTTCACTATCTGAACCAATAGCTTTAATATAATCTAAAATAGAAAATATTATTATAATTATTGGAATAACGTATCTAACCATACGTATAATTTTATATATCCATTTTACAATTTTTTGTCCAAGTGAACCACATTTAACTCCTGTTGCTTCTCTTGTACATATTTCTGCAACATCATCTTTTAAATTAGAACAAGCTGTCATACATGATTTAGCGCTTATACCATCTTCTTCTTCATCTGTATAAGTTGAAGTTGCTCTAAATGACTCACATAATGAATATAGTTTTTCATATTCATATGTAAATTTAGAATTATTATCACATGTTCCAACTTCATTTTTATATCTCTTCAATCTATCAATCATTGAAGTATAAGTAATACAATTATATTTACTATGTAATTCATTTAATTCTTCGTCACTAGCATCTTTATATTTAGATTCAATAAGTTCTCCTTTTGCAACTTGAACATTTTCTCCAAGAAAACGTTGTCTAAAATTCTTTATGCCAGTTGTTTGATCCGAATTAAGATCATCATTGTATATTGCATAAGCAAAATCAACAGAACCAGGAGTTACAAGACCACCATCAGTTATAAGACCGCCTATTTGCACATCATAAGTATAATTTAATATTGCAGGACATTCTTGATTTAACTCATCATAAACATCTTTATTAGGAAAAATTGCTAAATAAATTTTAAGATTAAGTGTAGTCATATCTCTCTTAAGAGTTTTTATATAATATCCTTCTTTTACTTGACTCATCGGATCAGTATCAGATCCTGAAAAACCTTTAAAAGCTGGAGATTTATCAATATCAGGAAAATAATCACTCCAATTATTTACTTGAATTACATATAACTCTTTCCATTTACCATCTTTATCTTTAATTCCATAGCGACATTCTTTAGTAGCATATACGCCATCTATATTAATAACAAAAATACTTATAAAAGTAATAATAAACATAAACAAAAACTTTTTCATATTTCACCTCATAAAAGACAATACACCACATTTATTATATCAAAAAAAAACTATTTAATAAATAGTTTATTAAATAGTTTTTTATATTTCATTTACACTTACATCTGAAGATGCTTCACAACCACCTGGACCTGTCTTTCCATTAATAAAACAATTAAAACAACTCATGATTGTGTCATCTGAACCTGATACAAATTTAACTAACATTTGTACAATCATTATTACAAAAAATACTATTACGGCAGCTATAGCTCTTTTTATTAAAGTTTGCTGTCCTTTCTTTATTTCATCTTCTTTTTGTGCCATTACAGCCTTTGCCAAATCTATCAATCCAAATATTACTAATAGTATAGGTACTAAAATTTGTATAAATTTAATAATTAAAGTTATAGCATTAGGTATCATACCACTAAAACTTAAATTTAAATTTCCACAATTATATAGTGCCTTATTATCAATAGCCATCAATATATTAGTCAAAATATCATCCTCCAAATCTTATTTTTATTATACTATAGCAATCAATATTTTGTCAACAAAACTTAATTTGCATATTAATCTATTATATATGGTTCATCTAATGTACCCTTACCTTTATTATATAATTCTTTTCCATTAAGTGCTATTACACGATTGTAACTTGCAGAAGCTCTTGCTTCTAATGAAGTCGCAGCACCACTACTTATATATATAACTTTATATGTATTATTACTTAATGCTGTTGTAGTCCATGTTTGCGATGCAACTGAAGATAAATAATTATAATTTCTACAAGAACCACTAAGCACAGAATCACAATTTTCATCAAGAGATGCCCTAGCAAAATCAACAACACTTATAAGTGCAATATATTGTTTTTCTAACAAAGTAGAACAATCTACATTCCTATCAATAGATATATCTTTACTATCTCTTTTACCAACACATACATCAAATGGCATAAAATGAACTTTTGTCTTATCTTTAAGATTATTATATACACCATTTAATTCCTCTAAAATTGAACTATTTTTATAATCATTGATTCCATAACTTCTATTAGCTTCAGAATTAAACTTAGTATCCCATCTTAATTGTTTTTGTTCAGCATCATTTTTAATTACTCTCATAACACCATTGCTATCTATATCAATTATTCTCCACTTTGTTTTAGCAAATTGTACATAATTATTAGGATCTTTTCCTTTAAAAACATATACACCATCATCATAATACAAACCTGATGGATAATCCCTACTTATATTTTCTGAATTATTATTTTCTTCACTTTCTACTTCTTCATTACCATCAGTACTACTTGAAACTAAATTATCCTTAATTATCTTATCAGCTAAATGTTCTGTTTGATATTCAGCACATTGTAAATCAGGTATTAGTTGATATAATCCACCATTATTATATACACTAACTGTTCCAGTACATGATGAATCAATTAATATTTCTGATAGAGATTTCATAAATCCACCTGATGCTAATTCAGCAGCAGTAATACTTGTATTTTCTGAAATATCAGGTGTTTTATCCTTATTCTTTCTATAATACTTTCTAGCTGCTTCAACCATTTTCTTTTCTACACTAGAATAATTATTTGTTTTTCTATTACATGCTCTAAAAGAAGCAACAATTATTATTATTAGAAAAGTTATGCCAACTATTCCTCCCAAAAAAATTAAAAACTTCTTATTCAATTTGCCCATTGTTTGTAGCTCCATTATTATTTTCTACAGGTTCTGAACTTGCACAATTATCACTTATAAATTGGCATGCACAACTCCATATATCATCATCACCTGCTACAGCAGATATTAATAATTTTACTAAAGCAATTACAAAGAATACTATAACTCCAGCAATTAATCTCTTTATTAAAGTCTGTTGTCCCTTTTTTATTTCATCTTCTTTTTGAGCAATTAGTCCTTTTACCAAATCAAATGAACCAAAAACAACTAAAAGAACTGGAACAGCTATTTGAATAACTTTTACAATTAATTTTACAATATCAGCTATCTTCTGATCAACAACTACATTACCTAATGCAGGACAGCTTACATCTAATGCATAAACATTAGAATTAAATATAAACATTCCAATTACACCTATAAATAATATTAAAAAGACTTTTTTTCTCACTAAACTCACTCCAATCAAAAATCTAAAATACACTTTTAATATATCACAAAACTAAATACTTTAAAATAGTTTTTACATAATACATTATTAATTTTATTCAGTTTCATCATATATAACATACTCTTCACCACAAGTATTGCTTACAAAACAATTAATACATTCAATTATTCTTGCAGAATTATCACTTGAACCCGCTATAAGACTAACTAGAAGTTTAACACCTAATACGATTAAAAATACAATTACTGCAGCAATCAGTCTTCTTAAAAAAGTATCTCTTCCTTTTTTTATTTCATCTTCTTTAGATGACGTTATACCTCTAAATAAATCAATTGAACCCATTATAACTAATATAGTTGGAGTAACAATCATAAATGCATTATATACCATTTTAGTCATACCAGGAATTTTTACTGGTATCTTCTTTATTAAAGCAGAATCTCCCACTCCACCACAACTTGTATATCTACCAGTTTCCATAAAATCAGCATTTGCTTCTCTCGTTTGAGTAGAACTAGAATTACTTTTAGCATTACTAGTATTAGTACCATTAGTTAAATCTGGATCAATAGCAGATACACATGGTATAAAAATACAAGATAATGTAATAACTACAATAAAAATTTTAAATAATCTATTCATTTCATTACTCCCTCTTACAATTATCGCTGTTTCTTATAATACAATCTACACAATCCATAATATTTCCACTATTATCACTTGAGACAACGCTAACAACTAATTTTACAATTGCAAAAACAAAGAATATTAATGCAGCACCAATTAATCTTTTCATAAACACTTGTTGATTCTTCTTTATTTCATCATCTTTTTGTCCTATAACAGCCTTAACTAAATCCAATGAACCTAATAAAATAAGTATTATAGGAACTAAAATTTGTACAACAAGATATACTATTCTTCCAATTACAGGAATAGTAACAGGAATTGATTCTAAAAATCCATTACCACAGCTATATGTATCTAAAGAAAAATTTAGAGGTGTTACAACCATATTTACATCAGCATCATCATAATGTTTTTCCTCTTTTTTTATATCTTCTGGTTCTGGTTCAATTGGTTCAGCAGCTACATTACAAGTTAATATTTCTGGATCATCAGGTAATGCACTTAGTGCTTTTATAAACTCTGATTTATGATTTTCATCTGAAAAAAACAATTCATACTCAAATTCAAATAACCAAGTTCCCTTCTGCAAAATTACATACTTTGAACACTTATTTGCATTTAATTCTTCACTATTTAAATACATATAGTTAACTGTTTTTTTGTTAAAACCTAATGCAATTATTGCACGCTTATCAAAATTTTGAATATAATTAAATTTTTTATATGCATCAACATTACCCAAAATGCTTTTAGGAGCTTCTAAAGTTGCAACAGTAAGTGAATTGTTATAAACAAGATAACTAAACTTAAATTTAGATTTAGAACACTCACATGATACATTACCACCTTTAAAACTTTTTGCAACATAAGAACTACTATCTAAATTAAATGAAGCAAATTTCCTATCTTTAACTAACATACATAGCGTTCCATCAATAGGACAATTCTTTTTTTTGATATCTTCAGTTCTTTTCGAATATTTTTCATAGCTAAAATATAACTCAAAAGCTCCGCTTACTTCAGTATTTGAAATAAAATATATATTTTGAGGACAACCATTTTCTTCCTTTTTAAAATTATTTTTATCTTTTATTGATAGTGTTTTGTTTTCTTTATCAAAACGAATCGAATTACTATAAATAGCATCTTTTACTTTATCGTTTTCAATATCTATTTTTATATAACCTTCATAAACACTTCCACCTTGCGAATAAGTACATGTATAATCTTTATCAGTAGCAGCATCCACCATATCTAATTTAAAAATTAATGTAAAAATTATTACAACAATAATTTTTACTATTTTTTTATTCACAAATATCACCTCGACAATATATTAACATTTATCTAGCCTGTAAATCAAATCCCAATCTAATTAGGAAATCATTCATAGTCTTATTTCTCTTTTCTCTTTCATCAAGAGGTGGCATATTATAAAATATTTTCAATCTTGATTCATATTCAAAATCCATTACATCCTTAGAACTTAACAAACTTTGATTTAATATTACTCTTTTACCCTTTAATTTTTTTATTGATTGTGGAGTAACCATCATTAATTTATTCAATTTTAATGTTGTTGGTTCAATTACATATATTATTTCATTACATAAAGACTCAGCCTGAATACTATTATTTACATCTATCAATATAACATCTGCAGTAGATACTTTACTTACTTCTTGCATAATCGTTCCACTTATTGCAGATAAAAGAGCATTATCATTAAAATAAGAAAAATCAGTCTTATCTACTTCAATAGCAGCAACATTATAATTTCTAGATAATTCTTTATACATCATATATACCAATGTAGTAGCACCTGAACTCTTAGTAACATTTTTAACACCAATTATATGACTATACTCATTTCTAGGTGGTTCCTTACTACGCTCAACAGGTTGTGGTCGAGGTTCTGGTTCCCTATAAGAACTACTAGGCACTGGGCTTTGAACAGGCGCTACTGTAGGCTGTTCAACAGTAACAACATTATCTATTTGATGAAATTGCGCTACATCCCTATAAGAATTTGGATGATTGTATAAATACTGTATTCCCTCCATATTACGTGTAAAATTATATATACCCATTGAAATTAACTTAGATAAATATGCTGGAGTTGAACTTTCTGTTGAATCATCTAAAAGTAATATTACCTTATCCATATCTAATGATATAGATAATTTTTGTAAATTTCTAATATCTTTATAATCTTTAATTGCAGTAATATCTAAAATCATTCTTTGATAGAAGAAAGTTTGAAATGTACTAATTATTTCATCTACATCAAATTCTCCATTCATATTTTTTATTACATCAATACCTAAATTTTCAAGCATTGCTTGATACTTATTTGAAACTATAACATTCATTTTATCACCTTTCCATTATTCAACTATATTATCATATAGTGCTTTTGTTTCACCTTTAACAGCAAACTCTAAGAATCCTCCTATAACAGGAATATCAAATTTCATAAAAGTAACTACTCTATAATATTTACCTATACCACTATTATACTCTATTATACAATAATCATATTTTCTTTTACTATCATTTGAAGGATATAAAAGATTACCTCCATCTAAAAACTTATTACATTTAGCATAAGTATTATCAGATGTAGTTTGATAACCTCCCTTTTGTAAATTTTCTTCAATTTCAATTTTTGTTAAATCACTATCATTATTCTCAAAACTTCCATATTTTTCCAATGTAGTTATTATTCTATTTTTAGCTTTATAAGCTTTTGAATAATTAATTGATCCAAAATATAATATAATTAAAATTCCAAAGAAAAACAGAATTAAACTTATTATAAATGATTGCGCAATCGATTCTTTCATTAATGCACCTCCATTGCTTTTCTAGATGCTTCAAAATTATATATTAATCCTGATCTAGATGTAACTCTAAGTTTTAATACATCTTGTATTATAGGAAATTGAAATGTAATAACTGTCATAACTTCATATGTATCATATACATCTGTTTCTTTACCTAATTCATCATTATACACATATATACAATAACCTTCATATCCACGATTATTTGAATTAACTATAGTACTAGTATCATCTCCACTATAATTTCCCCTAGTATTCATTAATTTTCCATCATTAGTTTTACCACGTGTTTCTGGACAATTAAAAGACACTCTTTGATAACTCAAAGAATTAAGTTTATCATCTATTTCTTTAATTGAATAATCATTAAATCCTTCATACTTCTCTATAGCAGATAAAATATAATTATTAACTTTATAAGCTTTATAATAACTAAATGTACCTACTAAAAATGCAAAAACTAAAAATATGAAGAATATAATAAAATTTAATAATGATACAGTACCTATACTTTCTCTCATATTATTACCTCCAATTTATTCTAATACTTTATTATACATACACTTCAATTATAACATTAATTATTTTTTTTAACAATATACATACAAAATATTTATGAAAATTCATAATTGAATTAACAATTCAATTGAATGTATTAAATGAATTACTTCAGATAAAAATATATCAACATTTATAGCATATCTATTCCTAATTAAAGACATTATAAAAGGATGATTTTTCAATCATCCTAATAGTTTATTCATTATCAAATTTATTGTCTACCAACACTATTTGACAAAGAACCTTTAAATATTACTTTTTTTACAATATTTTTTATAAACATTTATTTCCACTAACGAGATCTTTCTTTTCAACTACTTTATTTCCATTCATACAATTACCTTTATCCATGATATATCCTTTATCCGTACAGCAACTTTTATAACTAGCACCAGACATTAAACTACCTACTAATGGTGTAGCAACTGCTACTACTACTGCAATTAAGATAATTGCTACAACTGTTAAATTTGCTTCTCCAGCTGCTTCTTTCATATTCATTCCTCCTTATTTTTACTTTATAAGAGCTATCTACTCTCTATAAACATAATACATAAAATTATAAAAAAAATCAAGTAATTTTATCAATTTTATCAAACTTTACTAATAAAAATAATTATTTCAATTCTAAATGCTTGTCTAAAATTTAAAGATTTATTTAATTTATAAATAGTGATTTTCACTTTGCTAATTTAAAAAAATTTTGTTCAGTTAAATCTACATACTTAAACAAAAAATACTCATTATCCGAATAAACAATACAATAATTATTTGTCTTTTTTAAATATTTAAATAGCTTACTTCCAAACCCAACAGATAAATAATTAAATTTATATTTATCAAGTATTATTTCATATTTATCAATATCTACTAATAAATCAGCATCAGTTATAATATCTTGGCCACCATTAAATTCTTTAATATAAACTTCAGCTCTACTATCTATAAATATTGGTATTCCCCTATAAGCATAATAGGAACCGGTATTAAAATTTGTATAAATTCTTATATTCTTATAATCAATATTCGAAATAATATAATTTGCCAATTCATCAGGATAAGTATTAACCCCATAATCATCGTACAATTTCATTTTACCATAACAAACTACAAAAAATAATGGAATTAAAGTACTCACTAAATAAATATTAATAACTTTCAAATTAATTTTTGATAAAATTTTTTTTGTTATAATATTTAATTTTTCATAATTAATATTTTTGAATAATAAATAGCTTCCAAAATATAAGAAAAAAATAATATTTTTTTTAACAATTATTGAAAAAATAAAAATTCCAATAAATAAAACTAATTCTCTAAAACTAATTATTATTTTTTTTAAGTATATTCCAATAATCATAGCAATCAAAATTAATAACTCACTTTTAGTATATAGAATTATAGTTGGCATCATCTCTGTAATACCTATTTGATTATAAATACTATTTCCTAATGACTTTAAAAAGAATGTATATGCATTATATGTTAATGGGGAAATAAAGCCACTAAATAAAATTATAAAAATAGTTAGAATAAATATTTTCTTATTTTTAGGACTGTTTAATGTCAAACAATTAAATATTTTAATTTTATTATTTAAAAATGATAAAAAGAACTCCAGCACAAAGGGTAAACATAATATAAAATAGAAAATCCATATTGGCATTTGTAAATTAACAACCAATATTGATAGTAGTATTAAATATATTGAATATTTTTTTTCACCATATTTATACAATTTTTCTAAAAATATTACTTCCGTGAACAATAAAATATAAATAATTGACTGCACTCTAGAAACAAAAGCATAACAACACGTATAAAAAGTAAAAATAGTAATTAAAAGTGCTACAATTTTATTCAATGAAATTTTATATATTTCTATATAAAATATTGAAAAAAATATAATACTAATAATAGTAAAAAAACAATATAAACCAATAAAATTCCATATATTATAAATAGAGTATATAAAAATATCATAAAACCAATGCAAATATATGTATTTTAAACCTGGTATCCAACTGAAATGGTCATTAAAAGTAAATCCATTTTTTAATATATCTTCACCTGTTTTTATATCAAAGAATAAATCATTTTCGCAGATCAAAGCAGATGATGCAATACATAATATTGCTATTACAATAAAAACTGCAAAATTATCCTTAATAGATTTAAAAATTTTTTTCATTTTTACCTCCAATTATTATTTTTAACTAATTATTTCAAATAAAATAAATTGTTCAGAATTCTATATTACATTTGAGCCATCCTATATTTTTTTTTTACTTTAATTTTAAAAAATCTAATTTTTTCAATAATTCTTTAATCTTGATAAAAATCAAATACTTATTACATATTCTTTTTTTTATCATTCTCCTCATGATATTCTTTTTCAGTATTAACATTCCAAATATTAGTTTTATCCTTTCTATTATTTAATATATTATCAACCGTTTCAAAAGATGTTATCATTGAATGATCCATATTATTGTATCTATGTTGTCCATTGCGTCCTACACAATATAAATTATCAAATTTATTTAAATATGTAATTACATCATTTATATCCTTATATGTATTAAAATATGCTGGATATGCCTTTTTTACTCTTTCTCTATGAAAATCTAAAACATCATCCTTATTAATTATTTCCATATCTACCAATTCTTTAATAGCAAACTCTACACATTCTTCTTCAGACATATTCCAAAAATCATCATTTTCATTACAAAAATACTCTAATCCCAACCAAACTGTATCATTTGGTTTCTTTACCATATAAGGGCTCCAATTATTAAATATTTGAATTCTACCTAATTTTACATTTTCCTCTTGAACATAGATCCAACAATCAGGAATAATATTATTTAATGTTTTTATCTTTGTTGTATTTTTTAAATTCAATTTATTTACTAATAATCCAATAGTTACAAAATCCCTATATGGCAATCCTTTTGCAATTTTTTTTACTTTATTAGGTATCTTATAGTTAATACCTAATACTAGTTCTTTTAAAGGCATAGATGAAATAAAGATATCCCCTTTTATTTCTTCATTCTTACCATTGACATTACACACAACTGATACAATTTTATTATTATTTATATTAATCTTTTCTACTTGATGATTAAATTTTATCATTCCACCTTTTTTTTCAATTTCAGATGAAACAGTTTCCCATAATTGCCCTGGTCCATACTTAGGATATTTAAATTCTTCTATAAGAGAAGTTTCTTTCCTCTTACTTATATGAAGCATGTCCTTTATAACAGCACTTACTGACAAACCTTTTACTCGTTGACTTCCCCAATCTGCAGATATATCTTTTGGATGTCTTCCCCAAAGTTTTTCAGTATATTTTTCAAAAAACATACTATATAATTGTTTTCCAAATCTATTTATATAAAAGTTTTCTAAACAATCCTCTTTTTTCTTGAAAATCATACTTCTAAAATAACTACTTCCACTCTTTATTGTTCTAACTATACCCATATTAGAAAAGGTTTGTAATTTAAAACTAATAGGATAATCAAAAAACTTCTTTAAATAATATATTCTCGAAACTCTATTTCTAATTAACATTACTCTATCTTCTATTTCAGGATCAGGACCATTTTTAAATAATTCTTTTCTTTTTTCTAAAATTTTATCATCATATGAAGGCTTTCCTTGTAAAGGTAGAATATTATTCCAAAAATCATCTACTTTTTTATCTTTTGAAAAAAATCTGTGTCCACCAATATCCATTCTATTACCCTTATAATTTATAGTTCTTGAAATACCTCCAATAAAGCTACTACTTTCTAAAATAATAATATTATATTCATTACTTCTATCTAATAATTCATATGCAGCAGTTAAACCAGCAGGACCTGCTCCTATTATTATTATTGTTTTATTCTTTATCATTTAATCACCCTAAAAAATCTAAGGATATAATATCATATTATAAAAAGTAAAATCAAGAATATATATATATATATATATGGATAATAAAAGACCAAAACTTTATGTTTTGATCTTATAAGTTACAAATCATTCGTCACTAACATTGTAAATCTTCAATATTATTTAACAAAGAATTAAAAATTCATCATCTGCATCATTGATAAGAACATTAGTGCCATCGCACCTCCACCAGTAAATACCAACATAATAAGTGTTTTATTTTCCATTTTTTCAAGACGTTGTTGATATTTTTGTTGACGTGCTTTATTTTGTAAAGCAGATACTGTTCTTGAGAACATCATTACTTGTTCATGTTTATTTTGCTGACTACCTAATCCTAAACGATATAATAAACGCATCATACGCATAGAATCACGTACAGGATATTCATTAGCAAAATCTATATATGGCTGAATAGATGAATCACCTTCATCAATTCGCGCTACCAATCTTCTTAAACCAGGTTTAAATACATCTGGTGCAGCCTCTATACTTCTACTTAATGCTACTGGTACAGTATAATGTTGTACTAATATTTCAAGACTCTTTAAATAATAAGGTAACATAGTATTAATATGTTGCAAATTAGCTTTATAATATCCTTGTAAGGACATATAACTTGACTTAAAAGCAAAGAAACCAACAGCTATACATATTGCAGCATATAGTAAACTCATTCTAGATGCAAATGCAAAAAACATTATTAATGTGATTATTACACCATCTCTTAATCTTTTTTGAAATAACGCATGAACATCAATATTTCTTCCAGGATATTTAACAGATAGTAAAAATTCATAATCATCTTCCATTAATTTTTCAAGTAATCCACCTGTATCACCTATAAATTTATGAGTATCAACTACCCTATTATAATTTAATATAAATATTACTATTACGCCTATAACTATAAACCACATTATTCAGCACCTACATTCTCATTATAATATTTTTCACCACTTACTAAGAATCCTGAATTAACTATTAAAATTGTATGAATTAATAGTTTAACATACCATAACTTTAATAAGTCAGCATATTTCTCTTTTCCTAACATAAACTGAAGTAACATACACATAAAGTATAGTATTATACCAAATTGTACGAACTTACTATGGAATTGAGCTCTATCAAGTCTATCTCTATATACATTTTCAACAAGAGTATCTATATCTTGTGACATGTTTTCTAGAGATTCTGCTGTATCTTTAGCACCTTCATTAGTTATTTGCAAGAATAATTGATGCATATTTTTTACCATATAAAAGTCATATTTAGTACTCATAAAACTTAGTGATTGATCTATTGTACCATTTTCATATGCCATATCTATCATTACTTTAACATCTGCTTTAACAGGATCATCTAATACACCTGATTCATATACTCCTTCAAGTGCTTTAACAAATGATTGTGTTGTTGCAAATTCCATTATTGTATTTGAAGTATATACTTGTATTTGTTCAAATATAAATTCACTATACAATCTTTTACAACGTAAATAATTTAAATAAGGAATTATTGCTACTGCACATGCAGCATATATCAAAGATATTATTAAACTATAAAAATACATAAATGATATAATTGCTGCTCCTGCCGCAAATCCAAATGCTTGAGCTGCATATTGATGTGGAGTATAATCTTGACCTAAATCTTTAATTTTTTGTCTAACAGAATTATAAGTATATGGTGCCAGTTTATCATAAATAAAAGTTGTATTATCTGCAATATACTTATATAAATTTTGTCCACTAGCATTTCTATACACTATTATAAATATCATTATTACAGCAATAATAATAAATATAAATATTGTTCCCATTGTCCCCATTTTACACCTCCTATTATCATTTTACTGCTGATTTGGTATAGGTGTTGTACTCGTATTTTGAGCACTTGTATTTTGTGCTACTGTTTGATTTACAGCTTGCACAGTCGGTTGTTTAACTACACCCGTTCCATTTGATATCACTTGTCCAGTTTGATTTGAAACCGGAGTAACAGTATTTACACTTGGAGTTGCTGCAGTAGGTTGCACACTTGGAGTAGGTGCAACTTGTTGAACTCCTTGAGTTGCTGGTACTTGTTGTACTCCTGGAGTAGGTGTAGCCTGTTGTACACTACTCTGTGGTTCAGCCTGTGAAACTTGAGTTTGTCCACTACTTGTACCATGTGTAAATTCTTCTAATTTCATTGCTCCAGGTGAATTAGTACTATCAACATCAAGTATTGATTTTCCTGTATCAATCTCTTCATCATTAATTAATCCATCCGGAATTAATACACCTTGAGCTTCCAAATAATCTACCAAATATTGTGTTGGTTTATGTTTAATTATTTTTCCATCTGGTGTCTTCTTATATAAAATATTATATTTTGCTTCATTGTCATCAGTAACATAAAATTCACAAACTTCTGCTATTTCACGAACAAATCTTTTTGTTTCCTTATCTTGGTATCCTCTTATATATACACCTATTTGTATATATCTATATATAGATTTCAAGAATTGATCCATATCTTGACTATTTTCCATCAAAGAATACATACGATTTGGAATTGCAGATGCTTTATCTGCATGTATTGTAGACAAAATATAATGTCCTGAAGATATTGAGTTACGTGCTGCAGTAACTGCTTCAGCACTACGAACTTCGGAAAGTAATATCCATTTAGGATTCTGTCTCATACATGAAACTAATACGTCTGTATAAGTTGCTACATTATTAGTCTTCATTGAAACAATATCTCTATGAGGATATATTCTATCTAAGTGAAGTTCAAGAGTATCTTCAATAGTTATTATTTTTTCATTTTCTCTTGTATGTGATGCTAAATACTTTACAAACTCTGTTTTACCAGAACCAGTTTCACCACATACTATTATATTACAATGTCCATGTACACAATGAATTAATAAATCATGTATATCTTCTGTAATATATTTATCTTTAATTATTTTATCTTTTTCTAATCTAATCTTTGCAGGTGTTTTACGTATAACACATGCAATACCATTTCTAGCAATAGATTCATGTATAAAATTCATACGTAATTCTGCATCCTCACTATCCAAAAATGGATGTGCTGCATTAAAACTATGTCCCACTACATTTGAACATTGGAAAGCTAACTTTTCCATAAAATTATTATTTATAGCAGGATTTTCAATTCTAAAAATTCCATGTGATAAAGTCTTCAACCATACTTGCCCACCATTACTATAAGATATATCGGTTACATCATCATTATCTAAATATTGTTGTAGTGGGCCAAAATCCATCTGATCAAATATATTTATATCCATAAATTATATCCTTCTAATTTTGTGCTTGTTGTGTATTATTACTGTTACTATTTTTTGCTGCTTCAGCATCTTTCTTTTTCTGAGCTTTAGCATCAGCACTTTCAAGATCAAATGTTTTATTTTGTATGAAATCTCTTAATGTATCACTATCTACATTTACTTGTAAATCTTCTTCTTTTACTGCTCCACCATGAGGAACTACAATTAATTCAATATCTGTTTGATTTAAATATTCTGCCTTTTTCAATAACTCATATAATTCACTAGATAATCCAATATTTAAGAATGCAGGTGAACCAATATCTTGTGAACTTCTAAATACATCCCTACCTTCACCATCTGTTACAGCAAGAATTTTTATATTACTTAAAAGTTTACCAAACATTAACGTATCTTTTTCCCCATATGTTTTTACATAAAAATCCACATAATCTCCTGGTTGAATTGAATTACCAAAAGTTGTTGTAGTATTAACTGAAAAATAATATGGTTTTTGTAGATTACCTAAAGCATCTTTTTCAAGTAAAGTTAACCAATTACCTGGTAAATCTTCCTTTAATACTAATACATTTTTATAAAACATACTTCCTTCAGGAATTGTACATCCTACACCAGTATATTTATCAATTATTTCATTTTGATTCATCAAAACCCCATCTGGTTTTGCTGCTGCTGCTACCTCGATATATTTAATATCCTCAGCAGTAATTTGTGTTTGTGGATTTATTGTTTTGGCAGCCACAGGTACTGATATTTTCTTAGTAGCATTATTAATTGTCTTTGTATACATTACATACAAAATAACCAATATTGCTACAACACCTATTATTGTTATTGTATTCTTGTTAGTAAAAAATTTTTTTGCTGATATTGCTAAATTATTCATATAATATCCCCTCTCTAAACTATTTTCTTTTTTGTTTTAATATTTAGTTTCTAGTATTGCATCAATTTTATTAGTTAATGAAAAACTTGTTGTATCTCCTCCTAAAGAAAAGAATCCAACATTGAAAGTTTTAACCATAATACTAACTTTTGGAGGTTGTTCATGAACATCATATATTGATATATCATATTCATGTGCTAAAGTGGCATCTTGAGCAAACCTTCTAATGAAACTATCTACAAATCTTTCTTGATCAATCCTTATTACCTCTTTTGCTTCATATGCGGAATAATCAAATGCATCAAACATTGCAGCTTGAGTAGTTTCTTTAAGCAATTCATAATTATGCTCACTAGTATTTGTAACTGTCTGAAAGAAATAAACTAAAAAAATTGATGTAATTCCTAATCCTACAATAAGTACTGCCCAAAAAGATTCTTTCATATAGTCACCTCCAATCGTCGTACTAACGATTTAGTTTCAATACTCTTTTGGCCAAACAAAACTACGTATTATGAATTAATATAGAACAAAATCTATCTCTTCTATCATAAATACTATCTATAGTATAACATAATCTTTTTCTTTTTGCTAGTACATATATTATTTTTTTTAACTAATAATAATAGATAAAAATAGATTGCATTTGCAATCTATTAAACTTTAAAATTATATTCATTTTTCTTTCTATTATTTCTTATAATATAGAATAAACCTATTAAAAGTATAAGAACAATTGACATAACCCACCAATAATTTAATATTATATCTTCTACTTTTTTATATAAACTTTTCTTTACAACTACTTTTGTTTCCTCTTTTACTTCTTCTTTTTCTTTTACTTCTTTTATCTTTTTAATATCATTTTCAAAAGTAGCTCTATTTGCAGTATATCCACTCCATCTTTGACACTGTGTATAATCTTCTAATCCCTTGCATAATTCATCTTTATAATATGGATTATACTTAGGTAATGTAACTGACTTAGTACCAGTTTTTACTTTACACTTTAATGAATATATATCAAAAGCATACTTACCATCAGACTTTGTTGTTATTGTAAATCTACCACCATTTTTAAATCCTTTATGTAATTTATAAGTATTCTTATCAAGTAATGCCATATCACTTGTTAAATTAGTAACATAAATTGAGAACTCTGGTACATTATTTTTCATATTAACTAAATATACAATATTTACATTAGAAGAAAAACCACTTATTTTACCTATTTCCTCATTACTACATTCAGCATTACATATATATGGAAAAGACATAAGGCAAATTATCATAAAAAGTATCTTCTTCATATTATGCACCCTGTCCTTTCAATATATATCTATATTCTTTATTTCTAACATTAAATCCAAGAACAATAGTATCTGCTTTTTGTATATCTGATAATATTTCAAAATAATATATATTATCTTGTTCTATTTTATTACTCTTAACTTCACCATATATACCATTTTCCTTATATGTATTATCTCCTATTTTATATTCAATATAACCATAGTTATTTAAAAATACATATAAATCATTTATAGCATTATCTTTATTAAAATTATATTCTCCATCTATTTTTAATAACATTTTATCAAAATTTGAATTATTATTTTTTGGAGTTACATATTCAACTGAATTTAAACAACTATCTTTTACACAATAATCATAATCAATTTTAAAAACATTTTTTATATCATATTTTTCAATTTTAATACTTGAATCTTTTACTACATTATTATCTATTTTCATAGTCTCTCCAAGTTTATTCTCAATTACCTCTTTATCTTTATCTATTAGATTAATTGGATTTAATTTTACATATACATCTTCTTGTGTACTTGTATTTCTAACACTAAATAACATTGTTCTTTTTATCCTATTTTTAGGTATTTCAAATACAAATATTCTTGTCTCAGAACCACCTGCTTTAATCTTTGTATTAGTATATAATTTTCCAAAATCCATTACTTCATTTTCATATTTATTTGATGAATAATAACTCTCATCGCCAATAGTAATATTAATAGATCCTGTAGAAAAAGTTTTTAAATTTCTTTTATCTTGATTTGTCATAGTCATATCAAGTATTACTAAAGCTTTATTATCATCAAATTCATTACCATTTAAATCTTTATCAATTATATAAGTACCATTAATATTCATAGTAAAACCATTTATAGGATAATTAAATTTACTCAATGATATTATTTTCTTTCTATCCTTAAAATATGAAAAACCTATAAAACTTGCTACAAAAACAATTATTATAACAAAACTCCATAATATTAAAGATTTATACTCTTTAATAAAGTATTTAAAATATCTAGCTTTCTTTTGTGTACTTCTTTTTAAATCATTGATATCAAAATCAACCATTAATTCAAATTCTTCATTATCTTTTTCAGATAATTCTAACTGTATAATATCATTATTAAAATCAAACCTACTAACATTAAATCCTATTGCTCTTGAAACTGAAATAGCAACTTCAACAATACATCCAAAAAGTGCAAAAACATATAAATCTCTTAATGTACTAATTCTATTAGCATGTAACCATTCTTTAGTTAATTCTTTTAAAGTATTATAACCATATATATTCAAAATTAATAATACAAATATTAATATTGTAGAATATGCATAATACTTATTTGGCTTCTTTTTCATTGACATTACAACTAATAATAATATTGAAAAAGCAAGTGCCACTAATGGTACAATATAATCAACCATAGAATATATACCATCAACATCATTCATAGTAATTAATGTTTTATCCGAATTTAAATAAGAATTAATAAACGTAATTACATTAGTCATTCTTACTACTGAAAAAATAATTAAAGCTGATAAAATAATATGAAATAATTTAAAATGCTTTATAAAAAATGCATAAGGCTTTCTTAAAACCATATATATCCCTTCCTATTCTTACACTAATTATAGTATACATTAAAAATGAATAAAAAAAAAGATACAAAATATATTTATATTGAATTATTAATTAAAAAATATTATAATTAAACTACTATTTGGAGTGTGATTTCAATGGAATATAATATTGCATTACCCGAGTTTGAAGGACCTTTAGATTTATTATTACATTTAATTAAACAAGATAATATTAGTATATTTGATATAAGTATTGATAAAATAACAAAACAATATTTAGATTATATACATAAAATGGAAGAATTAAATCTAAATATAGCAAGTGAATATCTAGTAATGGCATCTGATTTATTACAAATTAAATCAAAAACACTATTGCCTAAAAAAGATGATGATCCTGAAGAAGAAGATCCTAGAGAAGAATTAATTAATAGATTAATAAATTATCAAAACTATAAAGATTCTATTGAAAAACTTCGTACATATGAATCACTAAGAAAAGAAGTATACACTAAAGAACCATCTTTAGAAGAATATAAAAATGAAGAACATGATAATAATTTAAATATATCATTAGATGACTTAGTCAAAGCATTATCAAAATTTCTACAAGATAAAGAAAGAGCTAAACCTTTAGCAACTAAAATTACTAATAAAGAATACTCTGTAGGAAAACGTAGTACTGAAATAAGAGATGTATTAAGAATAAAGAAAAAAGTTAATTTTGTTGACTTATTTGATGAACTATCTAAAGACTATATTGTTGTAACTTTTTTAGCTATATTAGATATGTCTAAAAGACAAGAACTATCAATAACACAAGATAATAACTTTGAAAACATAATATTAGAGGAAGTGAAAAAATGAAAGCAATAATTGAAGGATTATTATTTGTAAAAGGTAGTGATGGGCTTTCATTAGAAGAAATAGTAAAACTAACTAATGGTGATATTAAAGAAATAAAGATAGCTTTAAAACAATTATATGATGATTACCAAAGTGAAGAAAGAGGTATACAATTAGAATTACTTGGTAATAAATATAAATTAACTACTAAAGAAATACATAAAGATATATATAAACAATTAGTATTCGAAGAAGAAAACTCTAATTTAAGTCAATCTGCAATAGAAACACTTGCTATAATAGCATATAATGAACCAATAACTCGTATAGAGATAGATGAAATTAGAGGAGTTAATAGTTCTTATGTAGTAAGAAAACTACTATTAAAAAATCTTATACAAGAAGTAGGGAGAGCAGAATTAGCAGGACATCCTAAATTATATGGTGTAACAAATGATTTCTTAGACTACTTTGGTTTAAATAGTGTAAAAGATTTACCTGAATTAGAACCAATTGAAGAAATAAAAAATGATGAAACTAATTTATTTGATTCAAAATATAAAGAAGAAGTTGAAAACTAATCAACTTCTTCTTTTAATTTATTATATATTTTTACCATTGCATATGTATCTAATTCACAATACTTAAGCATATTATATCTTAACACTTTTTGTTCTTCTTTATCTAACTTAGATAAATTAGCATAACTATTCATTGCTTCACTTCCATTATGTACCATATCTAAATTATGATAATTAAGTGACGGATCATTTGAAAATAATGCAGGTAATACATATTTAATAGAATATGAACCATGCATATCTTTATTATAATATGCCCTATCTTTAAAAGGTATCATTAAATCTCTCATATTATCATATATATTTAATAAATGATTACTTAAATCTGGATACAGAGTCGCTAAAGCTTTAATAACACTTTTTTCAAAACTCATATTATATGCTAAAACACATACATTAATTGGTATATCACTAACTAATCGTTCTGCTAATTCTCTTCTAGGATCATTAATCCCATCTCCTAAAAATTCAGTATGCTCTAATTTCCCATTTTCATTTTGTATATAATGTAGTGAATATTGAAAAGGTATTTGCATATATGGTTTAACATAATCAAATATAGGTATTGATTGTTGAAATGTTTCAAAATCTAAAAAATATAAAGGATATGTTAAAGTATCTAGAAAACTTTTCACCATAACTTTATCTATATGTACATCTTTGTCATATAATTCATATTCTATTTGTTGTTTAAACTTCCAATTAATATCCTCTTTAAGCAAATCTTCATACTTATATAAACCTCTATTATATAAATCAAACTTAGTCTTATTATTCATTCTTCTAATATCAAAAACATTTGGTTTATCTAAATTACGTGTACAATAATCAAAATATGGACATTCATAAGGTACCATACACTGCATACCTAATTCTTCATTAGGTTCTTTATTATATACCATATAATTATTGATAGACTCTATATTATTCTTTACCTCATCTTGTTTTGATAAAACTATATCAGTAGCATTTTCTATATTAAATAATTTATTTAAATCTAATTTACCAATTTTAATATATTTACTATTTATATATACAATACTACATTTCTTAACATTTAATCCTAAATTAGTTAATACATAATACTGGTATGATATATCATCTAAATATATATTTTTAATCTCAGTAGAACTCTTTACTTCATATATTTCATATATATCATTATCTTTTTTTAATATATCTACACTACAAAAATTATTATTATAATTAAAACTAGCCTCAGTAATAATACATTTCTTATTATTTAGTGCCTCTTTAGTATTATCTATCATATTATTTAAATTAGTATCAAATGGAATATCTATATATTCACCAAATAATTGTTTTGCAAGTTCTCCTACTTCAGTACCATTATCGAGTACTGAATCATTATTTATATCACTTTTTACTTCTGGATTATTTTTATCCAACCATAATATTTTTTTACACTGTATACCAGTGCAATATTTTGATTTTGATAAGTTCATATTCTCCTCCTATATATATAATTATATCAAAAAAAAAGGAGTAATATCCTTTTATATTTAAAATTATTTATGAAGTTTTTTTTCTTTTGATTGAACTATCTCATAAGTATCATTAAAATCTCTACTAGATATACCATACATATCATTTTCTTTTGTTATATTAATATAGCCACCTTTAGCTATTTTAATAGACTCTCCCCATTGAAATAATTCTATATTATCCATTACTGGAATAAAAACCTGAACTCCCGCACTTGATTTATAAATTAATCCCTGTAATGATTCATCTACAAAATCTAATGTATATTTTTCTTTAAATACTAATGGTTTAATTATCCATGAATTAACATGACCATGTTTATCACAAATAGGCATACCAGTATCATCTACTTTAGTTACTACAAATTCAGGTTCATTTGTTTCTTTATCTAATGAAACAATATCAGTTTTTTCAACAATAGGATTCCCATTTTCATCTTCAGACCATGTTATAACTTCTTCTCCAACTATTCCTCTACGTGCATAAATTTTTCCTTTTTTTTCAGCTAATATAGGTAAATAACCTAATTCTAATAAACTTTTAACATATTCTTCAACTTTTACTTTAATATAATTTTCTTTCATATTCTCCTCCTTATAAGATATTACTCCTAGAAAAGGTACGACCTTGTGTAAAAAGATTAATACCAAAAAAAGAACAAGACTCTTTACACAAAGTCTTGTTCTTTTAAGTTTATCCCGGAATATGTATATTCGAATTGACGAAATAAACCATCTAATATTAGATGAGAACTACTCCCTTTTCATGAGTATGTATTCTATCATAAAAATCATTTTTTGTCAAATTTTACTACATTACCACAGTAAAATAGAATAAATTTTCTTCGCAATAAATATGGCATCAAAGGTTACATACAAATTACAAATATTATGATACAATCTACCTATAATAAAGGTGG
>JAEEGL014425170.1_pt1 | contig 24616 bp, 24 predicted proteins | sample 9134231 | NCBI WGS metagenome assembly JAEEGL01 (sample SAMN16246548, study PRJNA631951) | gut metagenome | biome: gut microbiome; feature: rumen; material: fiber-attached | host: Bos | place: Iran: Karaj | collected 2018-10
ACCTAAATGCAACCGGTTAGATACGGAACGGGCTGTCTCACCTTGGAACACAAACGATATTGCCTCCAACTTTTCTTCTACACTAAATTCTTTCTTCATCTTGAACCGTTAAGTTGTGTCCAACTTTCTGGGTTCACTTCACCTCCGTTCCCGCCTGTGTCCCCGTGATTCCCCAACCGAAGGTGGAGCCGTACTACTTCCCAGAGTCGATGATGGAGCAGAGCATGATGTGCTATCAAGTGAACTCTTTTTACCTTTTCCTCCAAAGCAGGTTCGGGGAGAATGCGGCGAACGCCCTGGTAAGCAAGTTCCATATCGGCACGGCAAGGTGCAAAAGAGGTTCCTGCGTGTTCTGGCAGGTGGATGTCGAGGGACGCATCCGCACCGCCAAGGTCATGCTCTACGATGCCGACACCGGCCACCGGCGCAAGGATGTGAATCCCACCTGGGCGCACTCGCTGGCGGGAATTCCCCTGGAGCGCATCCGACAGTGTTTCTTCGGCGAGCACCTGTTGCCCCTCAATCCCGGCCTTCCGGTCGGTATCGTCGAGAGCGAGAAGACAGCCGTCATCGCCTCCTACCATCTCCCTGAGTATGTATGGCTTGCGACGGGCGGTTCGGACGGGATGTTCAAAAAAGCCAACCTGGAAATCTTCAGCGGCAGGAAGGTGGTGATGTTCCCCGACCTCAAGCAGATGGAGAACTGGCAGGGGAAAGCCGCCATGATGCGGCTGCAGGGCATCGATACAACCGTGTACCCCTATTTGGAGGAGTACGCGACGGAAGAAGAGAAGGAAAAGGGGCTGGACATCGCCGACTATCTGCTGAACGAACCGCAGCAGGCCGTCACCCTCCGGCTGATGGTTGACAGGAATCCCTGTCTGCAGGTCTTGATAGACCGGCTAGATTTGGTGATTGTTGTCAGTGCCTGATGGTTATGGAAAGCACCCCAATATACGGAAACCGAACGACATTCGGGAGTGAGGTTGGAAGTATATTGCAAGAAGTGTTTTTGTCGTACAAAAACCTCCTTGCCGTTCGCTCCCGTTGGTCGCAAAGAGGGTGTCCTTCTGTGGACTTGATACCGATTGTTTGGGGAAATGTATAATCGTATAATACGGTATTTGCATATTACGAAAAATGTATTTTTGAAATAACATATTTACAAATTTATAAATTTTTAGATTATGAATAAAAAAGAAAAAATCAATTTCAGATGTGGCGACCTGGAGGCCGACCTCATCAGGAAGAAGGCCGCGGAATGCGGACTGTCCACTTCCGACTACTGTCGTCAGGTCATTCTTGGCTACCGTCCGAAGAAGAGGCTGACGGACGATGAGATGCAAAAGCTCACTGACGTGAGGAAGTTGTGTGCCGACATGGTGCACATCACCAACCTCTTCAGGCAGGGCAAGTATATGTCCATGATGGTCGAACTGGCCGACCTGACCCAAAGGTTGAAAGGAATCGTCTATGGTGTCTAAGGCAAGGTCCATCAGTTACGGCACAGCCAAGTTGGAGTATGACGCGAACAAGACCATCGGTCGTGAGCATGTGGCCAGCGAGGCGTGCCGCCACAATCTCTACGGCGGAACGCCGTCGGAGATTGCACGTGAGATGCGCGACATCCAGGAGATGAGTCATCCCAACCTCACAAAATGCTACTTCGACATCGTCATCACCTTGTCCGAGTCGGATGCCGCGGCCGTCGGGACACAGGACGAATGCCGCCAACTCGTCGAGGAGTACATGCACAGGCTGATGGTCATTCAACTTGGCCTGTCTGAGAAACAGTTCGCCAGCATGCAGTGTATAGCGTACCAGCATGAGCGCACCGACCACAACGTGAAGTTGCGGCACTGGCACGTGCTGGCCAACCGAGTGCTGCCAGACGGCACTGTGGTCTCAGACTCCAACATCGGACGAAAGGCGGTGAGGGTGGCCAATGACATCAGCCGCGAACGTGGTTTCACCAACGCGGAGAATGTGTCACAGAAGAACAAGGCCGAGATACGCGAGGCTGCGTTCAGGACTCTGAAAGGTATGTCATGCTACTCCTTCGAAGTGTTCAAGGTGAAGATGGCCAGGGAGGGCTTTTCTGTTCAGGAGGCCTACTCCAAAAGCGGCAGGTTGCAGGGGTATTACATTGCCTCCAAGTCGGGAACGCTCTACAAGGCAAGTGTCATCGACCGCGACCTTACGCTCGGACGCATCGAAAACACCTGGAAGCTGATACACTCAGGGAGGTACAGGCAGACAATGGCTGCAGGCCATGCAAATTCCATCCGACGGGATTCCAGAAAAGGAACCCATGTCGCACCTCCTTCACTGTCATCGGTTCTGAACGCACGTGTCTCGAATGCCCATTCCCGCAACCGCGAGGATGAGGTCGGCCATAACCGCAGTAGTTACGATGACGATTATAATGAGAACAGAAACAAAGGATATTCAATGTAAAAGCCCCAAAAGAAAGGATACTAAATGACAAACAAGAATTACCCTGTAAGACCGGTAAGCAGCCAGAAGGCTGCGCCAGTCAAGAAGAAGGACATCCACGAGAGCCTTCAGGAAACTAACGAATCGGCAGAAAAACTGCTTGTGCGGATGACGGAGTTGAATACCAAATTTGCCACCATGCAGGAGTCGGGTGTAACGACAAGATTGGATGCACACTCGGTGGAGTTGATAAACATTGTCCTCGCACAGATGAAAGCAACACCCAAGGACGTGGAAAAGTTGTTGAACTCGAAGATGGACAAAGCCATCAAGCAGATGGATGAGAAGATTTCCGAGATCAAAATGCTCTGCATCGCCATCACTCTTTTCCTCAATGGGCTGCTGGCGATGCTCTTATTTATGCTAAAATAGTTTCTTCTGGCTTGTAATCAATTTCTTGGATTGACAATTTCTGTAACTCTGTAAATCAGCAACTTGTATCATACAGGTTGCTGATCTCAATCTTTTGGAATTTATAATTATGTTGCAGGTATGGACTTTTTTCATAGGTACTCATCATTAATGCCAAGAGGGTTTAATTGAGAAAGATGAAAAAAAAATGTCTATTATAATTGTTTTTACACCTTAATATAATGGAATTTTAATTATTTGTAGTATTTTTGCATGATAAATTGGTTATTGTGCATTCTTGTTACTGAAAAGTAATCAAAAGCACATGTATTGAACAAGAAAGAATACCTATAAATATGGCTATAACACCCATAAGTAAAGAGGCATTTGCGGTTTTATCTATTTGTGAGGAGACAAAGAAACCATTTGGGATTACTATTGATCCCAAAGGAAATGTCTTGAAGTTTGTGTGGAGTTTTAGTATTAACAAAGACAAAGCCCACCGAGAACGTTTTGATGCTCACAAGGTACGTGGTATAATAGAACTTGATGACAATTTTCCTGGGTGTCCGCATTGTCGGGCAAATCGGTTCTATATCTGTGGTAATTGTAACACCATAGTCTGTTATCATGGACAAAGACACGTCACGTGCCCTTCGTGTGGCGCAAAAGGAGAAGTCCAAGCGGTTGAGAGCATTGAACTCAAAGGTGGAGGTTATTAAAATTGTACAAATTATGGAACTTAAACCAAATGATAAAGTTACACTGACAATAGGTAATCAAGCTACGATAATCAGAGAATTAGGTCGTGGTGGACAAGGCATTGTATATCTTGTCGACCTCGCAGGTCAGAAGATGGCTCTTAAATGGTACCATAATCCACCAGAGGATGCATTTTATCGAAATTTGGAGCACAATGTCAATGCCAAAGCGCCAAGTGATGCTTTTATATGGCCCGAGTATTTGACAATAAAAGAGCATGGGAGCTATGGATATATTATGCGCCTCCGCCCTAATGATTATTTTGAGTTTGGTAATTATTTGCTTGCCCGCAAGAACTTCAAGTCGTTTGATGCCATGTTGGCCGCAGCGATGAGAATTTGTGATGGTTTTATGATGTTGCACAGGCATGGCTACAGTTACCAAGACCTTAATGATGGGAATTTCTTCATACGTCCGACGGATGGTGATGTGCTCATTTGTGACAATGATAATGTGATGCCACAAGGTGAAATGTCTGGTATCATGGGTAAAGCTAGATATATGGCTCCAGAGGTCGTCGCGGGTGGAAAACCAGACAAGTATAGCGATCGCTTCTCTCTATCTGTCATACTCTTTATGCTCTTTTTTGCAAATCATCCTTTTGAAGGGGCAAAAGTTGTAGCATGCCCATGTATGACTGAGAGTTTTGAAAAAAGATTTTACGGAAGTGAAGTTCTATTTATTTACGATAAGGACGACAGGACTAACCTTCCTGTTCGTGGAGTCCATCAGAATGTTATTAAACGATGGCCCCTATTCCCTTCTTTGTTGAAAGATACGTTCATTGATCAATTCAGTAAAGAGAAGTTGCAAAATCCAACCAAACGTCTTATTGAACAAGAGTGGCAGAGAATAATTACCCGTGTTAGAGATGAACTGGTCGTATGTCCATTTTGTCATCAAGAAACGTTACTCGACACGAATGCCAATCAATATAAATGTATTAACTGCAGTTCAGAGATAGATATAACAAAACAACTTTGTATTGGGTCTCGCAATATGTATCTAACCCCTGGAACCAAATTATATATTGACAATGACAATGTCGCCGACGGGGTTGTTGAAACATACCCATCAGACAAGAATTTGCTGATTATCCGCAACCTTACTTCTTCAAGTTGGCATATTGACACCCCAAGTGGAAAAGTTAAAGTTGTTGAGCCAAATGAGTTTATGCCTGTCCTAAACGGCCTAAAAATATCCTTTGGTTCAAGTATCAAAGGTTCACCAAACACAAAAGGAGAGATAAAAGCATAAAACAACATAACTTATATGAATGAAATATGGGACTTTTAGATGAAACAGTAAGCGTTCCACGTAGAACGATGACCCTCTTCTTCATCATCGACACATCTGGAAGTATGGAGGGTAATAAAATAGGCGCTGTAAATGACGCTGTCGTAAACGTATTGCCAATGCTGAATGACATTTCTGAGACAAATCCTGATGCGGAAATCAAAGTGGCAGCTCTAGAGTTTTCTAGTGGCTGTACTTGGCTATATGACGAACCAAAATTAGCCAGTGATTTCGTATGGCAAGATGTGGTTGCTGGAGGTTTGACCTCATTGGGACAGGCTTGCCAAGAACTATCTTCAAAATTGTCTCGTTCTGGATTTATGCAATCTGCCAGTGGCTCTTTTGCTCCTGCAATCATCCTTCTTTCAGATGGAGGTCCTACCGACGATTACCAGTCAGGACTGCGTAAATTGAAAGACAACAATTGGTTTAAGGCGGCCATTAAGATTGCTATAGCTATAGGCGATGATGCAGACAAAGATGTATTGAAAGATTTCACAGGTTCTTCCGAAGCAGTTATCACAGTTCATAACATTGAAGCATTGAAACAGATTATTCGTGTGGTAGCTGTTACTTCTTCACAAATAGGAAGCAAAAGTAGCACCGCTGGCGACACCACCAAACAAGATCAGGTTATCAAAGATGTACAAGATGCAACAGCCAATATTGATGGTGCAGAAAGCGCAGACAGTACATCGGCTGCAAATGTGGACAGTAGTCAATACATAGACGATTGGGGATAATATGATTAGAGCTTTTCACTATTCGTGTGAGGGCGAAAGTCATAAGGCAACCAACAAGGTTTGCCAAGATTATTCCTTGACATTTAATGAAGATGATCTAACTATTGCCATTGTATGTGACGGTCATGGAGGGGAACGGTATTTCAGAAGCGACATTGGAGCAAAATATGCAGCTGAAGTGTCATTAGAGTCTGTTTCTCTCTTTGTTGACCAGATTGATGAAAAGCTATTGGCCAACCGACCATATACCGCAGTGGGACCGGCAAGTGAAATCGAAGATGCCGAGCAATTATCTGATGCTGACATCGCTTTCAGACGACTATTTTCTTCCATTATATATAAATGGAATGAGAAAATTGAGGAACATGCCAAGGCAAATGCTTTGACAGATTGGGAGGAAGCTAATGTTCCCCAAAAATACCTTGATGAATTTGCTGCTGCATCTTCATTTGAGAAGTTTTATGGGTGTACGCTTATGGCCTATGTGCAGACTTCGAAATACTGGTTTGCCTTTCATCTTGGTGATGGGAAGTGCATTTCCTTTCAAGACAATCCAATTTGGATGGAACCAATTCCCTGGGATGACAGATGTTTCTTAAATAAAACCACGTCACTATGTGACACATCTGCCATAGATGAATTTCGTTATTGTTACCAAGGCGACGGGAGTTTTCCTGTTGCTGTTTTCCTTGGTTCTGACGGAATGGATGATTCTTTTGGGGAGGACGAGAATCTCGTTAATTTCTATATCCAAATCATGAAAATGTTGGTCAATGAAGGCAAAGAAGTCACCGCACAATCCATAGAAACGGAATTACCTCAACTTAGTGCCATTGGAAGCAAAGATGATATGTCCGTTGCCTATGTTTATGATGAAGAATTACTAAAAACGCACATCATTGATTTAATACAATATCAGATAAAAAAGGCTGAGGATGGAATACGCCAAATGGAAGAAAGAATTTACTTGCTATCCCAGAAATTGGAAAAAGTTCAAGAAAAAGCGGATTCTGACGAAAAATCTAGAATTGAAGCCAACTATGCCCAACAAGACATCATAAGGGCAAAAAATAATCTTCTGAAATTACAGAATCGTCGTGATTCCTTATTGAGCCAACTTGCAGTTTTTAATTCTACACAAGATATTTGTAATAGTAAGAAAGATGCCGAAGAACAATGTAACAATACCTGAATCCATTAAAGCGGTAGTTGGCCTCCATGGAAAAGATGTTGTGAGGGATATTCGTTTATCGAATATTCTAAATGACGTGTCTTCTTTCGAGGAGCTTCCAGCTGCAAAGATAGTATTGCGAACAATTCTAAAAGAAGGGTATGGCTTGAAACTATTGGAAGCTGAGAAAGAATCAAAGGATTCGCAACTAATAATCCGTACATTCACATCAGAATTATCACGCAATTATGGATATCAAGAAGACATCGTTGGATACTTGTTTGAGTCTATTGCTTATGGCTTAGGATGGATAGATACGATGCCAGCCTACAATGTTGGAAAAGCAAATGCTGAAACAAATCGACGAAAGGAATACGCCATTTCAGATTTGAAAGGAGAATTAACTAACCTGAAGAACGATTATAAACATTTGCTTGAAACCCTATTAGTCATACCTGAAAAGACCTCTGCATATTACCCTGCATCTGCACTGACACAATTGGAATTTATAGAAGGAAAAATACGCCTGCTTAGTGATGCGCTTAAAACTAATGATTATGAATGGTGCAAGCAAGAAAAAGAGAACGCTCTTTTGTCGCATCAAAAAGATACATCCTCCATTAAACGCAAATCATATGGTAAAGCTATAGCAGCTGCAGCAACATTGCTTATTGGTGGAATATGGGGTACAAATTATATGGGATCAGTAAAGGATAGAGAAGAGTTCAATCAGACGATCCAACAAGGTGATGCGTTCTTATCCACAGGTTCTTACAATCAAGCTATATCCAGTTACAAAGATGCATACACTAATTATGATGCCTTTAACAGTAGTAGTTATAAAGATGATGCCTTTCAAAAGATGGAAGAGGTAACAGATAGACTAATTGAAGAAGGTAAAAATGACAACACAAGTCTTCTTACAGCATATCAAACAATTCAATCAGAATTAGAACTAGACCTTACTTCTTCTGAAAAAGAAATATTAAAAAACAAATTAGAATCAGTAGAATCTGATATAGCCACTCGCATTAAGAATGGATACAACACGTTAGCTCTGAATATCTCTGCCAACAAAGGAAAACTTGATGACACAGGCAAGAAACTGTTGGACGAACTTCTGAAATTATCTCCGAATGATTATTGGTTAAATTTCATAAAGAACAAAGAACAATGAAAAAAACAACAAAAAAGATAATTAGGTCTTTGCTTCTGACATCAGCATTGTTGTTAATCAATACGAATGTTAAAGCCCAAAATCCTCTGATGCCAGATTTTGACTTAGAAGATGATGAGATTGATGAAGTTGGCGAAATCAAACATAAGATTTTTAAGAAAGTGGTGAAAATCAGTCCTAAAGGTAGGATGACAATGGTGGACAGTCACCGTTCCCATAGTAGTCATCGCTCTCACTATTCTGGTAGTGGAGGACATAGTTCTCATTCATCTCATTATTCTAGTTCACACACGTCTCATTATTCCAGCTCAAAACCGACACCCCTCTATAATACCCCATCTAAGCCAAAGCCTTCGTCTACGCCTTCGACTAAACCTACAACTCCGTCAAATACAAGGCCGCAATCCACCCCTAAAGTTAAAACGCCATCTGATTATTCATTGGGAGAACGTGCAATTACATCCGGTATTTATGGATTAGATATCGATGAGTTAGTTAAGTTACTCACTGCTGCAGGTTACCCCCCTAATTCAACAAAATTGGAATATCAATCAGGACATCTGATTTTTAATGATGAAATTGCCATGGCTGTTAAAATGTTTCAGGCATATAATCAGTTAGAAACAACAGGAATTCCTGATACGAAGACCATCCAAAAACTCAAAAAGTTCAAGAAATGAAAATCTGCATTGACAGGGATATCTATTCTGACAAATGTATTTCTAATGTCGTATATTGGCTTTCTGAACAATACACGATACAACGTACAATAAGTGCTAAAGAAGAAACATTGTCTATTGATGGGGTAAAAAATGAGTCTGCATTTCGAAAAGACTTTTTTGAAAAGCTGAATGATTTCAAATTAAGAGAAATAATAGACAAAGAGACAAAAGATATTCGCATCATTCTTTATGCAAAAGCATTTGGTGAGTTTGACGAATTGACAGAAGAAGAAATATTGGAATGAGGAAATATGCGCTGCTACCTTTCAATTTCATTAGGGTTGCTGATAAAGAAATCCTGATTAATGAGTTGGGTGATATGATTGTCGCCCCTATTGGCAGTGCTCAATCCATAGTAAGCCATACCATCAATGATGATGATTTATACAAATCATTAGTTGCAAATTTTTATATTTCTGAAGAACTTTTTCCGCCGCTTCTTGACATATATGCTTCTCGTTTGCGGATGAAAAAAGGATTTTTGGACGATAAAGCCTCCTTGCATATATTTGTGTTAACTCTCAGGTGTAATCAGAATTGTACTTATTGCCAAGCTTCTAGTCAAGAGGAAATGAGTAAATACTGCTCTATGTCAATGGAGACGATGGATGCATCTGTACAATTGATGTTCCGTTCACCTTCGCCCTATCTAACAATGGAATTTCAAGGAGGGGAACCTAGCCTAGAACCTGGGCTTATTAAGTATGGCATAGAGAGAGCGGAAGAAATCAATATAAAGGAGAAGAGAAAACTTACATACGTCTTATGTACTAATTGCCGTTATCTAACCGATGAATTACTAGAATTGTGCAAACAGTACCATGTACTCATTTCCACGTCTCTTGATGGCCCCGCGTTTATTCATAACAAGAATCGTGGAAGAGACGATAGTTATGAAAAGACCATTGCAGGAATCAGCAAAGCCAGAGATGTGATAGGGTATGATGCCGTCTCTGCCTTAATGACAACATCTGAACTTGCATTGGACTTTCCCAAGGAAATAGTAGATGAATATGTAAATGATGGATTCTGCAGCATCTTTCTCCGTGCATTAAATCCTTACGGATTAGCTTCTCAAAATGATAATTGGAAAAACTATAATGAACGATTTATAGATTTTTACAAGATAGCGCTTGATTATATTATCAAGTTGAATCAACTCGGCACTTTCTTCCGCGAAGAGTATGCTACAATTATTCTGCGTAAGATGTTAACACCATACACCACGGGGTTTGTGGATTTGCAATCACCTGCTGGTACCATCAACTCCGTTATTGTGTATAACTATGATGGATATGTTTATGCTTCTGACGAGTCCAGAATGTTGGCAGAAGTAAAGGACTATACTTTTCGGCTGGGAAAAGTAACGGACAGATACGAAGACATTGTATGTGGAGATAAAGCAAAAAAAATGGGGAAGATATGGGCAAATGAGACATTGGCAGGTTGTTCGAATTGTCCGATAAAACCATATTGTGGCGCGGATCCAGTTCGCCATCATTCCACCCAAGGCGATATGTATGGTTTCCGACCAACTTCTCTCGTCTGCAAGAAGAACAAAGCTATTATTGAATATTTGATTAAACTGATTGTTGAACGAGGTGATGAAGTTATGTCTATTTTCAAAAGTTGGATAAAATGAAGCATAGATTTGAAATAGAATCCAATAGCAACGTGCTGTTTGTTACAAACCAATGTAACAACCACTGCATTATGTGTTGCCAGCCTCCAAAGAAAGAGGATGATTTCCGATTCTTTTTCAAACAGAATTTAGAACTGATAGAATCTGCCCCACGAGGAACAAAAGTAGTATGCATCACTGGCGGGGAACCAACTTTGGCTGGAGAACAATTTCTTGAATTGGTAAAAGTTGTAAGAGAAAAACTACCAGAAACAGACATTCACATTCTTAGTAATGGAAGATGTTTTATCAATAATGATTTCACCCATAAATTGAAAATGATTGGAGGGGAAAGAATCTTTGTAGGAGTGCCACTTCATTCTGATTATTCTGCTGACCATGATTTGATATCAGGTGCTAAGGGTGCCTTCAATGAAACAATGCTTGGTTTATACAACCTTGCTGATGAAGGAATAGCCATAGAACTACGGATAGTTATTAACCGCCTTAATTATATGCGATTACCGCACTTGTCAAACTTTATCTTCAAAAATCTATCATTCATATCATGGACGGCTTTTATGGGTATGGAAGATATAGGTTTTGCTACTCAAAATGCCAAGCGCATTTGGATTGAGCCTACAGAGTACATCCCACATCTATGTAATGCCGTGCAAATATTGGCAGATTGGGATATTCCTGTTGCTATCTACAATATTCCTTTATGCCTTCTTCCTCACCAATATCATCAATATGCCTCAAAAAGCATTTCTGAATGGAAGACTACATATATAGACATTTGCAATGATTGTTCGTTAAAAAGCAATTGTTGCGGATTGTTCAGCACATCAAAAAAAATATATCAAGGATTAAAAGTAATTTAATATACTAATCAATAAAAACAAACAAATTAACATGGAACTGTATAAAGCACTTAAAACTGTTGTCGACCTTCAAGGAAAAGACATTCTTGAAGACACCCGTCTAATAAATATTCTGAGCGATTTTAAAGCTTATGAAGATATACAGGCTTCAAAAATCGTACTAAAGAACATGCAAAATGAAGGTTTAATGGCCAAACTAATAAGAGAATACAACACATCGAGTAATCCAGCAACAATAATAGTTTCTTATACCTCACTACTATCAAATAATTATGGTTTCCAGTCAAGCATTGCAGAATATGTGTTAAATTGTTTAGCATTTGCTCAAGGTTGGATAGATGTGGTTCCCAATATTAGTTCTCAAACCGCAGATTCAAAGACTTTTGAACATTCTGCGGATAGCCATAATGACATTACAGATGATGGCAATCATCTTTTGTTTAAACAATTTCCAATAATGGGTGATGTTAATTCGTTTATCAATCTTCTAGTTGCTAATGGATATTCATTGGCAGAACCCTATAATAATACTTATAATGCTGCCTCTCTTATAGGATCTTTCGCAGGAAACAACGATTGTCATATAGGAGTATTGGGAACTCCTAAATCTCACATTGCCTGTACCGTTATGATATTCTTGCAAGAACATCATATCTGGTATTCAATAAAAGACCAGTATGAAAAAATCAAAAACCAACTTTCAAAGAAATATGGATCTCCTGAATCATATGAATATTTTCTTGATCCTTATTACGAAGGGGATGGGTCTGAATTGACAGCATTATATAGTCAGCATTGTGTATATATTTCCACATTTAACACGCTTAAGGGCAAAGTATCTGTCAGCATGACTGGTGATGCAAAAATATTAATTGCTTATCAAGACAAAATTAATAACGAAATTAAAGATTCTGAAGAAAGATCAATCGCCGATGACGATTTATAAAAATGGCAAGGTGTAAATATTGTGGTAAAAAAGCAGGTGTCTTCTCACATGTTCACAAAGAATGTGAGGAAAAGCATGAACAAGGTGTAACTATCTTAGAGGGAGCATTACGTTCTTATTTTGGAGATGCAATCCAATTAGGAGAATTGAAGGTCGTTCTCACTAATGTGAAGCAAGATTACTATATCACGCCCGATGACATTGCCACATCTTCTTCAAAATGCATGGATGAATGGACGAATACTATTCATTGGCCATTTCATTCCATGCAGTTGACAAAAGTTAAGAATTTCCTTTCCATAGTTGGTGTTTCATACCAAGCCATCAATTCCACAGGTTCATTAGATCGGCTCTGCCAAAAGATGCTTCGTGGATTTATGGCAGAATATTTTACTGACCAAAAAACACTCCAACGTTCTTTGCAAATCTCTCAACAAGTGATGAGAACGCTACCAATTTCTCACCAACTAGAGCAAGATGCATATTATGAAATGCTTGGCCAAGCAGGGAAAAACTATTTAAAGAGTGGCTATATAACACCTGCCCAACAACAAAAGGTAGATGATTATGTAACTATGCTTGGTCTGTCGCTTATCAACCTTCCTTCCTCTTTTAGAGGAACCCATATCGAAGAATTAGGTCAGTTCTCTATTCTTAGTGACATACAAGCTGGTCGACGTCCTCGCTATACAATCAATGCTCCCATCATTCTTGCCAAAGATGAAGATGCTTTGTGGTGTTATAACAACGTGACGATGTTTCAAGAAAAGGTCCAACGTGAATATATTGGACGAACGGGAGGATTCAGTTTTCGTGTGATGAAAGGTGTCACATACCGCACAGGAGGTTTTAAGGGGCATCCCGTTGAAACCAGTTATATGGAAAATATGGGTATTGGTAGCCTATATGTCACCAATAAAAATATAATCTTCATGGGCCAAACTCGTAGCATCAAAGTGCCATACACGAAGATTATTGGTATTAACCCTTATTCTGATGGAATGGAGGTGCAACGTGACGGGAGTAATGTCAAACGCCTCGTATTTCAAGGTTTTGACTGTTCGTTTATCCTTAATGTGATAAATCTGATAAGTGGCTAAAATATGATAATAACATAAACCATTAGTATTGGTATCAAAAGGAGGAAATCAACTATGAGCATGAGAAATGAAGATATACAAAATACAAGTCAAAATGACGTTCTCAATTATTTAAAAACAATCCCCTCAGGCATAACCTTTGTGCATGGTAAAGCTGGTAGCGGGAAAACAACATTAATTAAGAAACTTGTGTCTGAGGTTTATGGGTGTCAAGTGCTGACACCGACCAATTTGGCCGCCTCCTTGTATCGTGGTGCAAGAACAATTCATTCTTTCTTTTATGGAGCTCTGGATGATTTAGACGAAGGATATCAGAATCCAGAAAATCTCTCAACTAAAGACTTGGTTGCTTTAGGAATGAGTCTGAAAAATATTAGTTTGCTTATCATTGATGAAATCTCTATGGTACGTGCAGACCTCTTTGAGATGACTAATCAAATTTGCCAAAGGGCATTGTCGTCCGACAAACCGTTTGGCGGCATTCCAATGGTACTTGTGGGAGATATGTTCCAACTTCCTCCTATTGTTAGTGAGGATGCTGTCATGGAATTTTTAAAACGGGAATATGGAGGTATATATTTCTTTAACAGCCATATCGTTCAAAAAGAATTACAGAACATCAAACTTTTTGAATTGACAAAATCATATCGTCAAGCCAACGACCCTTCTTTCGTAAAAATACTTGATGCTTTTCGACAACCACTAAGCCCAGAGCGTAAAGTGGAAATAATGGATGCAATTAATAGCCGTGTTGCACATTCATTTCCTGATGATGCAGTTTATGTTGCTTCATCAAATGAGGAAGTGCGGCAGGTTAATTCTCTAAAATTGTCAGAACTGTCAGGTCAAGTGACAACTATCGATGCTGAATATACAATACAGAAGAAAGACGGCACAGGCCATGTTACATTAAGACATAGTGACCTGCCCTCGAATGATGACATTTGTGAAATCATAGTTCCTTCTGCATACGACTCACAACTTAAATTCAAATTAGGAGCAAAAGTGGTGTTATGCAAGAGTAGCAAGTATTGGGGATATATTAATGGCGATTTTGGAACCATAGAAGACTTTAATGGCCAATTTTTCACAATTAAACTTGAGAAAAACGGCAACAATATCTTATGTCCTAACCCCAATGATAGATATAAATCTAAGCAGATGGTTGAGTATCGTTATGAGATGGTATATGATTCCAAAAGACATCGCCTTGTTCGGAAATCCCCTTTCATTCAAAAGACCAAACAATTCCCATTAAAGTTAGCCTACGCTTTCACTATCCATAAAGCACAAGGACAAACTTACAAGAACGTTATAGTAGACTTAAATAGCCACATCTTTGCACCTGGTCAGTTATATGTTGCATTAAGCCGTGCAAAGTCTTTGCAAGGTCTTTTCTTAACAAAACCAGTAGCTTACAGTGATATAATATCAGATGACTCAATATTTGATTTTCTTGATAGAATAAGGGCTTATAACAGCGTAAAAGAATCCAATAATGACATATCCTCCCCAAAAACAATAAAAATTTCCTCTTTGTGTTACAATTTTTCCCGTTTTATAAACAAACATGAAATAAACATTTCATCGAAGGAGTATATGCTCTATACGCTTATGTGTTTTGACACATTGTTTGAATATGAAGAATATGAAAAGGCCTATTGGGAATTACAGAAAATAGTAGACTTGATTGTTTCAACATACCAAACGGATGATTATTCGAAATTGATAGAGACGGTAAAACAAAAGAATTTTACCAAACAAGGATGCAAGTTCGCACTAAACGCTATTTATGAAATATACACTGAAGTGGTGAAACTTCCTGCAAAACAATACCAAACAGAAAACAGAACAATTTCAGTGAAACTAGTTGAAAATGATTTTGCATAGATTATAATCTAGGAATGAAATCAAACGCATTAAATCTATCAATCTTATTATTCCTATGGAATCCAATAACCCTCTCCATACTGCTAAAAAGCTTTGTGTGGGGAGTTAGCATATCTATATTGGTAATTCTGTTGGAGCTTTTGATATGTAGAACAAAATCACTTCGACTCAAAGTATGGGCCTTCAACATTGCAGCATTACTAAGTATAGCATACCATGCAGAATTGCTTTTTGTTGTTTTTGGAGGAGATAAGAACATACCTAATCTCTATGAACTTCATGATAAATTCTTCTTTAATAAGCCATATTTAGAACAGCATTTTTCCACTGAAGAGTACGTCAGTAACTACCGAACAAATTGTGAAGGGATTCGCATTGATGAACTCACCAATCCTGATGACAGTATCAAGGCATGTGACTGGCTTTTCATCGGCGATTCATTCACCCAGGGTGCTCAGGTTAATTATAACCAATTGTTTACTTCATTAATATATAAGGATTTCCCTGATAAGGTTATTGTTAATGCGGGTATTAGTGGTGCGGGTCTATATGAAGAACTGAATTTCTATAAAGTTATAGGACAAAAACTACATCCGAAAAAGGTGTTCTTGCAGATAGGAGTATTCAACGATTTCAAAGATATTGTCGAGCACAATGCCTCTTTTCAGGATTTCCTCTCTGAGAAATCTTCACTCTATCGATATCTGACATATCATTTAGGTCAAAGTGATGAGACACCTCTCGGAAGATGGATGGAACCCTTTTATATTCATCTTCAGGATAACATAGACAACAACATATTATACAAACCATCGTCTGAAAAGAAGGAACTTGACAAACAGCGATTTGGAGAATGTATCGCTGATTTTAAGAAATCCGTTGAATCTAATGGTGCAGAACTCTATATAATTCTGCTTCCATCAAAAGAACAGATTTCTAACAAAATACTGAAAGAAACGCTGAAAGTATGTAATCTGAATGAAGAAGACATCGACTTGCTTGCCGCAAATCGTCTGTGTAGTGATGTCGCTCAAAAAGAGGGTCTGAATTTGATAGATATGTATGATGACTTTAAATCGTCGGCTTTTCCTTTTTTTGAAATGGACGAACATTTGAGCATTTCTGGACATGAACTGATAGCACAACGGATAGTAAAAGAATTTGAAAGCGAATCCCGTCATTATGAATATATAAGTCAGAAGAATGCAAACGAACGGTACCCTTCTTTGTTGAGTGATTCCGTTTCATTATTATATCAATCCCAAGACAAAAACATCAATCTAATCTATAGTAAAAGCATCAATGATAATGCGACTAAAGTATTATGGTCGAGTTACAAAGAGCTAGTCCATCCTTCAATTAGCTCATCTCTTGATTATATGGTCTTTACCATTGGAAATCAAGCAAAACATCAAACCGAAGTGGTTCTCTACAACTTTTCATCCGGCAAACAAATCGTTTTAAATGACATTGGTTGTAGTGCATCAATTCCTATGTTCAACTCAACAGGAAGTCAAATCGTTTTTCCTCAATGGAACCATAACCTTGTACAACCTTATATTACAGGATATGATATAGCATCATTAAGAAACATTTTTACTTTCAAAGACGGGGTGGAATGTTGGAGACCCATTTTTTCAAAAGATGGAAATATGGTTTATTATATATGTCGAGAAGCCGAAAACGACCATTTTATCATCAAATCTTATTCTGTAAAAGACAAAAGCATCCACACGATATTAAAAACAGATTATGACATGTGGGATATTTCAATGTCTCCATCTGGCAAAAGAATGGCTTATGCAGGTAACAAGAACGGCAATTGGGATCTTTTCCTTCTTGACATTGAGAACGGGAATACTAAACAGATAACCAATACTCTTGGCAACGAATGGGATCCTTCGTTCGGTACTTCTGATAATGATTTGTGGTTCGCAGGTGAATTTGGAATAAACAATGGTATATACCATATAACATTTGAGCCATGAGAAAAATATACAAGACAATCATTCTATTGCTCAGCCTCGGACTTTACTCATGGTTCGTGGGACGGTATGTCTTTGTCTTACTTCTTTTGGCTTTAATCGTTATTATGACATCCATACTTTCACGGAAAAACAATCTTTGGATAGTCATATGTTGTTTGATTGCCGGATACGTTATGATGAAATACTTGTATCCATCAAATAATATTACATTGCCTATTGGTTATTCTGTTTTTGCATTTAGCTGTATTTCATTTCTTGTCGATCAATCGAAAGGGCTATTTCATGCAAGGTCAAAAAAGATAGATGTTTTCTGTTATCTTTTCTTTTTCCCAAAGATGTTATGTGGTCCTATAGTTCGTTTTGTTCCTTTTAATAAACAACTCAACTCCTGCCTTCCACCAACAAAAACTGATGTCTATAAAGCATTCAAGATTGTTGTATATGCTTCTTTCTGTAAATTCTGTGTGGCAGACAACCTCTCATGGATTGTATCTTCACAGACTTCTGGAATAAATGCATGGTGTTGTACGATTATTTTTGCAATACAACTGTACCTTGATTTCTATGCATATTCCAATTTTGCCATTGCTTTTGCACTTTTGATTGGTATAGATTTACCTGTTAGTTTTGATTCACCTTATAGAGCTTCTTCTTTCCACACCTTTTGGCGTAAGTGGAACATTACTGTGTCTGAATGGCTAAAAGATTATATATACATTCCACTTGGAGGAAGCAAGAGCGTAAGTCAAATTAGAGCGAACACCAATGTCTTTATTACATTTCTAGTAAGCGGATTGTGGCATGGTGCAAGCGTCCCTTTCCTGTTATGGGGAGCAATTCATGGTTCCCTTGTCATTATCGAGCGTAACTTCATTAACAAATATGCTATGCCACGTATGATTAGTATCATCTATAACGTTTTTGTCGTAATGGTTGTGATATTACTATGGCAGTTATTTCGATTCCACGATTTGAATGAACTCACCAGTTATGTTGATAGTCTTTTTATTTCTCAATCTGCCGATTTTAGAATCATTGCATATACGATTTTCGCAATATTGATAATGTGTTTGTTGGATGTGCAAAATATTAAACGCCTCTTTTTGGCACAATCAAATGAGAAAGACTTCATTTACAAGGAAGTGAGTGTTGTTTGTGTGATTCTATTCTTTGTAATACTATTCCATAGCCAGCCTAATATAGATTTCTTTTATTTTAAATTTTGATTATGATCGTATTAGGTATATCTGCATATTATCACGATAGTGCTGCGGCATTGGTTAAAGACGGTGTGCTTATAGCCGCAGCAGAAGAAGAACGATTTAACCGTATCAAACATTATAATGGTTTCCCAGAACAAGCATGTCGATTTTGTTTGTCGTTTGCATCGGTTTCAATTAACGAAATTGACCAGATTGTTTTCTACGAAAAACCATTCTTGAAATTCGAACGAATCATCAGAACACACATCAATTATGCCCCAAGAGGTCTAAGATTGTTTCTTTCTTCCATGCCGATATGGTTGAAAGACAAGATAAATATGCGACGTACAATTCAGAAGGAAATCAAACGCATTTTCAATACAAGTTGTAACAACATCCATTTTTGCTACCACCATCTTTCCCATGCATCTTTGGGATTCCACACATCCCCGTTTGAAAAATGTGCAATACTTGTGGTTGACGCTGTAGGAGAAGATTCTACTACATCCATTTTCCGTGCATCAAATAGCGGTTTTGAACTTTTGGCCTCTCAACAATTTCCACATTCATTGGGGCTTCTATACTCTTCTTTTACTTATTATCTCGGATTTAAAGTAAATTCGGATGAATACAAGGTAATGGGACTTGCTCCTTATGGTAACACATCATCTCAAGAATATAAGGCATATATAGATCTCATATTACATAACCTGGTATATATCCAAGATGATGGTAGTATCAAGTTGAATGAGAAATACTTTTCTTTTATGTATTCAGACCGAATGATTGATGACTCCAAATGGTATAAATTATTCGGTATTCCCATAAGAAAAGCAGAAGATCCCATTCTGGAAAGTCACATGAGTCTGGCTAAAGCAATTCAAGACGTGACAGAAACCATACTTATGAAAATGGTTGATTTTGCCCGAAATCTTACAGGGGAAAATAATCTTTGTGTCGTAGGTGGTTGTGCATTGAATTGTGCAGCTATAGGGAAACTTAAACAAATATCCACCCTTAATAGCATCTATGTTCCATATGCTCCTGGTGATGATGGAGCAGCTATTGGTTGTGCCATATATGGGTGTAACTACGCTGAAAAAGTCAAGACTGAATCAAGCCCTTACTTAGGGCCAGACTTTACAGAAGTAGAGATTCAAACAGCCATTGATAAAATTGGTTTAAAAAGTGAAAGTATACCAGAAGAAGACATTCTTTATGATATGATTTCTAAAGAATTATCTGAAGGAAAAATAATAGGGTGGTTCCAAGGTCGGATGGAATTTGGACCACGAGCATTAGGCAACAGAAGCATATTAGCCGACCCTCGAAATCCAGAGATGAAAGAAATCATCAACTCAAAAATCAAATACAGAGAAGCTTTTCGTCCTTTTGCTCCTGTTGTATTAAAAGAATATGCGGATAAAATGTTTGATAAAGTGGAAGACTCTCCATATATGTCTGCAACATTCTATCTTCGTCCTAATGAATCCAACTATCCTGCAATTACACATATTGACAAGACTGCTCGAATACAAACAGTAACTGAAAACCAAAATATCAAACTATACAAGCTCCTATGTTCTTTCAACAAATTGACAGGATGTCCTCTTTTGCTTAATACAAGCTTTAATGTGATGGGGGAGCCAATAGTTTGTACTCCTACAGATGCGTTGAATACCTTTAAAAAAACTGGAATGGATGTTTTAGTCATTAACAATTTCATTATCAGAAAGTCATGACATTTATTAAAGAAATCATTTCGTTTATTATTGAAACTAGAAAATGGTGGCTCGTTCCAATTCTGTTTGTTTTACTCATTATTGGGCTACTCGTCGTCTTTGCAGATTCGGCTGTGGCACCATTTATTTACTCTTTATTCTGAAGAGCTATGAAGAAAATACGTACTTATATAATTATTCTTAACGTAACGATAATCAAGCTATTGCTTTGTATTGTTTATTTCGTATTGTTAACTCCATATCGTTTGTTTATGGAAAAGCCTTCTGAAGGATGGAAAATCCTTGATGGGAATGATGGGAATATGTCTCAAAACTTTAAACATATGTGGTAATTATCTATGTTTTTTAATTTGGAATGTATGTTTTGGGGAGTTTTTTCATACCTTTGCATATCAATATAATACCATAAATAATGAAAAGGTCAAATTACATATCAGTAAGCATTGTTTTATTGGCATTGTTTTCAATGCTCTCTTGTGGTGATTATATTCCTGAATACAAATTGTTGAAAATTGAAAAGCCTAAGATTTCAGCAAACGGACGTATATCACCAACACAAAACCTTGAATATTTCATAGAAATCGATCATCCTTTGCAAAATGATAGTCTTGAACTTCTACAGAATCATTTTATCGATAAAGGTAAATCCGATTTTGCAGGAATAAATAAAATTATCGTTCGTGTTTATGTTAAAGGTTCCTCTACACATGGATTACCATATGCGTCATTAAATCTTATCGGTGAGAAAAAAGATATATACATCAATGGGGGCTCTAAAAATATAGACTTTTTATCAGAACAATTGCCAGATTATGAAGTATTAGGATGTTGGAACGTCTATGGTGAGAGTAGTTATATCATTTGCAAGAAAGACGGTTCTTTTTTTGCTGCATTCATAGACAAAGATAAGCAGAAGGTTGGTAAGTTGGAACCGCTAGATACAAAGATGATTAATGGAGAATCCGCCTTTTATTCTATAGACGATAACAGTCACGAATTTATGGTTATCATGAATGATGGTCTTTACATATATGATGAGACAAATGAAGCAGGAACTAATGCTGTTGTTTGGTCTAATGACCCTATGTGGAAACAATGACAATCTGTTGGACTGTTCTTTATATCATCAAAATAAGAGGCAAATCTCAATATCAGTTTTTTTACAATGCGCATAAAGATACATAAAACAGATTTAGGAATACCAACAACCGTTAGACACTCTTTTGTGTTCAACACCCGAAGTTATGGAATGCATAGAGCAGAAGTGATTTTGTCCATAGATGGAGAATATAAAATAACGGTGGATGGTTCTTCGTATTCAATCCATGAGGCTGCAGCGAAGCGCAGTGCCCAATACAAAACTGCAATTCTTCGTGTTTCTGATGAAATGCGACAAGCCATAGATTCATATAATGAAGCATTTGTTTATCTTGCAAGAAATACCGTACGCCCCAAAAGTCGTTCTGTTTTGGAGAGCCAGCTTGGAGCATTGGTCTTGAAACACTATAATAGAGAGGCCTTTAATCTTCCTGAACCGAAAAGAAGCAGTGTAGAGTCTGATTTGCGAGAAGAAGCTGAAGCTAAGTTCTTTTCTGTATGGAAGGGCAATTCGTCAAAGAAAGACCAATTCGTTGCAGATAATGCTGAGAATATTTATCAACAACGTTTGGCAAATTGGGAGGAATTGAAACGATACCATGAATCTATTCAAGACTATTTCGAGGCTCAAACAAATCAACTTTACCAACAAGAGTATGATGAAAAAAAGAAGGCTATTGAAGATGAACTTAATGGCGATATGGCATACATAAAAAAGCAATTGAATGAACTGAATTCAAAAGGTGCTATTAAGATTCCATTTGACTTGACTTTGGAGGTTGATTATGACAAGCCTGGAGGTATTATTGATGCAACAGCCTCTCTACCATCATTAATATATATCCCGAACCTCAAAACCTCATTATTTGCATCAGGAAAAATAGGAATCAAGGAAAAATTAAAGAGAGAAATGGAAGCAGACACTTCAAATACACTTTTGGGATTGTCTTATTATCTTGCTGGTCATCTTTTCTCTTTGTCTATAAATGTCAATGTCGTTAGGCTTACGGTAATAACGGGATTTGATGCATATTATTGGGTGGAGTATGACCGTAAATCATTCTCCTCATTATTCTTCTCCAACCTTTATCCACTTCAGGATTTCTTCCGTCATCCCAATGTGATAGATTATAAAAAAAATGCTATTGAGCTAATCCCGGAAGATGAGATGAAACAACGTGTTACGGATGCTATAAAAATCTCTGACGCCTTGACAGGCAACAACGATTTGGTTGCATTGCCAATAAAAGAAGCAGAAATGATATGCAAAACTGTCGTTGACTCAGATGATTTGAGATGTGCGGTAAAGGAAGCTAAAGCCAGTAAATCTACAATTGTCGTAGTCAACAAACGGTATCTTAACATTCTTAGGGAAATAAATGGTTCAAACTCTAATTGCTAGATTCATTCCCTAAATACGGCGTTTCTATGACTACCAATCATCGATATTAGCAGAGTTCTTAACGGAATCTAATAATTCATATGGCAAATGTGGAAAGAACGTCATACCCGTGACACGTTCCACTTGTTTGATGCTATTGACATAAAGGTCTTTCTTTCGATTGCCATCAGTGTTTCTGCATATAAAACTTATGCCTTTGGCATTGTTGTCAGTCAAACATACAATCACCTTGAAAAAGGCTTCTGGCACAACAACCTTGTTATCTCCGATAGTTTCATGCTCTTGACGAAAGAGAATGGGACCGCATACAATATGGATTTCGCCATACTTTTCAGCCCATCGCCTACATGATATTTCTATTTGGTTCCAAGTCCCAGTATTCAGATTGGCATTTTGAGGACAACAATTCGTATAAAGGAATGTTTCGTACATGGCATCACTGTCCCATTTGTTGTCTCCAGCCGGGCACATGTGTCCTCTGGTCCAACCACTTCCCTTATAGTCGAAAGAATTTACACGTGGCGTTGGAACGTCAGTATCCTCATGCCATGCATTTCCTGGTCGTTTAGCTTCTCCGTTTACATGTTGTGCTGTGAGATGCCAGGCAACCCAATTAGGCAATTTTGTGTCTTTATTGTATGATACAATATAACCTTTCCTATAAAGTATTTGCTCAGAAACATCTTTGAGAGGCAAAGGAATGTCAATGTCATAATGTTGATCAAGAAGATTCTCGCTTTTTTCTTCATTAACCGAAACAGTCATGAAAGAGAACGAATCGTGGTTGTCGCTATCAGCACTCTTCACTTTTGAACTATTAGTGCTGAAAACAACAATAATTGCCAAAAACAGCAACACGATAATAGATAGTCTGTATTCTTTCATGTTCATTGCAAAGGTACGTTTTAAAATTCAATACTACTCAATAAAGAATCAACAAGTATTGAAAAATAAAATAACCAGATTGAATTATTCAAGTTTTTGTTTATTTTTGCATGATAAATCGATAAAAGATGGAATTACGTAGAAGAATTAACAATATCATAGAACCAAGGAATCATGAAACAACTCTTTCAAGGGTGTATGATTATCTAATGCTAATAGCGATAGTTATTGGTATCATTCCGTTAATGTTCAGAAATCAGATTAGATTGTTCTGGTTTTTTGACATTATATCTGGTGTATGTTTTTTATTGGACTATATATTAAGATGGATAACCTGTGATTATCGTACATCTAACAAAAAATGGCTATCGTTTGTCGTATATCCATTTACACCAATGGCTATCATCGATATGCTTTCAATTTTACCAACTGTCAATCTCTTGGCTCCATCTTTCAAATTATTCCGTGTCTCACGGCTTATGAAGATTCTTAGGGTGGTTAAAGTCATTCGTTATTATGAGCCACTTGAAATAATCCTTTCGGTTATACGGAAACAAAGAAAAATCCTTCTAACCGTTCTTTCATTAGCTGTTTTCTACATTTTTATCACAGCGATGATTATGTTTAATGGCGAGGAAGACATAAATCCTGAGACAGGAAAGTATTTATTCGATAATTTTTTTGAAGCATTTTACTGGGCCTCATGTACATTGACAACAGTAGGCTATGGTGATTTGTATCCTATTTCAAATACAGGAAGGGTGATTAGCATCATATCATCAATGGTTGGAATTGCTATTATTGCCTTACCATCGGGTATTATCACCGCAGGTTATATGGAGGAACTAAGAGCAAGGAAAGAACATAAAGAAAATCAAAAGCATCAAACAGACAAAGAAGAAACTAAGGTTTGAATTCTCCATATAGAATTTCTTTTTCCTGAAACAAATGACAATAAAAAGTCAAATATGAGCACGTAGAAACCTCATCGCTTGTGTTCCGGGTCAGCGGATAAACCTGGTTGGCGGGCTGCCCAGTCAAGAGTATAGCTTTGTGAGTCTGTACATGAAGAATTTGATGTCCGTGACTCCTCTGAACTGTGTTCTGAAAGCTTTGATTTTCGCGTTGAACGACTCCGCT
>JAEEGL014244079.1_pt1 | contig 24615 bp, 23 predicted proteins | sample 9134231 | NCBI WGS metagenome assembly JAEEGL01 (sample SAMN16246548, study PRJNA631951) | gut metagenome | biome: gut microbiome; feature: rumen; material: fiber-attached | host: Bos | place: Iran: Karaj | collected 2018-10
AAGCAGGAGCTTCGTGATTTTTATGAGATGTTCCCTGAGAAGTTCAATAACAAGACCAACGGTATCACACAGAGACGTTTCCTGCTTCACGCTAACCCTCTTCTTGCAGACTGGGTAACAGAGCACATTGGTGACGACTGGATCACTGACCTGTCCAAGATCAAGAAGCTGAAGGTTTATGCGGATGATGAGAAGTCACAGCACGAGTTCATGAACATCAAGTATCAGAACAAAGTGCGTCTGGCTAAGTATATCAAGGAGCACAACGGCATCGATGTTGATCCCAGATCCATTTTTGATGTACAGGTAAAGCGTCTCCACGAGTATAAGAGACAGCTTCTCAACATACTGAATGTAATGCATCTTTACAACGAGCTTAAGGATCATCCTGATATGGAATTCTATCCCAGGACGTTCATCTTCGGTGCAAAGGCTGCTGCAGGTTATCACAATGCAAAACTTACCATCAAGCTTATTAACGCTGTTGGTGATGTGGTAAATAACGATCCTTCCATCGGCGGCAAGATCAAGGTGGTATTCATTGAAGATTACCGTGTATCCAATGCCGAGATCATATTTGCTGCTTCCGATGTATCCGAGCAGATTTCCACAGCTTCCAAGGAGGCATCCGGAACAGGTAACATGAAGTTTATGTTAAATGGTGCACTTACACTTGGAACCATGGACGGTGCAAATGTTGAGATCGTTGAAGAAGTGGGGGCAGAGAATGCATTTATCTTCGGTCTGTCATCAGACGAGGTTATCAACTACGAGCAGCACGGCGGTTACAATCCTATGGATATCTTCAATAATAACCAGAATGTCCGCCGCGTACTGATGCAGCTCATCAACGGAACCTACTCAAGCGATACAGAGCTTTTCAAGCCTCTTTACAATTCACTGCTTAACACACAGTGCACTTCCAAGGCTGATACATACTTCATCCTTAAGGATTTCGATTCCTACACTGAGGCAAGGAACAAGGTTGTCGAGGCATATCAGGATGAGGCAGGCTGGGCTCGCTCTGCAATCCTCAATGTGGCATGTTCCGGCAAGTTCTCTTCCGACAGAACCATTAAGGAATATGTTGATGACATCTGGCATCTTGATAAGGTAAAGGTAAAGAAGTGATCCGCTATCCTGAATAGAATATGACTGAATTAAAGGCTATCCACCACACAGTGCGGTAGCCTTTTTTGCGGTTGATGATCATTTAAAAACGGTGTAAACTGATTGATTATGGTGTAATTAGGCGTTAGAATAGGAAACCGGGCGGAGGAAAAGAATATGTTTTTGACGGATGAAAATATGAATAATAATGCGAATGACAATTTAAACCGCTTCGCCTGCCCGTGCTGCGGTTACTATACGCTTGAAAGTGTCGGGGAGTATGAGATCTGTCCTGTCTGTTTCTGGGAAGATGACCCTTTGCAGCGGGATAAACCGGATCTGGAGGGTGGAGCAAATAAGTTCAGCCTGAATGAGAGTCGGGAGAATTATAAAAAGTATGGTGCCTGTGAAGAGCGTCTGGTTTCGCATGTGCGTAAACCGCTGCCGGAAGAGATGCCGGAGACGGATAAGGATGGCTGACGACAACTGGGATGTGTGGATCTGTGACTATACTTAATAATAAGGGAGAAGAAGACAATGCGTGATAATAAAATATTGACGATCATAATAACCGCTGCTGTGATACTGCTGTTTGGTGTACTGATAGTAGTAAAGAATCTGCCTGAGGATAGTACGAATACAGCTGATAACAGTGTAGCCTCCGCAGAAGCTGTAACGGATATGCCGACGGATCAGCCGACGGAGGTACCTGCAGAGGAGGCCGTAACGCCTACGGAATCACAAACGGATGAAGATGAGACAGCGTCCACAGAATCTGCTACAGAAGAATCAAGTCCTGAAGCAACTGAAAGTGTAGATACTGCAGAAAAAGCCACCGAAGAACCTGCAGCTGCTGCCACCGAAGCGCCGACGGAGGCAGCGACAGAGTCTCCGACAGAAGTTCCAACAGAAGTCCCTGCCGATATACCTACGGAAGTAGCTACCGAGGCTCCTACTGAAGCTCTTGCTCAGGCCCCTGTAGCTGCCGTATACACTTTCCGCAATCAGAAATTATTAGACCAGCATTATGAAAAGCATGGTATCGAGATGGGCTTTCCGTCGGCAGCGGCCTATGAGGCGGCCGCATCAGCGGTGATCACAAATCCGGCCGCTCTTCACAAGCAGGAGAAGGAAGACGGAGATTTTGTCTATTATGTAGAAGCGACGAATGAATTTGTGGTACTTTCCACAGACGGATACATCCGTACGTACTTCCTGCCGGACCGCGGAAAAGCATATTATGATAAGCAGTAGTCCGGTTTTATAGAGCATTAAAAAAGACTTCACACGTGACCGGCAGTGTGAAGCTTTTTTCTTTACTCCCAAAATAATTCATCCAGGGTTTTATCCAGCACTTTGCATATTGCTATACACAAATTGATGGTCGGATTGTAGTCCCCCTTTTCAATGGCATTGATCGTCTGACGGGATACTCCCACAGCTTTTGCAAGCGCCTCCTGTGAAAGATCTTTTCCGGCTCGTGCTGCTTTAAGACGCAGATTCTTCATAAGCTTATTCCTCCCCGGCTTCGATTTCGGCCCTATCCCTGTTCGATTTGATATACAGTTCTGCACCAATTATCATAAAGCAGACTGCCACTATTAGGTTAACGAATGTCTCTGTGACCGTTCCATTTACAATAAAGCCGACTCTGATAATGCTGCCGATACCTATCAACAGGTTAAAAATTCCGATGACAACACTGAAGATCGCAAATCGTAAGGGATTTGTATTAAGTCCGATGTATGCATTATTCCAGATACTGTAGCTGACCTGAACCATGACAGCGATTATTACTCCGATGAACTGAAGTGTATATCCTTTGAGAGAAAGCTGTATTCCCAATGCGTCAATTATGATACAAAGTACTTCAAAGCAAACCAGAGTCCAAAAGGCGTACTTGTATGCTTTGCCGCGGGCAATTTCCTGCATCTCATCATACTTTGTTTTAAATTTGCCATCCTTATTGATCATGCGGATAATAACTATTGAAATAATGATTCCTATAAGTAATCCGAATGCAAGTCCTGCGCTTTTTAAATCCATAACTAAATTCCTCCCTCATATACTGTTTTGATGATATTTTGTTCAATACTTCAGTTGCATTTGTGCTGGTTAACCGCCTCTGGGATGATGGTCAATTGGAAAACTAAACACGGTTGATCCGGTGATCTCATCTCCCAGAAATGATAATAAAACACTTGCGACAAAATGTCAAGTATATATTACAATTTGTCGTCTGGCGCTCGGACGGTGAATTGAGCGCTGAATTACTGGGCTGAATTGGCTGAATTGGAATCTGAGGCTCCGGTTTGCAAAAGTAAATGTCTGTTTCGGATAGCCTTTGCAAGAGTAAATTCCGGGATTTTGTAACCGGGTAAATTGAAAACGGAATATTTGTAAGCGGGATGCAATTTTTGTCAGTGAAGTGTTGCTTTTGAAAATGAGATGCCGGCTGAATAGATTAAGTTACAAGAGTAAATTTGCAGGTAACCCAATGGATTACCTGCAAATTATTATCTCTGTATGTCCCCAACGGACGGGATGATACATATGTATTCTGACAAATCTGTTACTCGTATTCCACCGTGGCGGGGGGCTTAGGTGTGTAATCGAAAAGCACTCTGTTTATACCGGGCACCTCGGAAATGATGCGGTTAACAAGGTGATCGATCAGCTCATCCGAGAGATGTTCAACCGTTACTTCCATTACATCAGTGGTATTGATGGCACGGATGATGCAGGGCCAGTCGAATGTTCTCTTTCCATTCTTTACGCCGGTGGATTTGAAATCAGGCACTACGGTAAAGTACTGCCAAACTTTTCCTTCCAGGCCGTTCTTTGCAAATTCCTCACGGAGTATGGCGTCTGATTCCCTGACAGCCTCCAGACGGTCGCGGGTAATTGCACCGGGACATCTTACTCCCAGTCCGGGACCCGGGAAGGGCTGACGGTATACCATATTTGCAGGCAGTCCCAGACGCTCGCCGACTACACGAACCTCATCCTTGAAAAGGATCTTTACCGGCTCAACTAGCTCGAACTTCATGTCCTCAGGAAGACCGCCGGCATTGTGATGAGCCTTTATTCCCGCTTCACTTTCAAGTATATCCGGCCAGATAGTACCCTGGGCTAAGAACTCTATTCCGTCAAGCTTCCTTGCTTCCTCTGCGAATACCTCTATGAACTCACCGCCGATTATCTTACGCTTAGTCTCCGGATCACTGACTCCCGCAAGCTTATCCAGAAATCTGTCTGTAGCATCCACATAAATGAGATTTGCTTTCATTTCATCACGGAATACCTTGATCACCTGCTCGGGCTCACCCTTGCGGAGCAGTCCATGATTTACATGAACACATACAAGCTGATCCCCGACAGCCTTGATAAGCATTGCTGCCACTACGGAAGAATCAACACCTCCCGATAATGCAAGGAGCACCTTCTTGTCTCCTATCTGCTTACGCAGTTCAGCGATCTGCTCCTCGATAAAAGCATCCGCAAGTTCGTTAGTGGTGATACGCGCCATATCATCCGGTCTTCTGTCTGCCATTTTCTTTCTCCTCTCTTAATTTGCTATTTATGTTTGTTATTTTATACTTGTTATGTATATCTGTTTTTATATTTGCTTTTTTTAACTTATCACTCTTTACAGGCACAGCTTTATAAAAGCCATACCAATTACAATTCTACCATTTTTTCATGAATACACTAACCCTGTTTTCAACATTTCGTCAAAGATCTTTCACAGATTCTTTCGTGTAGTCTTGTCTGACGGTGTTTAAGTGAGCAGCTTGAACGGCACTGCCGTAAGATGCGCTACCGGTGTGAGAAACTTAGCGGTACATTATGGTATAATATCAGCGAAAACAATATCCCGGGAGGAGCATCATGGAAAATATAATTACCAAAGAAAAAGCCATAGACATTATGAGCAGGATAGACCACACCCAGTTAAAAGCCTTTGCTACATGGGAAGATATAAAGTCCCTCTGCGATGAAGCTGTTTTATACAAGACGGCTTCCGTCTGCATACCACCCGATTATGTAAAAAAAGTTAAGGACGCTTACGCTGATACGCTGAAAATCTGCACGGTCATCGGATTTCCTCTGGGATATTCAACAGGTGCGGTTAAACTGTTCGAAACAGAAAATGCCCTCATGCAGGGAGCTGATGAAATCGATATGGTGATCAATGTCACTGATGTAAAAAACGGTGACTTCAATGCAGTAAGTAATGAGATCAGTGCCATGAGGAAAGTAACTGCAAATAAAATACTCAAGGTCATTGTGGAAACCTGCTATTTGACTGAAAAGGAAAAAACAGAACTTTGCCATATAGTGACGGACACAGGTGCAGATTATATCAAAACCTCCACCGGATTCGGGACTGCCGGAGCAGTCATTGATGATATAAAGCTTTTTAAGGAAAATATCGGTTCTGATGTGAAGATAAAGGCCGCCGGCGGGATCCGCACCATTGAAGATGCCGTGGCTATGGTTGATTCCGGTGCAGACAGGATTGGATCTTCTGCCGTAGCTCCGCTTTTGTGGGAGATAGTGAGATAAAGCAGCTCTTGTTTCGCTACTTAGTATCTGGGGGGGATATTAGATTTTGAGAGCTATGCGAATCACACGGATCGCGCAATACGCTCGAAATGTTTTGAGAGTTACCTTACGGATGACAGAGGATTTACTGCTTATGAAAGCTGAAGAGACTAACATATTTGAAAGATATGATGCGCTGTTAAGAGAATGTCCGGATCATGTGATCCTTAGTGAAGGTCCGGCAGAAACCGATATGACAGTACAGGAATTGGATCGTAGTTCTGCGAAGGTTTACAGATTCCTTAAGGACAAGGGCTTCGGCAAAGAGGATATGATATGCATACTCCTTCCCAGAGGAACCGCTATTGCTGTAGCTCTTTGGGGTATTTGGAAAACAGGTGCTGCGGCAGTGATCATCGAGGATCATGATCCTGTAGAAAGAATCGAATATATTGAAAAAGACTGCAATTGTGCCTTTGTCCTTGATGGAAAGGCATGGAAGGAGATACAGCGCTGTGAACCGCTTGAAGGACATGAACCTTTAGATCCTCATGCAGCGGCATTTGCGGTATATACATCAGGGACCAGCGGAAATCCGAAAGGCGTTTTGCATGAATACGGCAGGATACCGATCACATTTGCATCATACCGTTGGAATGGCGTTTCCATAAGTCAGAGGAGCGACATTATTTTATTGTACTTCCCGATGAACTTTGTGGCTTCGATCATGTTTATGATCATTAGCCTCATGATAGGGACGAAGCTTTTGATCGCTCCTTATTCTGTGTCGAAAGATCCACTGAAAATAATGAGGTTTTTAGTGGAGAACAAAGTAACTCTGGCATTTTTCCCACCATCGCTGTTCAGGATACAAAAAGACTTCGGTCCTTACCTTAAAAAGGTCATTCTTTCTTCTGAACCGGCACATGGTATCTGGAAGGATCCTTCCGAAATGACAGTGTTTAATGGATATTGCAGCAGCGAGACGGCCTGCGGGTTATTGGTATCTGTGCTGGATAAGCCTAACGACACAGCACCTGTCGGACTGCCTCAGTATGATGTCGGTGTATATCTTTTGGATGAAGATGGCAATCCGGTCGAAAAAGGCGAGGCAGGTGAGCTTTGTTTTGATGCTCCGTTTACGAGGGGGTATATCAATCAGACTGAAGAGAATTTTATAAACGGTGTTTTCCACAGTGGAGATCTTGCCAGACAAATGAGTGATGGGCAGTATCAGATAATTGGAAGGATCAGCGATACAATAAAGATCAATGGTAAAAGAGTTGAACCGACGGAAGTCGAAGAGGCTATTAAGCGTGTTACGGATCTCGAATGGACAGCGGTCAGAAGTTTCAATGACAAAAATGGAATGCATCTTTGTGCATATCATCTGGGGGATGTTGAAATCGGAATAACCGAACTGCGCGAGAAACTTGGCAGGATTCTTCCCTATTACATGCTGCCTTCACATTTTATAAAGATTGATTCGATTCCACGCCTGCATAACGGTAAGATGAACAGAAAAGCACTTCCTAAACCTTCTGTTTCTGACTGCATGAAAGAGTATGCTCCGCCAACCAATGAGACAGAGAAGATAATATGCGATGCAATGCAGAAAGTGCTGAGGATAAAGAAAGTTGGGATAAATGATGATTTCTTCCTTCTTGGCGGCGATTCATTATCTTCCATGAAGCTGATCGTTGAGACCGGATTAAGCGGGCTTACCTTTGAAGATATCTATTTTGGATGTACTGTTTCGGGCATTGTCAGACATTATTTGAACAAAACCTGCCGGACACATGAGTCCCCTGCACAGGTCAATTCAGAATCTATGTTAAGGCCGCATCAATTGACTGTGGAACAGCAGTATATATTGAACTATGAGCTGTATACGCCCGGTACTGTTATGTATAACAATCCGGGCCTGTGCAGATTTAATGATGTTGATGCCAAAGACCTGGCAGCGGCAATTAATAATACTATACTAAATCACTCTGCTCTCATGACCATATTCTACTATGAGAACGGAGAGTATAAGCAAAGGTATGCTCCCGAGTTGTTCCGGGAAATCATTGTGGAGAAGGTTTCAGACGAAGAACTTGAGAACATTCGCAGGGATCTGGTGCAGCCATTCGGTAAGGTCACTGACTGCCTGCTATGGAGGAGCAGGGTTTTCAGTGCTCCGTCCGGGAATTACATATTCTTTGATGTTCACCACTTGATTTTTGATGGTACGTCTTACTGGCTGTTTATGAGTAATCTGCAAAGGTGTCTGTCCGGTAAGGCGCCTGAGCCTGATTACTATTATTATGTTATTGCACAGCGTGAGAAAGAGCTGAACAGTTCATTATATGATGAGGCAAAGTCATATTTTGAAAAACATTATGCAGGGACGAAATGGATCCGTAATCTTCCGTATGATTTTGCTTATGACGAAAATCGCGCAAGTGATATAGATATTGACCTGCATTTTTCCGATGATGATTATATGGCATTTGAAGCTGCTGCCGGGATAGGAAGGAACGGTTTGTTCCTTATGGCCGGACTTCTCGCACTAAGTGCCGTAACCAACACTGCCGATGTCATGGTCACCTGGATCTACAACGGAAGAAAAGACCTCCATTCCATGAACAGTATTGGCATGTTGTTCTACACTTTGCCGCTGGCACTTTCAGTCACAGATGATCTTACGATGAAAGAAATGCTGACCGATATAAAAGAACAGTTGAATAATTCCATAAAATACAATTCCTGCTCATTTGTCAGTTCAACTTATGTGTCTCCGGTGAAGGATGACTGTATTTGTTTCATGCTTCAGGATGATGTAAGGACTCTTTCGGAGGGCTGGCAGCATCAGTTCGAAGTGATAGAGCTTGAGATAAAAAACAGGGCATCACAGACGACTCTTGATGTTGAGATTACGACAAGAGGAGATGAACCCGGTCTTTATCTTGACTATGCAGACAGTTTATATAAGCCTGAAACAATTGAACAATATGGCGCTTTGATCAGAACTATTGCAGGGAAACTCATAAATTACAGGGATTGCCCGGATATTCGTGTTAAGGAGGTCATTAATATATGAGAAAACGTGGATTCTGCGAGATTAAATTCCGATCCATGCTGTTATCCGGTACTTTTACGATGGCGATAATCTATGTGATGCTGTTATGTGACAGCATTATCGCAGGATTGTTTATCGGCGAAAACGGTGTTGCTGCAATAAATGCGATAACGCCGATTACCGGAATAACAACATTCTTTGCTAATATTACATCGATAGGTACAGGTATCCTATACAGCAGATCCATCGGAGCAATGAACAAGAAGCATGCTGATGAGCTGTTCGGACAGGGACTGATCCTGAATGTGGCGGTAGCGTTGTTTAGTTCTGTTATACTTTGGCTGGGAAAAGATCTGTATTTTGATATAAACGGTGTATCGGGCGAAATATATGAGCTCGCTTCGGAATATTATAAGTGGACTCCGCTTTGTGCTGTATTCACCATACTGAATTCCTATTTAGGCAATATGGTCTACACAGATGGTGATGAAACCTGTACGAACATCTCATATGTTCTTCAGATAGGAGGCAACATCGCTCTGTCACTGGTACTTGTCAGATTTTTCGGAATGCAGGGAATCATTTGGGGCACAATAGCAGGCAATGTTTTCGGTCTGATACCTGTTATTGTGCATTTCTTCCGCAAATGCAATACGCTTAAGTTTACATGGCACTTATCCATCAGTGATATCCTTCAGGCAGTAAGATTCAGCGCTGTTGATGCGGTTATTTATATCTGCTGGGCTATTGCGGATTATGTCCTGATAGCGCATGTATCAGCCCGTTATGGCGAAATCGGACTTATCACTCTTGCTGTTGTTATCAGTCTTCTGGAGTTCAGCGTTGTTATGGACGGAGTCGGTCTGGCAATTCAGCCTTTGCTTGGCACATATCTGGGCGAGGGTAACAATGTTATGATAAAACGTGTGATGAATGCGGCAAAGATGGCTGCGGTTGCTGAAGGCTTGATAGCAGGTCTGCTGATATTACTGTTTGCCAGACAGTTCTGTGGTTTGTTTGGCATCAGGGAGGGAGCAGCTCTGGAACCTACTGTTACGGCTGTCAGGATCGTATCATTCGGATTGATCTTTTGCAGTATGGTATCTCTGATGACTTCATATTATATGCTGATCGACAGGGTAGGCTTAGCGGTAGGAGTAACATTAATCAAGGATGGAGTGCTTTATTCCGTGCTGCCGGTTGTGGGATCGTTTATATTGGGAAAGACAGGGGTGTGGGCAGCGTTTGCGCTGTCTCCTGTACTTGCCCTTATCATTACCTCGATATACATCAGGTGGCGATATGGTAAAGCGAGCTTTCCGAGTCTGCTGGTTCCAAAGCATGCGGATATAGTTGTGTTTGACGGTATTTTTACTCCTGAGATGTGTTCAGAGCTTTCCGAAAAGGTGCAGAATACTATGAACGAGAGGGGATACTCAAAAAAACAGTCTATGAGGGCAGCGTTGTTTACCGAAGAGATCGGTCTGACTATTATTGAAAAGAATAAAGACAGTAAAAGCCCTGTATTGGCGGAAATATCGCTGCTTTTTGATGAGGGATCTGTTCTGTTGATAGAACGCGATGCGGGAAAGGTATTTGATATTACCGATCCTGATTTAAAGATTGACGGCTTGAGTGGTTTCATCCTGAGCGGTCTGATGGAATCACACAAAGAAAAGGCATATCAGACTACTACAGGTTATAACCGCAATATGATCCGTTTTAATAAAAATGATGAATAAAGCAGACAGGATTGCAATGCATAATTCATTGGCAGCCGGTCCCCCGGAATGGATTTATGACGAATTGGGAAGATAAAGAAAAGGAATTCAGTGCTCCGTTCAGCCATCGGTTTTCCGGTGGCTGTTTTGTTTGCCGCAATTTTCAGCACTATTACCGAATATGCACAAAAATCAACAGAATAAACATGTCTTGTATATTCGGAATTTTGTTTAATATATAATATATAGGACGTTTTTTGCCTAAAGACGAGGATGATTTATGAAAGAGATGGTTGATATTGAGGTAGTGCTGGATGAGAGATATCTTGATCCGAAAGTTACTATCCAGACTAAGGAAAAGACCAGACAGGTTGAGAATATCATTTACGCAATAGAAAATGTGTCTGAGAGTGACTTCCCGATTATCCCTGCAAGGAGTGAGGAAGGTGTGGAGTTTGTATCACAGAGGGACATTATCAGGGTATTTACAGAAGGAAGAAAAGTGGTTATTGAGACTGAGAATGGCAGCTATTCTTCCAAAAAGAATCTGACAGGGCTGGGATCCGACTTAAATCCTTCAAGATTCATCCGGATCTCCCAGTCTGAGATCATCAACCTGTATAAAGTAAAAAGGTTTGACATAAATATTTCCGGAACAATAGGGGTGGAGTTTGAAAACGGTACCAAGTCCTGGGCGTCAAGGAGCTGTGTTAAGACGCTCAAGGAATTTCTTGGCGTGTGATCTAAGCACATTCTCTTTCGTGTGACCTAAACAGCAGGTGCTTCGGATTGTACTGATTTAACGGTGGATTATCGGTTTAGGGGTATAGATGAAATTTTCACACAGGTTAATTGTATTATCATCCATAGGGTTCGGATTCGGAGTGATCTTTAGCGCAACGCTGTGTGCGTTTTTAGCTACGGTAGGCGATTCTGATGGAACTGAGCTTGTACTTTGCGCACCGGAATTTACCGAGGTTATTGGCAACCCTTTGCTGGCATTTACGATACAGGCCATTGCCTGCGGTATAAACGGAGTAATATGCATGGGCGGCGCTGCTTTCTATAGTATTGAAAGCTGGAGCTTAGTGAAATGTTCGGTATGTCATTATATTGGTTCGATGACCAGTTACTATACTCTGGCTTTTTCAATGAGGTGGTTTACATTCAAGGATATCAAACCGGCGCTTGTAATGGCAGTTATCCTGACCATTGCCTATATAATCATCTGGCTTGTAAATTATCTTTCATCTAAAGCGCAGCTGAGAGCAATAAACAGAAAACTTGAAGAACTTAAGAAAGCCGATGGAGAGGATATTTAATGATCAGGATAATGGTTACCGGAAGAAACAGAAAGATTGCAAGTGATGTCTGCAGTCATCTGGAATCCGACAGAGGATATGTTCCCATAAAGTGTCCGGCCGCCAGGACGCCGCTTCTCGACATGACTCTTTCTGAAATGCCGCATGTAATAATCGTCTGTGCCGGAAGCGAAACTGCCGATACGGTAAAGGTTTTCGACATACTAAAGGAAAGCTCCAAGGCAGGTTTTTCTTCTATCATAGTGATAGCAAATGATGAAGACAAAAAGATATTTATAGATAACACGAAATTAAGAAAGATCTCTTTCCTTTCCAGGCCGGTTTCTCTCATGGCCCTGTATACCAAGCTTGAAGAATTTGAGGAAAAGTATAAGGACAACAACTCCATGGATTTTTCCATGATCACGGAGTTTGAAAACCCGAAAGAGGAGTTCCCGCGCAGGCATATACTGGTAGTGGATGATGAAGCCGATCAGCTTGCGGCAATCAAGGAAAATCTTGCCGAGTTTTATGAAGTGACTCTTGTAAACAAAGGGAAGAATGTGGTCAGGTATCTGGAAAAATACAAAGTGGACCTGATACTGCTTGACTATGTGATGCCTGAGATGGACGGACCGGAGGTCCTGAAACTTTTAAAGGCTCATCCCGATTATAAGAATATTCCCATAATATTCCTGACAGGCGTATCTGACAAAGAGACTATTATAAAGACGCTTGTGGAGCTCAAGCCTCAGGGCTACATTCTGAAACCGTCTAAAAAATCCGAGATGGTTGCAAAAATTATAGATGTGCTGGGGTAGTGCAGCGACAAAGGTGTAAGCATTCGTTCAGATATTTGTATCGTTGTATATGATCGGAAGAAAAGGCAGATTCTGTATTGTTACCGATACAATGCCGTGAATAGCAGAGGAGTACATGGATGGAATTCGATTTTAGCATACTTGAAGAAAAGGGCATATCTGTAACAGACGGCATATCTTATACCGGTGGTAAAGAAAAATATGTTTCCGCCCTGCAGAGGTATTTCAGGGGATATGAGTCTAATAAAACTATGGTTGAGGAACTGCTGTCTGCCGGAGATCTGGAAGGCTATTCCATAAAGGTACATTCTTTAAAAAGCAATTCCCGTATGATAGGGGCATCCGCACTGGGTGATGCATTTGAGGAGCTCGAGCTTGCGTCAAAGCAGGGAAATGCAGAGTTTGTTAAAAGCAGAACAGTTTTTGTGCTGGATCTTTACGGCAGAGTTATAGATGCCATAAGACCATTGGGTGAAATGGAAAATGTAACTGTCGATGAAGAGATTACGGCAGAGGAAGCGATAGAAACTGCCGGAAAACTGCTGGAAGCCCTGGATGATTTTGATGATGACCTGTCGGCTGAGCTGGCGGCAAAGCTTGGCGGCTATCCCTTCAGGATCACACAGCGCCAGAAATTAAAGAAAGCCGCAGATCTTATAAGCGATTTTATGTACGATGAAGCTGCAGAGCTTATAAAGGAGATAATACCATCGATAGAGTAAGACTTCAGGTATAGCACATATAAGGCTGTTATATACAGGATGAGTGTACCCAAAACAGAATCAGCGAATAAGCAGGAAAATGAATTAAAGAAAATGATGGTCATTATGATCACATTTTTTTTCATTGCCATAGTTATATTTGTGTTTTCATTTTTTCTCGTTCATATACTGAAGGGCAGAGATGCAGACCAGATAACATACAGCAGCGATGCGCTTACGGGATTTAAACTGTCGGGGGATAATGCAAAACCGGTTTCTTTTCCAAGCAGTTACAAAATGGCAGCAGGGGAGGAGCTTGTACTGGAAACGGTACTCCCTGATGTGATAAATGACGATACCTGGATATGTTATCTCAGTGACAGCAGCACATCGGTATTCATTGATGGAAAGCTGCGTAAAAGCTATGACAAAAATAAGGATACCATTATCGGTGGTGCTTTGAAGAGGCTGCATATTTTCGCTGAACTTTATCCGGAGGATGCGGGAAAGACCATTCGGATAGTCTATTATGCCAACAGGAACAATACCATAAACCTGCGTCCTGTCTATATCGGGAACAGCTTAGGTATCATAGAGCAGATAATAACTCTTGATATTGTGAACTTTATCCTGACCTTTGCCCTTCTTTCCATCTCGCTTATTGCCATCGGAATAGGTCTTATGCTCAGGTTTTCAAGAAAGATGGAATCCCCGATAACGGCGATGGGGGTCGGTGTACTCTTCATGAGCTTATGGCTGATATTTGATTCCGGCCTTTTCCAGCTCGCTTTCAGACATTATTACATAGACGGCACCATGTCATATCTGATGGTGCTGCTTATTCCCTATCCTTTCATTTATTATCTGGATGTTCTGCAGGAACACAGATACAGAATGGTTTATATCTACAGTATGTTTTTCCTTGAAGTTATTTCTGTATGTGTCTGTCTTCTGCATTTTTCCAACACGGTGGATTTCCTTACCATGCTTCCGTTCATTGCGGTTACACTGGGGATCATCATTATAGTGCCGGTGATCACTATGGCTATTGATTACAGAAGCGGGGCACACAAGTCATATCTCATTAGTTTTATAGGTATTATAGGGCTGCTGGTGTCTTGTGTTTTTGAAATCATCCGCGTTATATCGGTTGATGAAAAGCATGTGGGCACATATGTTATCATTGGACTTTTCTGGACCATAATACTTGCCATAATCCATCAGCTGAATATGGTCAGGGAGGCTCAGAAGGAGGCTGCGATGGCTGTGAGAGCCAGCGAGACCAAAACAAATTTTCTTGCCAATATGTCCCATGAGATACGTACCCCCATGAATGCGATACTGGGAATGGACGAGATGATACTCAGGGAAGCAAAGGATAATGAAAAGATTACCAGGTATGCGTCTGACATAAAGTCTGCCGGAAACATGCTGCTTTCCATAATCAACGATATTCTTGACTTAAGCAAGATCGAGTCCGGTAAGGCCGAGCTGGTGGTTTCGGATTTTGAGATCTGCTCCGTGATAAATGACCTTACCAATATCGTAAAGAAAAAGGCAGAAGATAAGGGACTTGAATTCTCGTTTAATGCAGCGGAGGATATCCCGTGCAGGTTTAACGGAGACGAGATCAGGACCAGGCAGATCATGCTGAATATCATAAACAACGCGGTTAAGTATACGGAACATGGCTGCGTAAAGGTAAGCCTTGATATGGAGCGCAGCGGTGATGTATCTGCGATCAGCGAAGGTGACAGGATCACGCTTAAATTTACCGTGGCTGATACAGGCATAGGTATAAAGGAAAGTGACATGGTAAAGCTTTTTCAGCCTTTTGACCGTTTGGAGGAGACAAAGAACCGTAATATAGAAGGGACGGGCTTAGGACTTAGTATTGCAGGAACATATGTTGAGCTTATGGGTGGACATATAGATGTGGACAGCGTATATGGCGAGGGCTCGACATTCACTGTATATATGCCTGTGACAGTTGTAAATCCTGTACCAATAGGGGATTTCAGCCTGAGGATAAGTGAGATGCATAACGGGAGTGCTGCGGAAATACCTGTGGTCATTGCGCCGAATGCTTCAGCCCTTGTGGTGGATGATAATGAGATGAATCTTGAGGTCATAGCGGGACTTTTGGAGCGGACCAAGATAAGGACGGAGTTGGCGCTATCCGGACCGGAGGGTATAAAGATGATGGGAAGGAAACGCTATGACATAGTATTCCTGGACCAGATGATGCCGGGGATGGATGGTATCAGCACACTTAAAAAGATGCGGGCTGAATATGATATGAGAGGCGTTTCCGTGATAGCCCTTACCGCAGATGCAGTGGCAGGGGCCAGAGAGTATTATTTAGAAAATGGTTTTGATGACTATATTTCAAAACCGGTGAAAGCGGATGCGCTTGAGAATATACTGCTGGCACATCTGCCCCAAAACCTCCTTCTCTCGCAGGCGGAAGTGGAAAGGATCAATAGTGCAGAGGAAAAGAGCAGACAGGAGAAAGCATCACTAAAGAATGTGGTTGTTATTGATTCTGATAAGGATGCGTTAAGGGCAATAAAAGAGAAAAGTGAGGGCCTGTACAAGGGTACTTTCGTGACGGATATGGAAAAAGCCGGTAAATATCTGGAAAAGCATGATGCCGATTACGTGCTGGTGAAAAAAGAGATATTTATGAAGGCAGTTGAAGGGAAACAAGAAGGGGAGTAAGGATTTCACAGTGCTGCTAAATTATGGCATAAGGGGTTCCACACAATAAATATACATTGTTATAGGATAGGTATAACAGGTTTCACACGATAAACATTCACTGTTATATGACAGATATAACAGAAGGAGACAGATTATGAAAAAAAGGCTCATAGGCGGAATGCTTGCTGCAATAATGGCATTGAACATGATAGCCTGCACCCCGGAGCAGGGTGGCAGCATGTCTGATGGGAATTCTGAGGAGAGTGGGGAAGGAACAGAAAGTTCAGCTGCAAATGTAGAGAATGAAATCGAGACAGATTCCGCTGAGGATTTCCGTATCGGCATAGTGACGGGATCTTTTTCCCAGTCCGAAGATGACAGAAGGGGGGCAGAAGCTTTTCGGGATAAATACGGTGAAGATAGTGTCACCCTGGTATTATATCCGGATAATTTCACGGAGGAATACGATGTCACTGTACAGACCATAGTGAATCTCGCAGAGGATCCCAGGATAAAAGTGATAATCGTCAATCAGGCGGTTGACGGGACGACAGAAGCTTTCAGAAAGATAAAGGAGATAAGACCGGATATCATATGCATCGCAGGAGAAGCCTATGAGGACTTTGCGGATATAGGAGAGGTGGCGGACCTTGTGGTCAGCTGCGATTTCGTCAGCCGCGGATACCTGATGATCCGCACAGCCCATGAGCTTGGCTGCGACACTTTTGTGCATATTTCTTTCCCAAGACATCTTTCATATGAAACGGTATCCAGACAGGTTGCGATCATGAAGGCTGCCTGCGATGAATTCGGAATGGAATTCGTGAGCGAAACAGCTCCCGATCCCATAACCAGTGTGGGAGTTCCGGGTGCCCAGGCATATATCAGGGATCATGTACCTGAATGGGTATCCAAATATGGAGAGAACACGGCGTTTTTCTGCACAAATGATGCCCACACGGAGCCTCTTATCAAAGGACTGCTGGAAAACGGAGGGTACTTTATAGAAGCGGACCTTCCTTCACCTCTTTTAGGATATCCCGGGGCACTCGACCTTGATTTCACGGAAGATACCAGTGATTTCGAAGTAAAGCTCCGGAAGATAGAGGGTGCAGTAGTAGCAAATGGCGGTGCCGGAAGATTCGGAACCTGGACATATTCCTATGGATATACGGTATCTGCAGGTCTTGCAGAGCATGCCAGGAACGTGGTCCTGGGAAAGAGCGAACTGAATAATATGAAGGATCTTTCAAACGCATTCGGGGAATTTTCGCCAAATGCAGAGTGGAACGGCTCTGCGTATACGGACGCGGAAACCGGTGAAAGCGAGGATAATATCCTTCTGATATATCAGGATACATATATAATGGGGGATCCGGGATACTATATGGGATCCACACAGATAGAAGTACCGGAGAAGTATTTTACCATTAAGTAGGAGAGGCGGATGCAAGGAGCAGATAGGGAAGGAAAAAAAGAGAAAAAAGGCAGCACTGTCATTCCTTTGGTCATGGTGTCTGTGTTCATAATTGTAATGGTCATATATACATCGACACTGGTATATAATGTGGCGGTGCTGAATTCAACTGCTGTCATTGAGGACAGGATCAATAATGTATCAACCCTTGTGGAAAATCACCTGAATACTGCCAAGAATGTGCTGCAGATCACGGCTGACTCTGTACAGCATATGATGATAAGCGGCAGCACTCCTACCCGAATACATGAATTCCTGGTGGAAGAATCCGACAATGTGTCAAAGCAGTTCGGTGAAGACTATCACGGGATATACGGATATATCATGAGCAGATATATGGATGGGCTTAACTGGGAACCGCCTGAGGATTATGATCCCAAGGATCGCATCTGGTATAAAGTCGCCAGAGAAAATGATGGCGATATCGCATTTGTACCGCCTTACGAGGATGCACAGACCGGTGATCTGATCATATCAGTGTGCAGGATGCTTTCGGATAGACAGAACATCATATCATTTGATGTCAGGCTGAACGGAATACAGTCGCTTATGGATGATCTTAACCTGAACGGAAAAGGTTATGGTTTCATTATTGATGAAGAAGGTTTTATAATCGCGCATAAAAATGAAGAGAAGAAGGGAAGCTATATAAACAGCATAGATGGCGGAAAAGAGCTGTTAGAAAAGATCCGGGAAACAGAAAAGGGTAAATTTTCACATACACTCGATGGTGAAAAAAGTACCATATTTGTCAACCGTCTGAGCAATGGCTGGTATGTTGTCATGGCTGTAAGCAATGTGGAGATGTATGCGGATATCATAAGGCAGCTGTTCATAAATACTTTTATCTGTATTTTTGTATTTATCCTGATCGCTGTCATATATTATCTGGGGCGCAGGAATGAGCAGGTATATGCAAAGCGCATGGAGGAGATGAAGATAGAGGAGCAGCGCCAGGAATACGAGACCAGGGTGCTCAAGCTGGAAAAGGATGCAGCGGATGAAGCGAATAAAGCCAAGAGCAACTTCCTTGCCAATATGTCGCATGAGATCAGGACACCCATGAATGCGATTCTTGGCATGGACGAGATGATACTCAGGGAGAGTGATGACAAGCGGATCAGAAAATATGCGACGAATATACAGAGTGCGGGAAGGACGCTTCTTTCCATAATCAATGACATACTGGACTTAAGCAAGATAGAATCAGGCAGGATGGAGCTTGTTTCTGTAGAATATGATTTTGCTTCCGTCTTAAATGACATTGTAAATATGACCATGGCCAAAGCAGAGGACAAGGGACTTAGCTATGAGCTGACAGTAGATCCCGATATCCCATCGGTAATGTATGGTGATGAGATAAGGATACGCCAGGTCATACTGAACATAGTAAACAATGCCATCAAGTATACGGAAAAAGGCAGCATAAAGATTTTTGTCGGATTTAAGAATGATGAAAAGAAACTGGTGGTAAGGGTTACGGATACGGGCATAGGCATAAGGGAAGAGGATATGGACAAGCTCTTCTCTTCCTTCCAGAGGCTGGACGAGACCAAAAACAGGAATGTGGAAGGTACTGGACTGGGACTGAACATCACCAGGCAGCTGGCTGAAATGATGGGTGGCAGCATCAATGTGGAGAGTAAGTACGGCAGCGGGTCCGTATTTACGGTGGATATGGTGCAGAGGGTAGTGGATGCCACGCCCATAGGCGACTACACAGAGCGCCTCATGAAATTCCACGAACAGAGGGAGGAATTCAGGCCCAGCCTTGTGGCACCCTCTGCAAAAGTCCTTATAGTAGACGACAATGAAATGAACCTGGAGGTTATCACGGAGCTGATGGCTGATACCAAGATACGGACAAGCGTGGCACTGTCCGGAGCTGAATGTATCGAGATCATAAAAAGGGAACGCTTTGATGTGATACTGCTAGATCAGATGATGCCGGGCATGTCAGGGACACAGACGCTGGAGATAATAAGAAAAGAACATCTTGCGGATGATACGCCGGTAATAGCACTCACTGCAGACGCCATTATGGGTGCCCGGGATACATACATCAGGGAAGGTTTTTCCGATTACCTGTCCAAGCCGGTAATGTATGCCGACCTGGAGGAGATACTGCTTAAGCATGTTGACAGTTCGCATATTGAAAATGTGTCTGTAAAACAGGGGGACGGTTCTGCTGTCTTAACGGAAGCAGGACAGGGAGACGGCTCCGTTGTATTATCGGATGAAGCCACGGAGAAAGAGCGCGAGAAAAAGCAGGCTGCGGACAGGCCGCTGGTGCTGGTCATAAGCTCTTCATCGGAGAAGCTTAATGAGATCAAGGAATCCCTGCCGGAAAAATACAAGGGTGTGTTCGTGAAGGATGAGGCTGCAGCGGAAAAGTTCCTGGCAAAGCACCGGGTGGAGTTTATCATCCGGGAATCGTAGGAAACAGCCCCGGAAAATAACGGGGCTGTCTGTTTTTAACGGTATTTATTTTTGTGCCAGTAGTTTTTCAAGCTCTTTTACTTTTGCTTCGGCAGCTTCGGCACGCTTACGTTCTTTTTCGGTATTTTTGCGTTCTTCTTCCCGACCCTCTTCCCGGCCCTCTTCTTTTGCGTCTTGAAGGATTAAGCGTTCTTTCATATATCTCGACCTCCACTCTTCATTTTTCCTGGCTTCACATACCGCTGCATTAAGCCTTTTTGTAAGTTCATCAGTAACAGTGCCGTACTTTACATATTCATAGAAGTTACGCAGTTCTCTGCTGATATTTTTACCGGTATAGCAGCAGTTGAAAAAAACTTTTTCAGTTCCGTCTGACAACACAAGCGTCGATTCTTCGTTACAACATTCACGGAAAGTGTATTTAGGAAGTCCTAATCCAAACGGATCAAATGTGCATATAAACAATATCTTGCTGTCAGGTAGTGTACTAAACGGGTTTCCTCTGTTTATATGGTCCATGTCGATGGAAGACTGGTAAAACCGCGTACGACGTGGCAGTTCCAGTGACTTAACGGATTTTCTGTTAAGGTTCTGCATTTCTGCATCATATACGGTACGGTCATCCCTGGTGTAGATGTCAAGTTTTATGGGTTTTCCGTCGGAAGTAAAACGGAATTCTTTTTGTGGATGAACATCTTGCAAATGGCCTACCGAATGTTCCGTTAGTCTTTCGATGACTTCTCTGCAGAGTTCCGAATCCTGCATTGTGATGCCAAACATGAAATCGTCATTGAATCCGAGTTCATCATAGTTCTTTGTCCATGTTAAATTGCTCATTGTGTACCTCACTTTCTTGTGGTGGCAGAAAGTAGGTCACGTATTAATAAGCATCTATTATCCGTACTTCCTGCCTGCATGAATGGAAATATAAGCAGGAGATTTCAGAATAATAGATAAGGCTGTTGCCTTAGAGAATTAATCATCAGAAAAAATTCTGCTTACGCTGTTATGCTAACACGAGTACAGAGGGATTTCAACACAAAATTCTTCAAAATCTACCGAATAAACACGAAATATGACCGACTACGCAGGATTTGTTGAGAAAACGATTTCTGAATGGTAAAGTCTAACTATCAGAAAAACAAAGAGCTTCGAAAAGTCCGAAAGCAAAACAAAATCAAAAAAAGAGGAGGAAAACATTATGGCAGAGAATAAGGAAATGAACGCAAAGTTGGCAGATGAGGAACTGGATCAGGCAGCAGGTGGAGCAAGCAAACCGAAAAAGAAATTTAAGGCAGGCGACATGGTGTACAGAAAAGGATACGAGTATTTGGGAGATAATGGCCGTGAACCGGCTCAGGTAGTGACTTCTTCATATAGAAATAATATGTGGCAGTACGAGATAACGTTTTTCCCTAGCCGTATACAGGATGGACCTGCAGGCCGTCAGCTTACATCAAGACAGCGCCAGATTAATCAGCAGTATGGAACCTTTGTACCCGAGAAAGAACTCTACAAGGCATAAGCCAAAGGGACAGTTTTTACATCTTATCATAGTCATAAAACCCGGCTGAGGCATTTCGCCCGGCCGGGTTTTTAATTGCTATTTATTTTGAACAGTGGTACACTAAAACTGTAATTAGTTCTGTGATTTCTATTATTATCTGCTATTCAGCAAGGATTCACAGGTACAAAAAAGCAGACAAGGAACAGTTAATGGAATTTAAACGGATCAATCGTCAGAATAGGACTAAGCCTACGATTTCATTGAGAATATCGCCTACCACACTTCAAAAGGCAAAACAGTATGGAAAAGGTTATACAGGTTTATTGAGCCGTCTTCTGGATCCTGCGATTGATGACGAGGAGATGGTTCGAAAATGTGTATAAGTTAGAAAAATGTTATGGTATGAAAAACTGCCGCTCCGTGTTTGGAGCGGCAGTTTTATTTCACGAATATCTTTATGTTTTCCTTACGGATTGTCGCGTTCAACAGCGTCTTCAGGAAGTGTTATATTGTAGGTCTTGTTATCTACTATGATCTCTATGGTGTACCACCAGTTAACGGGGCTTGCCTTTACGCCGATTATCTCACCTTCCATTGTGGTGATTACGGTCTGGCCGTTTACTTCTCTGCCGAAGTGTACCATTACCATCTGTCCGATGTGGTATTTAGGTTCACCGAGATCTCCTAATGTTCCGCCTACTGCTTCGCTGAGCATATCGTCTGTTAACTGGATGTTTTTGTTATCTGTCATATCTTTTTCCTCCTGTTTTTTAATCTGACCTTCCGGTCTGTTTTCTGATATTTCCACTATACGGAATTCAAGATTCAAAAACAATAAATCCTACGTGGTCGGTCATAATTGATGCGTAAGTGGTATATGGGTATAATCGAGTTTTTTTCATATGACCGATCACGCATAAAATAGATACCGATCACGCACGATTTATTGATGCGTGTTTTTTATTTTGCTAAATTCAAACTATCAGGAACAAAGACAGCTGTTTATACAGAAAAAAGAAAAACAGCTAAAAACGAAAGGAGAAAATATTATGAAAAAAACTATCGCATTAGTATTCACAATGATCTTTGCAGCAGGATGTGTGGGATGTACAGAAAAGGGTTCTGATCAGGTACAGGCTGCAGTCACAGATGGACAGAATTCGGGAGTAGTTAATCCCTGGCAGTATGATGTGCCCGCACAGGATGTTACAGACCTGACCGGTAAAGCGTTCATAGTTCCGGAAGGAGCAGAGGATGTAACTTACGCAATAATGGAAGAAAAAAAGATGGGCGAGATGAACTTCACACTGGATGAGAAAAAATATACAGCCAGAATGCAGCCGGCTACAGATTTTGAGGATATCTCGGGACTGTTTTATGAATGGGATGGAAATGTAACAGACAGCGTTGCAGGTTTTGAGGCATTAAACAGAAAGAACTCTGCGGATAATATAAGCAATGTCCTTTGGAATGACGGAAATATAATGTATTCACTTTACACCGCAGAGGGAGAAGGCACTGACATAGTTGAGATAGCAGGCCGGATCTATGGCTCGGATGCAGAAACCTGTATTATTGCAGATTACGATATGTATGGCTTCGTTGTTGACAAGCTTCCGGAAGATCAATACTACAATCACTACAATGTAAAAGGCGACAATGATGAAATATTCGTATGCAACTACAACGGTGAAGACGAGCTTACAGCAGGCACTTATGTAGGAATGTGGCAGATAGAGGATGGCTGGACTATAGAGGTTATACCTGAATGATAATCCTTTAATACCAAGTAAGCAAGAAAAATGACCGACTACGCAGGAATCGTTGGTTTTTTGTAAGCACATTGATATATTCAAACTATCAGGAACAGCAAAAGCGATGCAGCAGAATGATTTTTGAAAGATCAGGAAACATCTGCATCCGTAGGAAAATAAGGAGGAAATAGATATGGCAGAGAATATAAGATTAACCGACGAGGCAATGGCAAATGCAGCAGGCGGCGAGCTTGATCCCTATCAGGATATAGCAGCGATCACGGGAATAGTAATGGTAAATCCCCTCCCCGACCACCACGATTCCTATATTTGGGATGAGTGCCAGCAGCACGGGTATTCCGTATATGAAATAGACGGACATTTCATGGCGATAGCAAAACCGGGTCTGGAACCGTTTAATCCCGGCGACAGGGTATATTACAAAAGAATACGCGGTTTCTACGGATACGAGATAACCGGTAAGGCTGAGTAAAGAAGGCTGAGTAAAGAATAAAACGCAACCGGAAGAACCAACAGATTTCAAACAGTTAATCCATAGGAAAAATATGGAGGAGGAAAACATGGCAGATAATAAGAATATGAAACTTGATGATGACCTTTTATTACAGGCGAGCGGCGGCGTGACAATGGACGAGGACAGCATACCCAGGTTTGACGCAGTGGGAACGGTAGTCAGATACCTTGGAAACCAGCTTTATCAGGTATGCTTAAGCGATGGCGGAGAAGTGACTGCAAATTTTAATGAAAGACATATAGTGGAAGAGGGTACACAGGTGGGACTCATCGCTAAGATGGGCGGCTGGCAGATGGAAGAGATACGGTGAGTATAAAATCTTACTCCAAAAAGATCCGACCGTGAATAATATTTACTGAATATACACGAAAATCAACCGAATACGCAAAGCTGACAGGTTCCTCCTATATTCTTTAATATAATTAAAGAGTTATGGGAGACAAAGAGAACACAACAATTTTCCGCGACAAATCCATAGAACGTGTCTCTTCACCGGACCAGCTTAACGATTATATAAAGCTTTCAAATCCCGGTGTCTGGTTTATTCTTTGTGCTATTTTGGTCATACTGGCAGGAGCTATAGTCTTCGGGACGGTGGGGCATATTGATTCCACTGTTCCCGGAGTCGGCATATCCCGGAATGGTCTGATGGTTTGCCTTGTAAAAAAAGAATATTCTGAGAGATTTACTGATGATATGAAGGTCAGAATAGACGGTAAAACCTATTCTGTGGATTTGCAGACACCGGAGCCTGTGACTGTGTGGGAGGATACCAATGCCTATGCCCTGACAGTCGGCAACATGCAGCCCGGTGAGTGGGTTTATGAATTCTTGGTGGACGGTACTTTTACGGACGGAGCTTATGAGATAGAGCTTGTCACGGAGAGTATCAGTCCGCTTTCTTTTCTTTTTGGTCAGCAATGAAGGATAAAAA
>JAEEGL015344460.1_pt1 | contig 24615 bp, 15 predicted proteins | sample 9134231 | NCBI WGS metagenome assembly JAEEGL01 (sample SAMN16246548, study PRJNA631951) | gut metagenome | biome: gut microbiome; feature: rumen; material: fiber-attached | host: Bos | place: Iran: Karaj | collected 2018-10
ATAGCCTGACCTATAAGACTTATGAACTGTCTGTACTTATTAAGACCGCATCTTGCGGCAAACCCTTCATATGCCATCAGTTCTCCCATCCCTTCATTCATCCGTCCCTCACATATAAGCATTTCTTCATACAGATACCTCCTGTCTCCGCCATTATTTATCCGGCTTAAATAATCCCTGCAAAGCTTACTCCAGATGCCTCTTGTGGTCAGTCCCGCAGAGTAAAACAGTACAAACTTGTTAACAAGCCTCGGATAATCACTCATCAGCTCTCTGTCCCGCTTCTTAACCCTGTTTTGAAGCTCCTGGTCTTCTCTGAAATACATGGCCGCTGCAGCTGTAAATACCATAATAAGAATAACCATACTCTTATTGTCTCCGGTCTCCTCATATATCACGGGCGTGTCATCCACTCTGTCCGGAAGCTCTAAATACTCATCCTCTCTGGTTCCTTCATCAAGCTCCCCGGCAAGAAGTTTAACGTATTCTCCGAGAGTATATTCACAACTTTCCTTTTTCTGATATATCCGGATGCTAAAATCCATTTCATACAGAAAATCTTCGTAGCTAAGCTCTGCATGGACACCTGTCAATATGCCTTCGTTTATATTCTTTTTCTCGGCAAGTTTTTTAAGCCTTTCCTCAGAGATCGCCCCCTTAGAGCTTATCAGCAGCGGATCATCAGTCCTCCAGGTTACAGTAAACGGATATCCTTTAACAGAAGCAGGAAAATGCATATCCGAATCTATATGGTCGATCGAACTGTTTTCCTTAAGTATCTCTTCCATAAGGATTCCATCAGCCTCTTTTGCCATTTCCATGAGCCTTTCGGTTCCGTATTTCATCTCACTGATCTGTATATCAATTATCTCAGGCTCGTCAGAAGCCTCTTCCCTTACCTTGAGCCTTAGCTTCTTTTCCGTTCCCATATATGGATTTCTCTTAATCAGATTTCCTTCAAGCAGCTCGCCCGTCCTTAACCCTGATAACTCCACCGCAAATGCCGTAAACGCACCGGCACAAATGATACAAACCATAATATTAAGCTTGCGTTTACAGAACTCTGTGCTCTTTTGGTACACATCCTGTGCAGGTTCCGTCTTCCTGATACCGTCCTTAACCCGCTCGCTTGTCAGATGTCTTATTATGATCTGCCGTTTTTCTTCAGACAGTCTGTTAAATATGATCAGAAACAGGAGTCCCGTAATCAATATTATTCCGTATATCACCAGCATCCTTTATTCGCTCCGTTCAATTTATGTACTATTTTTCAGACCTTTATATCTATCAGCTTTTCAGATAACAGATATGAAGCTGCATATATGAGAAGACACACCGTCATAACCGCTATACCGACCGGGTTATGATACAGGACACTCAGAAAGCTTCCGCTCGTTATCCTAAGATACAGGATTATGGCAAAGGGAATAATACACATCAGTCTCTGTTCATATTTTCTGCCCGTAAGTATCACTCTTATTTCCTTCTCCGTATCGTCCTTTTCCTTCATCATCCTCACTGTCTTTCTTATGATCCCGCCAAAATCACCACCGCTTCTCTTTGCCAGTGTAAATATTTCCGAAAAATCCGTGATATCCTCAACATCAGCTCTCTTTGCAAATTCCTCAAGAACGCTTTCCAGCGGCGCTCCTGCTTCCAGCATTGAAAAGAAATATTCAAGCTCCTTTACTATAAGGCTGTTCCGTCCGTAAAGCCTAAGCATGTCCTTATGAGCCTCATAAAAGGAATTTTCTATTGAATAGCCTGCTGCCAGAGCCGAAGCCACACTGTCGATCATATCCTGAAACTGTCTTCTCAGCTTAGTCTTTTGCTCTTCCTTAAGCTTTTGCTTTATCCTTTTAAAAAACAGTACCGCGAAAGGAAGAGAGATGATAAAGGCATATACGGAATCATAGAAAGCGTAGGATACAAACATACAAATGCCCACATAGAGAATCGAATATTTAACTGTATTCCTTATATCCATTCTGTAACTGTTATAATCCATCTATTCCCGCCTTTATCAGCTTTTCCCTGTGTTTTAATGATTCCTGTTTCATGAATCCACCTTTAACCCTGCCTCTTATCTCACCTGTCTCTTCGAACCTGTATAAGATCTGTGACTGTATTTCACCATTCTCATAACCCGTAATTTCCCTTATTTCAAGAAGACGTCTGCTCTTGTCCCTGAGCCTTCCAAGCTGAATGATAATATCTATCCCGGAAGCCATCTGTCTCCTGAGTGCCCCTATTGGTATCTCTGTGTGAAGCATCATCATGGTTTCCAGTCTCGATAAAGCATCGGCCGCACTGTTGGCATGTATGGTCGACATCGATCCGTCCTGACCGACATTCATAGCCTGCAGCATATCAATGGATTCACTGCCTCTAACCTCCCCGACTATGATCCTGTCCGGTCTCATTCTGAGCGCGGTCTTAATAAGGTCCCTTATACTGATCGCATTGCAGCCTTCCATATTTGCATTTCTTGCCTCAAGAGAGACCAGATTATCTATGCCCTGAATGATAAGCTCTGCACTGTCTTCTATGGTTATTATTCTTTCTGTCTGTGGAATATAACCGCTTAGAACATTTAAAAAGGTCGTCTTGCCTGCACCGGTACCGCCGCTTATCAGGATATTGTACTTTGCTTCAACAAGCCTGCTTAAAAAGCCAAGCACCTCCCTGCTTACCGAATCCATTGCAATAAGCTTCTCTCCGTCGATCGGTACCTTCGGAAAACGTCTGATCGTCAGGATCGGTCCGTTAAGTGCCACAGGATCAAGAACAACATTTACTCTTGAACCATCCTTAAGCCTTGCATCAACTATGGGCTGCGCTGCATTTACTGTCCTGTTAGCCCCCGCCACTATCTGCTGGATTATATCCGAAAGCCTGTCTTTTGAATCAAAGCTTCTTCCTGTATCGATAAGACTCCCGTCTCTTTCGATAAAGATAGAGTGTGTACCGTTAACCATGATCTCCGTTATTGTCGGATCCTCAATAAGCTCCTGCAGCACATCCAGCCTTCGCATAGCATTGAAGATATCCTTACGCATTGACAGCTTCTCGGACAGAAGCAGGGTAACCTGACGGTTTTTGATCCTTATCTTCTCATCTATTATCCTGAGGACCTCTTCATCATCTATATCCAGCCTGCCTTCAAGTTCTCTCTGAACTTCCTTTTTAATCTCCTTTGCCTTTGATGCGACTATATCACTTCTGTTCATTATCCATCCGCCCTAAGCTCTACATTCTATTGACAACATATCTCACTCCTTATATACTTTCCAAGCCGGCTTGTCTTAAGCTTTCCAAGTGTACCGTCGATATCCTCAAAATAAGGAAATCTGAGTCTGATAAGCTTATTGTTTATTGTTTCATTATCCGGGTATCTTAACAGCACCTCATCGAAATCCTTAAGCTTTGCCAGGGAAAATCCGTCATTTCTCACAGGCATATATACACAGGAACATAAATTAAGCAGTTCCGGGATTCCCCTGATACAGTCTGAAAGATCAAGGATCACAGCATCATATTTCCCCAGCGATGTCAGCGAACTTAAGAAAGATACCCAAAGCAACGGATCTGTTTCCTGCAGTTCATACGGTGCTCTCACAGGTATGAGGACATTCAGGCCATCTGCCCTGACAATATATCTTGGAAGCATATTCTTAAGTCCGGAGGGATCAATGGAATATTCATACAAAAGCTCCTGCATATTGTATTCCGATCTGATATCCAAAAGCCCGTACAATCCGTTATATCCTTCAAGATTGATATACAGGACCTCTCCCCCCTCTGCCATGATCTGTCCGAGTGTCAGCGCAAAGGTTGTCTTAAGAGTATGATTAACCGGAGAATAGACTCCTATCAGCTTCATGCTGTTCTGCTTAAGAGCATCATTCACTATCCTGTGCTTAGCTTCTATATCCTCTCCTATCAATCCTACAATGGCTGCTGCCGACTGATATTTATAAATAGTGTTTTCTTGCGAAACAGCGGCTCTGTCCTCAACCAGAATATATCTTCTGGATGCTTCTATATTCACCTCCTTGCCGCTTTTGATAATCTGATCGCTCATATCATTCATGAAGGCTTCCCCGATCAGCAGCAGGGAAACAGCTCTGCCATCCATATCATTGATAAAAGCTTCAGTCTCTGTATAAATAAGTACTTCATACCCACATTCACTTTTTCTAAAATAGTCCGCAAGCCTCATGCTGTACTCACTGTCCCTGTCACATATGACAAGTATTTTATTATAGGTAATTCCGATGTTCATTCTCCTTTTCTCTGACTCCGTTAACTTATGAATTAAAAAATGGAAATAAAAAGATAAATCAATGAATAAAACCTTTGCTTTTGAAATGCTCTAACCTGTGACTTAGAACGTGATTGAATTATAGGTTCAAAATGACACTTTGTAAATACTGTTATGGCTAAAAAATTATATTTGTTAAATCCTCACAAAAATCGAATTTTTATCATATTAAAACACCCCTGAAAAAGGGGTGTTTTTATGCAGATTATACAAACTTAAGTTTTTATAAATTTTCTCATTATCCTGATTCAGACTGTAAAGCCTCTGTTGGATGCTCCTGCAAGACTCTCATTAAGGCTTCCCTTTCCGTAAGTCAGTCCCGCATATACCTCCTGTGTATTCGACATAAGGGGTGCCGAATCATCCTGAGCCGCTATATCTTCAAAGGATTTACGAAGCTTTAACATAAGTCTCTTTGCCACTATAAGCGCTTCCTTATCCTTCTTAACCGGAGCAAGAGCCAACTGCTTACTGATATATACATAAATTCTCATGAGCGGGTAAGCCGGTTCATAATTAAAGTCGAGAGCTTCCAGCAGATCACCAACACATTTACCGGCATATCTTGAATTGGCGCCAAAAGCCTCAAAATTACTGTCATCATAAGCCTGAATCGCACTGTCAATATAGGAAAGCGCTATGTCATACACGATTACAATAAGCTCACTTCTGTTGGCCTGTGTGATCCTGAGTGTATAGTCCTGTTTCTCTTCCTTTGTCATTATAATTCTCCCTTATGATATTTAATGTAAAAATACTTCGTAATGATATTTACTGTAACAGCTGAAGTGCCTGCTGGGGCTGTTCATTGGCCTGTGAAAGCATGGATGTTCCTGCCTGAACAAGCACCTGAAGCGTTGTATATTCAACCATCTCATCTGCCATATCCACATCCTTTATCGTTGAATATGATTTGGTCAGATTCTCGGTGGAAACATCAAGATTACTTATAACCTTCTCGAAACGGTTTTCATATGCACCCAGTCTTGCCCTTACCGATGAAGTAAACGAAAGCGCCTGTTTTGTCTGATCCATGGCTCTCCTGGCTCCTTCAGGTGTCCTTACATCTATCTTTTCGAGGCCCATGTTCATAAGCGAAATTTTGGGAATTGCTATAGTTATTTCCTGACCCTCGGATGCCCCTACCTGTATCTTCATTCCACCTATGCCCTTTAAATCCAGGGATGAAAGATAAGATGGAAACGAACTGCCTGATGAGAGCGAAATTCTTGCTCCGTCCTTATCGGTAAAGCTGATGCTGTTGCCGTTAACCGTTGCATAGACTGTTTCACCGTTCATAGTTGCCCTGACACTGCCCCTGTCAAGAACTGTATTTCCGTTACTTAGTGTTGAATCTATCGGTATCTCAAGATTAAAATCATCCCCATTTGTAAATCTGATGCTGTTGTCGGTCACCATCCTGCTTACCGCAACGCTTTCCCCGCCCTTATTAACTGTCAGACTATAGGGATCTACCATGACTTTTTTGTTGGTGGCAGTGGAATCTGCCGAAAGTATAAGCTCTGATCCGTCTTCCATAGTAAGCTTGATACGGTCACCGTCAACATCCAGATTACTCTTATCTGCCAGAACAAGTTCGTTACCGCCCTTTGTAATGCTTACACTGTCTTTATCTATCACTGTTCTTCCGTTTTTTAAGCTTAGTATATAATCATCTCCCAGCGGGAATCCGGGATCATAATTTTCCACAGTGACCCCTATTTCACTTGAATATCCCTTAAGCTTCTGATCGCCGTTAAGAAGACCCTGACCGTTATATTCCGTATCCCTTGCAATCCTCTCTATCTCAGTTGTCAGCTGGTTTATCTCGCGCTGTATAGCCTCTCTGTCCTCTTCTGTCGTGACCTCATTTCCTGCCTTTACAGAAAGCTCACTTATCCTCTGAACAATATCCTGGATCTCGCTCAGGGCTCCTTCTGCCGTTTCTATGACATTGACAGCATTTGATGCATTCTGATTTGCCTTGTTCAGATTGGCTATCTGCGCCCTCATCCTGTTGGAAATCGCCATACCTGCCGGATTGTCTTTGGCTCTGTTGATCCTGTAGCCGCTGCTCATCTTCTCTGTTGATGCCGACTGCTTAGCTTCATTGGACCTTAACACATTACCTGCTATCATTGCCTGAATATTGGAATTGATCTTCATACCTTACCTCCTCGATATAACTGTAATAAAAGCCTTTGCCACCTCATACAGATCGGCATTGTCTGCCGCTTCTCTCTGCTCCCCCGTCCTTGCAAAATCATTTAGCCTAAGTCCGTCACTTCTTACATAATCAAGCTCCGATACATTTCTTCCGTTCACAGATATAAGTTCCGTAAGCTCATCTTTAAGATCCCTCAGGCTGTCTATTCCGTCCTGTCTGTCGGAAGTTATATATCCCCTGCAATCCTTACCGCTCATTGTAAATCTTGCAGCAACCCTGCCATATACTGCGGAATCCATAGTCGCCACCACATTTCCCTCATCTCCTGTTCCGCTGACAAGTTTTAAGTTTATCGAAGTCCATTCTCCTTCTATATTGACCGGGACTTCATAATTCTGTTGTCGTGACAGAGCCGAAGCAATGCTTATCTGTTTATTGAGAAGCTTAAGTGTATCCACATCCACTCTGCCGGTTGCCTGATCTATAGCCTCATCAATCACTCTTGCGGCTTCATGCCTTAATTCTTCATATCCTTCCTGTGCTGTTTCTTTTGAAGTAAACCTCTCCGTAAATTCCTCTACGGCACGGGAAAGCTTTTCCTCATTGCCTCTGCCTGTCTTTCCGGCTTCCTTCATAAGAGTCCTAAACGTCTTACCTCTGTTGTTTAAAAGTTCACCTGCTGCCAGCAGATTATTTACGGTTACAGGCTGCTCATTACTCCTTAACAGTTCTATAACCCTGTCATCCGAATTTCTTGCTTCGTTAAGAGCTTCTCTGTCATCCTTAAGCTGCTGCCTAAGATCTTCCTCTCGCTCATACCCTTCTATGGTCTCACGAGCGAAGGTCTCAAGCGGCTTGTCAATGTTTATACCGCTCTTTAACATCCCTTCCGGACTCAGCTTATCAAGTGCCTCTGCGGCCAGAGAATTAAGATAATTCTCCAATCCCCGTCCTGCAAACCCTCTGTCTATCTGCTCCGATATTGAAGTACCTCGCCTGTTAAGTCCGGTAAGTCCGCCAAAATCATTATCGACAGAAATATCCATTCCTCTTGCCCTGTTGCTTCTTGAAGCAGACAACAGATTCCTGAGTGTAAGATCCTCCCCGCTTGACAGAACATTTCCAATGAGCTTACCGTCACTTTTCTCTATCTGTCTGAACAGTCTGTAAACACCTATAAATGCAGCCTTTTCGTTATCTGTTATATCGCCGCGTTCTTCCAGCTTTCTTAGGAAGCGGCTGTACCTCTCTGCATTTTTATCCTCAGAAGTCTCTTCAAGCCTGTGACTTAGACTGTAAATGCTCTCATCTACAGGATTCTCTCCCTTTCTTATAAGCTCCAGAGTCTTGGCTGGAGTCATAAGCTCCATAACTCTCTCAACCGCCCTGTCGGCCTCTCTGACTCTGTTTATACTTTCAGAATTTATTTCAGTCTGTGAATATCCCAGTATCCTTACTGCTTTTCTGTTTGCATCATTTATTTCGAAACCGTTATCCGCCAGTATATCATCTACGTTTCTGAATGCCTTACGGATACTGTCTCCCATATCAGCTCTCGGTGCGGTCATAAGTGTTTCATATGACCGGCCTGCTCTCTGATATGCTGCTCTAAGTACATTTCCCTGTTCATTTAAGCTTCTTACAGTCGGATCATCATTTCCTCTAAGCCTTCCCAGTACCTCTGCCGGCACCGTCCTTAACTGCTCGAATATATCTGTTGTTTCCCTGTACAGGCTTATTCTCCCGTCAAGAAGAGCTATATCTTTATTATCTCCTCTTTGTGAAGGATCAAGAAGGAGCGGTTCAAAAAACGATCTCTCTGTCTCCTTAAGCTCCGTTACCAGTCTGCTCAGCGGTTCCGTATCTATGGAAATCCCCTGCTTAAGTAATTTAAGATTAACCTCTGCGCTCATCATCAGCCTTACTTCTTCAAGCTGTCTTCGGGCAGTTACCGCCTTATCCTGAGCCTGGTTATCCGCCATATCATAAGCAACGGTTGAAATATCTTCCGAACTTACTGCTCCGCTGCTGTTTATATCCTGTGAAGCATCATACATATTGCGGATAGTCATTTCCTTACCGGAAGCTGCGGTCATATTAACTCCCGCATCCGTTATGGCTGCTGTCTCATCCATTATTCTGGCTGCCGTCACATGATCCGGCTCTGTTTTATCTATTACTGCATTGACCGGAGTACGTCCTTCATTAATGGCTATTGCCGAAATGTCTATAATGCTCTCGGAAGATAATGGTAAGGTCAGAGAATTAAGCCTGTCAAGTGCTCCCAGTGTCTGCTCGGTAATGGGAATACCGCTCTTTATTATCCATTCAGCTTCTGATAATGTTGTTTCATTTACCGGCAAACCTGATCTTTTGATTATTCCCTCGACCTGGCCTCTTATCTGCTCCATGTCGAAGCTGTCTGCCTTCTTTGCATAATATCCGTCCGTACTGTCCTGATAATAACCTCTTGCCTGCCTTCCGATTCCTGCACCGGCACTGTATTCGGCCTTATAGAGATTGGCTATCGTAGGCTCAAGTCCGTTTATAACCATATATTTTTTTACTTCATCAGACAGACCGCCTATCTTTCCGGCCGTATCCGCCGCTTCCGCAATTCCTCTTACATTCTCTTCATTGAGAGGAAGATCGTTACGCGCAAAAACATCCCTTAACTGTTGAGCGGCAATGTCACCACCGGCGATCTCATTTATCTGATCGTCTGTAAGGTCATCATTATAACCGGCGATCACCGTACCGTTCTGGGCAAGCTTTGCTTTAAGCTTATCAAGTGATGTTACCTGTGTTTCAACATCCGTATCCGTAAGGGAGTGTCCTTCCTCCCATAATTTGGCACTGTCTTCTGCTGACATAGAATTAGACATTACTGCCATATACTTTCTCTGTAAGGCAATATCCTTTTGCCCTGCATCCTGCATCACTTCAGCGGAGGATTTAAGCTCTCCCATTCCGTATGCAGCGTTATCCGTAACTGTGCCAGAAATGTCTACCGATATTCCTCCCATAAAGGCGGCGCTCCTTGCCGTTTCCTTTGTCCGGAGGTTCCCGTATTGAGTTTTTTCCATGTCAACATTCTTATTGTGGTTAATATTGTTTGTATCTATCTTCATATTCTGCTCCACCTGAATGTTTTCCCTGACACCATATATTTCGACAATAAATCCCCATTCCTTAACCCTTAACTTGGAGTCAGGAAAAGCTGTTATAAATCACAGGTAATAAAAGAGCCATACCAAAAGGTACAGCTCTTAATCCAGAATATGTAACTGTTAATTTAATACAGGAACACAGCCGCTCCGTAAGGTGCCAAAGGATATGCCACTGAATAAGGCATTCCGTCCCACGGGATTTCCTCGGCCTGATATGTGGTCTCTCTCGGTATTCCGGTGCCTCCGAAACGCTTCTCATTACTGTCAAGCAGCAGCTTATATTTCTTCTTTTCCGGAACTCCTACTCTGTAATCATCTCTTGCGATAGGAGTAAAGTTCATCACGAATACCAGCCTGTTCTTCTTCTCATTTTTCCCATGCCTTATAAAGCTGTATATACTCTTGTAGGTGTCATTGGCGTTTATCCACTGAAAACCGTTAAAGCCTCTGTCACATTCATGCAGCGCAGGATATTTGGTATACAGCTTAAGAAGTTCCCTTACATATGCCTGCATGCCCGAATGCAGATCATCTTCAAGAAGGCCCCAGCTAAGCTCTGTCTCTTCATTCCATTCGGTATCCTGAGCGAACTCCTGACCCATAAACAGCAGCTTCTTGCCCGCATGTCCCATCATAAATGTATATCCGACACGAAGATTTGCGAATTTATCAACATAATATCCGGGCATCTTATTAAGCATTGAGCACTTAAGATGAACTACCTCATCATGCGACAGTACAAGTATATAATTCTCCGCATCATTATAACTCATTGCGAAGGTCATCTTATGATGATTGTCTTTTCTGAACAAAGGATCCAGCTTCATATAATCGCAGAAATCATGCATCCAGCCCATATTCCACTTAAATGTAAAGCCCAGTCCTCCGTCTTCGGGCGTTGCAGTTATCTTGGGCCATGCTGTAGACTCCTCGGCTATCATCATTACACCGGGGAACTCCCCAAGGATCCTGGAATTAAGATGCTTGAAGAATTCAATAGCCTCAAGATTCTCGTTTCCGCCGTACTCATTGGCCACCCACTGTCCGTCCTTCTTACCGTAATCAAGATACAGCATTGAAGCAACCGCATCGACTCTCAGACCGTCAATATGATATTCACTAAGCCAGAATCTGGCATTGGCAATAAGGAAGTTCTTAACCTCATTCTTACCGTAATCAAAGATCTTGGTTCCCCAGTCGGGATGCTCACCCTTCCTTGTATCGGCATATTCATAAACACAGCTTCCGTCGAACTCAGCCAGACCATGCGCATCTCTCGGAAAATGAGCCGGCACCCAGTCAAGTATGACACCTATGCCGTTCTTGTGAAGCTTATTTATCATATACATGAAATCATCGGGAGTACCGTATCTTGAAGTAGGAGCAAAATATCCGGTTACCTGATAACCCCACGAACCATCAAAGGGATGCTCTGCTATACCTATAAGTTCAAGATGCGTATAATGCATATCTATAAGATAATCCACTATTCTGTCCGCAAACTGTCTGTAGGTATAGAAGCCTTCGTCCTCACGTCCCGGATGTCTCATCCATGAACCTATATGACATTCATAAACAGCTATCGGTATCTCCTGTATATTGGTTTCATCCCTCTTCTTAAGCCATGACGAATCTGTCCATTTGAACTTGTTAATATCGGCTACAATAGATGCCGTTCCCGGCCTTAATTCAGCATAATTAGCATATGGATCGGCCTTATAGAGCCTCCTGTCATCAGCGGAGATGATCATGTATTTATACATAACACCCTCGCCTATACCTTCCACGAACAGCTCATATATTCCTATATCTCCGGTCTTCTCCATCCGGTTAGCATCTTCGTTCCATCCGTTAAAATCACCAATAACATACACATCCTTTGCCTTGGGCGCCCATACAGCAAAATAAACTCCTTTTTTGCCATTCTTTTCCGCAATATGCGCTCCAAGCTTCTTGTAAATATCATAGTGCGTTCCGGAACCGAACAGATATCTGTCCATCTCTGTTATAAAAGGTGCTAAATTCTGATTCCCTGCCATGGCCTTCTCCTTTTCTCCATGATAGCTATTCTTTAGGATACATACTGTATTACTGTATAAAATCTTTTTCCCTTAAGATAATAAAGTCATTATCATCATACCTCTTTGCCAACAGCACATCCATAAAATGAGACATATTCTTCTTGTCAACATGCTTTATCGCATTATCAATTATTTCACATACCTCTTCAAGAGTAACAGTGTGATCCAGTGTCTGAAGATCACCTATCCGTCTGTAAAGAGCAAGAACTCCCATATCATCTATAACATACTCAAGTTCTCTTGCATAGCATTTACCATAAGATACAAGATCGTCTGTCGAGTAATCCTGAAGTTCGATGCGGGCATTAAATACCCTTTTCATTATATCCCTGGAAGAATCCAATAATTCTGACATCCCCTTAATATCACCTTCAAGTATTACCAGAACAGGCTCATTCTCAAGCTCCAGGGCTTCAGCCACCAGTCTTGCGGAAGAAGGCGTCAGATCCTGCGCATTCTCTACAATCAGGGCTCCCTGTCTCAGCTTCTTTATCGTAAGCGGAATATCTTTTTTATTCAGGGCTTCACCGGATATTTTGGCAACCTTACCCTTGAACTTAATCTCTGTAGAACGCATTACCTTTACGATATCCACTGCGATAGCTTTTCTTCCGGTAGGCTCGTTACCCATAACGATCACATTGCCCTTACCTGACTCCATGCCTGCCTCATCCAGCGCTTCCACTATCTGTGATTTAAGCCATTCAATATTCTGAAACCTTCCGAAAACAAGCTTCTCTTCTTCATCAAACTCCCTCTTGCTTCCGGTTGTTTCCAGCTTCATATATCCGGGTCTGTGCCGAACGGATGTTTTATTATCTCTTGCTCTTCTGTTACGCCTCAGTTCATCTATTCCATCATAATCGAACTCCATTCCGGCTTCGTAATTGGCTCTTGCAATGGCATCGACCGGCATATCGTCAGTCTTCATTATTCCTTCAAGCCCATCCGGCTGTTCGATCATGACCATTTCTTCCACTTCACCATAATCATCCAGCTCATCATATGGATATTCCGGAAGCTCAGAGGTCACTTCAAAAGCTGCCTTTCTTGCAGCTTCTTCATCCTCAGTATATGATAATGATCCGTCACTCTCCTCTTTACCGGTATCGGCCATGACTGTTTCATCATCATCGGGATCCTCTATATTCATTATCTCCCTGAAATACAGCTCTGTATTATCATCGTTTTCATCCTCCGGATCTTCATCCACGGATTCCCTGACGCTCTTTATATCAATAGCACCGGCTTCAGGTTCATATGTTATCTCATGGATGGGCATCTCCTCTGTTTTACCTCTTGCCTCTTCCACAGCCCATGAATCATCTTCCATCTCCGGCTCATAGAATATTCCCCGCCCGGAAGCCACCTCATTCCCGGTTGGTTCCTCTGTTACTGTTTCCTCCTCTTCATCGGCAGATTCTTCTTCGTTTACGGTACTCTCTTCCTCTTCCTCCGGTTCTTCTTTATCTTCGGATTCTTCTTCGTTTACAGCGCTCTCTTCCTCTTCCGCTTCTTCCTTATCTTCGGATTCTTCTTCGTTTACAGCGCTCTCTTCCTCTTCCGCTTCTTCCTTATCTTCGGATTCTTCTTCGCTTACGGTGCTCTCTTCCTCTTCCGGTTCTTCCTTATCTTCGGATTCTTCTTCGCTTACGGTGCTCTCTTCCTCTTCCGGTTCTTCCTTATCTTCGGATTCTTCTTCGCTTACGGCACTCTCTTCTTCTGTCTCCGGTTCTTCTTTATCCTCGAATTCGTCCTCTGCTTCGAATTTTTCTTCATTAATGGAAGCTTCTCCGGCTTCTTCTTCCTCATCTGTATCCAAGGCATATCCCCGATGATATACCGACTCGTCTACATACTTATATCCTTTTGCAAGATAAGAATAATACTCTGATTCTACATCCTCTTCTACATATAATTCGTTATCTCCAAATTCGTCCTCTAAATGTACTACATCAGGATACTCACCCTCCAATGTTTCTATTTCCGGAAAATCCTCTATCTCAGGATACTCAGCCCAGCCTTCTTCCTCATATCCTTCTATTCCGGGAATCTCCTCTGTCTCAGGATACTCACTCTGCCCTTCTTCCCCATATCCTTCTATTCCGGGAATCTCCTCTGTCTCAGGATACTCACTCTGCCCTTCTTCCTCATATCCTTCTGCTTCGGGAGTCTCCTCTGCCTCAGGATACTCATCTCCGGACTCTTCTTCCCCGGATTCTTCAGAGTCATCAATATCTTCCTTCTTCGCAAAATCTATTTCATGACTTTCAGAGCTTTCATCATTGTTATGCCATTCATTACTCTGTACATATTCGTCTTCATCCTCTTCCGGATCATCGTCCCAGTCTTCATACCTGTATTCATTCTCTTCCGGATCAAAATCATCCCATTCTTCTGTTTCTTTCTCATCGTCCTGTAATGTTTCTCCATTATCTGTCTCCGGAATTTCAGTCTCTTTTGGAACAGAATAATAAGGGGGATTAACAGATACTCCCCTTGGCGGTGTGGGCTTTGCTATGTCATCAATATCGGGAAGCACACCCTTAAGCTGTGCCATAATATCGGCAGTCTGCTGGAGCGATAAGGCTTTGGCTTCCTGAATACGCCTCTCCTCATTCTCTCTTTTTTTAGTCTCCCAGTCTTCATATATACTTTTAAGTTCAGGATCAGGCTCTTCTGCCTCGTCTTCCTCCACCGTGTCATCATCGGGAATATCTTCCGGATAAACATTCTCACTCTTATAGCCCGGCATAAACGTGGTTATCTGGACATCCTCTTCTTTTCCCGGAACCTCATCAAGTTCATTATCCGCAGGACTGAAATTCTTTAAGGATATAACCGGACCGTTACTGTCGGTTAACTCAATATCATTCGTCACATGACCATCATTTTTTGATTCTGCATTTTCATAATTATTGGCTTTCTCAAAAGAAGGTATTGTATTATACCTCCCATTACCACTGTTTATTGCAGCTTTTTTTTCATTTTCAAAAAATTTCTTTATATTCTCCGATAATCCGTTCTGAAGATCTATTGTATTGTACATACCCATATTAACGGGTTTTATTTCTATCTTGTCTATTTCAGAAGTTGTAAGCATCTGCGTTGTATGCTGCAAGTCATTCCTGGAAGATTCTGCAGATAACTGCATTCCCGGTGTTTCTGCCCGGATTGCTCCGTTATCCGGCTCACCGGCCTTATTCATGGTTTCCATGCCGGTTTCAGGGTTTGATACGTATACAGCTGAATCTGTTACCTGACCCGATACAGAAATGCTCATACCAACAGACTGTTCCTGAACACCGGAAGTACTGTTATCCCTGGAACTGATACTTCCCATCTCCTGCTTATGATTCTGACTATATGGCGTCATAGGTATCTGTTGGAGATTTCCTGACTGCGGATCTGTATCATACACCTGCCGTGAAGTATCCGGATTAATATTCATGAACTTGTCAGCCACGGGGATAGGATCCTGCCTGCCTTCGTACTTAAGCTGCTGTTCCTTAGACAGTCTGGTGTGCTTCATTTTAAGCTCCATGGCCTTTTTTACATATTTGCCTTCACCAAACCAGAGTATCAGCTCATCACATGCTTCAACACATTTAGTCTCCTGACCTGTTTTATGATACAAAAGAGCAAGCTCATATGCCCAACGCTCTGTATAATCCTTCTGCTTGAACTCCTCTAACAGCTCAATCCGTTCCTCTGCTGATACATCCAGAGCCTCATACAACCTGTACAGCAGCACATATCTGCTTGTATCACCCGGTGCAAGAGATACAAACTCCTCATACAGAATCTTAGCCTGTACCACATCATTAAGCTTAATGGCAAGCTCACATAATGCATATACAATATTCCTGCTTGGATATCTGTCATATGCAAGCAGCAAAATCTCTCTGGCTTCCTCATATTTTTTGTTAATCTTATATATTTCGCTGACAGTCTGGAGCATTGAAACACTTCTTACCTTACGCCAGTCAATTCCGTCGGCTATATTCATAGCCTCGGCATATCTATGTTCGCTTATCAGCTTTTTAATCTCATCGGCATGAACCTGATATTCGTACTTGTCCAACTCAGCTCTCCCAGATTTTAATATAAATCCGCTACTGTTCCAAACAATATTTTTCCTAAATTCAGGAGCTTTTAAAACAGTAAACACATACGTAGTTTAGTTTATCATAGCCATTGTAACTTGTCAAAAAAATAGCACTTAATCTAAGTTGTTTCGGTCTGACAAAAGTCTGTCTGAAAGAAGTGCAAACTGTTCCAGTGTCAATGCCTCTCCTCTGACATTTCCGGACAGCGAAAGAGCCTCAAGCGCTTCAGTGATATCCTGTTTGGAATAGTCAAGCGTTAAAGCTCCCGAAACACTGTTGGTAAGTGTCTTCCTTCGCTGATTAAAAGCAGCCCTTATAAGCTTAAACATGTGCTCCTCATCACCGACCTTAACCTTTGGTTTGTCATACACATCAAGATTTATCACTGCCGATCCGACATTGGGACGCGGAATAAAGCAGTTAGGTGGAACATTGGCCGCAATATGCGGGGATGAATAGTAATTTACCGCCAGACTAAGAGCTCCGTAATCCTTGCTCCCCGGCCCGGCCTGCATTCTGTCGGCAACCTCTTTCTGAACCATAACCGTTATTCTGCTTACAGGCACATGTCCCTCCAGCAGACCCATTATTATCGGAGTAGTTATATAATAAGGAAGATTGGCCACGACCTTTGCCGGCTTTCCGTTATTTTCTTCCATTATAAGCTTATTAAGATCCAGCTTCAGAATATCTTCATTGATTATCCTGACATTATCATAATCCTTAAGTGTTTCATTAAGAATAGGAATAAGATCCTTATCAATCTCAACTGCAGTAACTCTACCGGCCCGTTCGCACAGATACTGCGTCATGGAACCGATTCCCGGTCCAATCTCTATTACGTGATCATCATATGTAATCTCTGCTGCATCCATTATCTTATCCATTACATGGGTATCTACCAGAAAATTCTGTCCGTAACGCTTCTGAAAGGTAAAATTGTATTTTTTAATAATATCTATTGTATTTGATGCTTTCGCTAACTTATCCATCTGATCTTACCCCAAAAAGACCTGCTGCATTTTCATAGGTTATTTTCTCTATATCATCATAGGACATTGATTTCAGCTTAGCCATCTCTTCTATTATATATGTAAGATAAACCGAAGAATTACGATGTCCCCTGTACGGAACAGGAGCCAGATATGGTGAATCTGTTTCGATCACCAGATTCTCTATCGGAATTTCACGTACGATCTCATGAAGCTTACGACCGTTCTTGAAGGTCACAACCCCACCGACCCCTATGAGATAGCCCATTTTCACATATTCTCTTGCCATCTCCAAAGAATATGAGAAACAGTGGATGATTCCTTTAAGAGAAGTGTATTCAGGTCTTTTAAGTATATTAAGAGTATCTTCCGCAGCATCCCTGCTGTGTATTACAACCGGTATGGACAGCTCTCTCGCAAGATCCAACTGTCTTACGAACCATTTCTTCTGTGTTTCCCTGTCAGGTTCATCATAATGGTAATCCAGTCCTATTTCCCCTATGGCAACAACTTTTTCGTCAGTTGTAAGCTCTTTTATCCATTCCATGTCATTTTCGGTAAGCTCTGCGCAGTCACTCGGATGTACTCCTATTGCAGCATATATATGATCATATTCATGCGCAAGACTCATGGTACACCTTATGCTTTCAAGAGAGGAACTAACATTGATAACCGGATCAATCTTTTCCTTCTTCAGCAGCACGAGCAATTCATCTCTATCCCGGTCAAATGCTCTGTCATCATAATGTGCATGAGTCTCAAAGATCATTCTTTTTATTACCCCCGAAATTTTTTTAAAAAAACTATTGCAAATTATAATATCCTGTAATATAATCTCAATTGTGTCGCGGAACACGCGCGATTAGCTCAGTTGGTAGAGCACCTGACTCTTAATCAGGGTGTCCAGGGTTCGAGCCCCTGATCGCGCATAAAGCACTGATTTTGCAGATATATGCTGTGAGGTCGGTGTTTTTTTATTTCTTTTTTTCTTTCACAGCCATCTCTCAAGTATCTGCCTGAGCTCCGTCATATTTATGGGTTTGGCGAGATAATCCTGCATTCCTGAGTTAAGAAGCATCTCCTTTGTCCCTTTGACTGCATCCGCCGTAAGGGCTACTATCGGCACATCCTTAAACCTGCTTCCTTCAAGGCTTCTTATAAGACCTGTTGTATCCACTCCGTCAAGCTCAGGCATCATATGATCCATAAAGATAAGATCATATTCCTTCTGCCTCACCATTTCTACTGCATCCCTACCATTTTTTGCAAGATCAACATCTACCTCAAAAGGCTCTAAAAGACCCTTTGCGACATGTAAATTAACCTTATTATCGTCCACTATCAGTATCTTCTTACCTTTGTATCCTACAGTTTTTTCTTCCTTTTTCAATTCATCAGGTACATATCTGAAAGCTTCAAGGTCACCGGCGGTCTTTTCTCCTATACTATCGCCTTCAACAGACTTCTGATGAAGCATAACATGGAAGGTTGAACCCTTACCGTATTCACTGTCCACTGTGATATTGCCGTTCATCATTATAGCCAGATTCCTGCTTATCGCAAGTCCGAGGCCTGTTCCCTGTATATCTCTGTTCTTCCTCGTATCAACCTGATTAAACACGCCAAATATGCTCTCTACATCTTCTTCACGGATACCGATTCCCGTATCGCTTATATCATAGAAAAAGACGTAATCATCGCTTAACCTCCGGCAGCTGCAGCTTAAGGTTATGCTTCCTTTCTTTGTAAACTTTACAGCATTTCCCAGAATATTAACAAGTATCTGACGTACTCTCAGCTTATCACCAATTGCCCGCTTGGGGATTTCCGGATCTACCGACAGCTTAAGCTCAATATCGGTATCCGCAAGTCTTGTGCGTATAAGTGAGCTAACCTCTGCTATAAGTGATACCGGATCATACTCCTCGTCAATTATCTCATATTTACCGGATTCTATTTTAGATATATCCAGGATATCATTTATAATACCCAAAAGACCGTCTCCGGCTGATTTTATAACATTGATCTGTTCCCTTACCTCTGTATCAATCTTTCCATCGCGAAGGATGATCTCACTCATACCTATTATCGCATTCATAGGTGTCCTGATCTCATGACTCATGTTGGCCAGGAAATTGCTCTTTGCCTTATTTGCCTCATCCGCAATCCTGCTGCTTTCATATGCTCTCTGCATGGATACCACGGCATCGGTCATATCCGGAAGAAATAGTATCTCGCACCTAACTTCCTTAAAATCATCATATATTATCGATCTTATAAGTCTGCAGTATGATTCACGTCCCTTTATTGCAAGGAGCCTGGCCTTATATTCCTCTGCCACATGATTAAGATCTGTAACGGGTTCAACTATGTCTTCAAGCATCTTCCCCTTAAGGTTTCCCTTTCTTGCAAAGGTACTCTCAGCAATCTCGTTATACAGCTCCACCTTTCCTGTAGGGTCGAGGATAAGTACAGGAACATTGACCTCCCTGAATACGTATTCAGAGACATTTCTTGTAGAAATACCAAAGGTCATGTAACGTTTGGATATAAAGAAAAGAAGCATCGAAGAAGCAAAGGCAAATACTGCGCTTCCCGGAACGGCCGGTGTATTAAAGAAAATCGGAATAAATGTATCAAGAAGAAGTCCTGCTATCAGTATCGGACCAAACCATCTGAAGCGCTTAATGAGATGTCTTTCTCTCTTATACTCAACCTTTTTATTCCACCATGACAGAATTACGTAAAAGAATACAAGAGAGATAAGAATAGAAACGAACTGAATATATCGTCCGACGGATGCTTTAGGGGTATACCAGTAGCCCCAGGGCGTCAGGCTGAAAGTTACCGCATTCTTACCTATTATTAAGAACCATGCTATGAGATAAATAACCGAAGAAAAAGTACATACCGTTGCCGTGATCTTTGCAGGATATTTCGCAAGATAAGCAAGATAGGAGAGCACCGAGCACATATATGTGATCACGGAAAGCTGCGCTATAGCTCTTGCAACATATGCAAAATCACTTCCGTAACACAGACTCATCCATCCATAGCCAAAATCCCATACAAATATACTTATGCACGCAAAAAACATCCTTCTTCCTGATTTGGAGGACGGGTGCCCGCTGTATGTACTGTAACCAAGTAATAATGCCACCGTTCCCATAAAAAATAACGCAAAGGAAACCAGGGCTGATATCTCATATCTAATCATATTTTAAGACGTCAGGCTCCCTCATAAGTGATCAATGATTCAACATTATATCTTTTTAATCTATCCCTTCCTTTAAGCCCTTTAAGCTCCACAAGGCATAATATTTTTACTACTTTACCACCTTGGTTTTCTATAAGGCTGGCAGATGCTTCAAGAGTTCCTCCTGTTGCTAAAATATCATCTATTACAACAACCTTCTGTCCTTCTTTAATATCATCCTTATGTATCTCTATCTCTGCTTTACCATACTCCAGATCATATATTTGAGAAACCGTTTCTCTTGGCAGCTTACCTTTTTTTCTTATTAAAATAAAAGGTTTTCCGAGCTCATATGCCAAAGGTGCTCCGAATATAAATCCTCTGGCTTCAGCTCCTGCTATAAGGTCAAATTCTATATCCTCCAATAAATTTATTAACCCATCAATTGCAAGCCTGAAGCCATCAGCATCAGACAGAACTGTTGTAATGTCCCTGAATATGATACCTTTCTTCGGAAAATCGGGTATAGCGGTGATATAATCCTGTAGCTGTTTCATGTAAATGTCCCCTGTGATCATACTGTAGTAAACAAAATACGTTCGTTCACTACACTTATTAAATTCATAATCGATTCTTATATAATATAACACAACCTTTAGAGTTTGTAACCACCAACAGTATACCAATATTGTTTTATAAAAAAATCTCTCCCGCTATTTAAACCCGGGAGAGATTTTATTTTATTCTTTACTTTCTTTTATCTGTACTGATCTTTATTAAAAGCATCCCCAGTTATATCCGCATAAAGATGTGCAGGTATTCCATGAAAAGCAGCATGATGTAATCAGTTTGCATGAAGTGGTAGGTTTGCAGGTTACAACAGGCTTGCAAGGTGTGCAGGGTGTACAGGGTGTGATCACTATGCAGCAGGTCTTCTTAACATTCTTGATCTCAACCTTCTTTTTAATACTTGAACTGCATCTGTCAGCATTAAGGCATACTGTTTCGCTTCCCTTTACTACTTCGAACTTGCTGTTTGAACACTGGGTATTTCCACATGCATCAGTCTCTGTTACAGTGTACTTAACACCTAATGCAAGATTCTTAAAGGTAACTGTCTGTCCACCCTTAATAGGAACTACCTTAACACATGAGTATGCATTTCCGCAAAGATCGTAATAAACTGTCTTCTTCCACCAGCAGGTACCTGTTGTTGATGTCAGAGTTACATAGAATGTTGTATCATCCTTAACTGCCTTGCCGCACTTGTCAACATATACCTTTGTTACTTCGATCTCACCTGTAGGCTCTTCAGGCTCTTCAGGTTCTTCAATCTTCTTATTATCAAATGCTATAGAATCAACTCTGTTGCTGTCATCACACTTGATGCTGCATTCCTCGGGAGCAAAGTCCTCATCAACCTTGTAGTAGCTCTCAGTCTTGTTCTGGTTTACAACATAACGTGACTGTACATTTTCAATATCAACTTTAACGATATATACTGACTCGTCCTTTGTATAACCATCTGTTTCTCCGCTCTCACTTACTCTGTAATAATGTGTTCCCTCATCTGTAAGAGCATAAGGTATTGTATCAAATGCTGCTTCAGAACCACTGTTGCTTACTGTCTGGATCTCTGTCCATGCTCCGTCTTTTGCTTCCTCAAGCTTGAAATTAAATACTTCATTCTCTGAAGGGGTCTGTCCATCTACTGTCTTTACAAGCTTAAATCCTGTAGCAGCACCCTCAAACTTCTTGCCGTTGTAAGGCCACATATGACCCTCATGTCTCTCACTGGTAAAATCCTTACTGATCACACATCCGTTGTAATCACCGCCACCGGGGAATCTTACGAAAGCATTGGGGGCAATGATATGTCCGAAATGCGCATGTGAAGAACGCATCGTGATGTCTGTTGCATTGGGCATTATAAATACTATACTTGAATTCTTACCATATTCTGCTGATTCTTCAATTGTTCCGTTTACCTTAACATCCGGGAACATTGTAATCTCATCTGAGCTGTCAACTATAAGGATCGTATCTACAGCTGACTGAACATCTGAGCCATAGATGTTGATCATGCTGATTCCCTGAAGTGAATCTATGCTGTAAGTGCTGCCTGCTCTTATGTTAAGAGTCGTTGCCGTCTTTTCTGAAATAATATTGTAGAAATCTGTTGCATTCTCTCTGTCTATTACATAATCTACTGCAAGTCCCGCAATATCATTCTGAATTGAATCAAATGCCGCATCAAAGTCGATGTACTCGTCAGAATACAGGAGAGCTCTCGTATTATGGATTCCCTTTCCTGTTTCCTTATTTACATAGCATCCGCCGAAATCATCATCCCAGTCTACGTTTGACTTTCTCCACTCATACTTGCCTTCGTTTACTGTACCGAGATACAGGATTCCGCCACCTACCGAAGCATACCATTCATTCTGTGTAAGAGCGCCGCGGATATAGCTGTTTGCATCGAAGATAACTCCGCGCATTCCCCAGTATGTGATCTCTGCATCTCCACCGGCTGCGATGGGCCCCATTGTATGGTTCGTATCAATGATGCTGTTCTTTATAAAAAGATTATAGTTATTAAGTATATATCCTACTGAATATGAACCGCCGTCCTGAAGGAAGGTTGATACTTCTACAGTTTCCTCTGCCTCAATATCCTCATCCTCTGTTTCTGTATCTTCAACGATCTCATCACCGGATACAGTCTCTTCGTCTTCATTTACAAGATCTATCTCACCATTCTCATCATTATCCTGCTGCTCATTAATATCTGCATCATCAGATGTCAAAACTGTCTCATCATCTGTAAGAGTATTATCATGTTCGTTTACTACTATCTCATCATTACTAACTACGTTTTCATTTCCATCTACAACAAGCGAATCAGCCTCACCAACTGTCTCACTTACTGATGAATTGCTGTCATCGAGGATTACTTCCTCTTCCACAACCTTATCCTGTCCCCAACAGAACAAATCCTGTGGACATGCCATTGCTGCCTGAGCATTGCTCATAAGCATTGATACTGCTGCCAGCATCGCGCCTGTTGTCTTCAACCACTTTCTTGTTTTCATCTTCTTCTCTCCTTGCAAATTAATGAATTGATACATTATACCCTCTATGTAACAGCATCCGGATTTGCATCTGATGTAAAAGTTTCTTACACTGTTTAATGTCGATTTTTATCAGTTTGATGTATTTTGGATGTTGCCACATGTCACATTCTATCATGTTTAACCCCAAAAAGATAGCCTTTTTTTCATTTTTGTTAAATTGGTATAGTATTCTCTGTAAAATTAAAAATGTGTTGGAAATATCATCTAAATATTTTCAGATATGTTTAAAATATGTTTAAGCAGCTTTTTTACCATTATTCGACCTTTACCATTCGGTATCCGATACCGACATGAGTCTGGATATACTCAGGAGAATCAGGGAGCGATTCCAGCTTTTTCCGAAGAGTTACCATAAAGACACGAACCCTTATCCGTATTAAGATTTAATTAAGAAAACAAATCCCTGAATTCTTTTCTGCCCGGAACCCACGCCTTCTCATAAATATGTGTGAAGTGGTTCTTGACCGTTTGTTCACTGATCCCAAACATATACGCTATCCTTCTGTTGGAAAATCCGGATACCTTAAGGAAACCCAATTCAAGTTCACGCTTTGTAAGTCCGAATTTACAGGCAATATTTAGGTATTTTTCTTTGGTAATACCTGATTCACTCATCCCCTAAATCCATTTCCTCGTTCATTTTTCTTTCGGCATTCAGCTTAAGAGGCATAAGGAAGAATTCAATAATGACTGCATAGAAGCCCGAAAGAAAGCATACCGCAAGATTCGGACCAATCGTTGAGGGTGTATCCAGCCTTCCCAACAGCAGGATACCCGATATTATGATCGCAAACAGTGCTCCGTATACTGTAAGTTTCTGTGCGGCATATACCGCACCTATTATATTTTTCAGTTCAAGAAGACTGTACTGTTTTATTCCAACGGAAAATGACTTTATGAAATCCTTCCACTCACCCATAATGATCAGGCCGGGTATCAGGATCAATATGATACAAAGAAGAGAAGGCAGGTCAAGAAACCAAACGATCGTTGACAATCCCCGGGCGGAAAAAAAGAGAATAAATAAGAATATCGCCAAAAAGAGTATCATTTCGCCAAGCAGCACCATTCGTATATTTTTCTTCATGAGAACACCTCCCGATATGTTAGTTTATCGTTCTATAGCAAACATATCACAGCACTCACGAAAAATATATAGTACCTTTTGTTTATCCTTTTATTGTCTTCCTCCAAATAAAACTTAATCAATTCCCGCATAAGAGACTATATTGTTCATGCATTCGTTCGAAAACTTATCCCCTGCAACTGTAGGATGCAGCTGTATCAGATATAAATTCCCATACTTCTCCGTTTTGCAAAACATGTTGTATCCCTTATAAACATACGTCTCGCCGCCATGGTAAAAAACATTATCATGGCGTGGGAACTGCATCCAGCCGCATCCATACCCCATATCGATGTTGAACATTTCATCAAGGGAC
>JAEEGL015713668.1_pt1 | contig 24615 bp, 18 predicted proteins | sample 9134231 | NCBI WGS metagenome assembly JAEEGL01 (sample SAMN16246548, study PRJNA631951) | gut metagenome | biome: gut microbiome; feature: rumen; material: fiber-attached | host: Bos | place: Iran: Karaj | collected 2018-10
AGAGTGGATCAAGGTAATCGAGAATACGGTTCCCGCCAAGTTCCTTGAGATGAACAAGAAGGCCTTCGAGCTCGGAGTAAACGCATAATGCCGGATATCGAGAAAGTAAGAGAATTCTTCAAGGGCGACAAGTACGCCACAGAGGCGACAGGCATCGTCATCGAAAGCGTTGAGAAGGGACACAGCGTAGTCTCTCTCGAACCTGACGGAAGGCACTTAAATGCCGTCGGCGGTCTTATGGGCGCAGTCTATTACACGATGGCGGATTTCGCTTTCGCCGTAGCAGAGAACTGCGAGCAGCCTTCAGATACGGTCACCGTCACGCAGGCAGTATCGATGAATTTCCTGAGATCCTGGCCGGGCGGAAAGGTTACCTGCAAGGCAGACATAGTTAAAGACGGCAGATCTATCTGCCTTTATGAAGTAAGGTGTTTTGATATTAATGGCAAGGAACTTGCACTCGTTGTTATCAACGGCTTCAAGACTGCCATAAGGAAATAACAGGAGGGCAATCCAATGATCTGGAATGAAGCAAAGGAGTGCATGTCGCGCGACGAGATTGAAGCTCTTTAGAGCGCAAGACTCGTTAAGGTAGTCAACCGCGTTTATCACAACGTCGAGTACTACCGCAAGAAGATGCAGGAAGTAGGCCTTGAGCCCGGAGACATTAAGGGTATAGAGGACCTTGACAAGCTCCCTTATACGACCTATGCAGACCTGAGAGATACATATCCCTTTGGCATGGCAGCCGTTCCCAGATCAGAGATGGTCCGTGTTCATGCTTCTTCCGGTACGACCGGAAAGCCGAAGGTCGCAGTCTATACAAGACGCGATATCGATATCTGGGCTGAGTGCGTTGCAAGATGCCTTTCAATGGCAGGTATCACAAGAGATGACATCATCCAGGTAGGCTACGGCTATGGTCTCTTCACAGGCGGTCTCGGTGCACATTACGGCGCAGAGTACTTAGGTGCACTTGTCCTTCCGATGTCCACAGGCAACACGCAGAAGCTCATCGACATGATGATCGACTGCGACGTAACATCCATTGCCTGCACACCTTCTTATCTCCTGCATGTTGCAGAGGATCTCGAGAAGGCAGGCCTCGTAGACAAGATCAAGCTCAAAAGCGCCATCTGCGGTGCTGAGCCCTGGACTGACGAGATGCGCGATCAGATGGAGGCAAGACTCCACATAAAGGCATACGATATCTACGGCCTTACAGAGATGATGGGCCCGGGCGTTGCCTGCGACTGTGAGCACCACAAGGGTCTGCATATCTGGGAAGATCACTTCCTGCCCGAGATCATCGATCCCGCTACGCTCAAGCAGCTCCCCAAGGGCTCTGACGGCGAACTTGTTATCACCAACCTCACCAAGGAAGGCATGCCTCTCATCCGTTACAGGACGAAGGACCTTACATCCATCGAATACGACAAGTGCGAGTGCGGACGTACGATGGCAAGGATCCAGCGTTTCAGAGGAAGATCCGACGACATGCTCATCATCAAGGGCGTCAACGTATTCCCGTCGCAGGTCGAGGCAGCTCTTCTTACCGTTGACGGCACCACGCCTCACTATATGCTGGTCGTTGACCGTGTCGGCAACAGCGATACTCTTGAAGTACAGGTAGAGGTCGCAGAGGATACGTTTACAGACGAGGTCAAGTCACTCGAGTCGCTCAGGAAGACCATCCACGACAAGCTCAGAATGGCGATCGGCCTCAACGCGAAAGTAACCCTCATGGAACCCAACGGACTCGAGCATTTCGACGGCAAGTCAAAGCACGTTATCGACAAGCGTAAGCTCTATCAGTAAGGAGGCAGCTACCATGTTAATCAAGCAGTTATCTATTTTCCTCGAGAACAAGGAAGGCAGACTCGACAAGGTCTTAAAGACACTTGCAGACGGCAATATCAACCTTCTGTCCGCAAGCCTTGCTGATACTTCGGAATTCGGCGTGCTCCGTCTTCTTGCAGACGATGCAGACAAGGCGAAATCAATCCTCAAGGAGGCAGGCTTTACTGCACGCATCGACAACGTCATCGCTGTCGTTGTTCCTGATGCAGTGGGAAGCTTTGCCAAGGTATGCGCCATGATCCACGAGGCAGGCATCAACATCAGCTATATCTATGGTCTGTCCATTGACGGTGAGGGCACACCCATTGCCATCAAGACAGACAACAATGACAAGGTAGTTGAACTACTGAACGCAGCAGGCGTTAAGATGATCTCACCTGAGGAATTAAAGTAATCCCGGATAACAAACCTAAAATAAGAGGCTGCTACGAAGCAGCCTCTTTTGTTTTACCTGTATGAGCCGTACTTGGCTTTCTTTGCCTGCTTTTCCTGATAGAGCTGACCGTCTGCGATCTCGAGTTCCGCGATTATCTCTATCTCCGGACTGCAGTTGAACTTGTGTATGCCGGTACTCATCTCGATGGGATAAGGCTTGCTTGCAGTATCGTTATGTTTCTTGGAGACATGCTCGATCCTTGCCTTGATGTCGTCTATATCACAGTCGGATCCTACGAGCGCCATGACAACGAATTCGTCACCGCCAAAACGTCCGACTATATCTGCACCGCGGAAACTTTCCCTGAGGATGGCTGCGATGGTCTTGAGCGCGAAGTCACCGTCGTCGTGGCCATATTTGTCGTTGATCATCTTGAGGTTGTCCATGTCTGCATAGCAGACGACTGCGACCTTGTCCTTATTTGCGGGATCGGTAAGGAGTTTCTCGACCTGTGCCAGGAAACCTCTGCGGTTATAAAGCCCTGTGAGTTCGTCCCTGTTGGCGATCTCGTCAAGCTTGTTGTTATCCCTGATGAATCTCTCGAGGGAGTTCTGCAGGTTCTGCTTGTCCTTGTTCTGTTTCTCGATCATGATGAGTGACTTGATCGTGACAGAAAGCTGGAAAGCGACCGTCGAGACATCTGACAGATAGTTCGCATCGAGTTCGTTGACGAGCATACCGTAAAGGTCTGCGCCGACGAAGAGAGGGAAGACTACCATTGTCCTTCTGTAATCAGTCTCGGTGAAATCATTCGTGAATACCTGCTCCGTTCTCCAGAGCTGTTGCTCGTCGCTCATGGCACGGATGCCGTTTGAATCTGACATTGCCTTGAGGAGAATGGATTTGGGGCACTTCAATTCCTTGCCGCCCTTATTGTGGATGCTCCTCTGGAACAGATACAGCATAGACTTCTTGAAGCCTACAGAGTAGAGACCTCCAAGAAGCTGCTCGTAAGGAATATCATCGTCAGAACTCATCAGGAAGATGTCGCCTGTCTGCTGGTTTACCATTCGTGACAGACGGGCTCTCTCGTTGTTCTTGTCGCTGGTCCTGGAAAGGCCGGAATAAGCAATGAGACGGTAGAAGTCAGAGAACACCTCGTTCATTATCGTGTCGTCCAGATCATTGTCGATCAATACCGCAGCCTCAAACTGCATAGTCTGCAGGACATTGAAGACCTTCTCGGGTGTCGTATACACGAGAAGGTCTGTCTGGAGGATATGCGCGAAAGCCTTGTCGATATTCTCGACCTCAGCCTGGATATTATCTGAATTGACGAAAGTAATATAAGCTTCACAGAACTCTTCGACGGCCTTCTTGATCTCGCTCAGATGCTCGTCATCTGAATAAAGGCCGAAGAGATATTCAAGGATCGAACTTACGAAAGTGGTGTCTCCGCTCTCGGCGCAGGAGATCTGAAGGCGTTTGCCCATCTCTTCGACGTCGAGTCCGTCGCATCCGCATGAACTTCTCTGGATGAGGTGTGTGGCAACAGTCATATCAGACAGCGCCTGTCCGTTTATGTAGTTCTCAGCGTTGAGCACGGCCTTGTAGGTGAGAGCCTCTGAACTTGCCTCGACAGTTGTAAGCGGCGGTTTGAGCGAGACGGAGAACACGTCATCGTCAAAGCCTGCGATGAATATATCCTTACCGGGCAGAAGACCTCTCTCGTAGATTGCTTCGTAGCCGCCGATAGCCATGTTGTCGTTCGCGAAAACGATCGCATCCGGCTTCTCGTTCCTGTCCAGGAGCTCCTTGACCACTTCGGTGCTGTTTACCGTGAAGTCGCCATATACGATAAGATCCTCATCAACGGGGATGTCGTATTCAGCAAGGACTTTCTTATAGACATCGAGTCTTTCTCTTGCATCCCTGTTGGTAACGGGACCTGAGACAAAACCTATCTTTCTCGCGCCGTGCTTATCTATAAGATGTCTGATAGCCTGGCTGAAGCCTGACTCGTTGTCGAAAGTAACGGAGTGATAACCCTCGACACTCGAGAAGAGGCATACTTTGGGAACATCGGGAAGAGATTTGAGGAATGCCTTCTGAGTCTCGATATCAGCTCTTGAGCAGATCGTGCCCTGAAGGATATAGATGATGTCCACATTGCGCTCCGAGGGGAGGCTGAAGACAGAATTATACTGGTATTCGAACTTCTTGTCGGCATACTTGCTGTCAGGCTTGCCGATATAGTGACCGGGGAAGATGAAGAGGTTGGCATCCAGGATCTTGGCGGCGAGTTCCGCGCCTTTACAGGCCTGGTTTGAGAAATAGTTTTCAAGATCGTCAACGAGGAAACCAATATTAAGCCGTCTCTTCATCTGCATGCACCTCACAAGATTTCTTTATATATAATAACACACGCGTAATCATATTTTGACGAGAGGGGCGCATGATGATATTATTCTTTGCGGACTATATTTTAATTATAGGGTTGGAGGATACGAGATGCCGGTAATCGATTTATTGAGACGCAATGCCGCAGAGCACGGCGATGAAGTAGCTCTCATCGAGCTTAACCCCACTATGGAAGATACAAGGAAGATCTCCTTCAAGGAGTATGACCTTGTACAGCAGACTTCTGCAAGGCCGTACCGCAGACAGATCACCTGGCAGATATTCGATGAGAAGTCCAACCGCGTGGCAAACATGCTCCTCGACAGAGGCATCACGAAGGGCGACAGGGTTGCCATCCTGATGTTCAACTGCCTCGAGTGGCTCCCGATCTATTTCGGTATTCTCAAGACAGGCGCCATTGCAGTTCCTTTCAACTTCCGTTATACGGCAAACGAGATCTCTTACTGCGCAGACCTGGCTGATGTATCAGTACTTATTTTCGGCGAGGAGTTCGTAGACAGGCTTACCATCAACGCAGACGATCTTGCCAGGAACAGACTGCTCATCTATGTAGGCGAGGGACAGGCTCCCGAGTTCGCAGAGAGCTACTGGCACATGGTTGCGGATTATTCGAGCCAGGATCCGATGATCCCTCTTACGAATGAAGATCTTGCAGCCATCTATTTCTCTTCCGGTACGACAGGCTTCCCGAAGGCGATCCTTCATCCGCACCTTTCTCTCTACCAGGCAGCAGAGATGGAGGCCGTACATCACGAGACAACAAAGGACGACTGCTTCCTGTGCATTCCTCCTCTGTATCATACAGGCGCGAAATTCCACTGGATGGGATCTCTTTGGACATGCAGCAAGGCAGTCCTTCTCAAGGGCACAAAACCTGAGATGATCCTCAATGCAGTTTCCCAGGAGCACTGCTCCATCGTTTGGCTCCTGGTACCGTGGGCACAGGATATCCTCGATGCTCTGGACAGAGGCGACATCAAGCTCGAAGATTACCAGCTCGATCAGTGGAGACTCATGCACATCGGCGCACAGCCCGTACCTCCGTCGCTGATCCGTCACTGGAAGGAATATTTTCCCAAGCATCAGTACGATACAAACTACGGCCTTTCCGAGTCCACCGGCCCCGGCTGCGTACACTTAGGTCTCGAGAACACACACAAGGTCGGCGCCATCGGCGTTCCCGGTTACCGCTGGGAGTGCAAGATCGTCGATGACAACGGCGAGATCGTAAAGAAGGGCGAAGTCGGCGAGCTCTGCGTTAAAGGCCCCGGCGTCATGCTCGAATACTACAAGAACCCGAAGGCTACTGCCGAGACTATCAGAGACGGCTGGCTCTTCACAGGCGATATGGCTATGCAGGACGAGGACGGATTCTACTTCCTCGTAGACCGTAAGAAGGATCTCATCGTATCCGGCGGTGAGAACATCTATCCCGTCGAGATCGAGAACTTCCTGCAGGAGTATCCGAAGGTAAAGGACGTTGCCGTCATCGGACTTCCCGACAAGCGCTTAGGTGAGATCACCGGCGCTATCGTAGAGGTACAGCCCGGCAGCGACTGCACGGTCGAGGAACTCGAGAAGTTCTGCAACCAGCTTCCCAGATACAAGCGTCCGAAGAAGATCATCCTCGCAGATGTTCCGAGAAACGCTACGGGTAAGATCGAGAAGCCGGCTCTCCGTAAGAAGTACGGTGCCGAGAGACTCGTCGAGCAGGAGAACCGCTCATAAATAAGTATTCAACCTGTCCCTGATGAATATCGTCCGGGGCAGGTTTTATAATTCAAAAACGAAGGGTGTAAACAAGTATGGTTTTGAAAATCGTTTTTCTGGTCATCTTCTTTGCGGTCATGATCGGAATCGGTGTAATGACACGTAAGAAGGCCAACAGCGTCGAGGGGTTCGTTCTTGGCGGCCGTAAGGCAGGCCCGTGGCTCACGGCTTTCGGTTACGGCACATCGTATTTCTCTGCGGTCGTATTCATCGGTTATGCAGGACAGTTCGGTTATAAGTACGGTGTCTCATCCACATGGGTAGGTATCGGCAACGCGGTTATCGGTTCGCTCCTTGCGTGGATCGTTCTGGGCCGCCGCACAAGAGTCATGACAAAGCATCTCGACTCGAAGACGATGCCGGACTTCTTCGGCAAGAGATTCGACAGCCAGGCTCTCAGAGTCACAGCTGCGCTTATCTCATTCATCTTCCTTATCCCTTATACATCTTCTGTCTATAATGGTCTGTCCAGACTGTTCAACATGGCATTCAACATCGACTATAAGATCTGCATCATCGTAATGGCTGCACTCACATGCGTCTATGTCATCCTCGGCGGATACATGGCAACCGTGGTAAACGATTTCGTGCAGGGCATCATCATGCTCTTCGGTATCGTCGCAGTCATCGCTACCGTTCTTAACAACAACGGAGGCTTCATGCAGGCCCTCACGACGCTCTCCCAGCAGGAGTCCGATCTTGAGGTGTCCGCAGGAATGCAGGGCGCGTTCGTATCGTTCTTCGGTCCCGATCCGCTGAACCTACTGGGCGTTGTCATCCTGACATCTCTCGGTACATGGGGACTTCCGCAGATGGTCGGTAAGTTCTATGCCATCAAGGACGAGAAGTCCATCAAGGCAGGAACGGTCATCTCCACGGCATTTGCTGCTGTCGTAGCAGGCGGATGCTACTTCCTCGGAGGTTTCGCAAGACTTTATGAAGGCAACCCCGCCATCTACAAGGAAGACGGAGGCGTTATGTACGACGCGATCGTTCCCACGATGCTCTCGGGCCTTCCTGATGTCCTTATCGGCATAGTCATCGTGCTCGTTCTCTCAGCTTCGATGTCCACGCTCTCATCACTCGTACTCACATCGAGCTCGACGGTCACGCTCGACCTCATCGCTCTTATCGGCAACAAGAAGAACGAGGACAAGAAGAAGGTCGACAAGAGAAATCTCATTACAATGAGACTTTTACTCGTATTCTTCATCGTAGTATCCGTCGCACTCTCACTTAACCCGCCGACGTTCATCGCTCAGCTCATGGGTTACTCATGGGGCGCTCTCGCAGGTTCATTCCTCGCACCGTTCCTCTGGGGTCTGTATTGGAAGAAGACAACGAAACTCTCCGTATGGGCATGCTTCATCGCAGGCGTCGGCCTTACGGTATCCAACATGGTCTTCCAGTATGTCTCATCCCCGATCAACATGGGTGCGATCACGATGCTCGCAGGTCTTGTCATCGTTCCGCTCGTAAGCCTTATCACACCCAAGCTCGGTGCGGACAAGGTAGAGGAGATCTTCGATTGCTACAACGAGAAGGTTACGATCGAGAAGAGATACAGCCTCGAGGAGAACGAAGGAGAGGCATAAGCACTCACGAAATGTATCAACACGCAGCGCCGTCCGTATCCCGGGCGGCGTTTTTATTTGCCTGTTGACAGAAGGGCGGGGAAGGTATAACATATGAACAAATAAACATATGAGCAATTATTCATATGACGAAAGGAGCACGAAAATGGCACACGACCACAGCGACGTTCTCAAGCACGTAAAGAAGGGCCTTCCCAAGGATGAACTGCTTCAGGACTTAGGTGACCTGTTCAAGATCTTCGGCGATACAACGAGGATAAAGATAATGTATGCGCTTTATGAAGACGAGATGTGCGTCTGCGCTATCTCCGAGCTTCTCGGCATGACCCAGTCTGCGATCTCTCACCAGCTCAAGACTCTGAAGGATGCAAAACTTGTTGCGAGCAGAAGAGAAGGTAAGACGATCTATTACAGCCTGGCTGATGACCACGTCAAATCGATAATCGAGCTCGGATATGAACACATTACAGAGTAAGGAGAACCCCTATGAAAAAGACATTTGAGTTAGAAGACCTCGACTGCGCAAACTGCGCGATGAAGATGCAGGAAGCCGTTAAGAAGCTCCCCGGTGTAATCGACTGTGAAGTCAACTTCATGACACAGAAGATGAAGCTCGAAGCAGAAGACGATGTTTTTGATGGCGTTCTTAAGGCTGCAGTCAAAGAGATCGCAAAGGTAGAACCTGACTGCACTGTAGTACTTTGATATGAAGACAAAACTCACCCGTAAACAGAAAAAACTATTGAAGAGGATCGTTATAGCAGCGGTCCTTTTCGCGGCGATGATGATCGCGGATCATGTTATTGAGATCCCGTGGTTCATCTCACTTCCCATGTTTGCAGTGCCATACCTGATCTGCGGATATGACGTGCTCCTCGCGGCATTCAAGAATATCGCGCACGGTCAGGTCTTCGACGAGCGCTTCCTGATGATGGTGGCGACGCTCGGCGCTTTCGGTGCGGGCGAGTACCCGGAGGCGGCAGCCGTAATGCTCTTCTATCAGACGGGCGAGCTGTTCCAGGGAATAGCGGTCGGAAGATCGCGCAAGTCTATCGCAAGCCTGATGGACATCAGGCCTGACTATGCGGTCGTTATAAGGGCCGGAAAAGAAGAAAAGGTATCGCCCGATGAGGTCGCTCTGGGCGAGACGATACTTGTTAAGCCGGGCGAGAAGATCCCTCTGGACGGCGTTGTCCTCGAGGGCACAAGCTCGGTCAACACTGCGGCTCTGACGGGCGAATCGGCACCTGTGGATGTATCCGTAAGCGAGACAGTCATATCGGGCACGCTGAATCTCACGGGCGTAATCAAGGTGAGGACAACGAGTACATTCGGCGAGAGCACCGTCTCGAAGATCCTTGAACTTGTTGAGAACTCGTCTTCGAAGAAGGCAAGGGTAGAGAATTTCATTACCAAGTTCGCAAGATGGTACACGCCCTGTGTCGTTGTCGCAGCCGTGCTTTTGGCAGTGGTTCCTCCGGTCGTCCTCGGCATCGGAAGCTGGGACGTCTGGAAGGAATGGCTTACAAGAGCCTGCGTGTTCCTTGTCGTATCTTGTCCCTGCGCACTTGTGGTATCTGTTCCGCTGTCGTTCTTCGGCGGTATCGGCGGCGCGTCCAGGGATGGTATCCTCATAAAGGGTGCCAACTACATGGAGCAGATGGCCAAGGTAGATACGGTCGTTTTCGATAAGACGGGAACGCTTACAAGGGGCGTGTTCAAGATCGACGACATCCATCCCAACCTCATCGAGAAGGACGAGCTGCTGGATATCGCGGCAGCGGCAGAGAGCATGTCCTCGCATCCCGTCGCACAGTCTATTGTCCGTGCTCATGAAGACCATATCGACAAGAGCAGGATAGGCAAGGTCGAAGAGATAGCAGGCAAGGGCGTAAGGGCAGAAGTGGACGGTATCGGATACTATGTCGGCAACGGCGCTCTGATGGATATGTGCAGGGCAGACTGGCATGACTGCCACCTTACGGGCAACATAATCCACATCGCAAGGCAGACGGAAAGCGGCATCGACTATCTCGGCCACATCATAATCAACGATGAGATCAAGGAAGATTCGGAAGCGGCAATGTCTGACCTCAAGAAGCTCGGCGTTAAGCGTCTCGTAATGCTGACGGGCGACAAGAAGAACGTCGCAGAGAGCGTCGCGGGCAAGCTCGGCCTGACGGATGTGTTCGCAGAACTCCTTCCTGCGGATAAGGTCTCGAAGGTTGAAGGACTCCTGGAAGGAGCCGGAAAGCTTGCTTTCGTAGGCGACGGTATTAACGATGCTCCCGTTCTCATGAGGGCTGACGTCGGCATAGCGATGGGCGCAATGGGCTCTGATGCCGCCATAGAATCTGCGGATATCGTTCTTATGGATGATAAGCCGTCGAAGATCGCGGACGCCATTCGCATCTCGAGAAAAACGATGCGCATAGTAAAGGAGAACGTCGTTTTCGCGCTAGGCGTAAAGGCTCTTATCCTTGTGCTCGGAGCTCTCGGAATCGCGAACATGTGGTTTGCAGTTTTCGGTGACGTAGGGGTGCTGATCATAGCTATCCTGAACGCCGTCAGGACCATGCGTATCAAAAAATAATGTAACAAGCCTGAAACCTAAGGATTACCTCATAAATGTTACAATTATCGTAGCCTATTATGGCAAAATACTTGTAAATTAATGGGGGACACTATGGATTTTACGTATTCTAACGACGGTTTTCTGCCATATGATTCCTTTGACTATATCTACAGTGAGCGTGAACTTCCGGAGTTCGGCAAGGTAGCATCACCTTATATGAAGCCTCTTTCGACATGGAGGTTCTTCCTTGCGAGAGGCATAACGGAGATCCCGTTCGGAGTCGAGAAGAAATCATTTGATGACAGCGACTGGGCACTGATCAACACACCTTCGACCTGGCAGACGGAAGGTTACGGCCTGCCGCAGAATCTCATCTATGACTATCCCCAGCGTCTCAAGGACGAGGATGACAAGAGAGAACTCACGATAGGTGACAGATACATCCTGCAGTCCAACACCGCTGATGACGATGAGGTCGGTATCTACAGGAGCACGGTCATCTTCACCAAAGATGATCTCGAGCGCGCGATATACTTAGAGACTTCGGGTATCTGCGGAAGTTTCAAGATCTATGTCAATGACAGGCTCGCAGCTGATTCACACGCCATCTACACTCGCAAGAAGCTCCTCATCTCGGAGTTCGTTACAGAAGGCATCAATCTTATCGTCATAGTCGTCAACCGTTATGACAGAGACGATTCCGGCCACGTCATCCTCGATTCGATGAACTACGGTTTCTCCGGAATCTTCAGACCTATCATGATCGTCATGGATTCTCTCCTTGAGCTGTCCAACGTTCACATCAGGCTCGAATACGTGCCTGAAGCTTATATCAATGAAGTCGCAAAGCTCGGCGGACTTGCCGAGGCAGGCAAGGTCGCAAGAGTTCCTCACGGCAACTTCATGATCAGGGTGGACTTCCAGCTCAAGAACCACACCAACTTCATGATCCCTTACTCGGTAAGGATCTCCGTGCTCGAGGCACGTGCCGAATACGATCCGTATAAGCTTCCTTTCGTTGCCATCAAGGACCAGGGCAAGCCTGTCGTAGGCGTTGTCGATGCGATGAAGGAGACCAGGGCACAGACTGATTTCGTTGCGCTTGACGTCGCACAGTGGTCTGACTGCACGCCTGTTCAGTACGACATGGTCTTCGAGGTTATGAACGCCGAGAACAAGGTCGTATGCGCAAAGAAGAAGAGATTCGGCTTCAGGACTACTGAGGTCGTTCACGATAAGCTCAACATCAACGACAGACGCGTAACGCTCCAGCTTACGCATTACTATGAATTCGATCCGGTAGACGGTATTGCTGTCCCTCAGGACAGGATCAGACAGGACATCATCATGATGAAGCGTGTCGGCATCAACGGCGTCATCGCTGACGGTTTCCCGCTTTCCGATGATTTCCTCAACCTCTGCGACCAGTACGGTATGTATGTCGTTGCAACATCTTACCCCGGCATCATGCGCGACTATGTCGAAAGTACAATGAACCATCCTTCCGTAGTCATGTGGGGTATCCAGAACTATAACTTCGATCCTGACCGTGCTTCCGGCGCGAAACACGGCTGCATGCTCATAGACGACACAAGGCCCTGGTACTGCGAGGCGGAAGGTCATCTCGTGGCAAGGAGCCGCAACTCCAAGACCATCGATGCCGCATCCGACATGAAGCCGCTTCCGGGTGAAGCAGGCGCCATCTATGGTCCCTGGGTCGATCTGTGCCTTGACAGGAACAACATCTTCAAGAAGAACAAGACCGGGAAGAACCTTTTCGAGACGATCCCGGGCCGTACCAAGTTTACGGATGACGATACGAATTATAAGTGGATCCACCACGCTGACCTTGTAGGAGGAAAGCAGAAGGAGAACTCCTGTATCGGTCAGGGAATCGTCGACAGCGACAGAAACCCGCACCCCGTATACCTTGATATCAAGAAGCAGTGCCAGAGCATCAGCATCTTTGCCAATGCAGGCGATCCGACAAATCTCACTATGCGTAACACAAATCCGTTCGCATATACGGAAGAACTCGACATCGAGTGGAAGATCCTCATGGGCGGTCAGACGATCGTATCAGGCAGAGGTTCCATAGGTGAGATCGAACCGTTCGGTTCCAGAACACTCAGATTCCCGTTCGAACCTGAGATGTTCCTTACTCCCGGATGGGCCGGCGATAAGCCGGAGTTCGTCGAGATGTATGCCAAGGGCCTGTCACACGAGCTCGTATTCGACATCACGCTCAAGCTCCACAAGGGCACTTACTATGCACGCGCAGGCTACGAGGTCGCATTCTTCCAGGAGATCCTCGCTGAAGAGATAGCAACTCCCGCAGGTTCTTCGCCCAAGATGAACAAGGGCTTAGGCCAGGGCGCGACCGTTACCGCTCCGCAGCTCGGTGCAGGTTCGGGCATGTCCGTACCTGACGATAATCTTGCTTTGAAGACAGCGGGTTCCGATGAGCAGACTGAGCTCATGGAAGAACTCCCCGAAGGCGAGATCATCGGTGCGAATATAGTTAACGAAGAGGGCCTTGTTGAAGAGCCCATCATCAATGCAATGCCCGAATCCGTTGAATCGATCACGGAGGAGATCATCACGGAGGTCATCAACAGGGCTTCCATCTCCACGGGATCCGAAGGAATCTGCCTCGGCAACAACGACAGGAAGATCGGATTCTCCAGGGAACAGGGCGGATGCTCGAGACTTGAGATCGACGGATTCAACTTCATCAAGGGTTCGTTCCTGCCGAGCTTCTACAGATGTCCTTCCAACATCGACAGAATGGACAAGAGCTTCGTCCTCGCGAAAACGATCTTCTCGCCCGAGACGGACTACGAGCATATCCAGGAGACACTCCAGTACAAGAGCTGCAACTATGGGCTAAAGGACGGAGTCTTCAGCATGGTATCGAGCTACAAGTCATTTGCCATGAAGGGCGACGTCATCATGTACTATGAGATCCCTTCAGCTGATACGCTCAGGGTCACACTGCACTTCACGCCCAAGTACGACATGGTCAGGTACGGAATCAGATTCAGGATCGTAAAGGGAGATGTCCTTTGTTCCTGGTACGGAAGAGGCCCGGGAGAGTCTTACGTCGACCGTAAGAATGCCGCAAGACTCGGCGTATTCGCCGCAGGTGCTGACAAGATCTACCATCCGTATGCAAGACCTGCCGAGAATAGTTCTCATACAGATACGCAGGTCGTTAAGATCACGAATGCGATCGGCGACGGAATCACGATAAGAAGACTCGGCCCCAACCCGAGATTCGACTTTACGGTACTGCCTTATACTCCTGAGCAGATGAATGAGTATCTGCACGAAGAGCAGCTCATGAATAACGACTTCTGTGAGTTTATGTGCGACTTCTGTTCAAAGGAGATCGAGAGGACGAGGGACAACAGGTCAGCTCAGCCCGTAAAGAAGGGCGTCACCTACAAGGAGACGTTCGAGTTCAAGCTTGAATCACATGCCTGATATCATTCTTCGGGTCTGTAGATAGTAGCTCTGCCGTCTCCGGAGATACCGTTGATATAATCGCTTACACTGCCGGGCTTAGTCCCGGCATATCCTTCTTCATACATATACATGCGCGAGTCGATCATATCGATATTGTGAAGTACCATGGCTTCGGGGATGGCGGGAAGAGTGATCGCGCCCCATTCCAGCGTGCCGTGGTGAGATGCGATGAGATGCTTGAGGAGACGGACGTCTTCTCTGTCATATGTCTCTTTGCCTGCAGCCGCATCGGCTTCTGCGACAGCCTTGTCTATCATCTCGATCCCGATGAGGGCATGGCCGAAAAGCCTTCCGTCAGGCGTATAGTTAGCGGAACCGAGATCGGATGTGCTGAGTTCTCTTATCTTACCGATATCATGCAGACAAGTGCCGCAGATGAGAAGTTCACGGTTAAGGGTGGTATAGACATTGCAGATGCTGTCTGCCGCCTTGACCATCCTGTATGTGTGGTAGAGGAGACCGCCCATGAGGTTGTGGTGCATGGTCTTTGCGGCGGAAGAAGAACAGAATGCCTTTGAGTTCTTCTCGATTATCTTAACGGTGAGTGCAGTAAGGCTGTAATCGTCTTCCGGAATATAGAACGTCTCTTTGTCATAAGTTCTTCCCGAAGAATCGAGGACTATGCCCATCATCTCCATCAGCATCTTTTTCCTGGGAACGGGCGGCATCTTGATAAGGGAAGCCTTGTCAGAATCGCTTAAGGAAGCTGCCGAGATGGAATCAACGGTGTAATTCTTCTGGTTCTGGTATTCGGTGCACTTGAGCCTGACATCTACGGCCGTCTCTTCTGCGATGCCCTGGATCTGGAGGGACTCTTTTGTGTTGCTGTTGAACAGATTTGCATCCTGCTGGATCTTGCCGTCACTCAGGGTGAGGCGGCAGTAGGGATCGCCCTTCTTGGTGGTGCGCTCCTCGATCCTGATGACGAGAAGAGTCATATCATAAGTGTTGCCGATATCGGTATCTTCAAATTTGACGTTATACATATTAATCTCCCATATACTTTTGATGTAATCCTATCACAACATCTGTCCCATTTACGAGACAATTTTGTAGTGTTTGTTATGACCGCCTGCCTGATTGATAGACTATAATTTTCAAAACGGAGGGACAGGATAATGCGCTACAGTGCTGTTTTATTTGATCTTGACGGCACGCTGCTCGATACGATTGACGATCTTGCGGCAGCGCTGAATGCTGCGCGCCGGATGAACGGCCTTCCTCCGCAGGATCTTGCTCTTGTTAAGAGTTTTATCGGCAACGGAAAGAAGAAACTCATCGCAAGATCTTTGAGCGATGATCCGGGTACATATGATGAGGCTTTTGCCGAGAAACTGATGTCTGACAACATTCAGTACTACAACAGCCACTGCATGGTGCAGACAAAGCCTTACGACGGTATCGTGGATCTTATAATGCGTCTTAAGTCTGACGGACTTAAGATCTGTTGTATCACCAATAAGGACGATGAACCGGCAAAAGGATTGATAAACCATTTCTTTCCTGATATGTTCGACTACGTAGCGGGATCTATGCCGGGAGTAGCGGTCAAACCTGATACCGAACCCGTAGACCGATGTCTTAACAAACTCGGTATCACACCCGACAGATGTGTGTATATCGGTGATTCCGATGTCGATATCAAGACGGCAGAGAACGCGGGAATGGATTCTGTCAGTGTCTGTTGGGGTTATAAGACCCGCGAATTCCTTGAGCAGGCAGGCGCCATGCGCATTTGCTCAAGACCATTAGACCTAAGGAGATACATAATATGAGCGATATAAATGAAAAGAAAAACGGCAACCTCAAGAAGATTGCGATAGGCGGCATTTTTGCTGCATTTGTGTTTATCGGAACGGAGCTTCACATCCCGACTGCGATCGGATTCATCAATCTCGGTGATGCGGTAATCTTACTTGCCGCATATCTGATAGGGCCTGCAGCCATTTTGCCTGCTGCCATCGGTTCGGCACTGGGCGACCTTCTTGCAGGATATCCGATGTACATAATCCCGACTTTTGTTATCAAAGGGCTCATGGCTCTTGCTGCTGCCCTGGTATTTGGCAAGCATGCCGGCAAGAAGACGCCTTTCATCAAGAGACTGACTGCGGGACTTGCAGCTGAAGCCATCATGATCGCAGGTTACTTCGTGTTTGAAGTATTCCTTTACGATGTGGTCGCCGCATCGGGTTCGATCTTCTTCAACCTGGTACAGGCTGCCGCTGCCCTGATAGTCGCGATACCTCTTACATACGTGCTCAAGATAAAGCTGTAAAATTGCTTTTTATCAGATTATTAGTATCATTAAAGCGAAAATAATCTGATATGAGGTGGCTTCATGAGTGTAAGTTTGAAGGTAGGCAAGAAGGATCTGCCGAGACTAATAATTTCTTTGTTATTCTGTGCGGCAGGAATAATCCTTTCCGTACTTCAGGGTTTCTATGATTCTATTTTCTGGTATGCGGGATTGTTCCTTCTGACGGTTCCCACCGTTACGGTCAATTCTTCGGATTCCAAGCTGGTCAGAGTTATCCCCGAGATCATATATCCGCTGTTCACGGCTTACTTTACGATATTCTTCATGCAGATGATCAATCTTGCAAACCACAAGAATATCGATGGTGAGAGATGGCTGTATCACATCATGTACCACTATGAATTCACCAGGATGTTCAGGGAGATACCCATTATCATCTTCGTATACTTCCTGCTCCGCATGTTCATGGTACCCAGAAGGTTTGCGGCTTGTTTCGCACCGTTGCCGTTCCTGATACTCGGTCTTGCCGATTACTATGTATTCGAGTTCCGCGGACATGAGATTCTTTTCAGCGATTTCATGAGCGCACAGACTGCAGCAAATGTCGCTGGCAACTATAACTTCGATCTTTTATACCCTGTTGTATTCCTTGCAATGCCTTATGCGCTCTTCATGATGGTCTGCCTGAGGCTTAAGGGTGATAAGCCGGCTACTCCGGCATGGCTCAGGGTTATAATCTTCGGTGTTGTAACTGCTGCCGCACTCGCGGGATTTGTTCTGTCGCTGCTCGACTGGGCTGTCGAGAACAGACCTCAGGACTGGGCAGACAAGGGTTCGAGGTTCAACGGTTTCCTCTTGAACTTCTCTTTGTCCGTTAAGACATTGTTCGTTGAACCGCCGGAAGGCTATTCGACGGCTGCTCTTGATGAACTCATTGCAACAGAGGGTATCGATATCAGCTATAAGGGTAATGCCGACGAGGCATCGAACGTCATCGTCATCATGAACGAATCGTTCATGGACCCCAGGAGCTACCTGTATACATACAGCTTTTTCCAGGATCCCACGCCGTATTTCAACTCGCTCTCAAGTGATCCGAATGCGGTAATGGGTCTTGCGGCATCATCAGTATACGGCGGCAACACGCCTAACTCCGAGTTCGAGTTCCTTACGGGAATCACGATCGGATACATGCCGAACGGTGCCGTTCCTTACATGCAGTATGTTAAAGATCCACAGTATTCGCTTGCCTGGGCAATGAAGGAGATGGGTTACTATACGATCGCAATGCATCCTTATTATTCAAGCGGCTGGAACAGGACCAACGTCTATCCGAACTTCGGTTTCGACAAGATGATGTTCATGGATGACTTCACATATGAGCAGTCCGATCTCCAGAGAGACGAATACATGACCGATGCACAGGCATACGAAAATCTCATCGAACAGATCGAGCAGGCACCTGAAGACCAGAAGGTATTTGCGTTCCTCATTACTGTTCAGAACCACGCAGGATATACGGAGAACCTGACTAACTTCGTTCCGACGGATTATTTCGCACCCGGTACGGCAAACGGCAACGAGCTTGCGCTGAACGTATACCTTACATGCCTTAAGCAGAGTGACGATGCACTCAAGGATCTCCTTGAATACCTGTCCGAGCAGGACGAGAAATATACCGTCATGATGTTCGGCGACCACCAGCCGCAGTTCATGTCCGTGTTCCCGAATAATTTCGCGCCCGGCGTATATACGAGCTGGACGATACCGTACATGATCTGGACCAACTACGATATGGATCCCGAGATCAAGGCGCAGTATGAGAACGATACCGTAGGCATCACGAGCATCAACTATCTTGCCATCGATACTCTGAAGGCTGCGGGCATCGAACTTCCCGGATACTTCCAGCTTCTTGAGAAGATGAGGGAAGAACTGCCCTGCATCAATTCCGCAGGTTACTATTCGAACAGCTTAGGAAGCTTCGGAGTGTACGGCGATCCTACTGATGCGGAAACACAGAAGGTGCTGGATCTGTTCCAATACATCCAGTACAACCTGATGTTCGATAAAGACTCCGGCGAATTCAAGAATTCACTTATGACTGTAGTGGGGAACTGATATGGCTAATTATGACGTAATCATCATCGGGGCAGGCCCCGGAGGAATATTCTCGGCTTATGAGCTTACAAAGAAAGCGCCCGGTCTCAAGGTTGCCGTTTTCGAAGCGGGACAGCCGCTCGAGAAACGCAAGTGCCCCATTGACGGCAAGAAGGTAAAGTCGTGCATCAAGTGTGAGACATGCGCGATCATGAGAGGCTTTGGCGGCGCCGGAGCATTCTCTGACGGCAAGTACAACATCACCAATGATTTCGGCGGCACTCTTTATGAGCACATCGGCAAGGAGAAGGCCCTCGAGATAATGCACTACGTCGACGAGATCAATCTTGCCAACGGCGGTGAGGGTACCAAGCTCTATTCGACAAACGGTACTGCATTCAAGAAGATCTGCCTGGAGAACAAGCTCCATCTGCTCGATGCTTCGGTAAGACATCTCGGTACCGACAAGAACTACGAAGTATTGGGCAACATCTTTGCCTATCTGAAGGATAAGGTCGATTTCTTCTTCAACACGCCGGTAGGTGACATGAAGGTCAACGAAGACGGCACATATACGGTTGAAGCAGGGGACAAGGAATACTCCGCTCCCAAGTGCATCGTATCCGTCGGAAGATCGGGAAGCAAATGGATCCAGAAGGTCTGCGGAGAACTGGGCATCGAGACGTTCTCCAACCGCGTCGACATCGGCGTCAGGGTAGAGCTTCCCGCGGTTGTCTTCTCGCACCTTACATCCGAACTCTACGAGAGTAAGATCGTGTACAGGACAGAGAAGTTCGAGGACCGTGTGCGTACGTTCTGCATGAACCCTTACGGTTATGTCGTAAACGAGAACACCAATGGCATCGTTACCGTTAACGGCCACAGTTTCGATTCACCGGAACTGCAGTCCGAGAACACCAACTTCGCGCTCCTCGTCGCGAAACACTTCTCTGAACCCTTCAAGGATTCCAACGGCTACGGCGAGTCCATCGCCAGACTGTCCAACATGCTCGGAGGCGGCGTTATCGTGCAGAGGTTCGGAGATCTCATGAGAGGAAGAAGATCCAACGAATCAAGGATCATGGAGTCGACGGTAAGACCCACTCTGCAGGCAACGCCCGGCGATCTGTCGCTCGTTCTGCCGAAGAGAATATTGGACGGCATCATCGAGATGATCTATGCACTCGATAAGATCGCTCCCGGTACGGCCAATGACGATACTCTTCTTTACGGCGTTGAAGTAAAGTTCTACAACATGGAAGTTGCAATAGACGATAATCTCGAGACGAAGTATCCGGGACTCTATGTGATAGGTGACGGTTCAGGCGTTACGCACTCTCTGTCTCATGCTTCTGCTTCGGGTGTTTACGTCGCACGAAAGATAGCAGGAGTACAAGAATAAGACCTGCTGCCGTAACGGCAGTTACCGCAAGACCGCCTTCCGAACCGAAGGTGCCGCCTGTGATTATATCCATTGATGACTTACCGTAGACAGTCCTCAGTATTGAGGATGCCGTTTCGGTGCCTGATACCTGCAGTCCGATGATGTTGCCCTGAGTAAGATTCCACATCGTGTGGATGGCGCTCGTCATCCAGATGTTGCCTGTCTTAAGATATATCAGTGCAAACAGCAGCGCGATAAGGAACAGGTTGACAGCCGCGAGCGGAGTGAATCCTATATTGGCGGAATGGAAAGCAGAGAAGAGGAAAGAAGACAGTATCACTGCTATGGTCGTGTTGGTCTTGTCTTTGAGCCTCGGTATCATGAAACCTCTGAACATTATCTCTTCAGTCATTCCCTGAGGCAGCCACATAAGAAGGTTGACGATGAAAGTGACCGTGATGCCTGAGTCCATGCCGAAGGTGATACTGCTTACCTGACCTGTGATGACAAGGATAAGAAGGACGGATCCCATCATGAGAAGTCCCAGTATGAGACCGATCATATAAGATCTTACGGCATAGCCGCGCTTCTCGAGCGGGAGTCCCATCTTGCCAAAACATGATGTAAGCGGTCTTATCTTCTCGCGGTTATAGATGCGCAGGAGATAAGTGAGGATCATGAGGATATATCCCGGGAACATGAGCGCGAGGAATAAAGGATCGCTCAGGAATATGCCGAAGACTTCGAAGGTCGTGGCGATGATGTCTTCTACAGACGCGACATTTTGCAGGTCCATTATGTACTGCGTGTATTCCGGACGGCTCATGAAACTTACGACCGTAGGTATAACCGCGACCATCTGGAATACTGACAATACCGCAAGAGGGTAGAATATCTGATCTGCGAAGAAAGCAATGTAAGAAGTAACGCGGTCTGCCCGCTCCATGAACGATAACTTGTGCGCTCCGCTGCCTGTGTGAACTTCGCTCTTCTTTACGGATTCTACTGATACGGTGAATCGCTCTTTATGCAGAAGAGCAGCGGATACCGCTCCTATTCCTGCAGAAAGAGCACCTGATGACAGTACGCAAGATATAAGCGCAGGTATGTTTGTCTCGTTTGCAAGCGCGGTTCCTATGCCGTAGAAGTGTCCGTAGATCGGGAAATAGAAGAAGATCTCCGATACCTCACGGTAATTCTGTATGCACGTGACGCAGACTGCGACGAGCAGAAGGAAAATCGGCAGGAATGCAGTCTGTGCCGATATTACATTGTCGTTGATGACGGATGTCAGGATTACGATTGCTGATATCAGCAGCGCAAGGCTTATGACATAGATGAGGACCGCGATTATTCCCGGCGTTATGAAATGCCAGTTAGTCTGCGTCATAAGAACTATGATAAGTGCGGGTATGAGGGCTTTTATGGCAACTCCCGTGATGTTTCCGATAATGATCGAAGACCTCGGAAGAGGTGACATGATTATTTCCGTGAATGTGCCGTTCTCTTTTTGTCCCGCGATGACATTTGTTCCCGAACTCATGGCAGCGAAGAGGATGACAATGAATATGATGAGCGGCACGATGGTCTTGCCGATCGCAAAGAGGGCTGCTGCAAGACCGTAAGTGGCATTGGGATCAGGTATAGGATCATCTGATATCGCGAAATCTTTTACCTCTGCTGCGGTCACATTGTGTTTGTTTCTTAAGTAGTTCTGATAGTCCTCAAGATATTCGTTGATGAATTGCGATTTCATGTTGCCGTATTCAAGCGAATCAGGCCTGTAATAAGTAAGCAACTCGATCGAACTTATCTCGCCGCTTGCAAATCTCTCGTCGATCTTCTCGTCAAAGTCTTCGGGAAAGACGATCGTAAGATAGGCATCTTCCTTCTTCATCCAGTCCTGATAGGTGACAAAATCATATGCGGCATCGCTTTCTTTGTAGATGAATTCCGAATAACCGTAATTATCATATGTATATTCATAATGAAGGATGTTATAGAAGTTCTTGCCGAGATCCGTAAGTGAACCGTAAGTGTCTCTCTTTTTTTCTCTGTCATCCTCGGTCGATTCAATGTATTCGACAAAACTGTCGGGAGCATTTACGACTATTATGTTGAATACTTCATCGCTCCAGAGATGATAGGGGAAATACCACAATCCGTATGCGGCCAGTGCACAAAGAAGTACGAATATGAAAACCAGGCATGATATAAAAGCTCCGCCGGAAGCCTTTGCTCCTGAGCCTTTGGAAAAGTTAAAGAAACTTTTTATTATCGCCTTAGTTCCGCGTCTCATTATTCCTTATGGTTCTCCACATAGAGTTTGAAGAATGCTTCTTCGAAAGATGCAGTCTCTGTCATCTTGATGAGTTCATCAGTTGTTCCTTCGGCAACGATCTTTCCGTCCACGAGCACGCCTATCTTGTCGCACAGTTCCTGCGCAACGGAGAAGATGTGCGTCGACAGTATTATCGAGTGTCCTTTCGAACGCAGATGCTTTAAGTAGTCCGTTACCTGTTTCGATGTGAGTATGTCCAGGCCGTTTGTAGGCTCGTCGAAGATGATGACTTTCGGATCATGTATGAGGCTGATCGCGATCGATACTTTCTGCTTCATTCCGGTGGACAGTTCGTTTATCTTTCTGTCGGCAAAGGGTGTGATGCCGAATGTTCCGAACTGAAGTGCCTTCCTGTCTCTTATCTCTTCTTTCGGTATGTCATATAACTCAGCGAAGAAATCGTAGAGTTTGTTTGGCGTGGAAAGAGGATCGAGCTTGATCTCCGTCGTAAGGAATCCGATCCTTCTGTGTATCTCGAGAGCATCCTTGCGCGTATCAAGATCAGTGATGCTGATAGATCCGGATGTAGGCTCGAGGAGTGTTGCGATCATGAGCATGAGCGTTGTCTTGCCTGCACCGTTAGGACCGAGCAGACCGTAGATCTCGCCCTCATCTACTTCGAAACTAACACCTTTGATCGTCTCGCTGTCTTTGGTGTAGCTCTTATGGATATCATTTACGCTTATTACTTTCAAAACCCTGCCTCCTCATTATCCTTTTGAATATCAGTAAAGCTATAGCCGTGTTGAGAAGCAACAATACGGCAACATGCCAGAATTTCTCCTGTGATTTGAATGTCTCGGACATAACCGCAAGAGAGTTATGAAGCGGGACAAAATACTCTATCGTCACCGGCCTTGTCTCGCGGAACATCTGTATGAAAAAATCAGCAAGGAACAGCACGAGCGGCAGCTGCAGATTTACTATCGTATCCTGCAGTCTGTCCAACGCGAAAATGATCGACAGACAAAGTGCACACATAAGAAGACATGTAACGGGAACCGCGAGTGCGATCACCAGTACCTGCATCGGAGTCAGGAACAATCCGAAGGGGAGAAGAGACATCGCACTGTTGCTCCTGTTGATCCATGATGCAAAGAACATTACGAATGTCGTGATGTAGGTTGATACCGATGCGATGTGAATTATCGCGAGTGTCTTTCCTATGATGAAGTGCGATGCGGGCACGGGTGTCATGAAGAGTTTCGTGAGAAAACCTCTGCTCTTTTCCTGTGCGAACATATCCTCTGCAAGAGAATAAACACAGTAATACATCATTATCATAAGTATTCCCGGTATTACTCTTGATGCGGAGTTGTTTGCGGTTGTCCTGAAGTCCATGAATCTCGTAACGGGATTAAAACTGTCAACGCTGAAAAGGTCGCTTCCCATCTGCGAATAATCACCGCCTAAGATAGTGATGAGATCGTTCTGATAGTTATCGAGAACACCCTGTTTGAATTGTTCTGCGAGTGCCTGGCCGCCCATCGATGAAGCAGAGTATGCAACAAAGACTACCGAGTGGTTATCGACATGTTTTCCGTTATAAATGCCGTCATAGTATTCGGATATCTTCTCGTCGAAATCAGTGTTCTTCTCACCGGGCCAGAATGTGCATACAACAGTTCCGTTCTTGACTACATTGTGTATGCCTTCATCCTCAATGATCTGATTGAGTCTGTTGTAACTCCAGTATTCGTAATTGAATACCTGCGCATCGATATTCTCATCGATGTATTCTTTGAATGAATCAGGTGCATTAACGATGATGATAGGACGACTGACAAACGATCCTGTTGAAAGATAATTCATCAGCAAAGGAAATATATTCAGTGCGATCGTAAGGATAACTGCAGGCAAAAGAAACAGTGTTGCTGTCTTGCGCCAGTTGGAGAATATGCGTTGCAGTTCCCAACGATAGATTGTCACGATGTATCTCATGAGACTATTTTATATTAACGGAGGTAAAATGAAAAACAGCAAAAACCGATGTCGGCATGTGTTGATAAATTGAACAAAACAAGGCGTTTATAAGCCTCTAAATCTAAATAAATTTTCAAATATATTTGTTGACACAAAATAACAAGAAATGTAGATTAGTAGTATCCAACAGGAAAATATATGGAGGTTCTAAGTATGGAAACTGAGAAGAAAGATGTAAAGGTAGAGGCAAAGGTTGCTGCACCTGCTGCACCCGCTGCTGCTCCTGCTGCAAAGAAGGCACCTGCTAAGAAGCCTGCTGCAAAGAAGGCTGCTGCAAAGAAGCCCGCTGCAAAGAAGGCTGCACCTGCTAAGAAGGCAGTTGCTAAGAAGCCCGCTGCAAAGAAAGCTCCTGCTAAGAAGGCAGCTGCTAAGAAGGATAAGAAGCTCGGAAAGATCATCTTCGCGATCGACGGCAAGCAGATCGA
>JAEEGL016813867.1_pt1 | contig 24615 bp, 12 predicted proteins | sample 9134231 | NCBI WGS metagenome assembly JAEEGL01 (sample SAMN16246548, study PRJNA631951) | gut metagenome | biome: gut microbiome; feature: rumen; material: fiber-attached | host: Bos | place: Iran: Karaj | collected 2018-10
AATTCCACAGACCTTACATCGATGAGATCACCTTAAAGTGTCCTGATTGCGGCGGCGAGATGAAGCGCGTACCTGAGGTTTTGGACTGCTGGTTTGACTCCGGCGCAATGCCTTTTGCACAGCATCATTATCCGTTTGAGAACAAGGAGCTCTTTGAGCAGCAGTTCCCTGCACAGTTCATCTCTGAGGCAGTGGATCAGACCCGTGGCTGGTTCCATTCCCTGCTTGCAGAGTCCACGCTCCTGTTCAACAAGGCACCTTACGAGAACGTGATCGTTCTGGGCCACGTGCAGGATGAGAATGGCCAGAAGATGAGCAAGAGTAAGGGGAATGCCGTGGATCCCTTCGACGCGCTGAAGACTTACGGCGCAGACGCGATCCGCTGGTACTTCTACATCAACTCCGCACCCTGGCTGCCCAACCGTTTCCACGGCAAGGCCGTTCAGGAAGGACAGAGAAAGTTCATGGGTACCCTTTGGAATACCTATGCATTCTTTATCCTGTATGCGAATATTGATAACTTTGACGCAACAAAATATACTTTGGAATATGATAAGCTGACCGTTATGGATAAGTGGATCCTGTCCAAGCTGAACTCCGTAGTGGGTGAGGTGGACGACGATCTTGCAAACTATCACATCCCTGAGGCGGCAAGAGCGCTGGATGACTTTGTGGATGACCTGAGCAACTGGTATGTTCGCCGTTGCCGTGAGCGTTTCTGGGCAAAGGGTATGGAGCAGGATAAGATCAATGCTTACATGACGCTTTACACTGCACTGGTGACCATCTCCAAGGCAGCAGCTCCCATGATCCCGTTCATGACCGAGGACATCTACCGCAACATGGTATGCTCCATCGACAAGAATGCGCCTGAGAGCGTTCATCTCTGCGACTTCCCCACCGTGGACGCTTCCATGATCGACAAGAAGCTTGAGGAGTCCATGGATGAGGTGCTGAAGGTCGTTGTCATGGGCCGTGCTTCCAGAGAAAGCGCAAGCATCAAGAATCGTCAGCCCATCAGCAAGATGTACGTTAAGGCCGGCGTAAAGCTGGATGATTTTTATACCGATATCATCAAAGAGGAACTGAACGTGAAGGAGGTTATCTACACCGATGACGTCCGCGAGTTCACCTCTTACACCTTCAAGCCTCAGCTGCGCACCGTAGGTCCCAAGTACGGCAAACAGCTTGGCGGAATCCAGAAAGAACTCGCTTCCCTGGATGGCAATGCAGCCATGGATGAACTGAAGGCAAATGGGTGCCTGAAGTTTGTTGTAGGCGACGTTAACGTGGAATTGACGGAGGATGACCTGCTCATCACCATGTCACAGAAGGAAGGCTACGTATCCCAGGAGGATAACGGCATGACCGTTGTCCTGGACGCAAACCTTACCGAGGAACTGATCGAGGAAGGTTACTCCAACGAGCTCATCAGCAAAATCCAGAACATGCGTAAGGATTCCGGCTTCGAGGTAATGGACCGCATCCGCGTATCCATTCTTGGTAATGAGGTTCTGGCGAAGGTTGCCGAGAAGAACAAAGAGGCCCTCTGCGGCAAGGTCCTTGCAGACGAACTGTCCTATGACAAGACCTTCGCGATCGCCCGCGAGTGGGACATAAACGGAGAGAAGGTAACCATCTCCGTCGAGAAGGCATAAGGGCTGGGAAGGGCCGGAAAGGGCTGGAAAGAGCTGTGAGGACAGCGGTATTGTGAAAAACTTGAAACCCGCTGTGCTGAAAGGCTTTGAAAGGGCTGAAAGGACAGCGGAAATGTGAAAATCTTGAAACCCGCTGTGCCTGAGGCGCGGGAAAGGGCCGAGAGGACAGCGGGAATGTGAAAAATCTTGAAATCCGCTGTGCTGAAAGGCTTTGAAAGGGCCGAGAGGACAGCGGAAACAGGGAAAAAATGAAGTTCGCTGCACTTGAAGGGCTGGATAAGGTTTGGGGTACAATAAAAACGTGAGAAATCATGAAGATTATTGTACTGAAAGCCTTGGAAAGAGCTGAGGTACAATAAAAGCAAGAAAAATCTTGAAGATTATTGTACTGAGCGCTGGAAAGAACTGAGAGGACAGCGGAAACGCGTGGGAAGCGTGAAATATCGGGGGGAAGAAAGGAGATTGGAGAATGAAGAGTTCAACAACGTCTACGAAGTCAAAGGCAAACAAGCCCAAGTTTAGCTTTGACAAGGAATTGTTTAAGAGGAGCGTTCTCTACAACGTAAAGACCCTGTACCGTAAGGATCTCGAGGAGGCAACGCCCCAGCAGATCTTCCAGGCAGTTTCCTATGCCGTAAAGGATCAGATCGTGGAGCACTGGATGGAGACCCAGAAGGCTTACGAGAAGGAAGACCCCAAGATGGTATATTACATGTCCATGGAGTTCCTAATGGGGCGCGCCCTGGGCAACAACATGATCAACTTAAAGGGTTATCAGGACGTGAAGGAAGCTCTGGAAGAGCTTGGCCTTGACCTTAACGTGATCGAGGATCAGGAGCCTGACGCAGCGCTTGGCAACGGCGGTCTTGGCCGTCTTGCCGCATGTTTCCTGGACAGCCTTGCAACCCTTGGATACGCGGCTTACGGCTGTGGCATCCGCTATCGTTACGGCATGTTCAAGCAGAAGATCCGCGACGGTTATCAGATCGAGGTTCCCGATGACTGGCTGAAGGACGGCAACCCCTTCGAGCTTCGCCGCCCTGAGTACGCAAAGGAAGTGAAGTTTGGCGGTTACGTAAACGTCCGCATGGATGAGAACGGCAGGAACGTCTTCTATCAGGAGGGCTATCAGTCCGTACGCGCAATTCCCTATGACCTGCCCATCGTTGGCTATGGCAATGGCATCGTAAACACCCTGAGAATCTGGGATGCAGAGCCCGTCGAGTGCTTCTCCCTCGATTCCTTCGACAAGGGTGATTATCAGAAGGCCGTTGAACAGGCGAACCTTGCAAGAAACATTGTCGAGGTGCTCTATCCCAACGACAACCACTATGCCGGCAAGGAGCTTCGCTTAAAGCAGCAGTACTTCTTCATTTCCGCATCCGTGCAGGAAGCGATCGAGAAGTACATGAGAAAGCATGACGACATCAAGAAATTCTATGAGAAGGTAACCTTCCAGCTCAACGACACGCATCCGACCGTTGCCATCGCCGAGCTGATGAGAATCCTCATGGATGAGTATTATCTTACCTGGGATGAGGCATGGGAAGTAACCACCAAGACCTGCGCTTACACGAACCACACCATCATGGCGGAGGCTTTGGAGAAGTGGCCCATCGAGCTGTTCTCAAGACTTCTTCCCCGCGTATACCAGATCGTGGAAGAGATCAACAGACGCTTTATCATTGACATCGAGAACAAGTACAACAACGTTCCCGGCGTCAACGTGCAGGAGAAGATCCGCAAGATGGCCATCATTTACGACGGACAGGTGAAGATGGCGCACATGGCGATCGTTGCAGGCTATTCCGTAAACGGCGTGGCAAGACTGCACACCGAGATCTTAAAGAATCAGGAGCTCAAGGACTTCTACGAGATGTTCCCGGAGCGCTTCAACAATAAGACCAACGGCATTACCCAGAGAAGATTTCTTCTCCACGGCAATCCTTTGCTGGCTGAGTGGGTGACCGATCACGTTGGCAGCGAGTGGATCACCGACCTGCCCCAGATCAGCCGCCTGAAGGTTTATGCGGACGATGACAAGGCACAGCAGGAATTCATGAACATCAAGTATCACAACAAGGTGCGCCTTGCCCAGTATATTTTGGAGCACAACAACATTGAAGTGGATCCCAGGTCCATCTTCGACGTGCAGGTAAAGCGTCTCCACGAGTACAAGAGACAGCTCCTCAACATCCTTCACGTAATGTACCTTTACAATGAACTGAAAGAGCATCCCGACATGAAGTTCTATACCAGAACCTTCATCTTCGGCGCAAAGGCGGCAGCAGGCTATCGCAATGCAAAGCTCACCATCAAGCTGATCAATTCAGTGGCAGACGTGGTCAACAACGATCCTTCCATCGGCGGCAAGATCAAGGTGGTATTCATTGAGAACTACAATGTTTCCAACGCGGAGCTGATCTTCGCGGCTGCTGACGTATCCGAGCAGATCTCCACCGCAAGTAAGGAGGCTTCCGGTACCGGAAACATGAAGTTCATGCTGAACGGCGCCATCACTTTGGGTACCATGGACGGCGCAAATGTAGAGATCGTGGAAGAGGTTGGCGCGGAAAACGCAGTCATCTTCGGCCTGACCTCCGACGAAGTCATCCGTTACGAGCAGTTTGGCGGATACAATCCGATGGAGATCTTCAACAATGATCCTGACGTCCGCAAGGTGTTGATGCAGTTGATCAACGGAACTTATGCTCCTCAGGATCCCGAGCTGTTCCGTCCTCTTTACAACTCCCTGCTGAACACGCAGAGCACGGCAAAGGCAGACACTTATTTCATCCTCAAGGACTTCAAGTCTTATGCAACCGCACATAAGAGGATCGAAGTGAAATACTTGGACGAGGCTGGCTGGGCGAAGAGCGCCATCCTCAACGTGGCATGCTCCGGAAAGTTCACCTCCGACAGAACCATTCAGGAATACGTGGATGAGATCTGGCATTTGGACAAGGTAGTCCTGAAGTGATTGAGGCCGTTTTATAGTACTTGATTTGTGCTACCTTCTTATTGTAGACAGGAAAAACAATAAGGAGGTAGCATGATGAAAGGATACGTTACGGCAAACGGATACATGGGACTGGTGGATGGAGTTTACGTTCTTTTTGCTTCAGAAATGGACTATTTGGAGTATTTGGAGAACTAGTTTCCAAAAAAATAAAAATTTTTTTAAAAAGGGTATAAAGTTTTTTGTGAAGTAGGCCGATACATTTGACGTAAGGATTACAGTACGACTATGGGGTATACTTGTGAGAAAGGAGGAGGTTCAGATGAGCTCGGAGGCTTATTCGGAGATTTTTAAGAGCATAGCGCTTGGAAGGTCAAAGAAATTTGCCAATAACGTTGCTTCGGAAGTAGTGGCAAAAGGACTTCGGATGAAGGATTATCAGAAGGCGATGGAAGCAGTGGCCGCCTGCCCTGACGTAAGGGAAGATCTCACGGCCCCCATCAAAGCCAAGATTCAGGAGGGCACTTATAAGGTGGATGCAAGTGATTTTGCAGACAAGCTTATGAGAAAGTATCAAGAAACCAGAAGATGAGTTTTTTATAGCACTACCATTCTAACTTAGAAAATAACAGCTCTTTGGATTGCAAACGCAAACCAAAGAGCTTTTCTAATTTAAATTCAAATTCAATTCTTTTCCTGGAACCATTTCTTGATGATCATCGGCATGCCCAGCATGGCCCAAACCATGATCACAAAGTAACGGAAAACGTCGGTGAGGAAGTGGGGGCCGAACATGGCGTTGAAGGAATGCTTGATGCCTTCCTTTAGGAGCAGAACGCCTGCAAGGCCAATGACAAACTTCAAAACCTGTTTCCAAACGGAGGAACACTTCACGTCAAAATTTACGTAGCGGGTCTCGATCACCCAGCAAATGATGAAGCCCAGTCCGCCGCCGCATCCCTTAAAGCTGTCTGCGGCATCCTTGTAGGCGATGATCCCGCCGGAATACAGAACGTAGGTGTAGATCATGGTGCCGATGGCAATGGGAAGCAGACATGCGGCGCAGATCAGCCGCTTTTTGTGATCAAAGGTGACTTTGTCGGCAAGAAGATTGATCCCAAACACGATGAGGGACGAAACGGCAAAGCTGGTGAGTACGTCCGCGGGCGTGTGCACGCCGAGATACATTCTCGAAAGCATGACCAAGGGAATGATCAGGAGAAATACGATCCGCAGGGTCTTTTTGCTCACGTAGGCCAGGGTTCCGAAGAGGGCAGTGGCGTTTTGCGTGTGTCCGCTGGGGAAGGAATAGCCCGTGGCTGATTTCTTTGCCGACTCTACGGCCGTAAAGGACGGATCCCGTACCCAGGGCCGCTCCACGCGGCAGGTGAGCTTGATGATATTGACGGCCAGCGCCGAGGGCAGGTAGGCAAAGGTCATGCGGTAGGCCAGCTTTTTGTCCACGCACCAGAAGAGAACGCAGATAAGGCCGAGGAGCATGATCTCCTCACCGCCGTAGGTACAAAAGGTAAAGAACAGATTTCCGAGGGGCGTCCGGATCCCCTCCAGTATTTTTAAGAATTCCATAAGTCATCCGCCTGTAAATTTATTGACGTTTCCGCGAGCGCACGCATTACGCGCCGCATATGTTTTGACAACGCCCTTGCAATTATACGACGTATTGCGCGGAAAAACAAGGGTTTAGCCTTTTTGGTTGTCAGTTTGACTACTTTGTGATAATATGATAACAAGGTCAAAAAGGGGGTATCATGACATGAAATTAAGTGATCTGCTGCTTTACAAGAACATAGTAATCCAGGCACATGACAATCCGGATGCTGACGCCATCGCCAGTGGATATGGCCTTTGGCTATATTTCCGCATGAAGGGGAAGAAGGTTCGCTTCATTTATGGCGGAAGCAGGCCCATTCAAAAGAGTAACCTGACGCTGATGGTGGAGAAGATCCAGATCCCCATTGAGCACGCCGAGGCACTCTATGAGGAACCCGATCTCTTGCTGACCGTGGACTGTCAGTATGGCGAGAGGAACGTACAAAAGTTTTCCGCCAAGACCGTAGCCGTGATCGACCATCACGTGACGATCACCGACTGTCTTCCCGAGCTGAATGAGATCAGAAGCAATTATGGTTCCTGCTCAACGATCGTCTGGGACATGCTGAAGGAAGAAGGATATGATCCCTCCGAGAACGAAGAACTTGCAACGGCCATGTATTACGGGCTCTTTATGGATACCGGAAAGCTGCAGGAGATCTTCCATCCGAAGGACAAGGACATGCGGGACGAGCTGGAACTCCGCCTGAACCGCGCGACCTTGGTGCTCCTTCAGAACAGCAATCTCTCCGAGGAAGAATTAAAGATTGCCGGAAAGGCATTGTCCGGCATTGACATTCATAAATCCGGTCATTACGCCATCGCCATGGCACAGCGCTGTGACCCCAACATTCTTGGCGTCATCAGTGACGCCCTGATCGAGGTTGAGGGCGTTGGCACTTGTATTTCCTATTGTGTGCTGGACGACGGGATCAAGCTTTCCGTACGCAGCTGTGAGCGTGAGACGCGGGCGGATGAGCTGGCGGCGTTTGTGACGGTGGGAATCGGATCCGGCGGCGGACACGTGCGCAAGTCCGGCGGATTTATCTCCAAGGAGTTGTTGGAAAAGGAATTTCAGAGGAAATATGGCGTTTCCTGTGGCAACGATTGGGAAAATGCCGTGCAGAAAATTTTGAATGACAGAATGACGGAGTACTTTGAAGATCAGGACTTCTATTATGCCGGGACGGACCAAGTGCCGGATCTTTCCCAGGAGCCTTTTTACCAAAAAATGCCGTTGCCCATCGGGTACGTGAAGGCGACGGACATGTATCCGGTGGGTACCTACGTGTCCGTCAGAATGTTGGAGGGAGACATCCCCTTTGTCGTTAAGGAAGACACCTACTTCATGATCGGAATTGACGGCGAGGTTTACAAGAACGACGAGGCTTATTTCCTGTCGCACAATGAAGTTTTGCAGGATCATTACGTGATCACGGGAGAGTATTCCCCCACGGTCCATCTGGCAGTGAATGCGTCAGACTTTGAGGAGGAGGCAGGCATGCGTCCCAAGAATCTGCAGGATTATGCCAAAACCTGTATTCCGAAGACAAGCTCCTACAAGCTCCATGCAAAGCAGCTGACGCGCCGGACGAAGGTGTTCGTGCCCTGGAGTGACAGCTACATGCTGGGCAAGCCGGGAGACTTTATTGCGGCACAGAAGGATAATCCAAAGGACGTTTACATTGTGGCTCGGGACATCATGGAAAAGACCTATAAGATGATCTAAAAAGGAATCAAAAGAACGGATAAAGCACTTAAGCAAGTTGAGGACAAAGTAAATGCAAGAGAACGGGAATCAAAATCAAAACGAAGAGGTTATTGAGAAGGCGGAGGTTGGCCAAAAGCCCGCAAGGGAATACGTGGCCTTTATCAGCTATCGTCACACGGAGCTGGATAAGAAGGTTGCTAAAAAGGTGCACTACATGGTGGAGCACTACGTGATACCGAAGGAGCTTCGCGGCAAGGACGGGAAGAAGAAGCTTGGTCACGTGTTCCGGGATGAGGAGGAACTGCCGGTATCCAGCAATCTGACTGCAAGCATAGAGACGGCGCTGGATCACAGTAAGTTTCTGATCGTGATCTGTACGCCGAATCTGCCAAAGTCCCTGTGGTGCGAGCGTGAGATCAAGTATTTCATTGAAAAGCACGGCCGGGAGAACGTTATAGGGATCCTGGTGGACGGAACGCCTGACGAATCCTTCCCGAAGCCTTTGACGCAGGCCATCGAGATGGATGCGGACGGTAATGAGGTCATTCGTGAGGTGGAACCGCTGGCAGCCAATCTGACGGACGTCAATCACAAATATAAGGAGAGCAGGCTTCGCAAGGAGGCCGTGCGTCTGTACGCGGCCCTTTTGAGATGTCCCTTTGACTCCCTGTGGCAGCGGGAAAAACGGCAGAAGATGCGCAAGGGCATGGCACTCATGGCACTTGGCATGGTGATCGCCCTTGCCTTTGGCGTCTCCATCTGGATGAAAAACCAGGAGATTGTGGCAATCAATGATCAGCTTATGGAAAAGAATGAACAGATCAGCAAGCAGAGCGAAGAGATCAAGGCACAGTATGACGAGATCCAAAAGAAGAATGCGGATCTTCGAAGGAGTGAGGCTGCGGCCCTGATCAATGGCGGAGAATTGGAATATGAAAGCGGCAACGTAAAGGAGGCAGCCGGCAGCGCGATCCGTGCCGTTGCTTCCAAAGAAGGCCGTGAGGAATATGCTGCAGAGGCTGAATACCTGTTAAACCGCTCCCTGGCCGCAGGAGCCTATGATAACCGTTTCCGCACCGTCCTAAGCATTGAGCAGGAGACGGCAGTAGAAAGCCTGACGATGTCTGACGACGGAGACTTGGTATTTTCCTGGGATGACGATGGATACGTAAGATGCTTTTCCACCGAGGACGGAACGCTTCTCTGGAAGGGAGACACGAAGGATGAAGGCTATCACGGTTTCTACGTGGAACGTCAGAGAATGCATTATCTTAAGGAGTATGGAATTCTGTTAGTTTGCAGTGACGGAGGAGTTGCTGCCCTCTCTTTGGAAGATGGATCCTTAGTATGGAGTCATGATTCGGGAAGCGCCTTTTGCGTTGACTTTGCCATCCTTTCCGAGGATCGAAAGACGCTTGCCGTCATAGATGCCCTTGGAACGATCTTGGATGCGCAAACCCCGAAGCTTGTCATGATTGACGTTGCGACCGGCAAGGCAAAGCAGGAGATTGAGCTGACGGGGCTTGAGGGAGCAAACACGATTTCAGCCATCGGAAACGTATGCGGTGCCTTTTCAAAGGACGGCCGTTACGTGACGGGCGTTCTCTACCTGGGCGATAATTTCCTCGGTTATTCCAGGTGGTCCCTGTTTATGGCTGACCTTCAGGAGGGGACGGTAAAGATGATCCATACGGAAGAGATGGATTACAGATATGGGGCAAATCCCTTTACCATCGGCGTCCAATTTATCAAAAATGACGCTTCCGTTGCAGTTCTGAATTACGTTGATGATGACTTAAATGATAAGGATGGCGATGATGACCTGGATTTAAAGGGAATCCGCTTGAAAATCCTTGGAATTGACGGGGAAGAACAGGGTCTGTTTGAGATTCCTCAATCTCTTCCGGATAAGGGATTGTCATTCCCGTATCCCACCACGTTTGTAGCCGGGAATGAAAAGACCATTTTGGCATCCTGCGCGGAATTGGTCATGTTCTATTTTGTCGAAGAGGAAACGTTGGGCTATGACAGGTATTCCACTTCCTACGTGCTTTACGCGGATTGGATGAATCAAGAAGAGGGCTTTATCACCTATCTTACGGACAATGGCATGCACTATGCGTTCTATGACAAAAAGGGCATGGCAATGGCAGGATTTGGCGACAGGATCCACCTGATCAAGCAGGCCGTTACTAAGGATTACGTGATCAACAATGGCGAATTTGGCATTTGCTTAAAGCCCTCTGCCGTGCGTGTGGCGGTATGTGACGATAACTTAGGGCGCATCTACGTTCAGCGGCCCCGCAAGGATGAAGAAGTGACGGAGGTCGAATGGTATCAGGGAGACGGGGAGCGGTCCGTATATAATCTGCTTGCCGTAACGGATCTCGGGAACGGGAAGCTGTGTTTAAGAGAAGGTAAAAATGATGGCAAGACGTTCACGGTGAAATACGTTGATGCGGCAACGCAAGAGGTGGAAGCGACTTATGACGTTGATTTTGGTGACAATAACCCGAATTTGGCACAAATCACCCCTTGGAGAGATCAGGTTCACGCGACGGAGAACTCTTTCAATAAGTTTATCTTATGGAACTTAAAAAACCAGTCTTATGAGAACGTATTTGGCGACGTAAGTGTTTGCTTGAAGGATTTCTGCGTGACAAAGAACGGTGATGCCCTGCATGCAATCATTGGCTCAGAGTATGATCAGGCATCGGACGCTTGGAAATATGCACTGTACGTTAGGATCAACGACGGCGAGATCAAAGAGATCCCGTATGATGAGAGCAAGAATTGGCTGCTGGGCAGTGACTTATTCCGCGATGGATTTATCAAAGCGGGAGAGAATGGCTATGTGTTAATGGCACGGTTTACGGACGAGGAAGCCGTAGATGCCTATGATGCCGTCAACGCCGTGAGCGGGAAGGAAACAGTGATCAAGGATCCCTGTCCCGGAAGCAGAGAGCGCAAGCTCTGCATGGGCAAAGAGACTGCCGTAATGGCAATTGCGGAGGATGATAACGTTCTAAGGCAATTCTCCCTGGAGACCGGTGAGACCGTACGGGAATTTGCGTTGCCCGTATCTGCGGAGTACGTGATTCAGATTGAGTATTGTGGCAAGGATCAGTTCATTGCACTTTGGAGCGTAAACAGAGACTTGTACGTATATGATGCGGCGACAGGCGCCCTTCTCTTCACGGGCAGGTTCGATTTGTATGTTGAAAATACCAGCAGGCAGCCGTGCTTTTGCAGCGTGGATGACCTTTCCAGGGACCGCTTGTATTTTGTGACGGAAGTCGGTGCAGCGATTTGCGTGAACGTAAAGTCTTGGAAAAAGACGACCGATTTCATGGGATTGGATGCCTTCTGCGAGGAGACAAACGAGATTTATCGCGTGAAAAATGGCGTGCTTGATTTCGTGGAAGAACATAATGGAATCCTGCGTCACAAGGCATATCTCTTGGACGAATTGATCGAAAAAGCAAAGAGGTCCGGCGTGAAATAAAGTTGCGGACCTTTGGGAAGGAACTGAGACGGTTATGGAAGGGCAGTTAGATTTGATCTGCATGGGCATGGCCCTTGTGGATTCCATCATCAAGGGATTTGATCCCGAGCCTGTCTCGGCGTCGGGTTACCGTGCAGTCTCCGGCACGCTGAGCGTGGGCGGGGAGGCCGTGAACGAAGCCATGGCAGCCGCAAAGCTGGGAACGAAAACGGGGATTCTGTGCGCCCTGGGCGAAGACGACGCCGGAGACATGGTCATGGGCGCGCTGGCGCGCTGTGGCGTGGATACGAGTCTTGTCATAAGGTCAAAGGAGCATCAGACGCCGGTGACGACCATGTTTGTGAGTGAGGACGGCACGAGAAAATCCATTACGAATCAGGCGCACCGCCACAATTTTCACCCGGAGAAGCATTTGGAACTGTTTACCAACGCAAAGGCGATCATCTTGGGCTCTCTTTTCCGGGCGCCCTTCGATGACCCCGGGATCATCCTTACCGTGCTTCGCGCGGCTAAGGAGGCGGGCGTTTTGACCGTGGCTGACACCAAGCTCCCTAACTTCCGGGTGCTGAGTCTTGAGGACCTAAAGGAAGCCCTGCCCTACGTGGACTATATGACGCCAAACGAGGATGAGGCAAAATACTTTACGGGAAAGACGGAGCCGGAGGAGATGGCGGACGCGCTTCTTTCTTACGGCGTGAAGAACGTGGTGATCAAGCTGGGGGCGAAGGGTTGTTATTTTAAGAACCGGGAGGGCGCGTTTGCGCTTCCGCCCATGGAGATCAAGGCTGTTGACGCGACGGGGGCAGGAGATAACTTTGTCGCAGGTCTTACCACGGAGCTTCTTCGGGGAAGCGACGTAAGGGAGGCGATCCGCTTCGCGAATGCCTGCGGCGGGATCTGCACCACGGCCGTCGGCGCCGGAACGGCACTAAAGAGCCGCGAGCAAGTGTTGGAGTTTTTGGGATAGGATAATGGAGTTGACGCCTTGTAGCTCCGGAGGATGAAATGGACTTAAAGTACGTACTGGCGATTTTTATGATGGTGGTCACGCTTGCATCCTCGGTGACGGAAAATGCGTTGGCGAGAGAGGCGAGCGTGGAGGAAAAAACGCAGGTTGTGAAGGATTCACGTGTGGCAGGAAGCCAGGCTTCTCCAGCTTGGGTTTCGGCCCTCGGCGAGGAGAAGGAAGCCACGCAGCTCTTGGTGGTTGCGGCGACCGGACAGACGACGGCGAACGTCTCCATGTATGAGAAGGAGGAAAACGGCAACTGGAAGGAAATCCTGGTGACGTCAGGCTATATCGGGAAAAAAGGTCTCGGCAAGACGATCGAGGGAGATGAAAAGACCCCACAGGGCACCTTTCATTTCAATGCAGCCTTTGGCATCGCAAAGGATCCCGGCTGCGCGATCCCTTATCATCAAGTCACGAATGACGATTACTGGTCCGGCGATCCGAGAGAGGGCTATGCCTACAATCAGCTGGTGAGCATCAAGGATTATCCCGGGTTGGACGTAAAGAACAAGAATACGGAGCACGTCATTAACGCCAAAACGGAGTATCAATATTGCTTAAACATCAGTTATAACGAGGAATGCGTTCCGGGAGTGGGCGGCGCCATCTTCCTGCACTGCATTGGAAAGAAGAAGTACACGGGCGGATGCGTGGCAATCCCCAAGGATGACATGGTGAAAGTGATGAAAAACGTCAAAGAGGACTGCGTCGTGGTGATCGATTCCTTAGAGACGCTTAGCCAATAGCCTTTGCCGAACTTCGCCTGGACGGGAAAAGAGCATTTAAGGATTAGTTAAGAAATAGAGAAGATTCAGATTAAGACTTTTATTTCAGCTTGCGGTATAGTAAGATCAGCAAGCGAGATAAAAGTCTTTTTTGATAAGGAGATGAAGAACATGAGCAAAGAGATCCTGTTAACGGCAAAGGACCTGTCCAAGACATTTTCGAATGAATCCGTGCAGCAGCACGTGTTAAAAAATTTGAATCTGAGCATCTATAAGGGAGATTTCACGGTGGTCATGGGGAACTCCGGTTCCGGAAAGAGCACGCTTCTGTACGCGCTCTCCGGCATGGACCAGCCGACGCTCGGGACCATCACTTATTTCGTGGAGGAAGATTTCCTAAATGGGAAAAAACCTACGGCGGGCAGCGAGGCCGAGGCATCTGGAGAAAAGCGCGAAATGGAAATCTCGAAATTCAGCAATGATAAGCTGGCGCTTTTCCGCAGACACCACGCAGGCTTCGTGTTCCAACAGAATTACTTAAATGATTCCATGAGCGCCCTGGACAATGTCATGATCAGCGGTCTCTTAAAAACTAAGGACCGGAAGGCCTTGGCGGAAAGGGCAAAGGCCCTGCTTGAAAAGGTGGAGATCGGGGAGCGGGATCAGAAAAAATTCCCGACGCAGCTCTCCGGCGGACAGCAGCAGAGAGTTGCGGTGGTCAGGGGCGTCATCAATGCACCGGAGATCCTGTTTGCGGATGAGCCCACGGGTGCGCTGAACTCCCAGAACACGACCAACGTGTTGGACATCCTGAGTGAATTAAACGGGCAGGGACAGAGCATCGTGATGGTGACGCACACGATCAAGGCGGCGGAGAGAGGCAACCGCATCATCTATCTTGCGGACGGCGTGATCGCGGATGAGCTGGATCTTGGGCCTTACGCGGGGGATTACAAGGATGACAAGAATCCGGAGCAGGCGAAGGCAGCCGAGAGACACAGGAAATTAAAGGATTTCCTCCAGGAGCAGGGCTGGTAAACCCACGGCGCAGGATCATCAGGAAAGTAAGAGGAGCATAAAATGTACAGATTATTCATGATTGCAAAAAACAATATGAAAAAGCAAAAAGGGGACATGTTTACTTTCTTTATCCTGACCTTTATTGCGGCGGTCCTGATCTTTGACAGCGCATCCGTGCTCATGGGCATCGGCAAGGTCGTGGAGGACCGGTTTCACGCGGTGAACGGCGCGCACGTCATGATTTATAACAATGATACCGAGGCCGAAAATGATTGCGCGGAAAGGGCATTTAAAGATGAGCCGCGCCTCGTGGATTATGAGAGGACGCCGGAGATCCAGTTTATGACGGATTACCGGAAAAAGGGCGATGAAGAATTCTCCGTCTACAGCTTCTTTGTGGAAAGCTTTACTCAGGAAAAGCGGATCATGAAGGTGGAGGTTCCCGAGAGAGAGTATCAGAAGAATGACGTTCTGCTCCCTTATAATCAGAAGGCCAATTTCGCCATCGGGGACGTACTGCAGCTGAAGTTTGGCGATGACGTCTATGACTTTAACGTCGTGGGATATCTGGAGGATCCTTATTTTTGCTGCACGATGAACATTACCGTGTTTTACGTATGTATGTCGCAGGAGATGATGGACGAGCTGGCGGATGCGCATCCGCTGGACGTTGCAAAACGTTACGTTAATAAGGGCATTGTCAGCGAGAGCACCTTGACCGGGGATTACACGACGGCGGACTTGGAAAATGACGTGGCCGGCAGATTTAAGGAGTATTTGAGTGAATACAGTGAAAAGAATCCGGATGCAAGTTTTTCAAACTTTATGACCCTCAACTGGCATATAATGCGGGGCGGTTCGCAGTTCGTACCGCTGATCTTTTCGGCGATCATTCTTTTGTTTGCAAGCCTCGTTCTGGTGATCGCGCTGGTGATCATTTCCTTTAGCATCAAGAATTTCATTCAAAGGAACATGAAAAACACCGGCATTCTTGAGGCGAGCGGTTATACGGTAAAGGAGCTTCGTGCTTCCCTGATCCTGCAGATCCTGTTGGTAGCAACGGTGGGAGCCATCACGGGCGTTGGCGTGGCAATCCTTACGTTTGGATCCTTTGGAGACGTGGTAAGCTCCGTTTTGGGACTTCGCTGGAACCAGCCGGTCAACGTTTCGGCAGCAGTCATGACCATTCTTGGACTCCTTTTGGTCATTGGGCTGGTGGGCATTCTGATCAGCCGCGCGTATAAAAAGATCACGGTATTGGATGCGCTTCGCGGCGGCATCAACACGCATAATTTCAAGAAGAATTTCTTCGCATTCGACAAGACGCCCCTGCCCGTTCCCGTAGTATTGTCCCTGAAGGATACCTTTGGCGGGATCGGAAGAAATCTGGTAATGGTATTTATCAGTGCGGTTTTGGTGGTTTCCACCCTCGTGGGATTTGGCATGGTGGAGACGTTTGCAAAGAATTCGGACGGACTGATGAGGCTGATGGCGTTGGAAATGTGTACGGACATGGTAACCGTCAGCAGTGGTACTAAGGATATCTCCGATGATCTCAGGGCGCTTCCGGACGTGGCAAACGTATTGGTGAACGTTGGATTCGAGCCCACGATCATTGCGGGAGACAAGAAGGACGTGTATTATGCCTATGCGGTTGATGACCTAAAAAACTCCACGTATACCAACCTGCTGGAGGGAAGATATCCGGAAAAGGATAATGAAATCATGGTAACTCTAGGCGTGGCAAAGGATCTGGGCTTAAATACGGGTGACGTGGTGGAATTGGAATTCGCGGGAAAGACAGCGGAATTTGTGATCACGGGCATCCACCAGAGAATGGAGAGAATGGGACGAAGCATCTACGCGAGAATTGACGGCGTCCAAAAGATCATGATCGGTAACGCGGTTCCCTCTTATCAGTATTACGTGACGGCTAAGGATGGCGTGACTTACGAAGAACTGAGGGACGAAATCGCAAGGTATGGGGAAGAAAAGGGACTGGAGCTCCAGCACAGTGACCTTCACGCCACCATGGAGAGCACGATCGCAGGCATGGTCATTGCAATGAAGATCGTCTGCATCGCCATCACGCTGATCACGATTGTTATTGTGATCTTTGTGGAATCTCTCGTCATCAGGGCGAAGATCGCCAGGGAGTGGCGCAGCATGGGCATCAGCAAGGCGATCGGGCAGACGAGCGGTGGCCTGATCCTGCAGATCATGCTTTCCAACGTACCCGCAATCCTTACGGGCGCGGTTTTCGGCGGAGTCTTTTCCTCCTTCCTCGGCGGAATCCTGGTTAAGGTCGTGTTCTCAATCTTTGCCGTAAAGAAGGTTGCATTCAGCGTACCGGCGGGAGAGGTACTTCTCACCGTGGTGGGTATCATCGTCGTTGCAATCCTAACTTCCGCGACGGCCGGCCTCAAGGTCCGCAGCCTAAAACCCGTAACCATGATCACCGAAGAATAAACTACGCCATGGGGACGTGTCTACTGACGCGATAGTATCCTAAGTGTTCAAAGCACTCGAGGGGATGGCTTGAATAGTATCCCTTAGGCATATTTGCCAAGCGTCGGTACTTAGGTGGCGTATACGAGCGAATCTGTCACGTGTGATGGATTCGCTCGTGACACCTTAGTACCGATACGCTGCAAGTATAGCGCGAGCGTGCCTGAGGGATACTATCAAGCCTCAGCCCCGAGTTTTGCAATAACCAGAATGTGTCAGTAGACACGTCCCCGTGGCTCGGTTGTGGGGGAGGGTTGCGAAGGCGGGGAGGAAGTGGTAGAATGGAAGGGTATGGGGGACTTGAACATGCGATATGATTGTTTGATCGTGGATGATGAGGCCGAACTTGCAAAGATGACGGCGGAGTATTTTGAAATGTTTGACGTTAAGACGCAGTATGTGACTTCCGCTAGGTCTTGTTTTGATTTTCTGGAAAAGAATGAAGTTGACGTCATTTTGCTGGACATCAACCTGGGGGACGGCTCCGGATTTGAGGTTTGCAAGCGGGTGCGGGAGGAATGGCAGTTGCCGATCCTGTTTATCAGCGCAAGGCAGAGTGACGATGACGTGCTGGTGGCGCTCTCCATCGGCGGGGATGATTACGTAAAAAAGCCCTACAGCCTGTCGGTACTTTTGGCAAAGGTGAAGGTGAACTTAAAGAGAGTGCAACAAATGAAGAAGCTGTCCGATGAAGCCAGGGAAGGGCAGGAAACGCCTGCTCGGGAAGCTGGGGCTCAGACGGCCGGACAGGCAGAAAAAACGGCCGGACAGGGAACGGAAGCGGGGAAGATGGCGGGAGAAATGGAGGCCGAAGCCCTTGCGATCACGTTGGATCCAGCGACAATGTCAGCCGTGAAGGAGGGCAGGCGAATTCCGTTGAAAGCGAAGGAATTTGCACTTCTCAAGGTGCTTTATGAACACAGAAATACCATTGTAACCAAGGAACAGCTCTTCGATGAGGTGTGGGGAGACAGCTTTTACGGTGACGGAACGCTGAACGTCCACGTCAGAAAGCTCAGGGAAAAACTGGAGAAGGATCCCAACCATCCAGAATTTATTAAAACGATCTGGGGTACGGGATACGTATTGGAGCTATGAAGATATTTAGAAACATTGTCATTGCATATACGATTTTTATGCTGGCAGCGCTGGCGGCCATTCTCCTTTTTGTGAAGGGAACTACGTTATCGGCTGAAAGAGTTGCTTCTTATAATGCGCAGGAACTGACCGTATACAGACAGGCTTGGGAACAGGCGAAGCTGGGTTTCCAAAAGAATCGCGAAGAGGCATGCGTCTTTGGATGCGTGCTTTGGGGCGTGACGTTTGTCTTGGGGTATTTGTTCCTGCTTTTTGTTTATGCGTTTTTGATCAAGCCCGTGAAGGAGATGGAGGGATTCGCGGAGGAGATTGCCAAGGGGAATCTCGACGTGACGCTCCCGATGCACAGGTGGAATCTGTTTGGGAACTTTACGGAGAGCTTTGACCTCATGAGGGAAGAACTAAAAGCGTCAAAGGAAAGGGAGCGGGAAGCGGAAAAGGCAAAGCGCGAGATGGTGGCGGAACTCAGTCATGACCTAAAGACGCCAGTGGCTACAATTCAGGCGACTTGCGAGGTGATGGACCTGAAATATACCATGAAACTGGAGAAGGCGGAGGCGGAGCTTCAAACCATCGGGCAGTCGGAAAAACTTCAGCAGATCCAGGAAAACATTCGTGAAATCCAGGAAAATCTGGAGAAGATCAGCTATATAACCAATAAGGCCGAGACCATCAATCAACTGGTTGGAAACGTGTTCCGCGCGACGCTGGAGGACATGGAAGAGATCAAAGTAGAACCGAAGGAGTATGATTCCCGGTTGATCGAAGGGTATTTTATGAATCTAAAGGAATATGGCAACGTTATCCTGGAGAATCACGTGCCGGAATGTCTGGTTTACTTTGATAAGCTTCGAATGGAGCAGGTTATCGACAACGTGGTCGGAAACTCTTATAAATATGCAGGAACGGACGTACACGTATCCTTCGAAGAGACGGAGAGCATGTCTGGTAAGAACGGATCGCGGGATCGATATCTTAGGATTGCGATACGCGATGAAGGACCAGGGGTTCCGGAGGAGGAATTGCCGCTGATCACGCAGAAATTTTATCGCGGAAGGAATTCTCAGGAAAAACACGGTTATGGTCTAGGTCTGTACCTCGTGAAATGGTATATGGAAAAACAGGGCGGCGGCATGGAATACCACAATGATCATGGATTTGTCGTGGAGCTCTTGGTGAAAAAAGTATAGAAACGCTGAAGCGTATGTTAAGACTTGCGGCAAAAGCGGAAAGCATTGAGGAGTTTCGGAAAAAATGTGGCGCGTAAATGGACAATAATGATCCTGTACGGAAAGGGTCTGCCCAGACGGGGCAGACCTCTTTTTGTGTCAGCAGACACATCCCCGTGACACATTGGCATCGCACGTCACTTTTTTTGAAAAAATGGTACAAATGGGTGATATACAAACATAGGGAAAAAGTTTTATAATGACAGAAGGTGCAAAGTTTTTGCATGGATCCATAAAAGAAATGGGGAGGAAATACCATGAAACGAAAAACGTACAGGCTATTGGCAATGCTTCTGGCGTTTGTCTTGACGTTCACCGCGGCAGGCATGGACATCTTGGCCGCAGGAGTGGAAGTGGGAGAAGCGCGGACAACGGAAGACGCAGCAATTGCGGCTGAGATCGCGCAGTCCGCAGAAGTGGAAGGATCAGAGGCAGACGCGACCGATGCAGGAGACGAGGCGGAAGCGGGAGTAGAGAGCGTGGCGGCGACGCAGGAAGAGGCAGAAGTGCCCGCGGCCGAAGGGCAGGAGTCGGCAAAGTCGGCCGAAGGGCAGGAGTCGGCAAAGTCGGCAGAAGGTGCTGAGGCTGTAGAGGCGGCGGGAATTGAGACCAAAACTGCGGAAGCTGAGGCTGTGTTGGAGGATGCGGCTGAGACCGCACAGTCCGCAGAAGTGGAAGGATCGGAGGCAGACGACGCCGCTGCGGAAGACGCGGCGGAAATTGCAGAGGACGAAGGTGAAACCGTGGCGGAGGCTGGGAGCAGTCTCAGGCTGCGCAGCTTCAGCGCGCCAAAATCCTTAAGCCTTTCCGGCACGGGATTCTCGGAAGGGTTTGAAGGGAGTGACATCCCCGAGGGATGGACGCTGGAAACGGATACGGAGAACTATAATTGGAAAACTTCTGCTTCCAGTCATTCCGGAAGCAGGGCAGCTTACATGACATATCTTTATCAGGGTGATGGTGAGACGGCCTGGCTCATTACTCCTGCGTTTGATTTCAGCGGCAGTACGGGATGCCTTATGCTTAGCTTTTGGTATAAAAACCGTGTATACGAAGAGAAGTTTGAAGAACTGAGCGTATGCTATCGCGTAAGCGGAGGCGAATGGCAGGAGCTGTTCAAAACGGAATCAGGACATGATGACTGGACAAAAACAATAATGCTTTTGCCGGAGGAAGCAAAGAAATCCGGCGTGGAAATTGGATTCAAAGGCGTGAATCATGATGCCCGTGGTTTGTACTTGGATGACGTTTTGCTGAAAGAGGTTGAAGAAATACAATACTTCGACCTAACGTATCACGCAAACGGCGGCTCGGGAATGATGGCGGACGCAAACAGTCCCTGTTACGAGGGGGCTTCGGTGACCGTATTGCCCAATGGCTTTACCGCACCGAACCATACATATTTTCATTCTTGGAACACCAAGGCGGACGGGAGCGGAACAACGTATTACCCCGGCGCCGGTTTTGAGGTCACGGGAAACGTTACGCTCTATGCACAGTGGAAGGACGCAGCATCCGGTCTCAATGAAGGTTTTGAGGGGGGAACTGCCCTCCCGTGCGGTTGGACGGTCGTAGCTGACGATTACGGAAAACAGTGGTCTGTCATTAAGCCTGATGATTTAGCGTATATACATTCAGGAGCACGGGCGGCGTACTGCATGGCGTTAGGGACGTCGTGGCTGATCACGCCTTCCCTGGATTTACGCGGCACGGATAACAGCTGGATTCTAAGCTTTTGGTATAGTAATGCAGCAGCGATAAATGCTTTAGAAACGTATTATCGCGTAAACGGCGGTGAGTGGAAGAAACTATTCCAGGCAGACGCGGTTCATCAAGAATGGACGGAGCAAAGGATCCTCCTTCCGGAAGAAGCAATGGCGGAAAACGTGGAGATTGGCTTCAAGGTAACGTGTGCGGGTGGCACTGCACTCTTGGATGACGTTGTGCTTCAAAGGACGGAAACCGTAGCATATGCCATCTCCGTATCTGATGAGATTACGGGTGGCATCGTGAAGGCGGACAAGAATATTGCGGAAGCCGGTGAAACGGTCACTTTGACGGTTAAGGCGGGAAGCCTCGCACAGTTAAAGACGCTGACCGTAAAGAAGGGCAGCACGTCCATTTCGACCACCAAGGTAAATGAGACGGAGTATACGTTTGTCATGCCTGACGGAAACGTAACCGTGGACGCCACGTTCCAGCTGCCGGAAGGCATGGCATTCAGTGAAGATTTTGAAGGGGAAGAGCTTCCCGGGTGGACCTTTGTGGATGCGGACGGAGACGGATATAAATGGAAGCTTTACAATGGGGACAAAATGAAAATACATTCCGGAACCGGCATCCTTTATTCCGAATCTTATGATAATGATTCGGCGGGCGTTTTGACTCCCGATAACTGGGCCATTACGCCTGGATTCACGGTGCCGGAAGCGGCGACGTTGGCTTTTTGGATCATAGGACAGGATGCCAATTATCCGCAGGAGAAAATGGCAGTTTATGTCGGACTGAGCCCGAACGTAAGCGACATGGTAAAGGTAGGCGGAGATTACGTTGGTGCGTCTGAGTACAGGCAGTATTTCGTAGACTTAAGCGCATATGAAGGGAAGAAAATCTACGTTGGCTTCCGCCATTATAACGTGACGGACATGTTCAGGCTGAACCTGGACGACGTTGCGGTGCAGAGAAATGATAGCATAAGTACCGTGACCTTTGACTCGAATGGCGGAAGCGGAGAGCGGGTGCAATTAAGTTTTGTTAACGGGCAGACGACGTCCATGGTGTCCTGCATGTTTACCGCGCCCGAGGGGAAGGTGTTCTCAGGCTGGAATACAAAAGCCGACGGCAGCGGCGAGAGCTATCAGGCGGGGGATTCCTACGTGGTTGCCGGGAATGCAACGCTGTATGCGCAGTGGATTGACGTTATTTATCAGGAAGACTTTCAGGGCATCGGGATTCCTGCGGGCTGGGTCCTTTTGGATGAAGACGGGGATCAGAATAACTGGATGTGGGAAGAGATGTTGGTCGGACACGCGTCACTGGGCGCACTGATTTCTTTCTCCTATGGTGATGATGGAGCTGGAGCTCTGACTCCCGACAACTGGGCCATTATGCCGTCCGTCGTTCCTTCGGCAAACTCCGTTTTATCCTTCTGGATCGTAGGCTTAAGCAAAGATTATCCTGATGAAAAGATGGCGGTTTACGTCGGATCGTCCGCGGACGTTGAAAGCATGACTAAGGTGGGCGGAGATTATACTGCAACGGCAACTTACCAAAAGTACGAAATTGACCTGAGTGCTTATGCGGGACAGGAAATTTACGTGGCGTTTCGTCATTATAACGTAACGGACATGTATTGCATTGGTCTGGATGATATTATGGTGACGGGAGACGCCAATGCCGTTGCCAAGTATTCCGTAACCTATGACGCCAACGGCGGAAGCGGCGCGATGACGGATCCAGGCAGCCCTTATGATAAGGATACTCAGGCGACGGTTATGTCCAATGCTTTTATGGCTCCGACGGGAAAGAGATTTGTTTCCTGGAACACGAAGGCGGACGGGAGCGGAACGACGTATCAGCCGGGAGACAGGTTTGCGGTGACGAAAAGCGTCAGATTGTATGCCCAGTGGGAGGACGTCCCGATTGAGTTGCCTACCCAGCTCAAGGAAGGTTTTGAAAACAGTAGCCTTCCCGCAGGCTGGAAAGTGGAAAGCGACGGGCATGACTGGACGATTGCAACGCGAACTGAGAACGGGGGAATCCGTCCGTGGAACGGATACAGATGTGCCGCGTTATTACATGAGACCACGAACACCAGCGGATGGCTCATCACGCCTGCACTGGATCTGTCCTACGGTTCAACCAGTGAACTGAGTTTCAGGTATAACAATTATAGTGCGGGAGCGGCGAAGAATACCTTGAAGGTATGCTACCGCGTGGATGGCGGAGAATGGATCGTGTTGTTCCAGACGGAAAAATTAACTTTTGCTGCTTGGGAGTTGGTGGAAATGGATCTGCCGCAGGAAGCGAAAAAGAGGAACGTGGAGATCGGATTCTACGCAACTGATGCCGGTTGGGGTAACTACGTCGGATTGGATGAAGTGTATGTTACGACTGGCTATAAGATAACTACTGACGTGACCGGAGACGGCTCGATAAGCAAAGGTTTAAGTATTGCTTATGCCGGCAAAAGCATACTCTTGTCATTTTCGGAAGGTTGGAACTACAAGCTTGCAGAGGTGGAACTGATCGCAGCAAACGGACAGACGCTTGAGTTAGAGAGGAAGCCATATGACGTTTATACCTTTATCATGCCGGAATGTGACGTTACCATAAAGGCGACATTTGTTGAGAACGGTACGACCTACGATTATCCTTTGAGCGTTGCCGGAACGACGGTCAATGTGGCGAATGCAAATGACGTGCTTGGGGACGGTGCGGTCTCTTACGATGCCATCACTAATGTTCTGACACTGAAAAAGGACGTAACGAGCGATGGCGCGGACGGCATAACCAGTGACATTGACGGACTTACCATTGTGACGGAAAAGGCTCTGACAATCAAGAGTAATTATGAAGATGCCATTCAGTTAACCGGAGCGACGAAAATCCGGACAAACGGGCAGCTTACGTTGATCGGAAATACGTCAGGGGGCGGCTACGGAATTTACGTAAGGAGCGGAAATCTCGAGATCGAAGATTCGAGTCTCAGCGTGACCGGCAGAATCGGATTATTCAATAACGCGGGATATCATATTTTAATCAAGAATTCTTACGTGTTCATAAAGGCAAACAGTAATGCCGGTTGTCGGATCGTTCTGGAAGACTGTGCGCTGTTGCAACCCGTCGGAGGATCGATCGACAGTGAAGGAAAAATATATAACGCAGCGGGCAGAACGGCCCTGACGGCATGCATCAGCCCCGTGATCGAGGTGACTGCGGAAAGCCCTTACGAAGAGGGATTTGAGAAAGACGGAATGCCGGAAGGCTGGACGTTTAGTGACGCTGACGACGACGGATACGGATGGAAGAGGTATTCCGAGAGCGATGCCATAAGGCACTCCGGAGACGCCGTGCTGGCCTCCGAATCTTTCTCGAATGCGGACAACGTAGCACTGACGCCCGACAACTGGGCTTTCCTGCCGGCGTTAAGACTTCCGGAGAATGCAGAATTGTCCTTCTGGCTTGCGGCGCAGCTTGACAACTGGACGGGCGACATGCTTGGCGTCTACGTTGGAACGACCCTGAATCCGGAAGACATGACGCAGCTTGGCGAGGATTTCGAAGCGCCCACGGCTTACACGGAGTACAAGATCGACCTTAGTGAATATGCTGGACAAAGCGTATTTATTGCATTCAGACATTACAATTGCGAAGATTGTTTCCAGCTGAACCTGGACGACGTGAAGGTGGGCGTTAAGACCTTGACGGACGAGAATCTGGTGATTTCAAAGAAATCCCTGACGCTCTATGACACGATTTCCATTGAATTCAAGGTTCCGGAGACTGCGTTTGCGGGATATCACGATCCATACCTTGAGGCTACGCAAAACGGCGTGACAAGCAGGATTTACGAGTAC
>JAEEGL011326537.1_pt1 | contig 24614 bp, 21 predicted proteins | sample 9134231 | NCBI WGS metagenome assembly JAEEGL01 (sample SAMN16246548, study PRJNA631951) | gut metagenome | biome: gut microbiome; feature: rumen; material: fiber-attached | host: Bos | place: Iran: Karaj | collected 2018-10
CAAAGCAGCAGGTCCTGAGACGATCATGGCCAGGGCCAGTACAACAGATACTTTTTTTCTCATTAACATACCTCCGGAAAATTGATTATGAAATTTAGAACACAGAATTAATTTTAGTCCTGCTATGCACATAAAACAAAGAAAAAATTGACGAATATTTGCCAATCCTCCAAAATAGCAGTAATGGAGCGAGGTTCATGGGACAGAAAGTAACATCTGAACAAATGTTCTTAGAATGATAGACATAATTGTTTAGAGTGATACACTACAAACAGTATCTGTAGATTGAGCAGGACCTGGTCTACACCTACGACTCAATAAACCTGTAGGATACCACCTACCGTGTTTTGTTGTAATAATGTATAATCAATCATATGTAAAAGCATATGGGGGCAGCCCAATGAGAAATGGGCATACTTGTTATGGAAAAGAATGTTAAGAAAACATTGTTAGAATTATTGGTTATATTGATCTGCTTCGGAGTGATAGCTGCGATTACGATTTTTCCATACCTTCATGAGGGACTTAGCGGGCATTATCCGGATCTGATGTATCATTTACTGAGAATAGAGTCGGTAAAAGATTCTTTAGTGCATGGAGAGTATCCTGCGAAGATATATACTATGTTTTACGGAGGGTATGGATATGGTAGCCCGCTGTTTTACCCGGACATAATGCTGGTTATTCCGGCGACTCTTAGGCTGATTGGAATCTCCCCGGTAAGAACATGGAAGTATTTTGCACTGATTCTTTGTTTTATAGCATCTGTGACGAATTATCTGTCTCTGACATATATTACCAAAAACAAAAAAATGTCCATGGCAGGGACATTCATGATCATGCTGTCCCAGTTTTATCTTGCTGATCTGCATAATCGTGTGGGATTGAGCGAATATATGGCCTATATCTTTTTGCCGATCCTATTTGCCGCTGTGTACGACTTTTTTGTCTATGAAAAGCATTATTTAAAGCTTTTTGTTGTGGCAGCCACGGGCCTTCTTTTGACCCACACCATTATGACCTTTCTGGGAGTGTGCTTTTGCGTGGTGTTCTTTGGAATCCATCTGATCAGGCAATTAGTGACTTCGCCCAAAGCTTTGAACAAGAGTGCATTTCGAATAAAAAAGCTCGCAGGTCTTCTTTTGGCAGCGATAGGAATTATTGGCTTGACAGCTTACTATTTGTTTCCGATGTTGGAACAAATGGTATCTGATGAGTTTAGATATCAGACCCCCTGGACCCAGGTTGGAAATAATACACAGCCCTTTAAAAATTTCCTGATGGTTACAGGGTATTTCAACAGAATCGCCTATGTGGGTGTAGGAATCCCTCTTTTGCTGGGAGTGATTTTTACTGTTAAGACAATCATCTTTGATGAAAAAGATTTCAGTACAAAAATGTTTTATTGGACAGGCCTGGGGGCTTTCCTTCTGACTACCAATGTGTTTCCCTGGAAATTGCTGAACGGAACGATTTTCAATATGATCCAGTTTACCTATCGCCTGTATCCATATGCCATTACATCTCTGACATTGGGCCTTCTTATGCATTTGTCTCATGGGCTTGGAAATGATGCAAGGAAAAAGAATCTTGCATTGACGATCCTGATCTTGGCTGCATGTTTCTTCGGGGTACTGCAGAACCGTACAGTAAATGATTTGGAAAAGTTTCAGATCGACACGGAGTACTTATGCGGTAATTCTAACTACTCCGGTAAAAGAGAATGGTTATCCACCAAGGTTCAGGATGATGTCATTGATCTGAGTGCGACAAGAAACGTACGTTGCGCAGAGGGTGAAATCGATCTTATCAGCGACGGTTCAATTACTCATTCTTTTGAGATAGTATCAGCAGCAGAGCTGGAGTATGATGTTCCACTGCTATTCTACAAAGGATATCGGGCATACCTGGAAACCGATGAAAAGAGAATCGATCTGCCTGTGCTGGAATCAGACCATGGAACAGTTCTGGTGTCAAACAGGAGCGGCTATACCGGAAATGTTATTGTTGAATATGGGGGAACCTTTGTGCAAAAGGCATCCCTTGCTGTTTCGATAATTACTCTTGCAGCCATGATACTGCTTCTGATTCTGAAGAGAAAATAGAACAACTGTTCTAAAAATGATAGACATAATTGTTTAAGAATGATACACTACAAACAGTATCTGTAGTGTATCATTTTTTTGATTAATTGATTTTTGAGGGCGGAACATGGATTTCAAGCTTAACTCAGAATTTAAGCCTACCGGCGATCAGCCCCGGGCTATCAAGGAACTTGTTGAAGGGTTCAAGCAGGGCAATCAGTTTGAGACCCTTCTGGGTGTCACAGGCTCCGGTAAGACCTTTACCATGGCCAATGTCATTGCGGCGCTGAACAAGCCCACTCTGATCATATCCCATAACAAGACCCTGGCGGCTCAGCTCTACGGCGAGTTCAAGGAGTTTTTCCCTGAGAACGCCGTTGAATATTTTGTATCATACTACGATTATTACCAGCCTGAGGCCTATGTGCCCCAGACTGATACTTATATTGCCAAGGATTCATCGATAAACGATGAGATTGATAAGCTAAGGCTCTCTGCCACCGCATCTCTTTCCGAGAGAAATGACGTTATAGTAGTGGCCAGTGTGTCCTGCATTTACGGCCTGGGTAGCCCGGAGGAGTTCAAGGGAATGTCAATTTCCTTAAGGCCGGGAATGCAGAAGGACAGAGATGATCTGTTAAAAGATCTGGTGGCTATCCAGTATATGAGGAATGACCTTGAGCTGGATCGCTGCAATTTCAGAGTTCGCGGTGATACTGTGGAGATATTCCCTGCCAATGCAGACGACTATCTCATAAGAGTTGAGTTCTTCGGAGATGAGATAGACAGGATAACAGAGATTGAGCCCGTCACCGCCAAGGTCAGGCACGAGCTTACACACGTCATGATATATCCCGCCTCTCACTATGTTGTTACTCCGGAGAAGATCAATGCCGCCTGCGATAACAAAGAGAAGGCGCTGGAGGAACAGCTTAAGTTCTTCAAGGGAGAGGACAGGCTTATTGAGGCCCAGAGAATTTCCGAGAGGACCAACTTCGACGTGGAGATGATGAGGGAGACCGGCTTTTGCTCCGGAATCGAGAACTATTCCAGACATCTTAATTTCATGCCTCCGGGGGAGCCGCCGCTGACGCTCCTTGACTTCTTTGACAGAGACTTTCTTATAATCGTTGATGAGTCCCATATGACCATCCCGCAGATAGGCGCCATGTACCACGGCGACAGGAGCAGGAAGCTGACACTGGTGGACTATGGTTTCAGACTCCCTTCTGCGCTGGACAACAGACCTCTTAATTTCGAAGAGTTCGAGCAGCATATCGATCAGATGCTGTTTTGCTCCGCCACACCGGGCAAATATGAGGAGGAGCATGAGCTTCTTCGCACTGAGCAGGTTATAAGACCCACGGGACTTCTTGACCCCGAGGTGGATGTCAGGCCCGTTGAGGGTCAGATAGACGATCTGCTGGGCGAGATCAGAACAGAAGTTGACAAGAAGAGCAAGGTCCTTATTACCACCCTTACCAAGCGCATGGCAGAGGATCTTACCGAATACCTGGCAGAGTCAGGTATCAGGGTTAAATACCTTCATTCCGACATTGATACCCTGGAGAGGTCAGAGATCATCAGAGATATGCGTCTTGACGTATTCGATGTCCTTGTGGGAATCAACCTCCTTAGAGAAGGATTGGATATTCCGGAGATTTCGCTGGTTGCCATTCTGGATGCGGACAAGGAGGGATTCCTTCGCTCAGAGACCTCTCTTATTCAGACCATCGGTCGTGCTGCCCGTAACTCAGAGGGCCGTGTTATCATGTATGCCGATAATATGACCGATTCCATGAAGAGGGCCATTGACGAGACCGCAAGACGTCGTAAGATCCAGCAGAAATACAACGAGGAACACGGCATTACACCTCAGACCATCAAGAAGGCGGTTAGAGACCTCATCGCCGTAACCAAGGCTGTTGCCAAGGAAGAGGTGAAGTTCGAGAAGGATCCGGAATCCATGAATGCAGAGGAACTGGAGAAACTCATCGGACAGGTTCAGAAGAAGATGAAGAAGGCCGCAACGGAGCTGGATTTCGAGACCGCGGCAGAGCTTCGTGACAAGATGATAGAACTTAAGAAGGTTTATAACGAGATGACAAACGGGCAGTAAGGGCGCCAAGCCTGAATGTTTTTTTACCCGACAGGAGAATTATTATATGGCTGAAAACAGCAGTATGACCAAGAAGAACACTACCACCAAGAGGATTCTTCCCTCTGATATCCATGACTATATCAGGGTGCGTGGTGCCAATGAACATAATCTTAAGAATGTGAACGTCAAGATCCCAAGGGAGACTCTGACGGTATTTACGGGACTTTCCGGTTCCGGTAAGTCCTCCCTTGCCTTCGATACCATTTTTGCCGAGGGACAGAGAAGATATATGGAATCACTGTCTTCCTATGCAAGGATGTTCCTGGGCCAGATGGACAAGCCCAACGTAGAGCGAATAGAGGGACTATCCCCGACTATTTCCATTGACCAGAAATCCACCAACAAGAACCCCAGATCCACAGTGGGCACAGTTACTGAGATATACGATCATTTCAGACTTCTGTATGCCAGAATTGGCATCCCCCACTGTCCTAACTGCGGCAGAGAGATCAGAAGGCAGACCGTGGATGAGATGTGCGACCAGATCATAGCTCTTGGAGAGGGCACCAAGCTCCAGATCCTTGCGCCTGTAGTAAGGGGTAAAAAGGGTGAGCATGCCAAGACCCTGGACAGAGCCAAAAGGGCAGGCTATGTGAGAGCCCGCATTGACGGAAGCCAGTATGAACTCACCGAGGAAGAGATCAAGCTTGATAAGAACATCAAACACAGCATTGAGATAATCGTGGACAGAATCGTGGTTCATGAGGACAACGAGAACCTTAGAAGAAGACTTACGGATTCCGTTGAGAATGCACTGGCTCTTGCTGACGGACTCCTTCTTGTGGATGTTGTGGATGGAGAGGAGCTTAGCTTCAGCCAGAACTTCGCCTGTCCCGACTGCGGTATCAGTGTTCCGGAGATTGAACCCAGAAGCTTTTCCTTCAACAATCCCTTCGGTGCCTGTCCTGACTGTTTCGGACTTGGTTATAAGATGGAGTTTGATGCGGATCTGATGATTCCGGATCAGTCTCTTTCCTTGAACGACGGATGTATCGTAGTAATGGGCTGGCAGTCCTCCAACAAGGACGGCAGCTTTTCCAACGCTGTGCTTAAGACGCTGGCCAAGGAATACAAGTTTAGCCTTGATACTCCTTTCCAGGATCTTCCCGAGGATATCAGGCACATGCTTATTCACGGCTCCGACAGGACCATAATGGTGCACTACAAGGGCCAGAGAGGAGAGGGAGATTATCCCATTCAGTTCGACGGCCTTATCAAAAATGTTGAGCAGAGATACAAGGAGACCTTCTCTGAGACAGCCAAGGCAGAGTATGAGCAGTACATGAGGATCACACCCTGTCAGCTCTGCGGCGGACAGAGACTTAAGAAGGAAGCTCTTGCCGTAACTATAGATGACAAAAACATATATGAGATAACATCAATGTCCATAGATGAGCTCTCGACATATCTTGAGGGCTTGCAGCTCACCAAGCAGCAGGAGATGATAGGTTCTCAGGTCCTTAAGGAGATAAGAGCAAGGGTAGGATTCCTTGTGGACGTAGGCCTGGATTATCTATCGCTTTCAAGAGCAACCGGTACATTGTCAGGCGGCGAGGCTCAGAGAATCAGGCTTGCAACCCAGATAGGTTCCGGTCTCTGCGGAGTCTGCTATATCCTGGATGAGCCCAGTATCGGTCTGCATCAGAGGGATAACGACAAGCTCCTTAATACACTTAAGAACCTTCGAGACCTTGGCAATACGCTGATCGTTGTTGAGCACGACGAGGATACCATGAGGGCTGCGGATTATATCGTAGACGTAGGCCCGGGCGCCGGCTCCCACGGCGGCAAGATAGTCGCCACAGGAACCGCTGAGGAGATCATGAAGGTCAAGGAGTCAATCACCGGCCAGTATCTTGCAGGCAAGCTTAAGATTGAGGTTCCTTCAGAGAGAAGACAGCCTAAGGGGTGGCTTAAGGTAGTAGGGGCCAAGGAGAATAATCTTAAGAATATCAATGTGGAGATTCCCATTGGCGTTATGACTATAGTTACCGGTGTCTCAGGCTCCGGCAAGAGTTCCCTCGTCAATGAAATCGTATACAAGAGGCTTGCAAGGGATCTTAACAGAGCAAGATGTATTCCCGGCAAACACAAGACCATTGAGGGTATAGAGCAGCTTGATAAGGTCATTGCCATTGATCAGTCACCTATCGGAAGAACACCAAGGTCCAACCCCGCTACATATACCGGCGTTTTTGATATGATAAGAGATCTGTTTGCGGGAACTCCCGATGCCAAGACCAGAGGCTACAAGAAGGGGAGATTTTCCTTCAACGTCAAGGGCGGACGCTGTGAAGCCTGCGGCGGCGACGGAATCATCAAGATAGAGATGCACTTCTTACCTGATGTCTATGTACCCTGCGAAGTCTGTGGAGGTAAGCGTTACAATCACGAGACTCTTGAGGTCAAGTACAAAGGCAAGAGCATCTATGACGTCCTTGATATGACGGTTGAGGAGGCTCTTACCTTCTTTGAGAACGTCAAGACCATCAAGCGCAAGATCCAGACTCTCTACGATGTAGGACTTGGCTATGTCAAGCTTGGTCAGCCCAGCACCGAACTTTCCGGAGGTGAGGCTCAGAGAATCAAGCTTGCCACCGAGCTTAGTAAAGTCGGCACCGGCAAGACAGTGTATATCCTGGACGAGCCCACTACCGGTCTTCACTTTGCTGATGTTCAGAAGCTTGTTAAGATCATGCACAAGCTGGTGGAGCAGGGCAATACAGTAATTGTCATTGAGCACAACCTTGATGTTATCAAGACAGGTGACTACATCATAGACATGGGTCCCGAGGGCGGCTCCAAGGGCGGAACGGTAGTTGTGCAGGGGACACCGGAGGAAGTGGCGAAGTGTAAGAAGTCCTTTACAGGGGCATATATCAAGAAGATGTTGAAATAGTCGGCAGGGAATTTCATTAATGTTTTTTGATTTTTGGTCCGATATATATATAGGATTAGCATACCCCTTTATTTAATTTGAAATTTGGTTTATAATTGCAATGATATTGTAAACTTTATTATCCACGTCTATGCGCTTATGGCGTAAAAAGGACGTTTTTGCTTGATTTTGAAAGGGGTACTTAGGAAATATGCAGTACGCAGATATAGGAATCGATTTAGGAACAGCTTCCGTACTTGTTTATATCAGAGGCAAGGGAGTTGTATTGAAGGAGCCTTCAGTTGTAGCTTACGACAGAGACACTGAGGAGATCAAGGCGATCGGAGAGGACGCAAGACTGATGCTTGGTCGTACTCCCGGCAACATTGTAGCTGTAAGACCCTTGAGACAGGGCGTTATTTCCAACTATAAGATCACAGAGCAGATGATGCGCTACTTTATCAAGAAGGCCATCGGACGCAGGATCCATCGTAAGCCCTTCATAGCTGTATGTGTACCCAGTGGTGCAACAGAGGTTGAGAAGAAGGCTGTAGAAGACGCAACAAGACTTTGCGGAGCAAGAGAAGTTAAGACCATCGAGGAGCCTATTGCTGCTGCTATCGGCGCAGGTATCGATATCACCAAGCCCTGCGGAAACATGATCGTAGATATAGGCGGTGGTACATCCGATATCGCCGTTATCTCTCTCGGAAGTACCGTAGAGAGCACATCAGTTAAGGTTGCGGGCGATGACTTCGACGAGGCCATTGTCAGATATATGAGAAAGAAGCACAACCTTCTCATCGGACCTCGTACTGCAGAAGATATCAAGATCAAGATCGGAACAGCTTATCCAAGAGCTGAGAACGATTATCTTGATGTAAGAGGAAGAAACCTTCTTTCAGGACTTCCCAAGACAGTAAGAGTATCCTCAGAGGAGACAGAGGAAGCACTTAAGGAGCCCACATCACAGATCATCGAGGCTATTCACAGCGTACTTGAGAGCACACCTCCGGAACTTTCCTCAGACATCGCAGAGAGAGGAATTGTCCTTACAGGCGGCGGAGCACTTCTTCGCGGACTTGAGGATCTAATCTATTCCAAGACCGGTATCAACACCATGACAGCAGAGGATCCCATGACAGCGGTTGCTATCGGAACCGGACGCTATGTGGAGTTCATTGCGGGCTACCACGAGGATTAATACCCCGTTCACGGAATGAATGGTTGTAAGATCATGGATGGCATGAGGGCACATATATGGTAAAAGGTCTTTACACTGCTTACACAGGTATGATCAACGAGCAGCACAGAATGGACGTGCTCACCAACAATCTGGCCAATGCCAATACCAACGGATACAAAAAGGAAGGCGCAACAGCTCAGTCTTTCAATGATCAGCTTGCGCTCAAAATAAAAGATTACACTGACGCCCCGTTTACAGCTCGTAGACTGGGCGTTATTAATCCCGGCGTTAAGATCGGAGAAGGCTATGTTGACTGGAGTGAAGGCCCCATGAGGGAAACCGGCAACACCTTCGATCTGGCTATAGGAGGCTATGGCTTCTTTGGCATTGAGTACACCAACAAGGCCAAAAACATCGAGATAGATACACCAAATGTCACACAGATCATGTACACCAGAGACGGTGATTTCACCCTCACCTCGGAAGGTGTTCTCGTAACTCAGGACGGCGACTTTGTCCTTGATCAGGACGGTCAGCACATTCAGATCAATCCCGATTTAGATGTTGATATAAATACAAGAGGAGAACTTATCCAGGATGGAGAGGTTGTGGCCACCATCGGAAGATTTGATTTTGAAAAGACCACTTATCCCGATGGAAGAATCTCCTATGACACCCTTGAGCACTACGGAGAGAATATGTATATAGCCACCGATCAGGCCGTGGCCATCGATGCAACAGGCTCCATCTATGCAGGCTTCCTGGAGCAGTCCAACGTTTCCGTTGTGGATGAAATGGTCAATATGATCGCTGTTCAGAGAAACTACGATACCAACCAGAGAATGATCACAACCATAGACGAAACTCTTGAGATTGCGGTTAATCAGCTTGGTAAACTTTGATTTAATACTTTTTTAATAAAATAATTGCAAATATCTGCCGATAAAAAAGTAAGAGGGAGGTACTTGCTATGGTACGAAGCTTATGGTCAGCAGCAACAGGAATGAACGCCCAGCAGACAAACGTTGACACTATCGCCAACAATCTGGCTAACGTTAACACCACGGGCTACAAGGCACAGGGGGCGCAGTTTAAGTCTCTTTTGTATCAGGAGCTTCAGACGGTAACGTCCACAGCAAACGGAACTCCCAAGCCAACCAATTCTCAGGTAGGACTTGGTGTCCGAACATCCTCGATCAATCAGTATTTTTCTCAAGGATCCTTCCAGACAAGTGATAATCCGGCAGCTGTGGCTCTTAGCGGCGACGGCTTCTTTAGCTATCTTGACGCAGACGGCGAGACTCAGCTCTATACCAGAAACGGTAATTTCACCTGGGCTCTTCAGGAGACAGGAGGAGATACACTGGTTCTTACCACTGCAGAAGGTAACCTTGTTCTCAGTACTGACGGCGAACAGATTGAAATGGCAGGAGCAATAGCCAGTAGAATAACCATTGGTGCCGACGGCTCTATATATTATCCCAACGAGCAGGGAGTACCCGAGGAAGTTGGAATGAAGATCGGCATCTGGCAGTTCAGGAACAGGGAAGGTTTGGAACGTGTCGGCAGCGCCGCATGGAAAGAGACAGCAGCCAGCGGAGAAGCTATCCTGGAAGAAGAGGCTGATGGTGATATTAAAAAGAGTGAGATAGTCCAGGGCTATCTTGAAGGCTCCAACGTAAATGTAGCAACAGAGATGGTCAATCTGATCGTTGCCCAGAGAGCCTATGAAATGAATTCAACAGCGATCCAGACTACGGATGAGATGATGCAGACAGCCAACTCGCTGAAGAGATAATTTTTTAAACAATAAAAGGGGAGATAACTATGGCGGGACTTGATATTAGCGGTCTTGGCGCCCAGGCTCTTACCGAATATGCAATGCAGGAGAGTAAGAACGCCAGCACCCAGGCTATTCAGAATAAAATAGCAAGCACTTCCTCCAAGTCCACGGACTCGGAACTGTGGGAAGCCTGCAAGAGCTTCGAGGCATATTTCCTTGAGCAGATGTTCAAGGAAATGCAGAAATCGGTAGATGCCATGAAGCCCGATACCGGAGCAGACAAATCAACCTCCACACTGGTTGACTACTTCAAAGATCAGACCCTTCAGGATATATGTGCAACCTCCGCAGACATGCAGAGCAACGGGTTTGCAGCAATGCTATACGAGAATCTGAAGAGAACATACGATATTCCGGATGAAGAGTGACCGTAAAGCCGCTTATTTCTTAAGAAATCTTAAGAAACAGGCGGCTCTTTTTATGCTATAATGGTCACCATGGAAAATGAAAAAGAGATTGTAAAAGGTTTTGTTGAACATTTTATATACAAGTCAGCGGATACCGGCTATGGAGTTCTAAATCTTATAACCGATGAGGATGACCTTACCTGTGTGGGAAATTTCCGTGACGTGGATGTGGGAGATTCACTGGAAGTCGAAGGAGTCATGGTGAACCACAAGGTCTACGGCGTGCAGCTCAAGGTCACAAGCTATAAGATCGTGGTTCCGGATGATGCGGTCTCCATGCAGAGATACCTTGGCTCCGGCGCCATCAAGGGCATCGGAGAAGCTCTGGCAGCCAAGATCGTCAAGAAATTCGGAGAGGATACCTTCAGGATCATCGAGGAGGAGCCTGAGCGCCTTGCAGAGATCAAGGGAATCAGCGACAGGAAGGCACTGGACATCGGAATTCAGATGGCAGAGAAGAAAGAGATGCGAGACGCCATGATATTTCTTCAGAAATATGGCATCACCAACACCATGGCTGTCAAGATCTACAACAACTACGGAGCCAGGATCTATTCTGTCCTTATGGAGAATCCCTATCAGCTTGCCGACGATATCGACGGCATCGGCTTCAAGACCGCAGATGAGATAGCTTCCAAAGTAGGCATCCGGGTGGACTCTGAGTACCGTATCAAATCGGGTATTATGTACGCCCTTCTTCAGGGAGCTCTGGACGGCAATACCTATCTTCCCATTGATGAGCTTGTCAGCAGAACAACGGATCTTCTATCCTCCGGGGATGACACTGCCATAGATGATATGGCTGTAAGAACCCAGCTGGATAATCTTATGATGGACAAAAAAGTCATTGTGAGAGGTGAAGGCGAAGTATATGCCTCAAGCTATTTCTACGAGGAACAGGGCTGCGCCGTTATGCTTCATGACCTTAATCTGGCGGAGAACGTATCCGAGAGTGAAGGAGAATCCTATAAGAAGAGGATTCTTGATATAGAGAAAAGAAGAGGCATCGAACTGGACGACCTCCAGCGCGAGGCGGTGGTAAAGAGTATATCCAACGGAATCGTCATTATAACAGGCGGTCCCGGAACGGGTAAGACCACTACCATCAACACGATAATCAGCTATTATGCCAGCGAAGGCCTGGATATCATGCTGGCAGCCCCCACCGGCCGTGCGGCCAAGAGAATGACTGAAGCCACGGGCTACGAAGCAAGAACTATCCACAGACTCCTTGAAGTCTCCGGTCAGGCAGTTGATGACAAGGAAGGCAGAGGAGTTCATTTTGAGAGAAACAGGGACAACCCCCTGGAAGCAGATGCCATAATCATTGATGAGATGTCAATGGTGGACATACATCTTTTTTACGCACTTCTCAAGGCACTGGTTCCGGGAACTCATCTGATACTGGTGGGAGACAGCTCTCAGCTTCCCAGCGTAGGGCCGGGGCAGGTACTGTCTGATCTTATCAGCAGCGGCAAATTCCCTACCATCATACTTCAGAAGATCTTCCGCCAGGCCGAGGAGAGCGACATCGTCATGAATGCCCACAGAATCCACAACGGGCAGCAACCGGTGCTGGATAATAAGAGCAAGGATTTCTTTTTCCTTGAGAGAAACGATCCGCAGGTTATCTACAAGCATATGATCCAGCTTGTAAGGGACAAGCTTCCGGGCTATGTCAATGCATCGTCCTATGACATCCAGGTACTGACCCCAATGAGAAAAGGACCCCTTGGTGCGATGCAGCTCAATTCAATATTGCAGGAATACCTCAATCCGCCGGACAAGAGCAAAAAAGAACATGTAAGCGGCGATGTCACCTTCCGCGAAGGGGACAAGGTCATGCAGATCAAGAATAATTATCAGGCCCAGTGGAAAGTAATGGGCAAGCTAAACACGGAAGTGGATTCGGGAATGGGCATCTTTAACGGAGATATGGGAATAATCCGTGAGATCAACGATTACTCCGAGGATCTTACCGTGGAATACGATGAGCACAGGCTTGTGAGGTATCAGTTCTTTGAGCTGGATGAGATCGAACTGTCCTATGCCATCACCATTCACAAGTCCCAGGGAAGTGAATATCCTGCGGTGGTTATGCCGATTCTCGGAGGCCCCAGAATGCTTCTTAACAGAAACCTTCTGTACACGGGCATAACGAGAGCCAGAAATACGGTATGTATCCTGGGCAGCAGCCAGACACTTACAGAGATGACCCAGAACGAGCAGCAGCTCAAAAGATACACGGGATTAAGGAGAAGGATTGAAGAAGTTTTTGTTGACGCTGTATGAGGAGGGGCTGAATCTGATTTTTCCCAGAAGATGCCCTGTCTGCGATGGGGTGGTAGCCCCCTACATGGTAGCAAAAGGGAGGCTTCGGGCCGGGCAGCTCATACATCCCAAATGTCGCAAACAGGTTAAGTACGTGACAGGGCCGCTGTGCCTTAAGTGCGGCAAACCCCTGGGAAACCAGGGAGAGTACGCTGAATACTGTGAGGACTGCAAGAAAACGCGGCACTATTTTACAGGTGGCTTTTCGGTCTTTGAGTACAGAAGCATGGCCTCTTCCATCTACAGATTCAAGTACAGGGGGAGGCAGGAATACGCCACCTTTTATGCTGCGGAGACGGCGAGGAAGCTTGGGAGGAAGGTGCGGACCCTTGGCATAGAAGCAATTATTCCGGTACCAATGTATGAGAAGAAAAAAATAAGCCGCGGCTACAATCAGGCGGAGATTCTCGCAAGGGAAATTTCCAAAAAAATAGGCATAAGAGAATATGAAAATATTATTAAGAGAATCCAAAACACCAGGCCAATGAAGGAATTGGACGCTCGGGGCCGCCGCAATAATTTGAAAAAAGCTTTTAATATAACTCGAAATGATGTAAAATTTAAGTGCATACTAATTATTGATGACATCTATACAACTGGAAGTACCATTGATGAGATCGCCCATGAGTTTCTGATGGCGGGTGTCGAGAAAGTATATTTTCTGACCCTTTCCATCGGGCAAACTACTTAAAAATAAATGGAGGTCAGCTTTATGAACTTACGGAATTGTGCAAGATGCGGTAAAATGTTTAATTATGTTGCAGGACAGCCTATTTGCGAACTGTGCAAAAAGGCTATTGAAGACGATTTCCAGAAGGTTAAGCAATATATTGAGGAAAACCCCAGAGCTGGCCTTAGACAGATTTCAGAAGACAATGGAGTCACAACCAAGCAGATCCAGCAGTGGATCCGTGAAGAGAGACTTATGTTCTCCAAGGATTCTCCGCTTCAGCTTCAGTGCGAGAATTGTGGTGAACTAATACAAACAGGAAGATTTTGTGCTAAGTGTAAGGCAAGTATGGCCAATAACCTTACAGATACCTTTGCCAAGCCCAAGCCTTTGCTTCAGCAGCCGGCTAAGCCTGAGAAGAAGGCCGGAATGCGCTTCCTGGATACCTAAGGAGCAGGAATGTTAAATGAAGAAAGAGTCATTTTGATGACCAAAATGGCTGCATTTGTAGACCGGGAGGGCAAGAAGAATAACGCCATCAACTCCTATTTCAGAAGTGATTACGTGGGATTCAACGTGCTTAAGTCAGTCTTAAGTGCCACGGCAGTGTTCTTTATTATTCTTGGAACCTACGTGCTCTACAACTTCGCCGATGTTCTGGCGAATATTTACAATACTGAAGACTTAATCGCTATAGGCAGGAGGTTACTTATGTATTACCTCCTGCTTGTTGGCGTGTATTCTCTTGCATCATATGTCATTTATTCCTATCGATATTCAAAAATGCGTAAGAGTATGAAGGCATATTATGGAGACTTAAAAAAATTAGCAAGAATGTACGAAAAGGATAAAGAAGATGACATCGTTACTAGAGATTAAGCAGTATATCATAAGATTTTACCAAAAAAACGAGACCTACCTCACATACATATGGAAGTTTCTTCTGGCACTTGTTTCCATCGCAATAATCAATAACAAGCTGGGATATATGAGTTCCCTTAACAATATTGCCATTGTTCTTATGGCATCGCTTCTGTGTGCTATACTTCCGCCGAATTTCATTGTATTTATTTCCGCGGTATTCATCCTGGGACATTTATATTCAGTATCGGCACCGACTGCACTGGTGGCAGTTATAGTATTTTTGTTGATGTTTTTGCTATACTTCAGGTTTTCACCTAAGGATACACTGGCCGTTCTTCTGACGCCCATCATGTTTTTCCTGCATCTGCCCTATGTGATGCCTCTTGCAATGGGACTTCTCGGAGCACCCAACTCGGTTGTATCGGTGGCCTTCGGACTTATCATCGCCTACATGCTGGTATTTTTCTCCGGCAATGCAGCATCCCTTGGAGCAGAGGGAGTAGAGGAGGCAGCGAGTCAGTTCCAGTCAGTTGTTTCCGGCATTACAGGAAATAAGACCATGATCGTTATGATCGGAGCCTTTGCCGTTACACTTGTCATTGTATATATCATCCGCAGAACCTCCATGGACAATGCCTGGAAAGTTGCTATTGCAGCTGGTTCAGTATGTATGATCATCAGCATACTGATTGGAGATCTGGTTACGGATGCTCAGATATCACTTTTCGGAGTTATTGTAGGAACCCTTGTTTCCGCCCTTCTTATGCTGGTGGTAGAGTTTTTTGCCTTCAATCTGGACTATTCAAGAACAGAGAAAGTGCAGTTTGAGGACGATGAGTATTACTACTACGTTAAGGCGGTTCCCAAGGTTACCCTTTCGGCTCCCGAGAGAAGAGTTAAGAAGATTAACAAAGCCAATCAGAGACGCAGATAAGGATTTGTCATGCAGCAGAAGGATTTTCTTTTAGAATTTAACAGAACAACCCTGCACATGCCGCAGCTACGATGGCCGGATATATTAGAGATTCTGATAATTGCTTTCCTGGTCTATCACATTCTAGTATGGGCAAAAAATACCAGACTATGGTCTCTCCTTAAGGGGATCATAGTTATTCTTGTGTTTATACTTATTGCGGCTTTATTCAACATGTCCACAATTCTATGGATTGTGGGAAGAGCCTTCGGAATCGCGTTTACAGCCATGGTTGTAATCCTGCAGCCGGAGCTTCGTAAGGCCCTTGAAGAACTGGGTAGGAAAAAGTTTTTTGCCAATATTCTGGCCCTGGGAGATGCCAAGACAGAGGGGCGTTTCTCAGACAAGACTCTGAATGAGATAATAAGAGCCTGTGTAGAGATGGCCAAGGTCAGAACCGGAGCACTTATAGTTATTGAGCAGAGTCATCCGCTGACAGAGTATGAGCGCACGGGAATTGATGTGGACGGAATAGTTACCAGTCAGCTTCTTATCAATATTTTTGAGCACAACACGCCTCTTCATGACGGCGCGGTTATTATACGTGGAGACAGGATTACCTCTGCTACCTGCTATCTTCCCCTTTCGGACAACATGGGAATAGGTAAGGAGCTTGGGACAAGACACCGTGCGGGTGTGGGTGTTTCCGAGGCTACAGATTCACTTACCATCATCGTTTCCGAGGAGACAGGTAAAATAAGTGTGGCCTACGAGGGGGAACTTGAGAGAGCTGTCGACAGTGACAGACTCAGAGAGCGCCTGCGCTACATTCAGAACAAGCGGACAATCGATACCCCGGTGAAGCATTTTGCCAGAAAGGCCAAGGTGAAGAAATGAAGAAATTGACGGCCAATTGGGGACTTAAGCTGGCTTCGCTGATCTTTGCCGCCATAGTATGGTTTTTGATTACCAACATCAATGATCCGGTAACGTCGGTTCGATACACCAACATTCCGGTTACGCTTAAGAATACCAATCTTATAACAGATCAGGGGCAGGTATATACGGTTCTTGACAACAGCGATGTCATTAGCTCGGTTACCATATTTGCACCCAGATCAATAATTGATTCCCTGACCCAGAACAATATCATTGCTTCTGCGGATATTCAGGATCTGTCCAGTCTCAATACGGTCAGTATCAACGTAAGTACCAATAAGTACAGCGACAAGATTGAGAACATTACTCCCAGCTCCACAGTGGTGAAGCTGAGCGTTGAGAGGAAGGCTTCCAAGTCCCTTGCTCTTTCAGCCACTACGTCAGGAACTCTGGCTGACGGATATGTTATCGGTGATGTTTCTACTGAACAGAACATGATCAGGATCAGTGGTCCCGAATCCATAATCAACAGTGTTAAATACGCAGCTGTTGACGTAGATGTGACAGGCTTTACTTCCAACATCGGAACGGATGCGGATATTGTTCTGTATGATGCCAACGGTGATCCCATCGATGGCTCATTGGTATCAATGAATATCAAGACAGTAAGGGTCAATGTAGTTATTTACGAGACCAAGTACGTACCGCTGAGCTTCGTGGTCAAGGGCGAGCCCGTAACAGGATACATACCTACGGGTGAGGTGGAGAGCAATCCTTCACAGATCATGATAGCAGGAAGAGGCAGTACACTCGTGGGTATCAATGAGATCAAAATCGCTGATGATGCGGTGGATGTGACAGGCTATACCGGCAATCTTACGGCTTCCATAGATGTATCCAAGTACCTGCCTTCCGGAGTTACTTTCGGAGACAGCGATTATAACGGAATGGCAGCAGTTGTTGTTCATATAGAGAGAGCTGCTACCAGGACACTTGATGTGAGCATAGACAGAGTTCAGCTAAGGAATACGGTTGATGACTTTAAGATCTATGTGGATGATACCGAGTATGATTCTGTTTCTCTTACACTTGAGGGATTATCAGATACCCTTGATGGCATAAACCCCGCATCTTTGACGGGAACAGTTGATGTGGAACAGATCATGGAGGACAACAATCTCACAGCACTTTCGGAAGGAACCTACAGCGCAGCTGTTAACTGGGATCTTCCCGCCGCAGTTACAGTCAAGAATCCGGTTGAAGTATATGTGAAGGTTGAGAAAAAGGACTAATATAGGAATTAACGAGGTTTTTAAAAATGAGCAGATTATTTGGTACAGATGGCGTAAGAGGTGTTGCTAACTATGAGCTTACACCGCTTCTTGCATTGCAGCTTGGTCAGGCAGGGGCATATGTCCTTTCCAAAGAGGTTAATCACAAACCCACCATTATGGTTGGCTGTGATACCAGACTTTCCGGTGACATGCTTGCCAGTGCACTTATGGCAGGAGCCTGCTCTGTGGGAGCAAATGTAGTAGACGTGGGAATCATCCCCACCCCCGGCGTAGCTTACCTTACCAAGAAGTACAGGGTTGATGCAGGAGTTGTTATCTCCGCATCCCACAATCCAATGGAATTTAACGGAATCAAGTTTTTTGACGGAAACGGCTACAAGCTTCCCGATGCACTTGAGGATGAAATAGAGGCTCTTATCAAGAGCAATATGGATGATGTGCCAATGCCTACAGGCGCAGCCATCGGTAGGATCAAGGTTCGTAAGGATGCAAGAGAAGAGTATGTCAACCATAATTTAACAACGGTTGATATCAATCTCAAAGGCATGAAGATCGTTATGGACTGTGCAGAGGGCGCTTCCTATTACACCTCTGTTGAAGCTATCAGGCAGCTGGGAGCTGAGGTTGTGGTTATCCACAACAATCCCGACGGAACCAACATCAATTCCAACTGCGGTTCAACCCATATGGAAGAGCTGATGGGCCGTGTTGTAACAGAGAAGGCCAATGTAGGCCTTGCCTTTGACGGCGACGCCGACAGATTCCTTGCAGTTGATGAGAACGGCAAGATGGTAGACGGCGATCAGATCATGGCTATAGTTGGTAAGCACCTTATGAGCAAGGGCAAGCTTGCAGACAATACAATAGTAACAACTGTTATGAGTAACCTCGGATTCTTCAAGATGGCCGAGAGAGAAGGCATTAAGGTTGAGAAGACCAAGGTTGGTGACAGATACGTTCTTGAGCGCATGAAGGAAATCGGCGCTAACCTGGGCGGTGAGCAGTCAGGACATATCATCTTCCTGGATGAGAATACTACAGGAGACGGTCTTTTGTCCGCTCTGCACCTTCTTGAGGCTATGGTTGAGACAGGTAAGCCCCTGTCAGAGCTGGCATCCATCATGGAGGTAATGCCTCAGGCTCTTGTAAATGCTCATGTACCTTCCCACAAGAAGGATGCATATATGGATTATCCTGAAATTGCCGGTGCTATTGAAGAACTTGAGAAGAAGTTCGCCGGAGACGGCAGAGTTCTTATCAGACCTTCAGGCACAGAGCCACTTGTAAGAGTTATGATAGAAGGCAAGGATCAGGCGATGATTGAGGAGGAAGCAAACAAACTGGCACAGCTGATTGAGGAGGTTATGCTCTAATATGGTAAGTCAAAAAGTGGTTATAACCAACCCCACCGGGCTTCATCTTCGTCCTGCTGGGAATTTGTGTAAGGTAGCAATGAATTACAAATCTCATATCACCTTCAGCTATGGGGAAAATACTGCCAATGCCAAGAGTGTACTTAGTGTTCTGGGGGCATGCATCAAGTGCGGTGATGAGCTGGAGTTCAGATGTGAAGGAGTCGATGAAGAAGAGGCTCTGAAGGCCCTTGTTGAGGCTATTGAGAATGGGCTTGGCGAATAATTCGCCGTATGTTAAAATCTGATTTGGCAATTTTTTAGAGAGGAAATTTGGATATGAAAAGAGTTAAGGCACTGTTGATGGCAGGCCTGTTAACTGCGTCCATCGTTGGCTGTGGAAGCGATGATGATGCTGCGGTTACAGGGCTTAGCATTGAGAAGCTTGAGGATATTCAGGAGGTTATTCCTGAGGCACCTGCAGAGGAAGCCAGCGTCGAGGAAGTTATCGATGAGGATGCTCCTCCGGCTGAAGGAATGGTAAGAAGCTATTTTACCAACGAGTGGGTTGATGAATCTGTTAATGAGAACAGACCCCTTGCTGTTATGTATCCTATAAACAAAGAGGCTCAGCCTCAGTACGGACTCAGCAACGTAGCTGTTTTCTATGAGATAATGGAAGAGGGCAGCATGAGCCGTCAGATGGGAATTCTTGAGAACTGGGAGAACCTGTCACAGATCGGTAATATCAGAAGTATCCGTGATTATTTCGTATATGCGGCGCTTGAGTACGATCCGGTTATCGTTCACTACGGCGGACCTGAGCTGTATGTTAAGACCATACTTACAAGAGATGATGTAGATAACTTAAATGGTGTCGGCGGAGTTATGGGTTCTGACTACGGAGCGTTCTTCAGAATTCCTGAGGGAAGTACATCGGAGCACACAGCATTTACCGATGCTTCACATGTAACTTCTGCTATTGAGAAGGCCGGTTTTTCCAAGACACACAGAGATAAGTTTGAGGGTCAGCCTCATTTCACATTTACCGGTTATACCAATCCCAATACACTTGCGGATTATCCGGATGCTGTAGATGCCACAGAGATCAACATGGCAAGCTCATTCCCTGTTACCAAGTCTGCGCTTACCTATGACCCTGAGAAAGAGGTATATCTCAAGACTCTGTACGGCAACAAGCAGGTAGATGCACTTACCGGTGAGCAGCTGGCATTTGCCAATGTTATTATTCAGAGAACCTATCACGAAGTTCGTGATGACAACGGATATCTTGCATATCAGATGCATGATTCCACAAGAGACGGTTACTACATTACCAAGGGTAAGATGATCCATATTACCTGGTCCAAGACCGATGATTATTCACCTACAACATACTTTGATGACAACGGCCAGGAGATAACCCTTAATACAGGTAAGACAATGATTTTTGTCATCCAGGAAAAGGGCGGTTCATTCTCTAAGTTTGAAGTTAACGGAACTACAATTGCTGAGTGATCAATAAGGCATATATAGCGGACGGTAGAAATGCCGTCCGCTTTTAACTCATTTTGAAATAAATGTAATCTTTTTGGAGAAGAATTATGGAGAAGATAATTGTTACAGGATGCAACGGACAGCTGGGAAGAGCTATCAACAAGGAGCTTCTTGCCACCGGCAAATATGAGCTTGTAAATACCGATGTTTTTCAGGGAGAGGGCATAACTCCCCTTGATATAACAAGTGTTGATGCGGTGCTTGATCTGGCCAGAGAGGTTAAGCCTGCGGCCATCATCAACTGCGCTGCTTACACTGCAGTAGACAAGCAGGAGAGCGATATTGACCTTTCCTACAAGATCAATGCCATAGGCCCCAGAAACCTTGCTATCGCAGCAACAGAGATTGGTGCCAAGCTTGTTCATGTATCAACCGACTACGTATTTGAAGGAAACGGAAGCAGACCCTACATTGAATTTGATAAGACAGGCCCTGTCAGTGTATACGGTAAGACCAAGCTGGCGGGAGAAGAGATGGTTAAACAGTTCGCCAAGGATTTCTTTATCCTCAGAACCGCATGGCTCTACGGCGATGGCAAGAACTTTGTAAAGACCATGCTCGGACTTTCAGAGAAATATGATGAGGTAAGTGTTGTTAAGGATCAGCTTGGAACGCCTACAAGCACTAAGGAACTGGCCAAGGCAATCCATTACCTTCTTCCCACACAGAACTACGGCGTATTCCATGCAACCTGTGAGGGAGATACCAACTGGGCTGATTTTACCGAGGAGATTTTCAGACTTGCCGGTAAGAAGACTAAGGTTAATCACGTGACAACAGCAGAGTATCTTGCCAAGAATACTCAGGCTGCTCCCCGTCCTGCCTACAGCATTCTCGAGAACTATATGTTCAAGCTTACTTCTGATTTCAGCTTTGCTGACTGGCATGATGCGATTGAGGAGTATCTTAAGGAACTTTTGTGATCCTTTGGCTGTAACGTTGAAATGAGGTTTTTATGAAGTTTTTCTATGAACTTCTGAGCAATGAGATTCTGATAGCTGCGTTTTTTGGCTGGCTCACTGCTCAGATTTTGAAGACGATAATATATGTGGCTGTAAATAAGAATTTTAATCCCGAAAGGCTTCTTGGGGACGGAGGTATGCCCAGTTCCCACTCGGCTACCGTTATGGCGCTGGTAACCGCAACGGGGCTTAATTTCGGTGCTGATACCTTTGAGTTTGCCGTTGCCGGAGTGATGGCACTTATTGTTATGCACGATGCCATGGGTGTCAGACGTGAGACCGGCAAACAGGCCAAGGTCATCAACAATATGATGGACTGGTTCATGCAGATGGACAGTGATATTTCTCCTGAGGAGAAGCTCAAGGAATTCGTTGGTCATTCACCTTCCCAGGTGTTCTTTGGTGCACTTTTGGGTATACTCGTTGGATTTATTACCTGCAGCATTATAGGTTAAAGTATTGTAGTTACGCTTTACGGGGGTTATAAGCATGGCAGCAGTGATACTGATTTGGATATATGTTATTATCACCACATATATCATGGGCTTTGGAGTTCTTCATTTCATATCGTCATGGGATTGCATGAAAAAATCCAAGCCCGTCGGCAAAACTGCCGGAAAGCAGGGCAAGCCTTACGTCAATCATTTCAAAGAGAGCAATATTGTCAGCGGTCTTGTGGTCGTCACTGTTTATGCCCAGTTTGCCAGCCTCTTCGGAGGGGTGGGCCTTGTGGCCAACCTGATCCTTATCGCACTTTGCGTGTCAATTGCGATTATTTACAGAGATGAACTTGTTGAGGATCTGTTCCATTCGGGACACATATTCACTGTGGACAGGAACGGATTATATTACTTTTTGATCTTTCTTCTGATGGCCTATGGAACATCCCATGGCATCATGCACTACGATTCCGATCTTTATCATGCACAGGCAATACATTGGATTGAGGACTATGGGATTATCAAGGGACTTGGTAATCTCCATGTGAGACTTGCCTACAACAGCTCTGCATTCCCGCTGTCAGCTCTGTACAGCATGAGCTTTTTTGGCGGCAAGAGCTATCATGTGATGGCAGGCTTTTTTGCACTGGTGCTTGCCTGGCAGTGTCTGGACCTTAAGAATATTGTAAGGCGTGGACACCCGGTGCTGTCTGACTTTGCAAGAATCGCAGCTATCTACTATCTGTTCACAGTGTTTGATGAGATAGTAGCTCCGGCTTCGGACTATTTTCTCTCTGCACTGGTATTCTATGTGATAATTCACTGGCTCGATATGAACATAAGGCACGAGAAATCGCTGCTTCCCTATATTCTGTTGTCTCTGACCGCTCTATTTGCGGTGACGGTGAAGCTATCGGCAGCGCCAATGGTTCTTTTGTCAATCATTCCGATATACAAGCTCCTTCACAACAGAACCGAGAAGACGGTGAAGGCCTTCTGGCTGTCGGTGCTTATGGCTTTTATCATCGTTATTCCCTTTATACTGAGGAATATTCTGATATCGGGGTGGCTGTTGTATCCCGTTACCTTCCTGGATCTCTTTAGCGTACCCTGGAAGATTCCCAAGGGACTTGCTGCCTATGACGCGTTGGAGATCAAGACCTTCGGAAGAGGTTATACGGATGTGGCGCAGTATGGCGATGCGCCCCTTTCACAGTGGCTCCCTGAATGGTTCTCCAAGATCACGGGAATCAACAAGCTGGTGCTGATACTGGACGTTGTAGCCATTGCATTCTATATTGCAATTTTGCTCTACTTCCTTATTGCTGTTGTGAGAAATGGCAGCAAGGTGGAAAAGAAGTTCGGTCAGTCCAAGGTATTTGATCTAAGCCACAGGAGCATGGTCAATATCGCAGATTTCCTGACAATAGGCGGAACAATGATAATATGTCTGCTGTTCTGGCTGTTTAGTGCTCCTCTTATCAGATACGGAGTGGTATATGTATGGATGACAGCTGCAATTGTATTGGGAAGAGTGTTCATCATAGTCTACAACAGGCTGAGCGATAAGATCACAGTGTGGATCTTCAGAGGCCTGGTGGCATTTTTGTGTCTGTGGATGCTATATAAGGGCGTTGGAATTGTTACTGAGGATGTAAAGAGGGCCAATCCTAAGTATCTCTATACACAGCAGGATTATGGTCACTACGAGGTTGACAGCTGCGAAGTTGAGGGATTGACCATTTATTATCCGACCTCCGGCGACAGAACGGGATATGAGCCTTTTCCTTCTGCAACTCATGATGTTTCTGCGGAAATTCAATTTATTGGCAATAATATACATGATGGAATAAAGTCCATAGGTGAATGATAAAAAATTTCTTAAAATAATGTTACGATTCTAAAACTTTAGTTAAAAATGCCCGTAAATGCCTGTAATTTAGAGCTTTTTTTATCGAAATAAAGTATCATAGTTATACGAGTTAACACCTTTTTTCTACTGAAAGGGGGATACTTTATGAGGAGAGTTTTATCCGCACTGATGGCGGTGATAGTGATGTTCATGCTGATCGCGCCCATCAAGGCACAGGCCACATGCCCGGATGATGTACTTGCTTATATGAACGCAGAGAGATCTGCAGCGGGGCTTCCGGGATTTACAGTAGATGATACACTGTCAGATATTGCGGCAGTTCGAGCAGTTGAATGTTCCACCAGATTTTCTCACATCAGGCCCAACGGCAAGGCCTGGTACACGGTTTCCAAATCCACCAACGGGGAAAACCTGGCTCACGCCGTAAATGTCAACCAGCAAAAGCCCGAGAACGTGGTGCTTGCCTGGATGCTAAGTCCTACCCACAAGGCCAATGTGCTCAGGGAGACTTTCTCGTCAGTGGGAATTGCCTATTACTATAGTGATAATGGCGAAACCTACATTGTATGTGAATTTAGATAATATATCATTTCCAACGTTGCCTATATTCCAGGGGACTGATTCCTTCAATCTGTTTGAATATACGTGAGAAGTAGTACAGGGGCGAGATTCCACATCTCGCCCCTATTTCTTCGACTGTTTCGTCGGAGAAACGAAGAAGCTGCTTGGCGTGGGTGATCCTTACTATCAACAGGTAGTTGATTATCGATGTGCCGAATTGCTCCTTGAAATCTCGTGATAAGGTGTATTTGTTTATGAGGAAAATCTCCGACAGCTCGTCCAGTGACACCTTTTCCTGATAATGTGTATCAAGATAGTCCTTGAGGGCAAAGGCATGTTTTCCGGCCTTTCCCGAGGG
>JAEEGL012094376.1_pt1 | contig 24614 bp, 11 predicted proteins | sample 9134231 | NCBI WGS metagenome assembly JAEEGL01 (sample SAMN16246548, study PRJNA631951) | gut metagenome | biome: gut microbiome; feature: rumen; material: fiber-attached | host: Bos | place: Iran: Karaj | collected 2018-10
AATGCGCATCGTTTCTCGCGCAATGCGCTTCAACTTGCGCATTTGATTTGCTCACTGGCCTCTCCATTCGCGCCATTCACCGGATGGCGCTCATTCCGGGCCCCCCGCGCGTCTGGGGGCGCTGCCCCCCGTCCCCCAGTTTTGTTTCTACACATGCTTCAGTGCGACGCTAAAACGCCTTCCTTGGCGTTGTACCGTCGCCCCGCCAACGTCGTGTTGTCGGGGGAATGCATTAGCTTATCACTACGGCCTGCGGCCGTAGTACTTAAGTTCTGCGCAAATACACTTATCACATATAAAGTCAAGCTTAGGGCTGAATAGCTACCGCCATACAGCACTAAAAAAACGCCCCTTACCACAACGAATGATAAGGGGCATAAAACCATCATGACACGACCCGGATCACGTTCTTGGCGTGACGCTCCAATAGGCCCACTGACTCAGTTTATCCAGAGGGGTCACCGTTTCTGTCTTTGGATCGACCAGGAATTTTACGGTTTGCTGACGCTGATTCAATTCGTACTGATAGCTAATCTCAATTAAATTGCTTTGCTCTTGTGCATCTGAATTGGGATCAGCAGAATCCTCTTTGGCAGCCCCCTCTTTAACAGGAACATCTTTGGCAGAAACCTCCTTGAGATTCCATCCACATTTTAAATCATCCTTGCACTGTTTAACGCGGCGAGTGGCATTGGGCTCACCATTGGTGAGCAGCCAGGCCATGGCCGAAATGAATTCCTGCTGTTCGAGCACCTTCACAAAAGCTGTACAGATATTGTGATTCTCCTTATTTCTGCAATCATGGCCTTTCGCCCATCGCTCGGTTCTGGGGATATTCAAATTATTCGTATAGGTTTCGGGATAAATATTCACCGGTGTTACCGGATCCATATTTTCACCAATGCTCATCAGGTCGATGGCGAGTAGGCCTCTGGGCTCCAGGCTTTTGGTCGCCCAGTTAAAACGGAACTTTGCGACACGGGTTTCGTTCATTTCTTTCCACTGGAAATAAGCGGAAAACTCATCCTTAAACTCGTGTATCACCGTCCAGCCAATAATCTGATCCTCTGCATGTTTAGTCTCGGACGTCAGCTTGAGGAAGTACAACAAAAACACGCCACCGAGATCGATGCCGGTCTGGAATTTATGCGATGTAATTGCACGTACAACGTATCCGGGACGTTTCAGATTCTCTTCGATCGCATCGTAATTATACGCATTTCTATCAAAAACACTGGCCATATCATTGCGTGGAACCACATCACCCGTTTCCAGATTGACGATCCACACCGGCGCAATCACGACAGCTTCATCCTGATAATCCAGATAAACCTCATACAATGGATCCGGTTTCTGTGTTTCTCCGCCTAAATCCGTATCCAGATGAAGCGCGCGCCATTCCCCTTTCTTCAAAAAGGTCATGTTAAAGCGCTTCTCCAGAAAATGCTGTTCAACCAACGAATCTATAGTGACAAGGCCAAACTCGGCTTCAAGCGGTTTGCCTTCTTTTTTCGACGCCATCAGGCCATCGATATATTCCGGCTTCAAAACCTTGTAATTGCGGACAATATTGATGGCATCCTGTTCACGGCCTGCAAACGAATCACGTGTTGTCGCCTGGCGGGCCTTCACTTGACTCGTCACTGCATTTTGATTGCTATTGTTGCGCGAGATGACTGTGTGGATCAAAAATCCGCCAAGGCCAAATACGAGTAAAACGCAAAAAATCAATGAAACAATTATCAGGTTTCGATTCATAGCTTCCCTTTAAACCAAATTCATCCGTGATACACACAGATCCCCACTTTACTTTATCACGTTTTCGCCGCAGATGTCACCCGTTTTCCAACAGTGAGATGATACACATAAATCAACACACAGCACACAATCGAAATCCCCGCAAATATCGTCCACATCGCATGCGGCGCACCTTGCTCCACCGCTATCTGCTTGTAAAGTGTTCCCGATAATAGACCGCCAAACAACGATCCCAGCGCATTGCTCCACATATAATACCCCATATACATCCCCACCTTGTCTTTGGGTGCCACAGCATGTGCCGTATATTCCTTCGCTTTCGGTGACGCCATCATCTCACCAAAACTAAACAGCACGACACCTGCAATAATCAGCCATGGCGTCGAACAATAACCAATCAATAGAAAACTCATTGCGGTCAGCATTATGCCGACCATTATCGCAAGCAGTGGTTTCATGCGGCTGTTCAAAATCGATATGATGACCTGAAAACAGACAATGCAAAACGCATTCACATTCACAATATGCTCTGGTTTGACTCCGCCATTCTTATCCATAAAAATCGTTGCAAGATTTCCATCCGTACTCGTATCCATTCCAAAAAATGCACCGATTTGATAAATCACATCCATAATCGGACGGGTATCGACAGAATCCTGAATGTATAACGGTAGCGTCAAAAATAGCTGATTATATGCAATCCAAAAACTCGACAATAAAAGCAAAAACAGCAGAAACCGCTTATTTCCAATTTTCATGCAATATTTACTCTGTTTTGCCGAACGCAGAACGGCATCAACGATGACATTCCATACGATCCAGCACAACGCCCAGATGGCCACCTGTTCGATAGGAAACCACTTGCATCCCATCACAAATAGCAAAAGCGTCACAAAAAAAGTCACGAAAAACCGCACGTTCCCAATCACCTCAAACATCTCGTGCAGCACAACTTTAAACGATTTCGAACGATTCTCATCTGTTCCCGGCGGTTCTTTATAAAACAACAGTAAAATCGGAATATTCAGCAATATCCATCCCGCCGACGCCCAAAAAACATACTGCCAGCCCTGAGAACGCAGCACCGATGCCAACAAAGGCCCAACAAATCCGCCAATATTCACCATCATATAAAAAATGCCGAATGCAATCGAACCATTTTTTTCGTTCGACACGCGCCCGACCGTACCCACCACAAGCGGCTTAAATATCGACGCACCAACCCCCACAAGTAGCAAAGCCGCAAAAAACGTCGGCATCGTCTTCATCTGTCCCAGCAACGCATACGCCGGCGCCAGAATCGAATACGCGATCAGCAGCATTTTTTTATACCCATAGCGATCGCCAAGCGCCCCCGTCACAAACGGAAACAAATAAATCAAAAATGTGACCGCACCCTGAATAATACCGCGATCGCTCGACGAAAATCCCAATCCGCCTTCCGCCACACTGCCACAGATATACACCGACGAAAGCGCAAAAAAACCATACCACGCCATGCGTTCGACGATTTCCATGATGTTCGCGACCCAGAACGATTTCGGCAAACTCCGCACCGTTCCTTCCATTGCAACACTTTCCTGCGCCATAAATCTCCTTCTCTTTATTTTTCAAGTTGGCGGTCTATTGGCTTGCGCCAATACGACCGCCCCGGCTGCTATTGGCTTACGCCAATACGCCGCCGAATCATTTGGCACGCATCAATCTAACAGCTCATCCCCTGCATCGATTCTGCCAGCATCGCATGCCTTTCATGCGGCAAGAATTCAGTGCAAAGCCACAAATAAACCGGAACGTTTATATTTCATTTCATTGATTAATCTACCCAAAATATGTACACATGCCCCGACATTTTCACTCACACGGAGTCTTGTCTTGAAAAACTTCATAATCCGCACTGCCCTGTTGGGCTTTCTAATGGTTGGCTGCGTTGATGATCAACCGCTGCGTAACAAAGACATTTTTACCCGCGTCAATTCCGACATCGTCTACCAGGCCCCGGATCAAGCCGCGCTCAATCAGTATCCGGCTTATAAACCCGTTTCCATGGCCCAGATTTCGGCAACAGAATTCATATATCTCGACAGACTGACGCGAAATGTCGTTAAATTCGATACGATCTCTGCCGAACGCACCATTCTTTTGTCGCTCGCTCCATACGAAGACGACCTCAATCCCGCCCTTGCACTCTCAGAAAACTGGGGCACTGCACTGATTCCGCTTGCAGACGGATGGTTTCTTGTCGCTGCACCACAGCGATCACTTCTGGCGTTTCACATCGATACAAAAGAAGTCCGGATCATCGGTGCCACACAAAATTTGCCACAGCCTGACGAAGGGCTCACGCTCGACCAAATCGACTATTCCAATCTTTTCGGCATTGGAATGGGACAATCCGGATTATTTCTCGCCATCAATCAACAGATTTTTAAAGTGCCTGTTCCAAACAACAATACCCTGGATGAATGGCTCAAATCACCGATGGTTCATCTGGCTGGCTTGATGCCGAATGCCGATTCGCCGCAGAATTTCGACGCACACAATGCGCTTCACTCAACACTGACTTTTAACGCTTTTACGTCGTTTGCTGAGATCGATCAAAGGGTCTTTTTCTGGAATTCGCACATGCTGTCCGTGATTTATAAAGGGCAAATCGCGACCATTACCGGCGATGGATACGTTTCACCACAGACTTCACTCGTCGATTTCTATGCCAATGGCTTCGGTGCGCACTTGCCGATAATGGCCATCAATGGCGAAATCTGGTTGCCTTATCTAAAAGACAACATCGGCATTCTCAAAATCCAAATCGATACCCTCTCCATGAATCATGATCAACCAGACGGCCTCGTCTCACTCGCCTACCCTGGTATCGGATCGATTTCGGCATGGACTCGGTTTAACAATTTACTGCTCACAGCCGACACCAGCACTGGGCAATTCTATCTCCTCGATCCGAAAACGCTGGAGATCAAACAGCATTTCTCGGATCAAAAACAATCCGACAAATCGCCGGTTTTGCTAGGCCCGACATCGATTGTGCCCATTCGTAATCGACAATATGCGCTTGTTTATATGCCGATTTACCAAAGGCTCAGCATCCTTAACCCCCAAAACCAGTTGAATCAGCCCATTTGGAGTGGAAAAATCGATCACATGCTTTCGGATGGCGACGCTCGCATCTGGTTTTCAAGCGGAAAGCAGTTCAATTATTTGCATATCGAACCTGACGGCAGTCTGATGCACAAATATGTCAAAAGCTTTTTCAATGCGCCAGGTGTGATGGGCATCCCCTGTTCCCGGGAATTGCTGCATCTCAACAAGGCATCAAAGGTCCAGATTTCTGACAAGGGGTTACTGATCTATGCACCGGAAGCATCTGTCGTCCTGCAATACCAATCTCAAGACGATTCGGTAGACAGTTTGCATGAACGAGGCTGGAGCAATCCAGCCAATGAAACCAACAGCTTTGGAAACAATGCGATTCAAACCAATCTGATACAATTCTGGCGGGCAAATCATAAGTTCGAAGCCATGATACTAAAAAACAACGATCGCCAATATCTTGCGATCGCCAATCCAACGGATTCCAGAGTGAATACCTGCGGCATCAGTATTGGACGAACCAGGGCAAACATCATCAGTGGCAATGGCGATAAGCCGATCGGCGAAAATATTCCGGCATCAGATACCTATCTCGACAATATCACGGCATTGGATATAGACAGCGAAAACAATGTGATTGCTGCGTCCGGCGACAAATTATATACAATTGATGAAAACGGCGTATGGCAAAGATATGCATCTGATATCATTCTAAAGCAGGCACCGGATAAAAATATGTATATATTGGGTAACACCGAAATGCCTGTGATATATTCAAAATTTGAAACCAGTGCGATGCTGTGCAGTGCAGAAAATATCTATCTGGGAGATTTATCAATAGCTCCCGGTTGTATAGAAACAACCTTAGATTATATAGATGACTGTGATAAACAACTCGTTGCATATATCAAAGACAACCAATTTTGTTATGCACTGATTTCGAAATCATCACTATCGCCGTTTTGTGTAGATTTGCCGGAAAATATACAAATCGAAGATTTAACCTGTCATGGACAAAACGCTTATTTTTCAGCTCAATCAGGTAATAGTCACAGCATTTATCGCGTGGCGATTTCCAGCCGTCCGAAAATTTCCTATATGATGGGCAATGGCATTGGCTTGCCGGATTCCGTCATTCTCAGCAATGCGCATCTCGGTTCTGTCGTGGGCGGTATACAGAACGACCAGATGAATGGTATCTATTTTTGGATGAAAGATACATGTACAATCTGGAAAACTATCGTTCCACAAGATACAGAAATCACCGATGAATCAGTTGCACAAAGGATTGTCACCGATGATATGCTCTGCTCTGCCGATTTGTTTGCGGTTAAAGAAGATGGCACCATTGCTGTCGTTTATGATCAAAAATTATATATATTTAATGGTAGCGATTTTTCACTGGCCGAAGACATTCCGGAAGATCCCATCGAGCTCATCGGAATGGGCAATGCGTTTGTATTAATGACAACCGGCGGCATTTATACATACGAAAGCAAGCTCATTCGCCATGCGCCATCACCTGTTGATATCAAAAATACAACCATTGACTTTGGAAAACATGGTCCGGGACATCCGCGCATGGCACAATCGGGATCGGATAATGCCGTATTTGTTCCGGTCTTTCATCAAAATAGAATTATAAAACTATCGCTTTCAGATATTCGATAAATACAATGTGCGCGCAGCGCACGGCTGGTGTATTGGCGCAACGCGCCAATAGCCAGCCGAAAGCCGCCGCATTGCGACAGCAAAAGGCGGCTAAAAAAAAGCCCCGGCAATTATGCCGGGGCTTCCTGTTTATAAAACCATTCGAATACTATCCTTCGAGATGCTCGGTAAAGGTTTTGGAAACATAGTAAGCGAGTACTTTGCGAAGAATCTTCGATGATTCCATGGCTTTGTTGATTTCCTCAACGGTTTTGACGCTGCGTTGTTCGATAATATTGCTGTCGATACGCGATTCAGCACGCCAGACGGTTCGCATATCTGCGATGGCATAGCTGCCCAGAATATCGGTCGAATCGAGCATATCCTGGGTAAAGGTTTCGGCACATGCGACAAGCGCCTCTTTTGAGCACGAGCTGGTGAGCTGTGCTGCGAGGTTCTGGAGTTCGGGTGCACCCATCTTCGCCTTGATCTTCGAGACGAGCGATGCGGTTTCGGGCGTTTCTGGCACCAATCCGGTTGCGGCGAGCACGGCCTTTGGCAAGATATGGCGCACATTTTCGGGGGACGAGGCCATAATGCGAATATCGGGATGCGCCATTGCTGCGCCCTTGGCAAGCCAGAACTGGAGTTCGTTGCCTGCTGCTTTCTGGAAGATTTCGGTACGAATACAGACGATAACGGGATCCGAATCGATAATGACAATGGCTTCGGGCAGTTCGGAAGCGCGCCACAGATTGACATTTTCAAGGCCAAGACCCGCCTTGAGCTGATGGAAGATCTTGCCGTTAGGCGTAAACTCCGTCACCTCGGTCGCACCGCTCGTCACCTCATCGATCTGCTTGGGTCCGAGTGAACCAATCGCTTCGACAACAACGCGAATCGCATCCAGCAATGAGAATTGTTCGTCTGAGAGAATTGGGAGTGCGCGGGAAAGCGTATCTGGGGCAATTGAATCGGTCTTTTCAAACTTCGTCTTGAGATCGTTAAGCGTATCCTTGAGCTGGGCATCGAGCTGGAGCAAAGCGCGAAGCGGCGACATGATCGCCCATGCCTGAAGTTCACGACCAGCACTCAAATGTGACTGCGCCAGTTCAAGGGCATAATCATAACAGCCCGGGCAGAACATGATGGCTTTTTCGAGCAGTTTCTTGCGATTCTCGGGATCGTCAGACGGCATGGCGAGCAAACGCTCGATGACATCGGCAGATGGCGCAGAATCGAGCAACCGATACAGAATGCCGGCAGCTTTGCGAGGCTCGTTCAACTGTTTGCCATACAGATCGGCGAGTCGAACCAGAATGGCGTTCTCCTGATCTGGCGGCAATTCGCCTTCGAGACGACCGTTGAGCAAATCGGCAAGCTGATCCCACTCTTCGCGAGCAACGAGCATGCGCTCGAGGCCATCGAATGCGCGACCAAGACCTGGTGAATACGACAGTGCCATATCGTAGGCTTCGGTGGCATCTTCGGGCGAAATCGATTCCGAAAGTTCGCCGCGAGTACAATACAAACTGGCCAGAATTGCTGGATTTGTCGTCGTTTCGGTAAGCGTTTTGACGAGCTCCAGTGCTTCGTGATAACGACCCTGTTGTTTGTAGATTTCGAGGCAGCGTTCGACCAGATCGACATTCGAAGCACCGTTGTTCAATGCCGATTCATAATACAAACCGGCCTGCGGTGTATCTTTGAATGCATCGCTCCACAGCTTGCCCATATCGTACAGAATGTTGCCACGTCGTTTCGTATGTTCCGGCGTAACGAGCAAGCTCTTTTGTAAGCTTGCCAATGCCAGCAGTGGCTGCTGCATTTCGGCATAGGTTCTGGAAATCGCCATTAGCGCATCGTAATGCAACGGCATCAGTTGGATGGTCTTGCGCAGGTCGTCAAGCGCCAGCGAGTAATTCTGCTGGATATTGGCGATCAAGCCGCGTTTGAACAAAACTTCGACGCGCATCTTCTCATCGAGTGTTTCGTTCGGCGTTTTGAGAAGATGGTCATAGATTTCGTAAGCCTTATCGATGTTTCCGGAATCCTGCTCGAGATCGCCGATAGCAATGGCGACGGGGGCATAATCGGGAGCAATCGTGTAAGCTTTGTGCATCAGGGACTCGGCTCTCAGATCGTTGCCGCATGCCTGTGCAGCAATGGCGGTTTCATGCAGCAATTTGGCATTCTTCAGAGCCAGTGCGGGCCCCGGCAATGTGGTTCGTTCCACCGCACCCATTGCACCGATGCATGCTTCATATCGTTCAGTCAGGCGGCCAGCGCGCTCTTCGACCGAAGCCAGGGCCTGCCAGGCCTCGATGTTATCGTGATTGACGGCAATGGCTTTCCAGGCCCAAACACGGGCTTCGTCCAGATTTGAAGTATTTCGGCAGCGTTCGAGCAACTTGTCGGATCGCTCCGCCCAACTCATGGATTTCTCGTTTTCATCGGGCAAAAGTGCCGAACTGGCACGCCAATTCTTTAGACGGCGACCGATGCTGCGCAGGCTGTCCGAAGCTTCGACGTTGTTGGGATCGAGTGCACGTGCGTTGCGATAATACGTCGCCACCTGAGCGTTTTTGCCCTTTTCGTCAGAAACTTCTGCCATGTGGCAATAGAAGATCGCACCCCATGCCGGTTCGAGCAATCGAAGCACCAAATCCAGAGAACTCATATAAAGTTCGACATCGTTCTGCTTGAGCGCCATGCTGGCAATACCGAAATAGGCATTGCGCTCGACCGGCCCACGCTTATTGATGCTCTGATAGGTCTTGATGGCCTCAGGAATATCGTTCAGCGCCAGACCCTGGATGCGGGCGAGTTCGAACAATTGTGTTCTCTTGAGGTTCTTGGAGTTCAGATCACCCGCAAGTACCTTGATGGTTTCGGCGTATTTCGGCCAATTCTCGGTATTGCGCAAACTGGCACAGTAACGCTCGACGATTTCTTCGTTATCGGGATCGAGATGCTGAAGTTTCTCGACGATTTGCGCGCTCACGTTCACATCTTTCAGCTTGCGATCTGCAATACTCAAGGCCTCATTATAGGTGGCAATGGCATCGTCTGTATCATCTTCTGCCAGCTGTGCATCTGCATGTTCAAGCATAACCTCGATCTGGCGGCTCCACTGTTTCAGGCGTTCACACATGCCAACCAGATGTCCATAGCCCTCGCCGTTGGGACCGGTTTCTTTATACAGCTGCTCCAATGTCTCGCATGCGGCATCGGGCAACGACAATTCTTTATCCTGAAGTGATGCAATCTTGAGCAGGATTTCGGGACGCTTTTCTGCTTCGGCCAGTTTGAGTTCGAGTCTCAGACGACGCAATTCGACTTCGGGACCAATATCGGCACCGGTAAGTGCCGCAAGACCGTTACGCGCATGCTCGTTCTGAGGATCTATCTGCAAAATCTCGGCATAACCATCGAATGCACCTTCCAGATCGTTGAGGTGTTCGTTGGAAATATCGACCACGCGCTGCCACAGAGCGATACGCTCTTCGTTGCTGCCGCCTGCAGAAATGCGGCGGATCAATTCTGAACGCAGATAAGCCCAGTTTTCGTGCGATGACTGCCACGAAATCATGGCCTCGAGAGATTCCACACAATTGGGATCGATGTGTAAAATCGTGCGTTCGACATCGACGCTGCGTTCGAGATCGTTCAGATTGTCGCGATAGAAGTTAGCCAGTTTGCGATACAGCTGCAGGCTGTTTTCGTCATCGTGATCATGGTGATGCGCCTGAGATGCAGCCAATCGAATGATCTGAGCATAACGGCCGCTCTGTTTTTCGATACCCGACCACGACGCCAGTTTCTCGCAGGCAACCGAATCCGAAGGATAGTTTGTAAGTACGGAACCGTACAGCGCGAATGCACCTTCGATATTCTGAAGGCTCGATTCGTAAATCCCTGCAACCGCCTTGAGTGCATCTGCATCCGGCGTTTCGGCTGCACGTTTTTCGCTTTCCAAAAGCGGTACGCAAAGTGATGCATATTCCGGATTTCCTGATGCTTCGACGAGCTTGTCCTCGACATCCTTTTCGGGATTCAGGCGATAGCCGATAAACAGTTCGTTGAGTGCATCCAAATCGCGGGACAGCGAACGCTTCAGAATCTGATAACGACGCTTTGAGATCTCGGCACGTAATGAAGCATCCTGCGTGTTATCCCAAACTTCGCCATAAATGCCAAGCAATGGCTCGAACAGCGCATTTTCATCCGCGATCTTCTCCACTTTCGACAGAATCTCGGCGTCATTTGGATTCATCTCGAGCAGTCTGGCATATTCTTCAATGGCGCGATCCGGAGACTGCAGGTGATTCAGCATGATATCGATGCGTTTTTCAATGGCGTTGCGGCGTACATCTTCTTCGAAGCCGTTAAAGGCAAGGCATCCAAGTACAGCAACGACTTCTTCCCAACGATTCGTATCCGGTGCCAGACGCTCCAATTCTTTGGCAAGAACAACGGCTTTATTCGAATCCAATGCTGATGCGAATAGAATGGTGAAAGCGAGTGCAGGATTGCTCAAATCTTCGGCACTGAATCGCGCGACATCGCTTAAAAGCTGGTTGCGAACGGATTCATCTTCAACGGCTGCAGCACGACGCAGCCAGGTCGCGCAAAGGATATCACTGTGTTTTTCTTCACGGCACAGCGACACCAAATCATCGGCAACGCTTTCGTCACCCAGCCACAAAATTCTGCGCAGCATCTGAATGCGCTGGATAACATTCTCTTTCGGAATGAATTTGAGCGATTGCTTCAAAATGCTGCTGCGTTCGGCTTTGTCATCCGATTTGGTTGCGGCGATTTCAAGAATCGCAACCACAATACCGCGTTCCGCATCGTTGCAAATTGTCTGAAGCGCACGAATCGCAGATTCCTGCATCGGATCCCAGCACAATACGCGCAGATATGCGCTCACAGCCTGTACATGCGTTGCACTCTCGACACAAGCATCGGCAATACGCAATCCCAGCGAAATGCGTTCTTCCTTTTCGGTCAGATGGCGCAGTGCCTGTTCCATTGCGCCGATGCGTTCAGACTGGCGATCGAGCTTGTCGAGCACTTCACCCAAATTCTCAAGTGCATCCTGATCATCCGGATCACAATCGAGTACGATTTCCCAGCCTGCAGCTGTATGCGCCGATTCGGGGCTATGCTGCATCAGGTATTTGCCCTTGCTCTTGGCAAGCTGAAGGATCGTATCATCATCTGCAGTACGAATCTGTTCTGTCAGGCTCATGTCGAGTGATTCAAAATCACCCTTCTTTGCATATACACGCGAAAGCTCCTCACTCACCGATGGATTATGGGGATCAATGGCCTGAACCTTCTTCCAGCAATCTTCGGCCTTGTCGTAATTCTCGAGTTTGTCGAGATAGAAACCGCCGAGTTTTGCAAGCAATTCACGGCGAACTGCAGGTCGACTCGTCAGCGCGAGCAAAGCTTCCATCGAAGCTGCAACACCCTCGTTGTCGTCAATCGATTCGTACAGTTCAATGATCTTGCGATGGACATCGACTTCCATCGGATCCTGTTCGATAATTTTCTTCAGCAGTGAGATGGCCAGAGCATTGTCAAACAGCTGTTTTTCCGCAACTTCTGCGGCCATCCGATAGTGTTCAAGGGCTTCGTCGCGTTTTCCGAATTCGAGTTCGCGTTCGGCACGATTTACATAGAAATCGCACAGTTGCTCATTTTTACCGCTCTCTTCGAAATACAGCTCTTTGATATGAAGCGCATCGCGATCATCCGGCAATTCCTGCAGAATCAGATCGTAAGCTTCGACCGCGAGCTCGCGTTCGCCCTTATTCCACAGCACATCTGCTGCTGCACGATGAATATCCAGCTCTACAGCTTTGTCCAGCCCCGATACACGGCTGATGCTGGCAAGCTTGTCGATATCGCCGTTCAGGCGGCAAATATTGATATCCTGCAACAACAAAAGTGGATCTTTGGGTCTGTCTTTTAACAATACATTCAGCGTTTCGCTTGCGCGTTCTGCATCGCCAAGTCCCGAAATGTAGATTTCGATAACTTCTCGCAGTCCCAGCTGCTGTATCTGTCCCCAATCGACGCATTTTTCCTTGATAAAGTTCGCGAGTTTATCCCAGCACTCGTGCTCGCGATATATCGTCATCAGCTCGCTTTGGACTTCGTCGCTGTGTTCACCAATCGACCACAGATGCTCCCAGTCGGCCACCGCAAGATCCGGTTTTGCAAGATCGTTCTGCGCCAGTTCTGCGGCCTTTCGCGTATAATCTATGCGCTCATCGCTCTCCCATGTCGCATCCACAACCTTGCGGTACATCGCATGGATAGACTTGAAATCATTCGATGATCTGAACACACCTTCCATGTATTCAATCGCGCTTTCATTCGACGGATCCTCGCGAAGCAGCTGCTCGTATGCTTCTTTGGCCTTATCAGGTTCATTCAGTTTTTCCTGATAGATTCCAGCCATTTCCTTTAAAATGCTGCTTCTGACTTCCTGCATGTCTGCCCAGGGCGCGTAAAGCAGCACGTTCTGCATCGTCTGAACCAGATCCGTCCAATTCTGGGCACGAATCAGGCTTCGAGATTCCTTGCGGTATGCATTGTTATCGCGAAGGCTTGCCTCCTGACGCAGATGCGCAGGAATCGGCAAAATGGTAAACGCCGGTCCCTTCTCTGCATGGCTTGCCGCATTTTCTTCCGCATCGTCTGCATCCTCCGGGGATGCCTCTTCATTCAGCGGTTCACTTGGCGCTTCGCTCGTCTCGTAATCTTCTTCGGGCTCAGGTTCAGGCTCTTTCGTATCTGCTTCCTGAGGCGGCTCTGTGAGCAAAAGCTCTGAAAAACCTTCAGGTTCTTGTTCTTCCGGCTGTACTTCGGGCTCGACTTCTTCTGCAACTTCGGGTTCAGAAACTTCAGCCTCAGCCACTTCGGGCTCAGCTTCAGGCTCTGATTCAGCAACCGGCGCTTCCGAAAAAATATCGTCTCCCGATAATTCATCCGCCAGTTCTTGTCCCAAATCGATCCCCGAACCCAATGCATCCGCATCTTCGCCAACGTCCACACTGTCTTCAGATGCAGACGATTCAACAACTTCCGCTGCTTTTGGCTCAAGTGCATCTTCCACATCCATGGCGAATGCATCTGACGAGATTTCAAAATCCGGTAAATCCGAACCTTCAGATCCGCCCGCATTCTCCGGCTCAGAAACGGCTTCCTGCACGTCTTCGCTTTTGGACGGTGCAGTCATATCGCCAAACAAATCGTCCATCGCATTGAGCGCATCACCAAAATCCGGGATTTCCTCTGCTGCAGCCTCGTTTTGAACTGGATCGGGCTGCGAAACGACCGGTTCACTCGATGCATGAACCGCCGGACGTGCGCCGCGAATGATTCCCGGACGTCCACCGCGCGATCCCACAATACCAACACTGCGCGTCACTGCGGGCTGCGATGAAGATGACGATGGCGATCCCTGGCCCGGAACCTGCGGCGGAACCGGTGCCTGCGGATGCATCGCCGCTGCCCGCGGAACTGCAGGCATTCCCGGCTGACTAAATCTACCCTGCGGTATGCCACCTCTGCCTGGCGTCACCGTCGGAAATCGACCCGATAACGTCCGGGGCCGCTCTACGACATGCCGCGCAGAATCACTCTCGTTTTCGTCAACATGATTGCCATACTGATTGGGATCTCTCTCGTCCGTCATCGTCTTCTCCTGGTTAAAAAATTGCCCGAAGGCATAAATACACTCCGCGAATATATAACGTTTAAAAACTTCACTCAAGTATTTGCATTTCTTTCTGTAACAACGACATCCGCATACAAACACATACAAATATCCCTCATAAGTTCGTTTTGATTTGTGTGGGGGCCAAGCCCCCTACGGCGCTATTTGCAAAGCAAATACGCGCCTACCCCCGACAGCCGCGCGTTCTCCACACGCTTTCTCATTTAAACAAAAAATCTTGACTTTCCGCCATCCGCGTTCAGATTGCTCGCCTCAATGCTGTTTTATGTGGCAGATATTGGTCACTGGCAGTATGGTGACGCGTATTGCCCGCAGGGCAATAGCGGAACCGCGTGTGCGTATCGCAGATAGCACACGCCACATCCACTTCCACCCGATTTTTTTACAATTCGACGAGGTAATTCAATGGGATTGTTCGATAAAATTCTTGGCCGCGACTACAAATACTATATCGCCAAATCCGACAAGGTTAAAGCCGATGATCTTGGCGAAGCGATGGCATGTCTTGTTCATGCAGAGGAACTCATCGACGAGAACGATGAGAGCGCAAAAGCAGAAATCGAGGCAAAACGTAGCGAAATCAAGCATATCGTCTATAAAAATGCTTTCGAAACTGCAAAACAATACCTCAGAAGCGGACAGCACCAGGCCGCGCAGAATGCCATCGACCGTGCCGCAAAGCATGTACAGAACGACGAAGAACGTGAAGCATTGAACGCGCTCGTCAATGAAAGCCATACCTGGAATCAGGAAGAAAAAATCGTCGAAGCACATGTCGAAGGCGAAGAACGCGTCACTGGACTGGATGTCCGCGACAAGTGGAATCTTTATGTCACAAACCTGCCCTTTGCAAAGGCCCAGCATTGTGATGAACTTGGCGACGATTTTAAAAAGGCATGGATTGCACTGCAGGAAGGCGAATTCGACGAAGCCTTGCAGGGACTCGAAGAAATCTACAAATTGCACCCCGATGATGCGCTTGTGATGTGCGAACTCGGACGCGCCTACTACGGTAAAGGCCAATTCGAAAAAGCAGATGAACTCATCGCCAAATCTGACGAGACTGATCCGCAGATCGAAACCAAGCTGCTCCGAACAGAAGTGCTATGGAATATGCGGAAATTCGATGTCGCCGAAGAAGTTCTGCAGGCCGCGCATGATGCAGATCCCGAAAACAACAATGTTCTGGCCAGGATTGCACAGCATGGTTTGATCTCAAAAGACTATGAATCCGGTATTGCAGCGGTTGAAGTGCTCGTCGAAAATCTTCCCAATGATCGCAGCGTTCATCAGCTGGCAGGCCGTCTCTATCTCGAAAGCGGTGACGAAGATAATGCGCTTAAAAGCTTCGAAAACGTCAACCGGCTGTTTTGGCAGGTCAATCCGCAAACAAAGAAAATCACATTCGATCACAATGCTGCAGTCGCTGCCGCAAACCTTTATTATAAGAAAAATGAAAATCTCGATCGTGCCGTCGAATTGCTCGAAGCTGTGCGCGCCAATTCCGAAGGTGAAACACATATCGCCATCTGTATGCAGCTCGCCGAAGTCTACGAAAAAATGGGCAAAAAGAGCAAAAATCTGGAAGTGCTCGATGAATCCACTCGCTTTATGGACGATGCCCTGAAAACCGCCAGAGGCCCTGAGCGCGCCATGATGCAGCTGCAATATGCCGAAGTCTGTGACAAACTCGGTGATTTGGTCAGATTTAAGGAAAATATTGCCGAAGCCAAGGCGTTCTTCTCTAAGGATGCAGACAAGGGCCATCCAGTCGCTTCTTTTTATATGGAGCTCATTCGTAATCGCGAAAATGGCGAACCATTCCCCAAAGCCGATCAAATGCAGGCGCGTCTGAACGAATTCATTGAAGCACACATCGATGAATTGCGCGCCAAAGCTGGTGCAGCTCAGGCACCTGCTGGAGATCCGGAACTCACCAGCCGCCAGCCAGCAACCATTGATCTGGGCGATGTCGAAATCGCAGGTCCGGTCGCCGCTGAATCACCCAATGCGGCATCTGCCGAAGCCACCAATAAAAATGCCAACGATATCATCGCCGCAATGGCTGCACTCGCACCAAAACGCTCAACCGTCATTCAGCCCGTATCATCCGAAGCAGACGAGGATGATGATGGCGAGCGCTCAGAAGACAGCTCAGCGGAAGAAGCTTCCGAATCCAATGCATAATACGCCATTATACGTATAAAGCCGTGCGCTTGGCTCTGGTATACAAAAATATCCAACAGAATCAAAAATATACGAACACAAACAAAGAATTTACAATCCAAACATGGAAACGCACAAAATACTCAACGAAATCAAAGCTAAGCGCACAAAATACGAACAATCCGGATACGGTAACGATCCCCAGTCCACAGCACTGGTGGATGATCTTGCGCGTTGCGAATGCGCCGGTTTAACCGCACGACGCGCGCGCACTTCAGCAGAGATAGGCATAAAGCGAGATCCCATCGTTTTACAGAAAGGGGAAGGCGCCATTTTGTGGGATGCGGATGGCCTTCCTTATATCGATATGGGCGCTTGTTTTGCCGTCGCTGCATACGGCCACAGCAATCCGGAACTCATCGAAGCACTCAACGTTCAGGCGCAAAAACTGATGCATGGGATGGGAGATGTCTACCCTACCGATACGAAGATCAGTTTTCTGAAAGCCCTGGCAAACCTTGCGCCCGGCAATTTATCTGGGACATTGCTGAGTCAGTCGGGAGCAGAAGCCGTAGAAACTGCTATAAAAATGGCTCAAATCGCAACCGGAAGAAGCCGTCTAATCGCATTTGAATCCAGTTATCACGGCCTGAGCTATGGTGCGCTTTCGGTAACTGCACACCAGAATAGTTTCAAAACGCCATTTATTCAGCGCATCTGCCAACAGACGACGTTTGTGCCTTATGCCAATTGTCTGCGATGTGCTTTCGGACAACACAGAAACCATTGTCAGTTTGAGTGTATCCGCCACATCGACCGCATTCTTTCGTTGCCTTCATCCGGCGCAGGCGAAGTTGCAGCTGTGATCGCAGAACCCATTCAGGGACGCGGCGGAGATGTTGTACCGCCCAAAGGCTGGCTCAAAGCATTGCGAGAAATCTGTACAAAACACAATGTTTTGCTCATTCTCGACGAAATCTATACAGGCTTTGGACGAACCGGCGATATGTTCGCCTGCTGCAGAGAAGATGTCGTCCCCGATATCATGTGTCTTGGAAAAGCCATGACTGGTGGATTTCCACTGTCTGCAGCCATTGCAACGCCCGAAGTCTTATCGCACTGGCCGCTGAATACTGCAGAAGCCATTCATACAAGCACATTTTTGGGCAATCCCATGGGCTGTGCCATTGGTCTGAAAGCGCTCGAAATTCTCCAGCGAGATCATCTGCCCGAAGCCGCTCGGCAAAAAGGCGAATTTCTACTGCAAGCCTTTGAAAAAATTAGACAAAAATATCCGCATTTCATTGCCGAAGCCCGTGGTGCCGGATTGATGTGTGCGCTCGAATTTGCCGATGCAGATCTCACCCCTCGTCCCGACATTGCACTTGAACTCGTCGATTTGATGCGCGATCGTGGATTTATCCTGCTTCCCTCGGGCCCATGGGGAAATGTGCTGTCTGTTGCACCACCACTCATCATTCCAATGCAATTTCTTCAGGCTTTTGTCGAAGCACTCGATGATGCATTGGAAAATTTAGGCTCTGATTAACGCTCGTGGATATGAAAAAGTAAGATTGTCTGCTTTGCGGCCACGAGCGATGAGCAATGCGCCACGAGTGTTCATTGGCCAACTCGACGCTCGATGCTCGGCGCTCTTTGCCAGTATCTCACACGTATCGGGTAACGCTATATCCATACTGGTTAAACATAGCCAAAAATTAAGACTACGTTGAATCATCTGGATATAACCCTTTTGCAGAGACGCTCTGCGGAACATCTCTGCAAAAAATGGAACATCCTTATGCCATTTCAAGCATCCGAATGATTGGCCGAACTGCGGATACCATAATATCTTCGGGCAATTCGACTTCGTAGCCTTTGCCAAGCATGCAGTCGCGCAACAACTCAAGCGTATTGCGTTTCATATTGGGGCAGACGACGTTTGGCGTCAGACCATAAAATTCGCGATCGGGGAAAACCGTTTTCAGCCTGTGAATCATGCCGTATTCTGTTCCCACGATAAAAGATCGTTCCGAACGCGATTCGACAAATCTGAGCATACCTGCGGTCGAAAGCGCGGCATCGGCAATATCGACGACTTCAGGTCGACACTCAAGATGCACCATCACCGGCGATCCCGGATGCGCTTCCCGCGCATTCTGAATATCCTGTATGGATATACGGTTATGCGTGCGGCAGCAGCCATTCCACAATGTCATATGCATGCCCAGTTTTTTGTTCAAATTTGCTCCCAGATTCTGATCTGGCAGAAACATGATAGGACGACTCGGATCCAGCTTTGTCACAATCTTTTCAGCATTGCCGGATGTCACACAGATATCGACCAGCGATTTGGTTTCGGCTGTCGTATTCACATAAGCAACGATTGTATATTCGGGATGATCTGCTTTCCAGGCGCGCAGCGCCTCCGGCTGACACATATCGGCCATCGGACAGCCCGCATGCTCGGTCGGCATGATCACTCGCGCTTTCGGAGATAACAGTTTCGCTGTCTCTCCCATAAACTTCACACCGCAAAATACGATGGTTTCCGCTTCACAAGCCTGCGCTTTGCGACTTAATTCAAGCGAATCCCCACAAAAATCTGCGATATCCTGAACATCCGGTTCGACATAATTGTGCGCCAAAATCGTCGCATGCAGCTTTTGCTTAAGCTCCAGTATTTCATCGTGAATTGCGCTCATTCCCACTACTCCTTTTTCAGCTGATGATTCACCAGAATTGAAACATAGTTTTTCTCCAGCAAATCATTCAGCCAAGAGTTCACCAGTCTCTGGCTTTCCTGCATTGAGATCATTTCACGGCACTGATTCATAGCCGCTTTCCAGGCCTCAGATTCACCTTGCGTAACATTATCAACTTTAATGATGTGATAACCGGCATTCGTCGAAATCAAAGGCGCGATTTCGCCCGCTTTCAATGTAAATACGGCTGCGAAATCCTTCGATAAATCTCCAGGTGAAAACTGCCCAAGGACGCCGTTGCGCTCAACACTGCGGCCTGTTGAATAGGCTTTTACATAATCTGTGAATTTATCTGGCGATGCCACCGCAAGTTCCTGAACACCATTGGCTAAAACCTCTTCGGCCTTATCCAGACTGTTCCACCAAACAGGATTCAGCACTTTTGCCATATCTTCCGAAAGACCCACGGTGCTGTCGACGTCGATTTCAGGAATCAAAATCTGACTCAGCGATACCGTGACGCTGTTTTCTGCATCCGGAACTTTTTCCTGAGCACACGCAATCACGTCGACTTCCGATGGCGATACCTGGCCTGCAAGCTCCGATCGTATCACATACTGCGCCTCTATCTCGCTGCGAAGATACGCGCGGTAATCCTCCCACTCGATATCCTCGCTTGCCATCATCGCTTTGTACTTCTCTTCACTCTGACCAGACTGAATGTACATTTGTTTAAGCTGCACATTCACTTCACGATCGCCCACGTGAATGTTATTCTTCTTGGCCTGACGAGCTATCAGACGCGTCTGAACGAGCTCTTTGACCAACGCCTCCAGCTCTGCTTCACGATTCAGCGAATCGTCAATATCATTGATATCTTTTCCTTTCACGAGGTATCTCAGTTTTCCCTCGCGACGCATATCTTCCAGCGTAATGATCTCATCGCCCGCCACTGCCGCGACTCGCTCTACCGTTTTCGCATCAGTCACACACGGTATCAATAAAACCAGAATTAACGCTGCTTTCGTCCAATTTTGAATCATGAAGCCTCTTCCTCACATACATTTTACGTCCATCCTGGACAACCGCCCCCATATCTAATGAATTCGGCGCAAATTGGCAAGATGTTCCTGAACCCGTTTCTAAAACACGTTACTGTTCGGCCTATGGAGCGCGAACATCACCCGCCGCGATTGCAGCACGCGCTCCCGTTGGACGAGGGTTAAGGGCAAGACCGTCGCATTCTAAAGATGCTTAACATTATCGTACTTTCAAAAAAGCTGATGGATGCTTGAGACGAAAGCCCTGAAGGATTTTAGCCCTGAAAGGGCGACAATAAAAACATGCCAAAATAGAACTCGACGACCCTGAGGGTTAGGGAATCTCTGAACAATATGTCAGTCTGTCACTTTAGTATTTTCAGTCCTTAGTTTTTTCGCGGGCGTGACGCCCGCGTCCCCAGCAAGGTTCTGCATTGTTCAGAGATTCCTTAGGGGTCGCTCGCCCGATTGTGTCCCCAAAGATCACCATGTCACAACCTGGGGTAAATCGCATAGTGCATAACCCCGGGTAAAAGCATACACCATCGTCAGCGCGCTGAAACTGCGCAACAGCAATACCGGAACACATGTGTAGATCAGGAATCTGTCATTCTAACAACCCTTCACTAACCCCATCACACAACGCTCAGATTATACACCCACATCTAACCACCATTCTATACATTTCTATACATTTACATTCATACAACCCCAAAATCCCTTGAAAAATCAAGGAATAATGAGACTTTTTTTATAAAATAGGGTTGTCTAAAATATAACGCAGTGGTACAAAATCAAATCGCTTGAAAAAAGCGAGTTTTTTGTTTTGTGCCACTGTTCAGTGGTTTTTATTTCTTTTTTTTATGGGGTTGTCGGAATGACGGAAGTTAAGAAAGCAGCCAGTGCGAGTATCTGGTGGTTTGCGTTCGGCTATTTTGCTGTGTACATTCCCTACTCGTTTGGTACGAAAGTGCTAACGAAGGGACTTTTGGCCGATAATACGATGGAGGCAGCAGAAAAAGCTGCCTTGACGGTTTCCAGTGGTGAGCTTTTGCCGCCGACAATTCTGGCGTCCATCATCGTGATGATCTGTTTCATTTCGATCATGCGATGGTGGAAATTCGCGACACAGTGGCACCTTGGCAAGCTTTCGTTGCCCCGCCCACGTCCTTCGACGTTATTTTCCGGCATCTGCACTGGTGTGGTCGTCGTCACGACGACGCTCGCATATACAATCAATGGTGTCACGATTGTCACCGCTATGCTCTTCATGCGAGGCGGCATGCTTATCATGTCACCGATTGTCGATACCCTGTTTAAGCGCCATGTACGCTGGTTTTCGTGGGCTGCGCTCGGCATGTCTCTGCTTGCGCTCATCGTTTCAAGCCTCTGGGGGCCAATTTATGAGGACAAACTTACATGGCAGACAATGTTTGGTCAGCCGGCGATGTTCTGGGTCGATCTTATCGCCTATCTCGGTGCTTATTTCGTGCGCCTCACCATGATGTCAAAGAAAGCCAAAAGTAAAAATGCTGACGACACCAAAAAATTCTTCGTCGAAGAACAGATGGTTGGAACGCCCTCGATCTTCATCATTCTTGCCATCGCTTCCCTGTTTGCACCTACGCTTGCAGAACTCACAGACCCTGCAACCGGCGTCGTTTCGATGGGCGGTTTTGGTGGTTTGCTGTATGGCGTCCATGCGGGCTTTACTTCTTTCTGGGATCGCCCGGGCGAAGTCATTGCCATCGCTGCCGGTATTGGCTTATTCTCACAGTTCAACGGTGTATTCGGCGGCCTAATCCTTCTTTATCCATCCGAGAATTCTTTCGCCGTACCAGTCAATCGTTGCTCGTCAATTCTGGCTGGTGTTTTCGCGACGCTTGCGCTTGTTATCGTTTTCGGTGAAAAATATCCGCTTCCAATGCCGAAGGAAGCCGGTCAGTTCGTTGGCGCTGCTTTCGTCGTAGGTGCCATCCTGTTCCTGGCCCTGCCGAAATATTTTGCTGGTAAAAAACAGCATGCCCTCAAAGCACAGGAAGCCACCGCAGACGCTGCTCCTGCTGATGCATCTGCTTCAGCCGAAGAAGCCAAATCAGAAGAATCCAAATAGTTTCCCTGAATTGTTGGGGCGCGCGCTTTGCCGCGCCCCCCGCCTCGCTATTGGCCACAGGCCAATACGCTCGCCAAAGCCGCTATCCCTCCGGGATACGCGGCTTTTTTTGATCAACATGCATCATCCGCCATCCCCCTCAAATCATCGCATCCCTCACCCTCACCCTCACCCTCACCCTCACCCTCATCACGATTCCTCGGATTATATCTTTGCACGCCTTCTGCGTGCTGGTGGTCTGCGCCACATCGTGGCGCGCCAGCTTATTCATTATTCACGATTCACGATTCACTATTCATTCACAGCATTACGACATCACTTTCTTTTTTTGCCAGCTGCACGGGATTTGGATTTTACTTTGCCGGATGCCTGCGTTTTGTAATTCACCGCACCTTCAAACATATTTTCTTTCTCTTCAACGCCCGATAAATCCCATTCATCCAACGATTGGTTGAACGATTTCGCATTCTGAAACATCCCCGTCATATCATCTACGCCAGAAATATCCCATTTATCCAGCGGCTGATTGAATGTTTCGGCATTTTTAAACATCTCATTCATACTTTCAACACCCGAAACATCCCACGTATTCAATGGCTGGTTAAATGCCAAAGCACCATAGAACATCCCGTTCATATCCATTACGGCCGATACATCCCAATGGTCGATGGCGTGATTGAATTGTTCGGCATGCATAAACATGTGCGACATATTATCGACCCCCGACACATCCCATTTATCCAACGGCTGGTCAAACGCGATGGCATATGAAAACATGGCTTCCATCGTTTCAACATCGGATACATTCCATTTATCCAGTGGCTGGTTAAATTTGTGCGCATGATAAAACATCATGTACATATCTTCGACTCGCGACACATTCCAGTCATTCAGCGGTTGATTAAATCGTTCCGCATGATCAAACATCGACGCCATATTTTCCACATTCGATACATCCCAGCTGCCAATGGGTTGATTGAATAACACCGCGTTGGAAAACATATCATTCATGGCGGTAACATTCCCAACCTGCCACTTGCTGATATCCTGATTGAATCTGACTGCATGTAGAAACATCCCCTGCATGTCGGTCACATGCGACACATCCCAGCCACCAATATTCTGATTAAAGCTATCACATCGCGAAAACATCCGGTGCATATCGGTCACATGCGATACATCCCATTTTTCAAGGGGCTGATCGAACTCATGACATGCCATAAACATATAACTCAAATCCGTAGCTGCCGATAAATCCCAGTTCTCCAGCGGCTGATTAAACGCGCGACAATCCACAAACATCTGTGAAAAATCTTTCACATGCGAGACATCCCAGTGTCCGATGCGTTCATCCATCTGTAAAGCACCGTGAAACATCATCGACATGCTTTCGACTTTTGAAAGATTAGGCGCATCGGTGGCGTTTATATGTATATTTCCGCATGAATAGGCGAATTCTTCCATCGATCGCCATTCGATATCCCCCCACTGATCGACAGATAAAATATGCAGCCCCGCTCGCCATCTCAGTTCTTCCGATGTTGCATCACCAATCAGTGGCTTTATCGTGCCGTCGATGTCTTTTCTACAGGAGTTCGTGCAGTAATTGTTTTCATCCAGCAGCCACGCATCCGAGTAACAGATTTTAAACATCGAACCATAAACGGATTCCAGCGCTGGCGCACCAAGATAATATTCATGCGTCGTCCAGGTCAGTCTGTCAGAGATTTCACAATCCATGACACAGATGCGTTCACATGATTCCTCGCACGAATCGTCTGAACAATACATATAGATATCGCCCAGTTTTATCGATGGGATCTGTCCTCGCAAAGCGATCTGATGCCTTCCTCGTCCATCAAAAACACAATCTGCCACATTGTTCAAGGATTTCTGTTCAAATTCACCGTCCCCGTCACAATCCAGGTCATACAGAATCGGCGCATTTCCAATTCTCTCAATTGGAATATGAACTGTCGCATGGTCAAAATCCGTTTCGATCGTAAATTTAAACGGACGACTACTGGCCTCTTCTTTTTTTGAGCATCCGGACATCAACACGAGGATTGATATAACCCCCAAAACTGTATGACTCAAACGCATGTCAATTTTCTCCTGTTTTTGACCGTTCTTCCGAATTCAAATTCCGAGAATGTGATGCCCCACCTGGGCGCACCTGACTGATTTCCCGGGGTTACGCTTCGCTCACCCCGGGCTGTAACATTGCACGCCTTCAGCGTGCTGGCGGTATGCGCCACTTCGTGGCACGCCTGATTATTCACTATTCCCGGGGTTACGCTTCGCTCACCCCGGGCTGT
>JAEEGL014882023.1_pt1 | contig 24614 bp, 14 predicted proteins | sample 9134231 | NCBI WGS metagenome assembly JAEEGL01 (sample SAMN16246548, study PRJNA631951) | gut metagenome | biome: gut microbiome; feature: rumen; material: fiber-attached | host: Bos | place: Iran: Karaj | collected 2018-10
GTTACAGGAGGAGTTGTTTCAGGACTTGGTAAGGGTATTACAGCCGCAAGCTTAGGTAGACTTTTAAAGGCAAGAGGATATAAGGTGGCAGCCCAAAAGCTAGACCCATACATCAATGTTGACCCAGGAACAATGTCACCTTATCAGCATGGTGAGGTATTTGTTACTGAAGATGGGGCAGAAACAGATCTAGACTTAGGACATTATGAAAGATTTATTGATGAGAATTTAAATAAATATTCTAATCTTACAACAGGCAAGGTATTTTCTAATGTTTTATCAAAGGAAAGAAATGGAGATTATTTAGGTTCAACAGTTCAATATATTCCTCATATTACTGATGAAATTAAAAAGTTTATTTATAAGGTCGGTAAAAAGACAAATGCGGATGTTGTTATCACTGAAATTGGTGGTACAACAGGCGATATTGAATCACAACCTTTCTTAGAGGCTATAAGACAAATAGGACGTGAATTAGATAAAAAGGATACACTTTATATTCATGTTTGTCTTTTACCTTATTTATATGCATCAAAAGAGCATAAATCTAAACCCGTTCAACATTCAGTTAAGGAATTAAGAGGAATGGGTATATCACCAGATATTATCATGCTAAGAACAGATGAAAAAATCACAGATGAAAATATCTTTAAAAAGGTATCATTATTTTGTGATGTTAAGCCTGATTGTGTATTTGAAAATAATACGCTTGAAACTTTATATGAGGTTCCTTTAATGCTTGAAGAAGAAAACTTCTCTAGCATAGTTTGTAGAGAACTTGCCTTAGAAGAAAGAAAGCCTGATTTAGGTGAATGGGAAGCCTTAGTAAAAAGAATTAAGAATTTAAATAAGCTAACTAAAATTGCGCTTGTTGGAAAATATGTAGAGCTTCATGATGCTTATTTATCAGTTGTTGAGGCACTATATCATGCAGGCTTTGATTTAGGTACAAAAATAGAAATTAAATGGATTAATTCAGAAGACATTACTAAGGATAATGTTAATGTTTTATTTTCTGATGTTAATGGAATTATCCTACCTGGTGGATTTGGTAAGCGTGGAATCGATGGTATGGTTGATGCTGCCAAATACGCAAGAGTTAATAATATACCATTTTTTGGAATATGCTTAGGTATGCAAATAATGTGTATTGAATTTGCAAGAAATGTTTTAAATAAAAAGGATGCTAATTCAAATGAATTTGATGAGGAATCATCATATAAGATTATTGATTTCTTAGATGGTCAATCTGATGATATTGAAAAGGGTGGTACATTAAGATTAGGTGCTTATCCTTGTGAAATTAAAAAGGAATCAAAATTATATGAGGCTTATCAAGAAGAATTAATTTATGAACGTCATCGTCATAGATATGAATTTAATAATAAATATAGAGATGACTTTATAAAGGCTGGAATGAATCTAGCAGGATTATCCCCTAATAAGGAATTAGTTGAATCTGTTGAAATAACAGAAAATAAATTTTATTTAGGTGTACAATATCATCCTGAATTTAAGTCTAGACCTAATAAACCACATAAATTATTTAAGAAGTTTATTGAAGCATCAATAGGAGAAGAAAATGGAAATCAAGTTTACAAAGATGCATGGTTGCGGAAATGATTATATTTATATTAATTGTTTCAATTTAGAAATAAAAAATCCAAATAGATTATCAGAGATTATGTCACCAAGACATTTTTCAGTTGGAGCTGATGGTGTTGTTTTAATTTTAAAAAGCGATATAGCTGATGCTAAAATGAGAATGTTTAATTTAGATGGCAGTGAAGGTAAAATGTGTGGTAATGCCATTAGATGTATTGGTAAATATTTATATGATAATAAATTAGTAAATAAAACTCTTATTTCAATTGAAACATTATCAGGTATTAAATACTTAAAATTATTTGTAGAAAATGATAAGGTGTATAAAGTATCAGTTGATATGGGAAATGCCTCATTTGAGCCTAAAAGTATTCCTCTTTTAAAGGATAAAGAAATGATTAATGAGGATTGTTTTATTAATAATGCAAATTATAAAATGACAGCTGTTTCAATGGGAAATCCTCACGCTGTAATTTATTTAGATGAAATAGAAAACCTAGATTTAGAAAAAATAGGACCAGTTTTTGAAAATAATAGCCTATTTCCCGAAAGAGTTAATACTGAATTTATTAAAATTAAAGATAAAAATCATTTAGAAATGAGAGTATGGGAACGTGGTTCAGGTGAAACATATGCCTGTGGTACTGGTGCTTGCGCAACAGTTGCCTCATCAGTTAAAAATGGTATATGTAATTTTAATGAGACAGTATTTGTTAAATTAGTAGGTGGTACTTTAGAAATAACTTGTGATGAAAATTATAAGATTATAATGACAGGACCAGCAACTAAAGTTTATGATGGAGTATTTGAATATGAAGATTGAAATTAATGAAAACTTTTTAAATTTAGAAGAAAATTATTTATTTTCTGATATTAATAAGAGAGTTAATGCTTATAAAGAGAAAAATCCTAATGCTGATATTATAAGATTAGGTATTGGTGATGTTACCTTACCTTTACCTAAAATTATTGTTGATGCCATGAAAAAAGCATCAGATGAAATGTTATCTAAAGATACATTTAGAGGCTATCCACCTGAGTATGGCTATGACTTTATTAAAGAAGCAATTAAAGCTTATTATAAAAGAAATGGCTTTGATTTAGATAAAGAATCTATTTTTGTTTCTGATGGTGCTAAATCAGATTTAGGTAATATTGTTGATATATTAGGAGATAATGATATTTATATTCCAAATCCAGTTTATCCTGTATATTTAGATTCAAATTTAATGAGTGGAAGACGTATTCATTTCATTGAAGGAAATGAAGCTAATAATTTCTTACCTATGCCAGATGGCCTAAATAATAAATCAAAGGTTATTTATTTATGCTCACCAAATAACCCAACAGGGGCAACATATTCATATGATGAATTAAAGAAGTGGGTTGATTATGCATATCTAACAGGATCACTTATTATTTATGATGCTGCCTATGAAGCTTTTATTGTTGATTCATCACCACGTTCTATTTATCAAATACCTAATGCTAAAGAGGTTGCTATAGAGGTATCAAGCCTATCTAAAATGGCAGGCTTTACAGGTGTTAGATGTGGATATACTATTATTCCATTAGAATTAAAGGCAGGAGATGTTTCTTTAAATAAATTATGGAAAAGAAGACAAGCTACAAAATTTAATGGTGTATCATATCCAGTACAAAGAGCAGCTGAAGCAGCATTATCTATTGAAGGTGTAAAAGCATGTAAGGAAAATTTAGATAAATATAAAGAAAATGCTCGCCTTTTAAGCGATTTATTTGATAGAAAGCACATTTGGTATAGTGGAGGAAAAAATTCACCTTATATTTGGCTAAAATGCCCTAATAATATGAAAAGCTTTGAATTCTTTGACTTCCTATTAGATAAGGCAAATATAGTAGGTACTCCAGGTGTTGGATTTGGTAAATTTGGAGAAGGATATTTTAGATTAACTTCCTTTAATACCAAAGAAAATACTATTAAAGCAGTTGAAAGATTAGAAAAGCTATTATAGAAAATTGAGAATGCTTAGGCATTCTTTTTTTACGTTGAAATAATTGCTTTTTTGTAGTATAATATTTACATAAAATAGATAATATATTATCTAAAAATATTGATTTATGCATAAAATAGATAATATATTATACAAAAATGGTGAGTAATATGATTTTTGAAACAACAGATGAAATTATTTTAGATGTGGCTAATAGATTTAAAAAGATTAGAAAAGTTAAAAAGATTAATCAACAAGAATTATCTTTAATGAGCAATGTTTCATATGGTACTATAAAAAGATTTGAAACAACTGGTGAAATTTCTTTTCATTCATTAGTTAAATTATGCGTTGCCTTAGATGTTGTAGATGAAATTTTGAATTTATTTAAAAAGGAAAAATTTGAAAGTATTGATGAGGTTATTAAGTATGGAAAAGCTTAAAGTGTGTTATTGCGGTTCTATTGTTGGTTATCTTGCAAAAGTTAATAATAAATATGCTTTTGAGTATGATAATGGTTGGATTTTAAACGGCTTTTCCATCTCCCCTTTTTCACTTCCACTAAAAAAAGGTGTATTTGTTCCAAATGATAATACTTTTAATGGCTTTTTTGGCGTTTTTGCTGATAGTATGCCTGATAGCTGGGGTAATCTATTATTGGATAGATATCTAAAAAATAAAATTTCTGCAAATGATGGACTTTTAAGATTATCAATTATAGGTAAAAGTGGTATGGGAGCATTAGAATATTTACCTAATTATGAAGAATTAGAAAATGAGGAATTTGATATTGATTTTTATCAAGAACAAGCTAATAAAATTTTAAATTCTGATGATGAAATAAATATTAATTATTTATATAAGTTTGGTGGGTCATCAGGTGGTGCTAGACCTAAAGCTTTAGTTAAAATTGATGGTGAAGATTGGATTATTAAATTTGAATCAAAATTTGATTTTAAAAACTTTGGTCTATGTGAATATGATTATGCGTTAGCTTGTAAAGAAATTGGAATTAATATGCCAGAAGTAAAGCTTTTTGAATCAAAAACAAATTCTGGTTATTTTGGTGTAAAAAGATTTGATAGAGATAATAATAAAAAATTCCATATGATCACAGCTGCGGCTCTTTTAGAAGTTGATTTTAGAAGCCCATGCTTAGATTATATTACATTATTTAAATTAACTAAAATAATTACTAAAGATAATATGAATGATTTAAAAGAATTGTTTTTAAGAATGTGTTTTAATGTGTTTGCTCATAATCTTGATGATCATGCTAAAAACTTTTCTTATCTCTATGATGAAAGAACAAGAACTTATAGGTTATCTCCTGCATATGATATGACATATAGTAATACATATTTTGGAGAACACACTACATCAGTAAACGGAAAAGGTAAAGATATATTAGATTCTGATTTAATAGCTATAGGTAAAAAGTATAATTTAAAACAAGATTTTATGGAAAATAGCATTAACAATATTAAAGAAGTAGTTCATAATAGATTGGGAAAATATTTTAAATAAAACTATATCATTGTAATGATACGAAATTGAACAAAATGAAAAAACATCGTGATTTTTTCACGATGTTTTTGTTATTTTCTGTCTTCTTCAATTTTATTATTAATGAATGAATTAAACATATTATATTCATCTTCTTTATATATTCCAAGTTCAACTGCAATTTCATAATAGATTTGATCTACTGTATGAAATTCAGTATCTAAGCTATCAAACATAGAAGAAGTGATATCACTTAATATAGCAAAATATTCATCTGGAGCATTTTCATGCTTATCTAAATAATTCATTACCTTATCATTTAAATCATCAAGTGGCTTTAAATCAAATGTTCCTTCTTTATAATTTAATGCCTCATTTTGGAAATCATTAATATATAATAATAAATTAATTGTTTTTGAATATTTTTCTAATTCGTTAATATCATTATTAAAATTCTTTTCTAATAATGTTTCTATCATTAAAAATTGATCATAAATATAATCAAAGCCAGTTGAGAATATTAATTCTAAATCACCATCTAGCTTTTTTTCTTCAACATATTTATCATATAAATAATCTACAACAGCAATAACAGAAGTAAAGCGTGAAATAGCTTTACTTTTGTTTTTTACTAAGCTTTCAATTAAATCATAATTTTCAAGCTTCCAATTAGCATAATCTGTATAAATATCCATATTATCTTGTTTTCATTTGTGGGAATAAAATAACATCTCTAATAGAATCAGATTCAGTTAAGAAGATAACTAATCTATCTACACCGATACCGATACCACCTGTAGGTGCCATACCATATTCTAGTGCTTCAACGAAATCTTGATCCATTTCATTTGCTTCATCATTACCTTTTTCTTTTTCAACTAATTGTTCAATAAATCTTTCCTTTTGATCAATTGGGTCATTTAACTCAGTATATGCGTTAGCAAATTCTTTACCTGCAATGAATAACTCAAATCTTTGAACAAATCTTGGATCTTCAGGATCCTTTTTAGTTAAAGGTGAAATTTCAATTGGGTGACCACATAAGAATGTAGGTTGAACAAGAGTTGATTCACAATATTCTTCAAAGAATGCGTTAATAATATGACCAACTGTGAAATGTGGTTCAACTGGTACCTTATGCTCTTTAGCAATAGCGATAGCTTCTTCTAAAGTGTAGTTATTAGCTTTAAAATCTACACCTGTTTTTTCTTTAATTAATTCGCACATTGTAACTTTTCTAAATGGTTTAGAAATATCAATTTGTTCACCTTCAGCGTTGAATGGGTTTTTGAAAACTTCTTTTCCAATAACCTTTTTAGCTGCATGACGGATAACACCTTCACATAAATCCATCATTGATGATAAATCACCAAATGCTTGATATAATTCAACTGTTGTAAATTCTGGGTTATGTGTTCTATCCATACCTTCATTTCTAAAGATTCTTCCGATTTCATAAACACGCTCTAAGCCACCAACAATTAATCTTTTTAAATGTAATTCTGTAGCAATACGTAAGTAGAAGTTAGCATCTAATGCATTATGATGTGTAATGAAAGGACGAGCTGTTGCGCCACCTTGAATATTTTGTAAAACTGGTGTTTCAACTTCAATAAATCCTTCATTATCGAAATATTCTTGCATAGCTCTAATGATTTTTGGTCTTTGGATTGCAACACGCTTTGCATCCTCATTCATAATTAAATCAAGATATCTACGTCTATAGCGTTCTTCTAAATCTGTTAAGCCATGGAATTTTTCTGGTAATGGTCTTAATGCCTTTGTTAGGTGAGTATATTCAGTACACTTAATTGTGATTTCACCTGTTTGTGTACGCATTACTGTACCCTTAACACCAACGATATCTCCAATATCTGCCATTTTGAATAAATCATATTGAGCATCACCAACTACATCTTTTCTAATGTATACTTGGATTTTTCCTTCTCTATCTTGTAAAGCGAAAAATGATGCTTTACCCATTTTTCTTATAAACATGATTCTTCCAGCAACTGAAACTTCAAATTTCTTTTCTTCTAAATCCTCATGTGTATAATCTTTATAAGCTTCTTTTATTTCAGCACTTTTGCATTTTGCATCGTATCTTTGACCAAATGGGTCTATTCCTAATTCTTTATATTTTTCTAACTTTGCAATTCTTACAAGTTCTTGTTCTGATCTTTTTTCTTCCATATTAGGACCTCCTAGTTCAATAAACATAGAAATTATATCATACTAGATTATAAAAAACAAATGAATGATAAATATATTTATCATACAATTTTATTCTTGTTTTTTGCAAAAAATGAAAAAAAATAAAAATTTTTAAATAATTTTTTAAAAAAGTTACATTTCATTTCTATTATTTATATGAGTGGTGATAATTTATGCTCAGGATGGGGGTGAAAAAAATAATGGTCAAATATAATTTTACATATGATTTAGTTTTTAAGGCAGCTTTAGAGGCTTGTCCTAATGCAGCTATTAAATTAATAAAGGAATTTGTATCTGATTTAAAAGATATTTCTTTTGATGAAGAAGTAACATTTTTAAAACAAGAAAACATTAAAGGTGTAGATATTAAAACAACAATCTTTGATGTTAGTTTACAAATAGCTAATAATTTAGTAGAGCTTGAAATGCAAAAGGAAAAAAGAGAATATGAAATGAAGGATAGAATCTTAAAATATTATTTTGATTTAGCTTCTTCATCATATGAAAAAGGCGATACATATAAGCATAAACAATGTTATAGTGTATGGTTTTTAGGATTTAATCTATTTAAAGGAAAAAAATCAATTCATGAAGTTAAAATGATGGATGATGAATTTAAAGAAACCTTTGGTAATGATTCAAAGATAATAATAGTTGAATTTGAAAAATTTAAAGATATAGATTATAATAACAATAGATGGTATAAACTATTTAAAACAAATGATTTAGAGTCTTTAAAAGGTGATGATTTAATTATGAATGAATTAGCAGATAAAATAGAAAATCTAAATAATGATACTGAATTTGTTTATAAGCTTGATGCAAGAGAACGTGCTGAAAGAGAACAAAAGGCTAGAATGACTGCCGCAATTGAAAATGGCCTAAAGGAAGGCAGAGAAAAAGGCTTAAAAGAAGGCAGAGAAAAAGGCTTAAAAGAAGGCAGAGAAAAAGGCCTAAAAGAAGGCAGAGAAAAAGGCTTAAAAGAAGGCTCAATGGAAAAAGCTAAAGAAATTGCAAAAAAATTAAAACAAATGAATATGTCATCTTCAGAAATTGAAGAAGCTACAGGCTTAACCAAAGAAGAAATTGAATCATTATAATTATTTGAGCTATGGATTATTCCATGGCTCTTTTTTAAACCTAAAAAAATAATAAATAGGTATTAAAAAATCAATATAATTTTGATAAAATACAAATTGAAATATTTAGTTTTGGAGATTGATTAATTATGAAAAAATTAATGATGATTATTCCTCTTTTTTTATTAGTATTTTTAACTTTTTCATGCTCAAAAGAAGAGGAATTTAGTGAAGAAAAATTAAACAAAAATTTAAATAATTATATTGCATCATTAATAAATGATACAAAGGGCTATATTCCTTCTTGGAATAAAGAAAATTTTAAAGGAAAATGGAATTATATTGATGGTGTTTTTTTGAATTCTTTAATTAATTCTTATAAGATTGAAAAAGATAAGAAAACGTTAGATTTCATACTAAATTATACTGATTATTATATTAATTCTAATGGTGAATTTGTTAATCTTTTAGATAGTGAAAAAAGTGGCTTTACAGAAGGAGAATTAGATACAATTTGTGAATCTAAAATTCTTTTTGATTTATATGATTTTACTAATGATTCAAAGTATTTAAAAGCAATAGAATTTACATATGAAAAATTAACACAAATTACTCGTGCTAAAAATGGTATTAATTTTTCTCATAAGGAATCATATCCATATCAAATTTGGCTAGATGGAATGTATATGTATGTACCTTTTTATGCAAGGTATGGGTTATTGCATGATAAAGATGAAATATTTACTGAAATTAAAGCTCAATATGAATATATTAGACAAAATATGTTTGATGAAAATTCTAAGCTTTATTATCATGGAAATGATACATCTAAATCTATTTTTTGGGCTAATAAAGAAACAGGAAATAGTAAATCATTTTGGTTGAGAAGTATGGGCTGGTATATTATGAGCCTTGTTGATGTTATTGAATATTTTAATGATTTAGAAAATAAAGAATATTTAATTTCTTTATTAGATGAAGCTTTAGATGGAATAATAAAATATATTGATGATGATACTAAAATGCTTTATCAATTGATTGATAAAAAAAATCAAAGCTTTTTAGTTCCAGCACTATATTTAAGTGGTTTAAAAAATACTAAATATCAATCAAATGGAAAATATAATGATACAACTATTTCAAATTATTTAGAAAGCAGTGGATCATCAATGATATCATACTCACTTATGAAAGCATCAAGATTAGGCTATATTGATGATAAATTTGAATTAGGAAAAGAAATGTTTTTTGGTATTTATAAGCACTCATATAAAAATAATTCATTAAATGATATTTGTATTACTGCAGGACTAGGTCCAGAAAATAAAATATATCGTGATGGTACTAGCGAATATTATTTAGCAGAACCAGTTGGTTCAAATGATGCTAAAGGAGTTGGACCATTTTTAATGGCTTATTTAGAGTATAAAAACAATAAAGATTTGCAAAAATAGTATAATTATATTATAATATAATTAATCTAAGGCTATTCCACATCACTTTTAAATCTTGTGGAGGTTTTTGATTTCAAATATCTAGACATTTAAATCATTATTTTGTATAATCTTGTTGAAATAAATAATTTAATTATTTATAAAAAATAAAAGGCAAAGCAGAAGTAATTCTGTGACGCAAAACTAAAGGGTCCAAAGACGGATAGCCAGCTACTTTTTTATTCGATGTAAAAAGGCAAACTTAAGGTAACTTAAGGACGCAAAGCTATAGGGCCCAATAAAAAAATTAGGTAGCCAGTTGTCATTCGGGATTATAATGACAACTTTTTTTATTTTCTAAAAAGGAGAGACAATATGAGCAAGAAGAAAAAAATAATAATTTCATCAATTGCAATGTTAATAATATTTATTTCTCTTTCTTTTGGTGTTTATGCTATTATGGCATCAACTTCTACAAGAAGTAAATTTACTGTTAATTCTGATACTATTACTGCTACATCGACTTATACATCGTCAACTAGCAGCTTTGATTTAGTTTTTAATCAAGCTGGTGATTATAAAGAGATATCAATTGCAACTCAAAATAGTACTAATACTGTTTTACATAACAAGTATCAAATTACTTCAACTGCTTCAAGCGATTTATTTAAAGCTATTTTGGTTTATTTAAATGGTGATTATGTTGGAACTTTAAATAATGTTATTTCACCATCAAATGATATTGATGAGGATTATGGGTTTATTCCTCTTAGAACTACTAGAACTGATACATTTAAATTTGAACTTCATCAAAGTGCAATTGCATCTAGTTTAAATTTAAATGGTCAAAATGCTTTATCTATTACTATTAATACTTATACAGAAAATGCTGATTATTTAGATTTCATTTATGTAAAGACTGATTCTGATTTTAAGAAAGCGTTAGATGATATTAATTCAGGCGTATATGCAACTAATCCACCAACTATTATTTTATGTGGTGATGTTTCTTTAAGTACAACATATAGAATTGTTAACCCAACGACTATTTATTTAAATGGTTATTCACTTTCAAGTGGTACATTATTAATTAACGATGATAATGAGACTACTCCTGATGCATTACTTAAAATAGCAGGAGAAGGTACTTTATCTTCTAATGTTACTTTAGGTGATTATTATGACGACGAAGCAGCAAAAGAGCTTGTTGCTGAACATGTTAAAGAAGCAATTGGTGAAGGCGTTAGTCCAAGACAATCGGTTGATTTATTAGGCTATTATGTGTTCTATAACCCAACAATTACTGCTGGAAGCTATTGTACATATTCTAAGCCTGACTTAAGTGTACCTAATACAACTAACCAATATTATACTAAGGTTGATTATATAACTGTTAATGGTGAAAAAATTGAATTTAAGGTTAGAGGCTCTCAAACAGCATTAGTTTCTACAACATTAAGCTATTTACCTCAAACTAATAGTATTGTTACAAATGATTTATTCCTACCTACATATATTCCATCACAAAATGCAACAATTACTTGGAGATCAAGCAATGAAGCAATTATTACATCTGATGGTAGAATTGCGGCAACTAAAATTGAAAATGAAGAAGTATCTTTATATGCTGAAATAAAAGTTAATAATACAGTATATACTGAACAATATGATTTTAAAGTTTCAGCCCATACAAATGAAATTAATTTCTATAAGATGGTTCAAGAAATTTCTCCAATTGTTATAGCAAATGTATGTTCAGATCCAACAGATGAAGATGAAGCAGCTAATGGTTTGTATCATTTGCCTATAGTTAGTCAAAATGCTAATGGAACATTTAATGATTATGATTATAGAACAGCATATGCTTCTCCAACTTCAACTCAATTATTCAATTGGGCAGCATATAATGATTTTGGAATTGAATCAATAACTTATTCAATGACACAAGCTCAACAAACAGCTTATGATTATATTACTTTAAGTGGAAATTCATTGTATTTGAATGCAATCACTTTAAATAATTATGCTCAAATTACTGTAACTGGTACTTTTGAAAATAATGAAACTTATACTACTAATGTTAATGTTAGTATTTCAGTTGGTTCTAATACTCAATTATTAGAAAAAGCATTTGCTCAAATTAGTGAAGATGTAGATCAAATTAATATTTTGGGAAATATTTTAAAAACTAGAATTGCTAGTGGTATGGCAAATGAAAAAGGTGATTTTGAATTATCAAGTGTATTTGGTGATGATTCTGATTATTCAATTGAATATTCAGGAACTTCAAATATCATTACAAGCATCACCGAAGATTCTGAAAATAATGTATATAAATTCGCAATTAATCCTGAATATTTTAATGAATATGAAACAACTGTAGCCTTTACAGCAACAGTTTATTATAAAAAAGGAACATCAAGTCAAACTGCAAAATCTAGAACATTCTATGTAACTGTTCCTGCAGCATTACATGTTTCAGATTTTGGAACTATTTCAATATTCAATTCATCTAAATATCAAGTTGTTAATTCACTTCCAACAAACGAAAAAGAAAAAGGAACAGGTTTTTCTATTAGTGGCTCTTTAATAACATATTCATTATATGATTATGTTTTATTAAGAGATATCGTCGGTGATAATGAATATATTTCTGAATATGCAAATGGTAATGATTCATATTTAGATATAATTGGATATGATAGCGTATCAAAGTATGCACAAGGAACTAAAACGCTAAGATATACTGTAGATAATATTTATAATTCAAGCACAACAGATAATGCGGCATATGATTTTGTTAAATTAATTGAATGGGCTACAGGTGATAAACGTGTTACTAGTGGAAGTGTAATCAATAATACTGCAGCCATTTCTGGATTAACATCTACTTATTCAAATGCTAAAGATTATTTAAATGATGATGAAATAGAAGTGCTAAAAGCATATTATCAATATTATACAGGTGCAAGTGATACTCAATGGAATACAATAGCGTCAGAAATATTAAATAAAGCTCCAGGTTATATTTTCACAAGTTCAACATTATTAAACCAAGTAATATCAGCTTATGGTGCACAATCTGGATTAGTAACAACTACATTTTCAACTTTATTTGGTAAATATATGGAAATATTACAACGTTATGCTGTAAGTACTACATATGTTAATGATAATGGACGTTGTATAGCTCCGTGTCAGGATCAATATAACGGAACAATTACGTGGTACCATTCTTCTGAGTCAGGACTTTCAAGCTTCACACTTAAAAATTATTCTGGAACAGAATATTCTATATCTGTTAGTGGGTCTTATCAGGCAGCAAATGGAGAATATTGGTATTATCATAATAACACTTATCAAGAATTTAATACAACATATAATCAATATTATCGTGGTCCTAATTATTCTGGTGGTGGCGATGGAGATTGGGGAGGTTTCTATGCGACACCAGATTTTGAAAGTGATAAAACATCATACATTACAGATGCTGAATTACAAGTGTTATTAATGTTCTGGCTTAATTGTATGAATAGAGGCAATTCTATTAATAGTACACAGCAACAACTAATAAGTTCTGCTTTAACAGAAGGACAAACAAATGGTTATTATCCAAGTTATTATAGTTTAAGTGACTTTTCTACAGCTGGACTTGCTTTAATTAATGCTTTCTACGCATGTCTTGAAGTCCCAACTTCATTTACAACAAATGGTGTTTCAAAATTAATTGAATATTTTTATGCTAATCATAATAGAAATAGCGTTCAATATAAATTAAAAACTTATGGAACAAATGATTCTACAACATTTGTTGCTTCTTATAAGAATAATGTTCCAACTGTAACTAATTTAGATAATTTAAAATCTGCAGTTACATATTTTAAAGAACTAACTTCTTTAACAATTGAAGGTAATTCTTACATAAATGCATTTGCAAGCGAATATGGTTTATCAACTGCGTTTGCAAGAACTTCATTAAGTAATGACAAGATAACTACACTTACAATGAATTATGTAGCTAATTCAAGTGTTAATTTTGATTTGACAAATATTAAGAATTTCTCAAATCTTACATATATTGATTTAGCAAATAATGATTGCATTCAAAGTGCAAATGAATTAATAAATGTAAATAGATCAAAATACACTCATGTTGACATACAAAAAATTGGTGCTGAATTTAAGTATTTAGAATTTGTTATTGATAATATTGCATCACCAACTTGTACAGTTATTTATACTGAAAATGGTAATAGAAAAACATCAAATAATAATTCTAATGCATCGGTATTAGCTAATATGTCAAATTTTGATGAATTCATTACTAAATATTTCTATACTACTAATGTGATTTATGATGATTCAGGTAATCCTCAAGAAGTATATTGGAGAATAGATGAAGGAAATTCAATTCAAAGTGTTACACTAGGTGGTGATTATCCAGAAATCTCATCTATATCAGCAATGAATCAATTAACATCACCATATTTTTATTGCAAAGAAAGTTTTACATATAATAATCAAAATTTAACAGCTGGATATTTGTACAAGGTAACAGTTGTTGATGACAATGTTGTTTTGACTATTGTTGGTCAATATACTGAAGAAGATGATTTAACTGATTTGGCAAATGGTATATCTCAGCCAAATGTTGATTTTTCAGATTATTCTCCTACGACAAATATAACTGAAACTAAAAATGTGACAACAACAGGAAGTATTACATATCAAGATAGAACAGATTTTTATACTGATAGTGCAATTAATAATTATGTAACAATAACATTTAATTATGCATATTATTTGAGAAATCAAGGTAAAAATAATTATTATATGACATATGGCAATTTTATGTATAATGGTTCATATCTTGGTGGAGGGGATGGTTTATGTACCAATGGTAGTTATAATACTTATTTTGTCTTTTTAACATCTACTGAAGCTACTAATTGTATAAATAAAAGTTATACAACATCAACATCTATTGGAGCAGATTATGAAACTGTCGAAAATAATTCGAATACATATTACATGTGTTTTGTATATGACAGTGAATTATATATAGTTGGTTCTAATGAAGATCAGTATAATACTAATGATACGACCATAAGTGTAACAAGAGATATTTCTAAGGCACTTAAAATTAATCTTACCTATAAAGGAATTGCTAGGAGTGTATGGAGTTATAAATATTATTATAGATTCTTGTTATCTACAAATTATTCAATTAGAATAAATGGTGCAAATCGTGTTACATATCATAATGAAGATAAAGGAAATAACTGGTGGAGATTTGAAGGAACGGGCAGTTCCTCTTTGCAATATCAATATGAATATAATCCTTCTTTCACAGTTAGATATACTAATGGAACATCAAAAACTATAAATGCTTATGCTGCTGGTTATAGAATAAAGAAAACTGCAAATACTGATTTTACAATAACTCAAACTGAACAAACGGTTTTTGATTATTATATTCCAGAGGATTCGGTTCAATATTTTTACTATAGTGGAACAGATACTGTGATAACAGGATTTGATGGTAACGATGTGACAATAAAACATAATTCTGTTATAGCTGTGTCACCTACATTTATATATCCTGTTGTATCAAGATCGAGATCGTATAATATAGTTGGAACTGTTTATGAATGGGAATTATGGTATTGTGATTATTCTTGGACTTATACTAATTTTGTTAATGGTAATAATGATCCTACTGGAACTATAGATGGTAGTTTGATTAGATCTGTAAAAATCAATACAAATGCAAACACAAATACTTATACTGCAGCTTCTATTCAGGCAAATGTTCCTGCGGATTCATCAACAAGAACAAATTTAGCTGGTTGGGATGATTGGAATGATGATTTAGTTTCAGCATGGGAATATGATAAAGTATATTCTTTACCATATATTTCATATGTTGATAATTTGACAAGCTCTTCAAGCTCACCTTTAACTGATAAAATTAGTTATTATAATGCTGTTTTGAATGGCTATAATTACATATATAAATACACAGGAACTAATTCAACAGAAAAAATATATATAGAATCAGTTGAAGGAATCTCTACTTCATATACAAATAATAATTTCTACTTGTTAACAATTGATTCTGATGGCTATTTAGCATGGGAATATAATTCAAATAGTTTAACTAATGATTCTGGTGATACTATGGATTCTATTCTTGCAACTGCAAACACCCATTTTAAAGATTATCAGTATGGTCAATATTATGGAATGTACTATGCTTATACTGGCACTTCAAAATATATATCAAGCGGAATATATGTAAAACAAAATTATGTTTATAGAATTATGCCAAATGCAACTAACACTGCATTTGAATGGGTAGAAGTAAAACCGTTTGTTACTAAAACTGCAAGTGATATATTAATCGCTATGGGTACTAATAATGCTTCGGTTGGAGATATTTTTTATTCGACTGCCGCAGCTTTTAATAATCATTTTTCGGAAGGGTACTATAGGATTGTTCTTGATGGTAAAACTAATATTGTAAACTTAGTTAAGTATAACGATATTATAATTTCTTGTGGGAATCAAACTATTACACAATTAACGAATGCAAAAGCAATAAAAAAGAGTGAATCAAACAATGATTATTTAGGTTATTCAGGAACATTTACAATAGAAATATCTGCTGTATATAGGACATATGATGGTAGTGGTAATATTGTTAAAGAATATGTTAAATCTTATAAGATAAAACTTGTTGGTTTCTTATCATAATTAATGAATTAAAATTCGAAAGGAGGCTATTTCATGAAAAAAATAAATAAAAAGTTAATTGTATTTATATGTGTTTTAATTGTGATGCTTTTTACTGGAGTAGGTATATTTGCATATTATAGTGCTAATTCTCAAAAAAATCTCACTATTTCAACTGATATAACAAATGAAAATGTTATTGAAATAGCCTCTTTTGAAGAATTATATGCAAATGCTTATTCACCTTCATATAATGATGAATCTAAAGTAACTGTTTCATCAGCAAGAAAAATATTAAAATTAACTGCTAATGTTTCTTTAAAATTTGATTTAGTTATAACAAATGATATTCATCTTAACTTAAATGGTAAAACATTAGATTTAAATGATTATTCATTAACATTTAAACATGGATATGCAGGTTGTTTTAATATGTTTGGTGGTACTGTTTCACAAGGTGAAAATGGTACAGGTAAAATCACTATTGATTTACCATATGCAGGTTTCTTTTCTAATAATGTTACATATTTAAGTGATGGTGAAACTCAAACCACTCAAGCTAATTGTGTTAATATTTTAAATATTGATTCTAAATATACAGCTTATAGTGCTTTATACTTTGTATCTAATGCAATCGCATCTGATATAAATCAACAAGTAGAATTAAAAGGTTATGATACAGTTCATGATAGTTCATTTGTTATTAATCAAGCTAAATTTATTGATGATAAAACATCATGTTCATATAATAGTAACTCTTCAGATATATGTTCATATGTTTATAAAGACTTAGATTTGCCAATGCATTATTTATCAACTGATGTAACAATAACATATACATCAAGCAATCCAAGTGTTGTTTCTACAAGTGGTAAAGTAACAGTTCCTTCAACTGAAACAGATGTTAATTTAACTGTTACTATCAATCATAGTTCTTGGGGTGAAAATAATGCAATTTCATGTGTATTTAAATTACATGTTGTAAATTTAACTAACACAACAGTAAAAAATAATGTTGCTAAAGATTTAATTAAGCAATATTTGAAAGAATATTATAATAGTGGTTCATTAACTATTAAGACTGGTACTACAATTTCTAATTTCTATGAATTTACACAAGGTGTACAATTACCTTTAAATGCTTTAAGTGGTAATTTATTATATTCATATAGCATGACAGATGCTGATAGTAATTTAGTTACAACAACATCTCATGCTATTACAGGAACTAATGCTTATGCATTAGAACCTAATGAAGATTGTCGTCATTTAGTTGTAAGAGTTAATGATTCTGAAAATTTAATTTTAGATATGTATTCTAAATATGTTGGTGATTATGAAACAATTGCACGTTTAATTTTAAACAAAATATATGGTGGTTCAATTATTTATGATTCATCTCAAGCAAGCAAAACATTAACACAATACAATGATTTAGAAGAAGCGATAAATGATGCAACAATATTTGGTTTTGTTTCAGCATATGGAATAAGTAATGTAACGTATTCTTTAAAAGCTAATTCAGCTGCTAATACATATTATGAATATTCTGATTATGTTTTAACTTTAGTTGATGGTCAAACACCACCACCTAAAACATCATATTTAACTGCGACATTTACTTTTGGAACAGGTGCTAATGCGGAAATAGTAAATGTAGATTTATATTTAAACTATTTAGCTGAAAGTGGAGATACACTTGCTGGATTCTTACCATATTATAATTTATATGATCCTATGGTAAATGAAGAATTAACTACTGAATTTGAAATGCCATTCTCATTCTCTGGTGGTGCTCCATATACATGTTATGATTTTTCTACTGTATATGAGTCTCATACTACAACTGGGTTAGAAGAAAATTTCTCATATTACACATATACGTTGGGAAAACCAGCTGGTTTATCTGTGACTTTATATTATAATGGAGGGACAAGATTAACGTTTAATGTTGATGGAACAAATTCAATGACTTCTCAATTAGATGCTCATCTTACATCAGTTAATAAAACATTAAAAGATATAGCTAATTATGGAGATGCTAAATACATATTTAAAATTGATGCTCAAAATGCAGCTTCAACTGATATAAATGTATTATTAATTTATAAATATAAATTTAGTACAGGAAATGATTGGACCACTTATCAGTATACTTTAGATGAAACATCATATATTACTCCTTTAACAAGTTCAACATTTGTATTAAGTGGTGGTTTATTTTATAATTCATCTTCATCTTCTATAAATGCTGTTCAAGATACTAATTTCTTTGCATGGATTTATAACAATTTCAATCCAACAGGAGATACTATTTTAGCCTCTGCAGTAACTTCATCATCATTTATTCCAGCAAGTTGGTTAACGCAAGATGTTGCGTTAGATATAACAGCTGATGCAACATTATCAAGTGTATCTAATTATCATGGAATTGGATGCTTAACAAGTATAACAGAAGTTAATTTAAGTGGAAAAAATTTATCTTCACTTGTTTCAAGTATTGCATCAATGACATCTGTAACATCATTAAAATTAAGTGGTTGTTCTATTACTGATATATCATCTATCTGTGAAAATATGAGTACACTAAAAGTATTAGATTTATCAAATAATAGTATTAAAGATTTTAATGGTTTGATGAATTTAGCAGAATTAGAAGAAGTTTATATATATGGAAATAATACAAGTAGTACTATTTATGGTTCTAGTGGTATTATTAATTACCAAACTTATTATGATTTAGAAAAAAATGGTATTGCTGTATTTAATTTAGTATCTGAAGGAGTTCCACAATTATTTGCTGATTCTGATCAATCAAATGATTATATAAGATTAAAATCTATTGCTTATCAAGATAAATTATCTAAAACAAAATCTATTACATATTTATATAAAGATTTTGACGATTTAACTGCCACTAACTTTGGCTTAGAAAATACAACAGATGGTTCATTCATATGGTCTTATGGTGGTGGAACTGATGAATATGATGCTACGTATTTTATGGTAACATATTCATTTACTAGCAGTAGTGTTACTTATGAATTAGTTGTTAAATATTATGTAGATAGATATTAAAAAAGTATTAATTATCAAGGAAGGAGGTAATTATAATGGTAAAAAAGAATAGTAGATTGAATTTAATATATAGTTTATTATCAGTAATATTTACATCATTTTTACTTGTAATTACCGTCTTCGGTTGGTATGTTTCAAATAGAGAAACATCTATTACAGGTGTAAGCGCAAGTACTGGTTCAGGTTCTCCTATAAATATCTTAGATGAAGTAACTGCTGTAAGACATAATCTTACAGGAAATACTATTACTGATACATATACTAGAAATTCTTCAGATGGTGTTTTATACTTAACTAAGAGAATTACACGAGATGTTACAGGTCAAGAACCAACTACTACAACTGAAACTTATACTTTGGCTGATAAAAAATCATTCAATATTAATGAATTATTACCAGGTGAATATGTAGATATTACAGTTGGATTTAATATGAATTCTGGTAATAATGGAAAAGAATATGCTATTGAACTATATAATGTAACTGGTGAGGCATTTATTGTAGATACTTACACTCATTATGCTACAGGTGCATTTAAATATGCATCAGTTAGCTTAGCTAATGAGGCAGGAACTAAAATAGTTGATAATTCAGCAAGCTTATCATATAAATGGTTTAATGAATATTCAATTTCTGCAAATGACACATTAGAACCGTCACATTCGTTAATAGAAGGTAGTTGGCAAGATGCATATGAGAATCTATATTATACATTTAGAATATATGAAGATTTCTCACAATATTACAATTTAATTTCTCAAGCATCAGGTTCTTATGGTGCCTTATTATCAAAAAAGAAAGTTACTATTGGCTCTATTTTCTTTAAAGAAAAATAAAAAAAAGGAGGATAATGCAATATGAAAAGATCAAATTTAATAGCACTTTTAGCAACAGCATTAGGATCTGTTATATTGTTCACTTGTTCTCTGTTTGCTTGGTATACAAAAGTTAAAAGCAGTTCAGATATGTCATTTGATATTCTTCAAATTGATTCACTTGTTACAATGTATCAAGCTAATGATGATAATTTTAATGGTATACCAAATTTATTAACTACAGGTAATGAAGATAAGTATTATAATCCACAAATAGTTGATGGTTCTGCGGTTGGTTATGTAGCTTATAGTAACATGTATCATCATGAAAAATATGCATTTAATTATTTAGATCAAAAGTATGCTTTATCTCAAGATAGTTCAGCCAATTTATTAAATACTGTAACACTAAATAATGTTGTTCCAAGTAAGGTTTATGGTTTTAAATATGAAATAACTAATTATGTTGGTAAGGAAAATAGACTTGATTTAACATTTGATCCAAATGCTGAAATCAACACTACAAATTTAAGTATTTTTGAAACTAGAGTTGGTGTTGTTGCTGCTGATGGCTCTTTAACATTTACAGAGTGGAAAAGTTTTGTTACTAATAACACATATTCAGGAATATCTTTTTATGAAAATGGTATAACTGTACCTGCAACATCTACACCTATTTCAACTTCTAAATCATCAATGAATGGAAGACTTGATATTTGGCTTCAAATAAGAATTAAACCTGAGGCAACAACTTCAGTTACTAATTTTGAATTACCAGAATTTAGAATAAGATTATCAGTTGAAATTACTGAACAACCATAAAAAACTCCTTATTTTTTAAAATTAGGAGTTTTTTCTTATTTTTTTAACATATTTTTAAAGAATATGATATTATAAATATAAGGTAATAAAGTATTAAATAATGGTTAGGGAGAGAATTTTATGAGATTGCTTGATATTATTATTCCACAATATAGTGAAAACATAAAAACTGTTGAGACAGCACTTGAATCAATCGCTACACAAAAAAATATAAATTTTGATGATATTGGTGTTATATTAATTAATGATCATTCAAATAATATAATCAAAAGTACAACATTAAAAAAATATAAAGATTTAAATATCACATATTTAGTTAATGAAACAAATATGGGACCAGGTCCAACACGTCAAAGAGGCATCGATTTATCGGAGGCTTTATATGTTACTTTTTTAGATGCTGATGATGTTTTTTTTAACGATGAAGTTTTAGAAAATATTTTTGCATCAATTCGTATAAATAATTATCCTAATGCTATTTTTTCTAGATTTATTCAAGAAGTTTATGATTATGGAAAAATTTCAAGTTTTGTATTAAAACCTGATAGATTATTATGCTTACATGGACTATTTATAAAAAATAGTTGGATGAAGGATAATGATATTAGATTTAATGAAAAATTATATCATTACGAGGATTCATATTTTGTCAATTTAATATGGTCTTTTGGTGATATTTACTATGATGACACAATTACATATATTTGGAAATATAATTCAAAAAGTATGACTAAAAAGAATAAAAGAGAAGTAATTGTAGATTATTTAGATGATTTTTTAAATTGTGCTATTTATTTAAAGAATAAAATAAATAATTTTAATTCTGATTATGCGAACAATTTGATTGCAAGAAGATTAATAGAAGCTGCTTTATGTTTAGAATCTAGTCTTTTTGATGATGTAGATTTAAAAGAAAGAAAAGAAAAATATGAAAAAATTGTTTTTTCATTGATTTGTGAAAATATTAATATTTTTGACGATAAAAAATATGTTATGGAATTTTATAAAATTAAAAAGGATGAAAGAGAAAAGAACAATAAAGATTTTGAATCTTATATGGATTTTTATGAATTTATGGATTATATGAAAAATAAATAATGGAGGGAAATGCCGTTTATGGTATTGTAATCGTTTATGAGATTTTTAAGTGTTATTTTAAAATATAATGGAAAAATGAATGAATTATATAAAACTTTAGATTCGATTGAGCATATAAGACTTTCTAAAGAAATAAAAAGTATAATTCTTTCAAATGATAATAAAATAAAAGAAAATCTTTCTTCAAAATATAGATTTGAAGTTGATTATATCTATATAAAAGATAAAATGGGTGTTTTATATAAAAATGCTATAGAAAAATGTGATACACCTTATATAACATTTGCAGTAGCTGGTGATACTTTTTTTGATGAAAGTATGCGTAATATAGTTGATATACTAAAAAAAGAAGAACCTAATGTTATGAAGACTCGTTATTTAGAAAAATATTTAGATTTAAACGGAATTGAACGAGTTGGACTTTTAGATACAAATCTTGTCGAGAAGTTAGAATCATGCTTTTATAAGGTAAAGTATTTATTTGATAATGATATGGCATTTGATAATGAATTTGATATTTATGCGGAAAAAACTTTTTTTAGAAAGGTTTTTTTGCGTACAAATTGTGCATCATTTGATGCAGATTCATATTTATCAGATTTTAATGTTATAAGAATTAAGGATAATCAATTATCTAAAAATATTGAATATATTGATGAATTATATTTATCACTTCAAAATACATTAAATTATTTGATTGATAATAATAGTCAATTAGTTAACTATTTTATAGTTAGAACGATATTAACGATATATATTTTAGTATGCTCAGAAGAGTTTGCATCTAAAGAAACATTAAAGGATAAAAAAGAAGAATACGAGGAAATTGTATACTCTTTATATAAAAAATATACAGATGAATATGAATCATTCCCTATTGATAAGATGGAAATGGTTTTTAAAACTGAGTTCGAAAGACTAAGAAGAGATAACATTAATATAAAAGTTGTTGAACAATTTGCTTCATTTATTACTCGTATGAAAGCTAAATATGAAAGTAGAGAAAAGAGTAATCATTTACTTGATATAATTGTTCCAGAATATAATGGTGGAAAATATATTTACAACCTTTTAAATTCTATTTCAAAACAAAAAAATATCGATTTTTCAGAAATAGGAATAATTATTGTTGATGACTGTTCACCTGAAGAATTAAATTTATATAAATTTAAGAAATATCCACTTCTTAATATTACATTTATTAAAAACGAAAAGAATGATGGTCCTGGTGTTTCAAGACAACATGGTTTAGATATTTCAACTGCTGATTATGTTACTTTTATGGATTGTGACGATGAATTCTATGATACTAAATCATTTGCTAAAATGGTTAATGTTTTAAAAGAACATAATATTACAGTTGCTAAAGGATGTTTTGCTGAAGAATTAAAATCAGGTAAAGTTATTATTAATAACCCTGATAAGCTTTATAATTTTTTACATGGTATGTATTATAATAGACAGTATTTAGTTGATAATGATATAAGATTCCATGAAAAATTAAGAATATCAGAAGATAGTTATTTTAATAATCTTGTGTTAATGGATGCAGTAGTTTATCCGCTTAAAGAAGTAGTTTATTATTGGAGATATAGAGAAAATTCATTAGTTAGAAGTAAAAACTTAGAAGAATTCTTTTTAACAAATTTACCAAATACAATCATTTGTGGTAGAGATTCAGCTAAATATGCATTGAAACATAATAAATCAAAAGCAAGAGCATTTGCTTTAAGTTGTATAATGTCAGCATATTGTATTCTATGCTCTTATGTTGTTGACGATTTAGATGAAAAAGAGTTGGAAATATATGAAAAATTAACATATGAAGCTTATTTAGAATTGAAAGATTGTATAGCAGAATGTACTAAAGAAGAATATGATGAATCATACCAAAAGAGAAAAGAAGCACTTAAACGAAGCCTTCCTGGAATTGCGACAAACAAATCATATGATGAGTTTATAAATTATTTAGAAAAAAAGTATTAATAATTTTTAATTTATTGAAAATAATTAATTATTTTCTTATAATTAATATGTTTTTAATTATTAAGCATGGAGGCAACTATGCATTCAATAAAAGAATTATTTAGAATAGGAAATGGACCATCATCAAGTCATACAATTGGTCCTAAAAACGCGTGTTTAAAATTTTTAGAGCGTTACAATGATTTAGATAGAATTGATGTAATTTTATATGGCTCTTTAGCTTTAACTGGAGAAGGTCATGCGACTGATAAAATTATTTTAAATACATTA
>JAEEGL016804807.1_pt1 | contig 24614 bp, 24 predicted proteins | sample 9134231 | NCBI WGS metagenome assembly JAEEGL01 (sample SAMN16246548, study PRJNA631951) | gut metagenome | biome: gut microbiome; feature: rumen; material: fiber-attached | host: Bos | place: Iran: Karaj | collected 2018-10
AGCAGATAACCGGAGATGAGAAGTCTCTGGAAAGACCCATTCTCGTCCCGGACATCAACAGACCGGGGCTGGAACTGGCTGGGTTTTATGAAAAAAGCGTGCAGGAGCGCATCATCATCCTGGGCAACAAGGAAAAAGCCTACATTCTGACCCGCTCGGAAGAAGAAATGATACAGAGCTATGATTACATCACTTCCGACACCACGCCCTGCATTGTCTTTACTCATAACGAGAAACCGACGAAAAAGCTCATGGAAATGGCGACGAAGAAAAACTTCCCCATCCTGAGCACCGACAAGGCAACCAACATCACCGTTGTCGACCTCATCGGTTTTCTGGACGAAAGACTGGCGCACTTTGACAACGTACATGGCGATCTGCTCAGCATCTTCAGTGAAGGCGTTCTGATCACCGGCAAAAGCGGCATAGGCAAGTCGGAGATCGCGCTGGATCTGGTCAGCCGCGGCCATGTGCTGGTGGCGGATGACAGAGTGGACTGTTACCGCATCCACAATGAGATCATAGGCCAGGCGCCTGACGTGCTGAAGCATTATCTGGAACTCAGGGGCATAGGCGTCATTGACGTCATGCGGATGTACGGAGCCCGCGCTTTCATCGACAGGATGAGGATAGGTCTGGTCATAGACCTGAAGCACATGGATCCCAATGAAGCCTTTGACCGGATAGAGATCGAGGAGGATTTTGAGACCATCATGGGCGTTCAGATCCCCAAGATCACCATCCCGGTCACCGAGGGAAGAAACATGAGCGTCATCATTGAATCGGCGGTCATCAACTTCAACCTCAAGCAGCAGGGGACCGACAGTGCGGACGAGTTCCGTCAGCGGGTCCTGGATAACATAGAAAGGAATAAATAAGATGAAGTTTTTTCCTTCTTTTCACACCATACTCTCGATAGGAAGTTTTGAGCTGCGCTGGTATCCGGTACTATTATGCACGGGATCTTTGTTACTGTACTGGTTTACGGTAAGGGATCTCAAGGCGCACAGCTATCCCGAAGACACCGGAGACGATCTGTTCATAGGCTGCGCGATCTGCGCGGTGATAGGCGCCCGGCTCTGGTACTGCCTGCTTTATGATTTCTCCTATTATTTTTCCAATCCTATACGCATCCTCAAGACCTGGGAAGGCGGCCTGGCCATCCACGGCGCCATTCTGGGCGGAGTGCTGTATGTTCTGTATTACTGTTACAAAAAAAGATACAGCCCCCTGCGCATACTGGACTGCGTCTTTCCGAACATGCTGATAGGCCAGGCTCTGGGCAGATGGGGAAACTTCTTCAACCAGGAAGCCTTCGGCCGCATCGTCAGTGAAGAGTTCTACAAAGGCTGGCCTTCCTTCATCAAGGATCACATGCTGATCGACGGCGCCTATCAGGAACCGACATTCCTGTATGAATCGCTGGCCAACCTGTGCGGCTTTCTGCTCATACGCTATGTCTACAAACGCTTTTCCAAGCCGAGAAGAGGCGATCTGGTCTATGCCTACACGATGTGGTACGGGATCACCCGCTTCTTCATTGAAGGCTTACGAAGCGACAGCCTGATGATAGGAAACATCAAGATGGCGCAGCTGATCAGCGTGCTGGGCATTCTCTTCGGAGTGCTGGGCATGCTGGGGGTGTTCCGCCGTTTTGCAAAAAAACCGGCCGTCCTCTTTGATTTTGACCAGACCCTGGTACAGAGCCGGGAACTGATCTGGGAAAGCTTCCGCCAGGTGTTTGCGAAACATCTGCCGGAGCATCCTTTCGGAAAAGAGGAAAAGGAATACGTGATCGGACCGACTTTGGAAGAATCCTTTGTTCATTTCGGTTTCCGTGAAGATCCGAAGGAACTGGCAAAGGAGTACCGTGAGGTACACAAGAGTCTGCAGGAGAGGATAAAAGCCTCTCCCAACGCCCTGGAACTGTTAAGGAAACTGAAGGAAGAGGGTTATCAGACCGGCGTGGTGACGACCAAGTACCATGAGAGCATCGATGCCGGCATGCCTTATCTCGGCTTTGGGGAGTATCTTGACGTCATTGTGGCCGGAGAGGACGTGAAAAAGTTCAAACCGGATCCGGAAGGTATCTTTCAGGCGATAGAGAAACTCAAGGGCAGCAGAGACAACATGGTATACGTGGGTGATGTCGCCCAGGATGTGCAGACGGGAATAAACGCCGGAGCATTTACAATCGGATACAACATAGATCCCGCAGAAAACGCCAAACTGCAGGAAGCCGGAGCAAACCGGGTGATAAATGACCTGAATGAGGTTTTAATGATACTGAAGGAGGATCACGAATGGACAACAGCTATGAACTGATCATCATAGGCGGCGGACCTGCCGGCATGACGGCAGCTTTGTATGCCTCCCGGGCCGGATTGAAGTGCGCCATGATCGAAGGCGAGGCGCCGGGCGGAAAGCTTCTGAAGACGGCCGAGATCGCTAACTATCCCGGTGTCGCTTCCGTGAACGGAGCGGATCTGGCTTACAAGATGTACGAACAGTCAACATCCTTCAGCGCCGAACTTCTTTTCAATAAAGTCACGCGCGTGGAAGACGGGGAAATGAAAAAGATCGTCTGCGAGGACGGTACGGAATATTTCGCCAAGGCAGTCATCGTTGCCACCGGCACCAAGGAAAGACTGATGGGCATTCCCAACGAGAAGGAAATGACGGGACGGGGCGTGAGCTACTGCGCCGTCTGCGACGCGGCCTTCTACCGCGGTAAGGATGTCGCCGTGATAGGCGGCGGAAACAGCGCACTGGAAGAGGCGGTCTATCTCACCAACTATGTCAACAAGGTGACCATCGTTCTGAGAAGAGACCAGTTCCGCGCCGATCAGATCGCGGTGGATGAAGCCCTCAACAACCCCAAGATCGAAGTGCTGAAAAAACACGTTCCTGTGGAAGTGACGGTGGAAGACAACAAGGTCTGCGGACTGGCAGTGAAAAACACCGACACGAACGAACAGTCCGTGCTTCCCGTCAGCGGCATCTTCCCCTACATCGGGGCGGATCCCTGCACGGAATTTCTGGAAGGACTGGATGTGTGCGACAAGTACGGATACATGCTGGTAAAGGAAGACATGAGCACCGCCGTAAAGGGCATTTACGGAGCGGGCGATGTCTGCGCGAAAGTGCTACGCCAGGTGGTTACGGCGACAAACGACGGAGCCATAGCCGCCCAGAGCGCCTTCGCCTATATACGCAAGGGATAAGAAAAGGAGAAATCTGATGAATCTGGAAGAAATGAAGCGCAAGTATGCCTACACCCTGGCCCGGGTCGGACTCAATGTTCAGAAGGGACAGGCGGTTCTGGTGGAAGCGGCCATTGAAGGAGCCGCCTTCACGCCTGTCTTTGCGGAAGAGTGCTACAAGCTGGGAGCCTCCAATGTCATCGTTCACTATCTGGATGAGCCGAACCTCAAGGTGGCCGCCAAGTACCGCAAGGACGAGGATGTGAGAAAGGTGGAGGACTGGGAAGAACTGCAGTGCCAGAAGTATCTGGATGAAGGAGCCTGCTACATCCGTCTGGAAGGGGTCAACCCGGCCTTGATGGCGGATGTGCCGGAAGCGCAGGCAAATGCGATCTTTGCCCATACCGACGCGGTGCGCAATATCATGCGCCGCGCCAGCCGCGAGAAACACTGCCAGTGGTGCATAGGCATGATCCCGACCCAGGAATGGGCGGACTACATCATGACCGACTATCCGCAGGAAGAAAGACTGGAAGAACTGTGGAAGCTGATCCTCAAGCTCTGCTATATCGACGAAACGAACGATGTCGTCAAGACCTGGGAAGAGAAAAACGCCAAGAAGCGGGAAAAGGGAAACATTATCGACTCCTATCATTTCACCCGTTTCCATTACACGGCTTCCAACGGCACCGACCTGGTGGTGGAACTCACTCCTTATTCCCACTTCGGTTTCGGAAAGAGACAGATGCCGGCAAATTACATTCCCCACAACGCCAACATCCCTACGGAAGAGATCTGCACGACGCCGGAAAAATTCGGCACAAACGGCGTGGTCTACGCTTCCCGTCCGCTGGTTCTGGGCGGAAAGAGCGTGGAGAACTTTGGCTTCCGCTTTGAAAACGGCAAGGTGGTGGAAGTGTTGGCCAAGGAAGGAAAGGAAATGCTGGAAGCATTGGTCACCATGGACGAAAACGCCGGTTACCTCGGCGAATGCGCTCTGGTCGAATACCACTCTCCCATCTCGATGAGCAACCGTGTCTACTACACGACTCTGATCGATGAAAACGCCTCCTGCCATCTGGCGCTGGGACGCGGACTGGGCAGCGGATGCCCCGATCCGAAATACACCTTCAACGATTCCGTCATCCACATTGACTTCATGATCGGCACGCCCGACATGCACATCGTCGGAACGACGGAAGACGGCAGGGAAGTCGTCATCTTCGACAAGGGAGACTTTGCGATCTAAAACCGGTCAGCTGTCTGAACGGATAAAAAAGAAACCCGGAATCATGTGTTCCGGGTTTTTTCTGTCCGCTCATCTCAGGCCGTCCATTATCCATGGCCCGGAACAAAAAGCCGCGGAAGATGACTTCTTCCAGAAAGCCTCCGTTGTGACACACCAGAGGCCGTGGTAAAATACTGATGATGGAAAACAGAGAAAAGACAAAGGTAGTCGTCATTGGCGGCGGGCACGGACAGAGCGTCATTCTGCAGGGATTGAAAAACGTGGAGGACATCTCTCTGTCCACGATCGTCACGGTGGCGGATGACGGCGGCAGCACGGGCAGACTGCGCCGCAGCATGAATCTTCCCGGCATGGGGGATGTGCGCAACGTCATGGTCGCCCTCAGCGACGAGGCGGAACTGATGTGCCGGCTGATGGACTACCGTTTTGAAGGCGATGAAGAAGATGTCGGCGGCCATTCGCTGGGCAATCTCATGCTGAGCGCCCTGACGGAAGACAGTGGGAATTTTCTCAGCGCCATCAGCGAGCTTTCGCGCATACTCCGGGTCAAGGGAAAGGTCATCCCTTCCACGACCCAGGTGGTAACCCTTTGCGCCCGCATGGACGATGACACCATCGTGCGCGGCGAAAGCAACATTCCCTTAAACGACAACCGCATTGAGGAAGTCTTTTACCAGGAGGATGTCAGCGCTACAAAAGAAGCCATAGAAGCGGTGAATGAGGCAAACTATCTGATTTTCGGAATAGGCAGCCTGTATACCAGCATACTTCCGAATGTGATCATACCCGATCTGCGCCAGGCTATCCTGGATTCCAAGGCCAGGCGCATCTATCTCTGCAATGTCATGACCCAGCACGGGGAAACCGACAATTATTCTCTGGAGGACCATGTGGAAGCGATTGAAAAGCATCTGAAGGGAAAGCTCGATGTGGTGATTTCCTGCAGCGACCAGATGCCTAAGGAGCTTTTGAAGAAATACGCCCAGCAGAGATCCTATCCGGTCATGGTACGCGATCCCTCCCATCATTATGAACTGCTTAGACGCGAACTTTTGACATATGAGAACGACTGGCTGAAGCACGATCCGGAAAAGATCGCGCGGGTTCTGACCGAACTGTTCAAAGGAGAATGAGATGTCCTTTACCACGGAAGTAAAAGCGGAAATAGGCCAGAACGAACTGAAGGACTGCTGCCGCCGGGCTCAGCTTTCGGCCATGGTGCAGCTGTGCGGCTCTCTGCACATCAACAACAGCGGCATGTATGTGACTATCAAGACGGAAAACGCCACGGTAGCCAAGCGGATATGGCGGCTTCTGAAAGAGTCTTACCAATCCAATCCGCAGCTTTCGGTCATGAAGAAGATGAACCTGAAGAAAAACAACATCTATGTCATTCAGGTCAGGGAAGAAACCGGAAAGATGCTGAAGGACCTGACCCTTTTGGGAGATGCCGGCATGCGCGTGCATCCTTTGCGGGAAGTGGTACGCAAGGAGTGCTGTGCCCGCGCCTATCTGGCCGGAGCCTTCATGAGCAGCGGATCGGTCAATTCGCCGCAGAAATCAAATTACCATCTGGAGATCGCCACTTTGCAGAAAGAGCATGCGGAATACATACAGCACATCATGGAACGCTTTGATTTGCCGGCCCGCATCATTCAGCGGCGCAACCAGCATGTCGTCTATCTCAAGGCAAGCGAAAAGATATCCGACTTTCTGCGCTGCGTCGGCGCCTACGATTCGCTGATGAACTTCGAAGACATGCGCATACAGCGCGACTTCAAGAACAGCCTCACCCGGCTGGACAACTGCGAACTGGCTAACGAGGTCAAGACTCTGGAAGCCAGCCGGAAACAGTTGGAGAGCATAGAGATCCTGGAAAGAAACGACAGACTGCGCTTTCTGGATGCCAAGCTGGCGGAAGCCGTCAGTCTGCGGAGGGAAAACCCGGACGCCAGCCTGATGGAACTGTGTGAGATCTACGAACAGGAAAAACAGACACCGATCTCCAAATCGGGAATGAAACACCGCCTCAGCCGCATCAACGAGCTGGCGGATGTATACAGGGAGAAAGAAAATGAAACGCTTTAGATATGTGAACTGGCTCCTGCTGCTTCTTTTGCCGCTTTTGTTCTTCAAGTTGATCCTGCCCGTTCTGGGCGTGATCCTGGTCATCGTTCTGATCGGCTTTGCGGCCCTTGTCGTCAAGGCGAAGAAGGAAGGGCGCAGTATTGACGCCGATTTTCTCAGGGAACTGGTGAAACGGGACAATGGGAAAGTGATAGATGCCGAGTATAAGGAAAGGGAGCATGCGGATGATACAGAAAGCGCAGGAAAGTGATTTCAGCCGCATCCGGGCCTATCTGAATCTTTATTATCCGCCCCATTACGTGAAATACTGGATGAGTCAGCAGTACTCGTCTTTTGACAGCGTCCTGCTTCCTTCCCAAAACGGGCCGGAAGGTTTCGCGTGCGTCAAGCATCACGCGATGACGCTTCTTTCCGAAAGAATAGGCTACAGTTTTGTCTCGCATTTCCATGTGAATCAGGACCGCCGGGAGGATGAAAAGAAAATGCTGGCGGAGATTCTGGACGATGTCAGCTACCGGGATCTGTTGGTTCTTACGGAAGCGGGAGACAACGATGAACTGTTCAAACAGGCGGGCTTTGTTCCCTTTGTCACCAGACGCTATTACGAACTGGACAGAACGGAAAGAAGGCTGTACGACGCGTCCGGGATCGCCGACAATTACACCGATACCGAACTGAAAAGAACCTATGACAGCTACACTTCCTATTTTGACGGCGCGATGTTAAGGGATGAGCTGTATTTCCGCAAACGGCAGGAATACATGAAAATGGCCGGATGGAAATGCATCGTTTACCGAAACCGCAGCAATGAAGCGGAAGGCTATGCGGTCTTTGATCCTTCTTCCTATCCTATGCAGATCATAGAAATCGTCTACCTGAATTCCCTTGCTTTGGAAAAAATGGTATCCTATCTACTGAACTACAAAGATACCGTGCGCTTTCATCTGAGCCAAATGGAAAACATCAGCCGTCTGTGGCCGAATGCCGACTGGTGGGACAAGACCACCGTGCTGGCAAAGATCAGCGATACGGAACTGTTCAACCGTCTGTTCAATACCGATTTCGGCTCCTCAGAGCAGTTGATGGAAAAGATTAAGAGGCCGCTGTTTCACAATGAAGTATTTTGAAAACTGGAGGAACCCGGATCTGTTGAAAGATCCCATCGTCCTCTGCATTCTGAATCTCATGGAATCCTCGCTCGTATGCGGGGTTTTTCAGCAGATCTATAACCTGGCGGACGGCATCATCGTCGGTACTTACATAGGCGATGAGGCGACGGCCATCATCAACGGTTCCAGCACCTCGCTGATCAACCTGTTCAACAGCGTGTATTCCGGAGTCGGTTTCGGAGCGCTGGCTTTAGCGGCCTATTTTGTCGGAAGCGGCAACACCTACCGCATATCCACGACCCTGAAGACCGCAATGAAACTCTGCCTGATTCTCTCAGGAGCTTTCATTGCGCTGTACATGGTCTTTTCTCCGCAGGTCCTGCGTTTTCTGCAGGTTCCCGAAGCAAGCATAGAAGCGACGGCGCAGTATGTGCGCATCTATTCCCTGAGCTTTCCCGCCTTCAGCCTCTTTCAGACCGCCATACGCGTCATGAACGCGACCGGCGCCTCCAAGGCGGCGACCAGGCTACTGATATTGAGCTTTGTTGTGAACTCGGGACTGGAATTTCTTTTTGTGGGAGTTCTGAAATGGGAACAGACGGGGGTAGCCCTTGCCTATATCCTCACCCAGACGACCGGGGCGCTTTTATCCTATTTCCCTTTGAGGGAACTGACCCAGATCCCCTTTCTGAAGGAAAAGGGTGACGCGCGTCTGGAAAAGCGCATACTCAAGATCGCCGTTCCGGCGGCTTTGAGTTCGATAGGTTTCACAATGACGACGACACTGATACAGAGTTCGATGAACATGCTGGGAAGCGCGGTGATCACTTCCTATGCCATTTATAACAAGATCGAAAAGATACTCTGGATCGTTCTGGACGGCGTGGGAACGGCGGTAGCCACCATGGTAGCCCAGAACAACGGCGCCCGCCGTTTTGACAGGGTGAAAAAGAGCATCTTTGCCGGAACGATGGTCAGCCTGTTTTCCGCTGTCGGCATTTCGGCTGTCATCATGCTTCTGAGAAAGCCGCTGATCGGCATGTTCACCACGGACGGAACGGTGAGCACGGTAACGGAGGACATGATCCTGTTCATGGGATGGTTCTTTGCCGCCTATCTGGCGATCGATTCCATTCAGAACGCGATGCGCTGTCTCGGCTACTCTCTGGCCTCGACCGTGATCATCATCACCACGGTTCTGTTGACGCGCAGCCTCTACATCGTTCTGTATGCCTGGAAGCATCTCTCCTACCGCAGCATACTTACCTGCTATCCCGTTTCCTGGATCCTGGCCTCCGGCGCCTACATATTGTATTACCTGCTGGTGGTGAAAAAGAGCATAGGAAGGGAAACGGAGAACGCCGTTTAAGAAAAAGATTCAAAGCCGGAAAGACGCCGGCTTTTCTTTTTGGCGGAAAAGAGATGCCTGTTTGAAGATAAGGGTAGCAGATGATATAATGCAGTTGTTATTATGGAGGATTCATAAATGGCAAAAAAGACAGTATTAGACCTGAATGTCAGCTCCAAAAAGGTACTGGTCCGTGTCGACTTCAACGTCCCGCTCAAAAACGGCGAAGTGACCGATGACAACCGTATCCGCGCGGCGCTGCCTACCATCAACTACTTATGCGATAACGGCGCTAAGGTGATCCTTTTCTCCCATCTGGGCAAGGTCCCGCACAAGGGTGATGAGGAAGAAACCGAAAAGGCCAAGAAGAAAAACGACATGGCTCCGGTTGCCGCCCGTCTGGCGGAACTGGTGGACAGAAAAGTCACCTTTGTTCCCGCTACCCGCGGTGAAGAACTGGAAAAAGCCATTTCGGAAATGGAAGACGGCGACATCGTCGTCATGCAGAACACCCGTTATGAAAAGGGTGAGGAAAAGAACGATCCCGAGCTGGCCGCCTACTGGGCATCCCTGGCCGATCTGTTTGTTTCCGATGCTTTCGGTTCCGTTCACAGAGCCCATGCGTCCACGGTCGGTGTTGCGAAACATCTGCCTTCCGCCTGCGGTTTCCTGATTGAAAAGGAACTGAAGTTCCTCGGCGATGCCGTGGAAAATCCGGTCAGACCTTTTGTCGGCATCCTCGGCGGCGCCAAGATCGCGGACAAGCTGAACGTCATCAACAACCTTCTGGACAAATGCGACACGCTGATCATCGGCGGCGGCATGGCCTACACCTTCCTGAAGGCGCAGGGCAAGGAGATCGGCGAATCCCTTCTGGATCCGGAAAAGATCGAATACTGCGGTGAAATGTTGAAGAAGGCCGAGTCCCTCGGCAAGAAGATCCTTCTGCCCGTTGACACGGTCGTGGCCGACAGCTTCCCGGATCCCATTGACAAGCCGGATCTGGAAACCAAGGTCGTCACCGAGATCCCTGCCGATATGCAGGGTCTGGATATCGGCCCCGAGACGGCAAAACTGTTTGCGGAAACCGTCAAGAGCGCCAAGACTGTTGTCTGGAACGGCCCGATGGGCGTGTTTGAGAACCCGGTTCTGGCAGCCGGTACCAAAGCGGTCGCGACGGCTCTTGCCGAATGCGAAGGTACTACCGTGATCGGCGGCGGCGACAGCGCGGCGGCCATCAATGCGCTCGGTCTGGCGGATAAGGTCAGCCATGTTTCCACCGGCGGCGGCGCCAGCCTGGAATTTTTGGAAGGCAACGGCCTGCCCGGCGTAGATGCGATCGAGGACAAGTAAGATGAGAAAACCCATCATTGTCGGAAACTGGAAAATGAACAAGACCATCGCGGAAGCGGTGGAATTCATCAAGGCGATCGAGCCTGTTCTGACCGACAGAGCCGATTTCGGCGTGGCCACCAGTTTTGTTGCCTTAAAGGACGCGATCCAGACGGCGAAGAACCTGATCGTCGCGGCTGAAAACTGCCACTTTGAGGATGCGGGCGCCTTCACCGGCGAAGTCAGCATTCCCATGCTGCAGGAAATCGGTCTGAAATACTGCATCATCGGCCATTCGGAAAGAAGACAGATGTTCAACGAAACCGACGAGGCTCTGAACAAGAAGGTGAAGAAGCTCTTTGCGGCCAACATCACCCCCATCCTCTGCTGCGGCGAGTCCCTCGAAACCTTTGAGGAAGGCAAGACCGAAGAGTGGGTCAGAGGCCAGATCGCGGCCGATCTGGAAGGCGTGGAAGCTGAAAACGTGGCCAAAATGGTCATCGCCTATGAGCCTATCTGGGCCATTGGCACCGGAAAGAGCGCCACGAAGGAAATCGCGCAGGAGACCTGCGCCCTGGTCCGTGACCAGATCAGACAGATGTTCGGTGAAGAGACGGCGCAGAAAGTCCGCATTCAGTACGGCGGCAGCGTCAAGCCGGAAAACATCGCTGAATACATGGCCTGCGAGGACATTGACGGCGCCCTGATCGGTGGAGCCAGTTTGAAGGTGGATTCCTTTACGGCCATCATCAACGCCATCTAAATCCATAGATAAGCAAAAAAAGAGAAGCGTTCAGCGCTTCTCTTTTTTGCATTCTTCCAGTTCTTTCTGAAACAGGACCCAGGGTTCTTCGCGCTCTTCCGGAAAGTCCCGGCAGAAAAGCGAAGCGTCAAGAGTCAGTCCGCTGGCCCATAAGGCCATGGCTCCTGTTGTCTTTGATCCGTAGCGTCTGTCATTTTTCAGCGGATGGCGGCGCGAGGCAAACTGCACGCGGATCTGATGGGTACGGCCTGTCTTCAGCTTTATGCTCACCAGGGAGTATCCTTCTCTTTCAGCAAGAACGGAATAGGAAAGTTCCGCCTTTTCACACCCTTGCGCTCGCTTTTTACCGTGTAGGTCTTGTTGCGGTTGCGGTCATGATAGAGAAAATCGGTCAGTTCGCCTTCCTTTTCCTCCCAGTAACCTTCGCATATGCAGAGATACTCCTTTTGTGCAGAAGCTTTCTGCATCAGTCGGGACAGCTTGGCGGCGCTTTCCGCGCTTTCTGCCAGCACCATGACGCCTCCGGTTTCTTTATCCAGCCTATGGACGGGCCAGACTTTGATCCCGGACTGCGCAAAAACCAGCTGCGGAAGCTGCTTTTCGCTTTCGATTCCCTGAGGCTTGCTGATAAAGAGACAGTCGTCTTTTTCCTTTAGAAAACGAATCATACGCCTATTATAAACGCAGGAAAAATGCAAAGGCAAAGAAGAAACAGCGGAAAGTGAAAGATGCTAAAATGAAAACGGATAAAGGAGGAAAGAATCATGAATGAAACGATGCAGACATTGCTGCACAGAGCCTCTCCCCGCAGTTTCAAGGGACAGCATGTCTCCAGAGAATTATTGGACCAGATCGTCCAGGCCGGTCTGAAGGCCCCGTCGGGAAGCAACCGGCAGACTCCGCGTTTTATTGTTGTCACCAACGATGAGTGCGTGAAAAAGCTGTCTCAGCTGAACGCGACGGTCATGGGAAGAGACACGGATCCCTTCTACGGAGCCAGGGATGTCATCGTCTGTCTTGCCAAGAAGGAAGGAACCTGGATCTATGACGGTTCTCTGGCCATGGGCAACATGCTGAATGCCGCCTACAGCCTCGGACTTGGCGGAAGATGGATACACAGGGCCAAGGAAGTCTTTTCTTCCGAAGAGGGACTGGCCATCCTGAAATCGCTGGGCATAGAGGATGAACTGGAGGGGATCGGTTTCCTCATCGTCGGAGAGACGGAAGAGGAGATGGTTCCGAAGGATATCGTGGAAGGACGCGTCTATACCATCGAATAAGCAAAGGAAACAAGAGGCAGATCCAAAAAAGATTTGCCTTTTGTTTTGATAATGCTATAATATTGTAGCATTGGAAAGGAGCCGGATATTCATGTTGGATGTGTTGTTAATGATATCTGCCGTTTTACTGATCATCCTGTCTCTGCTTCAGAGCGGAAAATCTGACGGCATCAGTTCCGCCTTTACCGGAGCAGGCGGCTTAAATCTGTTCAATAACGTCAAGGAGCGCGGACCGGAAAAAGTCATCTCCACGGCTACCATGATCGTGGGAATCGCCTTCTTCGCCCTGGTGCTTCTTGTCAGGATCGTCGGCTGATCAAAAGGTCGGTTGACCTTTACGGGGCTGTAGCTCAGTTGGGAGAGCGCTAGATTCGCATTTTAGAGGTCGCGGGTTCGAATCCCGTCAGCTCCACCAGAAGAAACGCAAAGGACCGCAAGCGGTCCTTTTTTTTGTATAATGAAATAGAAAAAGGCATTTTGTCCGCAGAAGAGAAAATTCGTACTGGATTTCCAGAAAGCGGAAGAAGACAAGAAAGAGGGCGGGTGGTTGGCGACGTCAGGCAACAAGCGCTGCCGCTTTCTTTTTTGCGGTAATAAAGAAATACAAAGAAGGATAGAAGAATATGGTTTATCTGATTACGGAAACGCTGCAGAGAAGCAGCTGGGAAGAGGCGTGGAACAGTCCGCATCCCTATGTGATGCTGTTTGACACGAAAGAATGGGAGAAGGAGAGAAAGAAGCTTTCCTTTGTTTCGGAACCGGAACTGAACACAAAGGAGATCTATGTCAGTGAGGCGGTCGTCAACTACGATTCCCTGAGCGGCACGTTCTGCATCCCCGACAGACAGGATCTGAACGCCGATGACAGGAAGTTCGCCTTTCTCATCCGGGAGAACGGTGTGATCTTCATTGACGATTCCGGGATGGTGCAGCAGATCCTGAATGTTCTGGAAACAAACAAGCGCTGGCGCTTTCCCGGTCTGGAGCGTTTTCTTTATGATTTCATAGACCAGATCATTGATGACGATCTGCGTCTGATGGAACGTTTTGAAAGCCGTCTGGCGGAAATGGAACAGGATGTGCTGAAGGATGAGAGCAAGCAGGATACGGCACAGCTGTATGAAATACGCGGACAGATCCGTTATCTGATCATCCATTATGAACAGATGCTGGACGTGGTGCAGGAGATGGAGGAGAACGAAAACGATTTCTTCGCCGTGGAGAGCCTGGTCTATTTCCGTCAGCTCTTCAACCGCCTGGACAGACTGTATCAGACGGCCATGAGCCTGCGCGAATACACGGCGCAGATCCATGATCTCTACGGCTCGCAGACGGACATGAAACAGAATCACATCATGACGGTGCTCACCATTGTCACCAGCATTTTCATGCCCCTGACCCTGATCGCCGGCTGGTACGGCATGAACTTCCAGTACATGCCGGAGCTGAAGATGTTATGGGCCTATCCGACGGTGATCGTCATCAGCCTGCTCATCGTACTGATCAGCCTCTGGTATTTCCGCCGGCGCAAGTGGCTCTGAGTTTGTCGGGCGAAAAAACGGTGTCCGTTTTGCAGCCGTGCTAGAATAAAACAAACATAAAAAAGGAGAAATGAATATGCAGGAACCCATGATTTTCAGAGAAAACGTGTCGGAGAAAAGACTGCTGAATGTGGTGAAAGAGGTTTCCAATTTCCACAGGATACAGGCATCTCCCATGTACAGAGAAGCCGCGGAGCATGTCATGAAGATCTGCTCCAAGTACGGGCTGAACGCCAGACTTCTTTCCTATGAAGCGGATCCGGATGTCTGGTATCTGCAGAGCAAGATGTTCAAGGAGTGGTCCATCAAGGCCGCGACCCTGGATCTGGTGGATCCGGAGATCCGTCTGGCGGATTATTCCGCGGAAGCGATTTCCGTAATCCAGAAAAGCAGTCCCATAGACAGAAGAGAAGACCCGGTGGATCTGGTGCTTCTGGACAAGGGCACAGATCCCGAAAACTACAAAGATCTGGATCTGAACGGAAAGTTTGTCTTCTTAAGAGGCAGCGCCCGCAACTGCACCTGGATCTATGAAAAAGGCGCTTTGGGCGTGGTGTCGGATTTCATCATGGAGACCAAGAACAGAAAACGCTCCGATCTCTACGATTCTCTGACCTATACTTCCTACTGGCCTACCCATACCGATGACGAGCCGGAAATGAGAGGCTTTGTTCTCTCTCCCCGTACGGGCGACATGCTGGCGGATCTGTGCCGCAAGCAGTGGGAAAAGGATCAGACCTATCTCAAGGTCAGACCCTACATTGATTCCGCCCTGTACAACGGCCACATCGAGGTGGTGGAAGTCACTATTGAGGGAAAAGATGACAAGACGGTGTATCTGAGCGCCCATCTGTGCCATCCGCGCAGCTCCTGCAACGATAACGCCTCCGGTGTCTCGGCGACGCTGGAAGCGATGAATGTCCTCAACCGCCTGATCAGGGAAGGAAAGATCGAAAAACCGCAGCACCGTATTATTCTAACGCTGATCCCGGAATACACGGGCACCTTCGCCTATCTGAGCGATCATACCGAATACGAAAAGGGTCTGGGAGCGATGAATCTGGACATGGTCGGCGGCAAGCAGACCCGCTACTATGGCCCCATCACCCTTACCAAGACGCCCTTCTGCACACCGGCCTTAAACAACGAGCTGTGCATGATCGCCATGGAAATGGCGGCCAAGGGCGAAGCGTATTCCCTTTCGGACGATGATGTTGCTCTGACCAATAACCGGGTGGAGCCCCACTCCGGCGGCAGCGACCATACCGTCTACTGTGATCCGACCGTCAACATTCCCTGCTGCATGCTGGGGCAGTGGCCGGACTTGAACTATCACACCGCCACCGATACCCTGGATGTCATTGACCCGGCGGTTCTGAAGTTCTCCTGCCTGACGGCAATGAACTTTGCCTACAATCTGGCCAATCTGAAAGAAGAGGATGTGCCGTATCTGTTCGCCAAGCTGGAAGAAAACATCGTAACGGAAAAGAACCATCTGTACAAGGAATGCCTGAGCGGAAAATGCGATCCGGTCATCTTTGCCTCCGCCATGTTCCAGCTGAAGGAATACTTCCTGGCCTGTGTGGACAGCGTGAAAAAGATCGTTCCTGCCTATGAGACAAAGGAGCAGAAGGCGCATGTTGCTGCCATGTTTGACGAATGGATACGCGCCTACGGTCTGAAGGATGAGTACCCGCTGGATAAGCAGCTTGACACCGTCTACAAGCGCAACCATGTTGGCCCTTATCAGCAGCTTAGCGATTACAAGGCGCTTGGCTACGGACCGGTTCTGGATGAGTTCCAGAAGAAACTGGGAGCCAATCCCTTCGCGCTCAGAGGCGTTCAGGACAATGTCATCAACGCAATCGACGGCAAGAGAACGGTCGGCGAGATCATACGCCGTGTTTCCCTGGAGAAAAGAAGAGATGTCAAAGAGGCGGCTCTGCTGTTGCTGGAGCTGTTGGAAAACATCGGCTTCATTTCCCGCGTTAGCCGAAAGTGATACAATCGTAATGGTGAAGTGAGCGTGGACAGAAAACTGCTGAAGAAAATCGTTGTGAGCATCATCGCCGGGATCACCTCCCTGGCGCTGGCCACCCAGATCAACCGCAGGGAGGAACTGATAGAGGCGCAGAGACTGCAGCCGGTTCCGGTCCTGGCGGAAGTGCAGCGGCTGGATGACGATCAGGATGATGAGGAGGAAGTGGGCGAAAAGGAAGAAGCCAAGGAAAGCGTCTTCATCCGCCTGCTGCGTGTTCTGAAGATCGTGCTGCTGTTGCCTTTTGTCGTGATGATAGGCATTCTGATCACGGCCGTAAGGGTGCTGACCATGTTCATACGCATTCCCTTCCTTCTGTTTCTGGCCCGCTGGATCCTGATCTTTCTGCTTTTGCTGTTACTGGTGATCGCAATAGCGAAAATCCTGTTCCCCAAGGTGCCTCTGAAGAAGATCCTGAACTGGAAAAACCTCCTTGTTCTGGCTCTGGTTTCCCTGGGTTTGAGCTTTGTGGATACGGAAGGACTCTGGAAAAATCTCATAAATACGATGAAGAAAAAAGAATAATTGAAGAATTATTCTTTTTTTCTTTTCCTAAAGGTTATAATGAAATCAGGAAAGCATTGTAAAGCTATCATATCGCTGTAAGGAGGAATGCATGAGTCAACAGAAAATGGTTGCCATGATACTGGCAGGAGGAAGAGGCTCCCGCCTTTTTGACCTGACCAAGAAAGTGGCAAAACCCGCCGTGCACTTTGGCGGGAAATACCGCATCATTGACTTCTGTCTGAGCAACTGCACCAATTCAGGCATCGATACGGTCGGCATACTGACCCAGTACGAGTCCGTTCTATTGAACTACTATGTCGGCCATCCCAACTGGGGCTTTGACGGAAGAAGCGGCGGACTCTACGTGCTGCCGCCCAGAGAAACGGTGGAAGGATTCAGCGTTTATAGGGGAACGGCGGATGCGATCACCCAGAACATCGACTTCATTGACGAGAGCAAGGCGGAATACGTGCTGATTCTGTCCGGCGACCACATCTATAAGATGGACTATGACCGGATGCTGCAGTTCCACAAGCAGAATCAGGCGGATGCCACGATCGCGGTCCTGGATGTTCCGCTGGAGGAAGCCAGCCGTTTCGGCATCATGAACGCCGATGAAAACAACCGCATTTACGAGTTTGAGGAAAAACCCGCCCATCCGAAAAGCACCCTTGCCTCCATGGGCATCTACATCTTCACCTGGAAGGCGCTTCGGGAAAAGCTTCTGGAAGACCAGATCAAAGAAGACAGCAATCATGACTTCGGCAAGGATATCATCCCCGCCTATCTGCGAGAGGAAAAGCGGCTTTACGCCTATCCTTTTGAGGGATACTGGAAGGATGTGGGAACCATAGAGTCCCTGTGGGAAGCCAACATGGATCTGATCGACAACCGTAACGCGATCGATCTGAGCGATAAGAACTGGCGCATTTATACCGAAGACGAACCCGATCTTCCGGCCTTTGTCTCCCAGAAGGCATCCATTGAGAACTGCCTGATCAACCAGGGATCCCACATCAGCGGCAATCTGAGCCATTCCGTGATCTTCAACCGCGTGCGCATACGCGAAAGCGCGGAAGTGAAGGACAGCGTTATCATGCCGGATGTTCTGATCGAAGAAGGCAGCAAGGTGACGCGCGCCATGGTGAATGAGGGCGTCACGATAGGAAAGAACGCCGTGGTCGGCAAGCCCGGCTCCGAAAAGGTCACACTTGTCGCCCGGGATATCAAGGAAGGAGAGGTCTATTATGAATAACATACTGGGCATAGTAAACTGCGAATCCTATCCGAGCGATTCGTTCGGCGCCATCCGCTACCGCAACCTCGGAGCGGTCAGTTTTCTGGGAAGATACCGTCTGATCGACTTTGTTCTCAGCAACATGACCAACTCCGGCATCGACAACATAGAAGTGCTGATACGCGACAATCCTTACTCCCTTCTGGAGCAGATCGGCAACGGCAGCAACTACAACATCAATTCCAAGAGGGGTAAACTGAACATCCTCTTGAATGACAACATATCCCGTTCCTCTGTATATAATACCGATCTGGCCATCCTCAACGAGAATCTGCGTCTGATCAGAGAAAGCAGCTGCGAATATGTCCTGATCGCTCCCGCCCACATTCTTCTGTCCGTGGATTACGCCCAGGTCCTGAAAGCCCATGCGGAATCGGATGCGGACTGCACACTGATCTACACCCATTCCAAAGAGGCAGACAGACGCTACCAGAACTGCGACCTGATTACGCTTGATGCTCAGGGATACGTGCAGTCGGTGGAGAAAAACGGGCGCATCAGAAAGGAAGCGGATGTATCCCTTTCCACTTATCTGATGAAAAAGGACGTTTTCCTGGAAAGAGTCGTTCAGACCATGAAGACAAGCCCTTTACTGACCATACGGGATCTGTTCCGCGATGCGGTCAATCCTTTGAAGATCAAGGGTTTCCTCTATGAAGGATACAGCGCCAGCATCACAACGCTGGAAGAGTATTATGAGGAAAGCATGGCCTTATGTTCTTACGCTACGGCGCGAAAGCTGATCAAGCGCGACTGGCCCGTCTACACCAAGACCAATGACTCCGAACCGACCTACTACGCCAAAAACGCCGTCATCGAAGGCAGCGTCATTTCCAACGCCTGCCATATTGAGGGCAGCATCATCAATTCCGTCATCGGACGGGAAGTGACGGTCAAAAAAGGCGCGGTGGTGAGAAACAGCGTCATCATGGCCAACGCCGTGATCGAGGAAAACACCGTCGTGGAAAACAGCGTTATTGACAAATATGTCGAGATCAGACATGTCAAAACGCTCAAACCGGAAGAAGGCGAGATCATCTATGTCGGCCGCAATGAGGTCATATAGATGAAAGTGCTCTTTACGACCGGAGAAGCCCTTCCCTTCATCAAGACCGGCGGACTGGCCGATGTGATGGGGGCGCTTCCCAAGAAACTGGCGGAAAAGGGTCTGGAAGTCAGCATTGTCCTTCCCTATTACCGCAGCATCAACGCCCGCTATGGAGCGGAGCTGAAGCAGTGTGCGGAATTTGACACTTATCTGGGGCGCAAACAGATCCCGGTGCGTCTGTTCAAAACCGTAAGGGACAATGTCACTTACTATTTCATTGAAAACCGGGAGTATTTCGAAAGGGACGAGTGTTACGGCTATGACGATGACCATGTCCGTTTCGCTTTCTTCCAGTCAGCCGTCTGCAGCATGATGGGAGCTCTGAATTATTTCCCCGATATCATCCACAATAACGACTGGCAGACGGGCATGATCCCCTTCCTCTGCCGCAGCCGCAGCGATGAGCGCTATTACCGCATCAAGCAGGTCTTCATGATCCACAACATCGCCTTCCAGGGTACCTTCGGAAAGGACACGCTGGCCTTGTTCAATGTCGGCATGGACCGCTACAACGACGGATCTCTGCGCATGAACGACGGTATCAGCTACATGAAGGCCGGCATCGTGTTTGCGGACAAGGTCATGACCGTCAGCAATACCTATGCCCAGGAGATCCTGACCCCGGAATTCGGCATGGGTCTGGAATCGGTGCTGGAACTGCGCCGCTATGATCTGCTGGGGGTGGTCAACGGGATAGACACCCATGTATGGGATCCCGCCAAAGACAAGGCTCTGGCGAAAAACTACAGCCTGCATAACTACCTTTCCGGCAAGAAGGCCAACAAGCTGGCTCTGCAGAAGGAGCTGGGTCTGAAGGAAGACGAGAATGTGATGCTGGTGGGACTGGTGTCCCGCCTGACCTGGCAGAAAGGCATCTATCTGATCGGCGAGGTCAATGAGTATCTCATGCAGCAGAACGTGCAGCTGGTGGTTTTGGGAACAGGCGAAAACGCGGCGGAAGATCTCTTCCGCTACATGCAGGGGCGCTTTCCGGGACGGGTATGCTTCTACCGGGGCTACAACGAAGAGCTGGCGCACCGTATCTATGCGGCCAGCGATCTGTTTCTGATGCCTTCTAAGTATGAACCCTGCGGCATCAGCCAGATGAACGCGATGCGCTACGGCTGTCTGCCTTTGGTACGGGAAACGGGCGGACTGAAGGATACGGTGAAACCCTACAACAAGTACACCAAGGAAGGCACCGGCTTCAGCTTCACCAACTTCGCCAGTCATGAGCTTCTGACCGTTTTCAACCTGGCGGCGGATGTTTACTACCATCACAGAAACGACTGGAAACAGCTGGTCAGACAGGCGATGACGGAAGACGTCAGCTGGGAACACAGCGCCGACCGCTACATCGAAATCTACGGCTGGCTGGTCTGAAAAAACACAGAAATAAGGCGCTTAAAAAGCGTCTTTTTTTGCGCTTTGAAAGCGCAAAAAACCCTCAGTTCTGTTTCATTGACTTTAAAAAGCGTTGTTATATAATGAAAGTGCAAAATAAGGAGGACATTAGAATGTCAGTTAAAGTTGCTATTAACGGATTCGGCAGAATCGGCCGTCTGGCCTTCAGACAGATGTTCCAGGCGGAAGGTTATGAGATCGTTGCGATCAACGACCTGACCGACCCGAAGATGCTTGCCCATCTGTTGAAGTACGATTCCGCGCAGGGCCGCTACAACCACGAAGTCATTGCCAAGGAAGGCAGCATCGTTGTTGACGGTCACGAAATCATCATCTACAAAGAACCCGACGCATCCAAGCTTCCTTGGGGCGAATTAGGTGTTGACGTGGTTCTGGAATGCACCGGTTTCTACACCACCAAGGCGAAATCCGAAGCGCACATCCAGGCCGGCGCCAAGAAGGTCATCATTTCCGCTCCTGCCGGAAACGATCTTCCCACCATTGTCTACAATGTCAACCACAAGACTCTGAAGCCTACCGACACCGTCATTTCCGCGGCCAGCTGCACTACCAACTGCTTAGCCCCGATGGCGGACACTCTGAACAAGTACGCTCCGATCCAGTCCGGTATCATGACCACCGTTCATGCCTACACCGGCGACCAGATGATTCTGGACGGACCGCACAGAAAAGGCGATCTGCGCAGAGCCAGAGCGGGTGCCGTGAACATCGTTCCGAACAGCACCGGCGCGGCCAAGGCTATCGGCTTAGTCATTCCTGAACTCAACGGCAAGCTCATCGGCTCCGCCCAGCGTGTTCCTACCTGCACCGGTTCCACCACGATCCTGATCGCGGTCGTCAAGGGCAAGGACATCACTGTGGAAGGCATCAATGCCGCGATGAAGGCCGCTTCCAATGAGTCCTACGGCTACACGGAAGATCCTATCGTCTCCAGCGACATCATCGGCGAGACCCATGGTTCCATCTTCGATGCGACTCAGACCATGGTTGCCAAGATCGACGAGGACACTTATCAGGTCCAGGTCGTCTCCTGGTATGACAACGAAAACAGCTATACCAGCCAGATGGTCCGCACCATTAAGTACTTCGCGGAATTAGCGTAAGCCATTCATAAACCAATCAGACGGGCATTAATGCCCGTCTTTTTTGTTGCGCAAAGAGACAGGAACATACCTCAAAAGCTATAATGAAAGCATGGAAGACACCTTAAGAAAGACAACGGAGATCTACTGCCCCAACTGCGGTGCTTTGGCGGAATACGATATTGTTCATCAGAACTACCGCTGCAGCCACTGCGGCAGCCTTCTGGAAATCGAAGATGCCCTGAAGCAGAATCAGGGCTTCCGCTCTTTGGCAAAGGAAAAGATGAAACAGTCCATTAAGAACTACCGTCTTTTCCGGGCGGAATGCAGCGGCTGCGGAGCGGAAGTGGTCTTTGAGGAAAATGAGGCGCTGGGAAAATGCGCTTTCTGCGGAAAGAGTCTGATACGGCGCGAATACCTGGAAGCCGGGGACATGCCGGAAAGCGTGATTCCCTTTGCGATCACATTGCGGGAAGCCAGAAAGTTTCTTTCGGACTGGTGTGAAACAAACAAAGGAAAAGAAGAAGCAAAAAGACTCAGGACAATGACGGAAGAACTGAAAGGTTTCTATCTTCCTTACGAACTGATCAGAGGCCCCGTGCACATGCACATCAGCCGCATGGACTCCTACGGCCGCTACGAATGCGAGGGTTTTCTCCACGAGGCTTTTGTCAACCGTTCCAAGCAGCTGGATAATCTGCTTTTGGACGGCATGGAACCCTTTGACACGGAAGAAATAAGGGATTTTGATTTCGGCTATGCGGCCGGACAGAAAGTCAAGATCGCCGACATTTCCGGTAGCCAGCTGAGCGCACGGGCGAAACAGGAAGCGGAAAAGACCTATCTGCCCCAGGCGCGCCGCATTCTGGAAACAAGAGCCGTCGAAGTAGATGCGGATCTGAGTTCCGCCCTGCATCTGCCTGTTCTTTTGCCGGTATATTATCTGGCTGATGGCGATCTGATGGCGGCAGTCAACGGCCAGACGGGAAAAGTCAGCGTGCGGGCTTTAAAGGAATCGCATTATCTCTTTCTGCCCTGGTGGCTTAAGGCCATTGTTGCCACCCTGGTGATAGGTGCCGTTTTCTTCGGCTCTGCCTGTCTATTGGGAATGGAGAAAATCATGGCGCTTATGATCACAGGCATGCTGTCCATCATCATGATTATCATCCTGTTGTGTCTATACAGCGACACCACCCGCAACCGTTTTCTGACCGATGCCGGGAAAGAGATCTTCACTTCGGGGGAAAAGACTTTTGTGCGGGAGTACGGTAACCTGGTGCAAAGCGATAAACTTCTTTTACGCAAGACGGAAAAGCCGGTCTTTTTTATGGATGTGAAGGGAAAACGGGAGCCCGTGCTTCTGAAATTCACAACGCCCGCACGCGTTCTGCGCATGCTGCTGTACTGTATGGTTGCGCTGTTTCTTCCGGTAATCATCGCGCTTTTTCTCAACGGCTTTGATTTCGGGAGGCTGGAGCTGGGTGGATCGGCTGTGTGGTTCTGCATTGCGGTGCCGGTCGTTCCGGTTTATCTTCTGAAATTCGGCGTCGTGGAACTGCACGAAAGACCCTGGATCTATGTTCTGAAAAACGGCAGGAAGAAACGGATGAAAGAAAGGATACAGCTTCCCAAAGGCCTGGGAGCAGATATTCTCAGAGCCCTGTTTGTTCCGCCGCTTTCTCTGGCTGTCTGGTTTGGGATCCTCAGCTTTTTCGTGATGTGCTATCTGACCGCTTTCGGTTTTGACTGAGCGGGAAAAGGCTTTCGAAAAAGGATAAAAAAGAAAAGCGAAATCACCTATAAAGACAGGCGGTGATATTGAACTCGCTTCCGATTTCTCCTAAAATATAGGGGTACGGAAGAGGATACTTATGAAGCGCATTCTGACAGTGTATTATTCAAAAACCGGTGAAAACTGGTACAAGGACGGCCTTGCCGATCTGAAGAAAGGAAACACGGAGATCGCGGCGGAGTTCATCTACAAAACTCTGGGCGGTGCCATCTTTCAGATCGAGCCGACCAATCCGTATCCTTATTCCTACAAAGAATGCTGCGCAGTAGCCGAAAAGGAAAAGCTGACGGATGCGAGACCTCCGATCAAGGGCTTTTACCAGAGCCTGGAGGACATTGACACCATCTTTGTCTGCTATCCTTTATGGTATGACAGCGTACCCATGTGCATTCTTACTTTTCTGGAACACTATGATCTCAGCGGTAAGGTCATCTGCCCCCTTTGCACCCACGAGGGAAGCGGACTGGGCAGCAGCGTTCTGGACCTGCAGCAGCATTTCCCCGGAGCCGAGATCCGCGAAGGACTGGAAGTGCGGGGCTATCAGGTCATGGATGAGGAAAAGAAGATCACGCAGTGGGCCCGCAGAAATGCGGAGGAAGTGCGTCCATAGCGCAATTGGATAGAGCGTTTGATTCCGGTTCAAAAGGTTGCGGGTTCGAGTCCTGCTGGGCGCGCCACTGAAAAAACAGATCCGTTGGAAAACGGGTCTTTTTTATGCGCAAAGAGAAATGGGCTATAATAAAGAAGAAACAGGAGAATTATCCATGAACAGAAAAAGCATAGTAACCGTTCTGCTCGTCTTATCTCTGGCATCCGCCCTGTTTGCGGCTGTCAGTCTTTTCCGCAATGAGATGCTGAAAAAAGAGACGGCAGGTCTGAAAGCGGAGATGGAAACGATACAGCAGGAACTGGATCGACAGAAAGAGGAAAAGAACCGGCTGATGCAGGAAATCGAAGAAAAGAAACCGGAAAACGAAGAGTGGAAAGGAGCGTACGATCTATGGCAGAAAAAGGCGCAGGAACTGCAGGAAATACTCGGCTGATCACTGTCCTCTGCCTGGCCGTGACGCTTTTTGCACTGGCGGCCGGAATCAGCCTGAGTGTGAAAAACAGCACACTGGCGGTCCAAAAAGAGGAACTGGTATCTGAACGCGACAGGCTCGCGGAAGAAAAGAAACAGACGGAAGCGGTCCTGGAACAGTTAACGCAGGAAAAGGCGGACTGGGAGAGAATGAAGGAACTGGCCGAGGAGAGCAAGGCGCACTTCTTTGAATTGGCAGGAGAGCTGGAACAGAAAGTAAAAAACGACGAACTGGATGTCAAGATCGCTTATCTGACCTTTGATGACGGTCCCTATATCAATACGACCCCTTCGTTTCTGGATGTTCTGGATCAGTACGGCGTATTGGCCACTTTCTTCCAGAGAGGAAGAAGCTGGGACAATGACTGGGA